>Ga0075418_10006623_pt1 | contig 13066 bp, 13 predicted proteins | sample SoiMetdeltSBSDD2_FD_81776 | JGI IMG/M metagenome (GOLD analysis project Ga0075418, IMG submission 81776) | Bulk soil microbial communities from a Populus tree surrounding site in Tennessee, USA - Soil MetaG P. deltoides SBSDD2 | ecosystem: Environmental > Terrestrial > Soil > Tree plantation...
GACCAGTGACCAATGACCAGTGACCAATGACCAGTGACCAATGACCAGTGACCAATGACCAGTGACCAATGACCGTGACCAATGACCAATGACCAATGACCAATGACCAGTGACCAATGACTAATGCCCCTCATCCTTGTATAATCGGGCGGTACGGAGGAGAGAGCTGATGAAAGAGTGTCCGACGTGTCGCCGATTTTTCCCTGACCAGAACAGCTTTTGCAGCTTTGATGGCCTGAAGCTCATTCGCTCGGTTCAAAACACTGATGAGCTTCAACAGGGTGACGGTCAGCGACAGATTCCTCCGCCACCCAAGCCCGTTCCGCTGCGGGTTACGATAATCGATCAGGGCGACGAAGGGCATCGGTCCAGGAAGATCGACGGACTTGGACTTGATTTCGGCAAGCAAGGCATGCGGATACAGACCGGGACTATCGAGACCGGCCAGCTCCATATTATCCGCGACCACACGGTTGCGTTTAAGAATAAACTCGAGGTTGAAGTCGATCTCCCAAACGCGACGATCAGATTTACCGGATTTGCAGCTTGGTATAGGCCTGAGGCTGAGGGTTTGTTCTGGGTCGTCGGCCTCTACATTCGTGACATGGCCGCGGCAGATCGGCAGGCATACGATGATTATTTGAAGATGCTGAGCCAAAATGCCGGTACGCAAAGCGCGCCGGCGTAGCGGAACGCAGACTAGCTGACGTCTATGCTACTCCACGATTTCTGAAACAGTAGGCTGTGCCGGGATCGTTAAGCAATTGTCAGCCCGAATTGGACGCCATCGTCAGAGCGATGTCGTTTTGAAACCACCAGGGGGATTCAATGAGCAGCAATACTTCGGACACCCGTAACTGGATCGAGCGGTTGAGCAGCAAAATTCCGGGCTACAGCGGCTACGTTGACCGCGAACGCCGCCGAGATATCGATAAGCTTCACCGCGAGCATCTAGCGAACCGGCTCCGCGCGCTCAAGACGCCGCTTACCGACATCATGCGCGAGATGACAAATGGCGGCCGGCTCTTTGAAGTCGGTCAGATTGATGCGGCAATCAAGAAACTCGACCACCTTGAGAATCGCGTGAGGTTTGCCAGTTATGGCTATGCTGGGTTCTTTGACGTGGTTAAGATCGAGCAGGCGCAGTTGGATTCGATTTACAGGTTCGATCTGGCGTTGGTCGAGCACGTTGACAAGATCGAGGCGAAGCTATCAGAGTTGAAAACTCTGTCTGCAAACGCTGATGGGTTGAGGACGGGGTGCGCGGCGGTAACCGCCGAGATCGATCAAGCAGGCCGGGTCTTTGATGAACGCTACAAAGCAATCAACGAGTTTTCAGAGGGACAACCTCCGGGTAAGCCGATGTTTAGTTAGTTTCTAGTTTCTGGTTTTCGGTTACATCGAGAACTAAACTCGACCCGGAAACAACCACAAACTAAAAACCAGAAACCAGAAACCAGAAACTAGAAACAGTTAGCTTATGGCAGAGCATTGTAAAAACTGTGGTCTGGAGTTGTTCACCGCACAGCGATTCTGTCGGTCGTGCGGGACGCCTACCGAACAACTCTCTGAAGAACAGGTGCCCACGAGGATGATGCCACCCCTCCCGGATAGCTGGGGAGCGCGCAGCGCTGGCACGGCGCCCACCTCGAGACCGCAGACCAGCCCGGTTTACGATCCCCCGCCGATGGGCTACCAGCCAAGCGTTCCGCCGCCTTACCCCGCGATAGTTCCTCCGTATGTTCCACCCAGGAAACGTTCGCCGATAGGTTGGATTCTGGCGTTTATCGGGATGGGTCTTTTTGTGCTGGTTGTGGTCGCGGTAATGATGATGGCCCGCTTTCGGAGCCGACCCTCTGACTCACGGGAGATCCAGACTACGCAATCCCGGCAAGGCGAAAGATTGCTTGATGAAAGCACCGCGGACACGGTCACGATTCTCGGAAACGATACCACGTTTACGAAGGCCTTCTCGTTGGGTGACGAGGCTCGGCTATCTGTTAAGAACGTCAACGGAAACATCACCGTGGGTGTTTGGGACGAGCCAAAGGCAGAGGTCAAGGTTATCAGACGATCCTCGTCAGACCGTAACACTCAGGTGTTTTTCAGCAACAACGGTGGGAATCTTTCGATAAGGACGGCACAGACTCGTGGGAACCAGGATGTTAGAATCGAAGTGAGAGTACCGCGCGAGGTTGGAAGAGTGGAGGTCTCCTCGGCGAACGGTACGATAAAGCTGTCCGACGTCGCTGCAGAGATACTGGTTGATGCCACGAATGGCGCGATCGAACTGACCAATGTTGTTAGAGCGTCCAAGGTACATACGGTCAACGGCAGCATAAAAGCGTCTTTGGTTGAGACGAGCGACCGCAGCATGGAATTCGACAGCACCAACGGTGCTATTGATATTACCGTCCCCCCGGGATTCGAGGCCGATCTGGAAGCTTCCACGGTACACGGCAGTATCAAACTAGATGACACTTTCGGCGTCGAGATTGAAAAGGGGATTGTTGGTCAGAAGGCGAGGGGCGAAATCGGCAAGGGTGGGGAGCGTCTAAAGCTTTCTACCGTGAATGGAACAATAAAGATTGGCATAGTGGAGCCACAGGCGATTGAGAGCGCGAAGCAAAGCACAAAGGGAACCACGAAAGGGAAACAGAATGGCAATTGAAGTTTTGCAGTATTTTGATCAGACGGGAACGGAACTAGTTCATCGCATACCAGAGAGCGGTTCGTCGGACATCAAGTTAGGCGCACAGCTAATAGTTCAGGAGAACCAGTCGGCAGTCTTTTTCCGTGACGGAAAGGCGCTCGATACTTTCGGTCCGGGGCGTCACACGCTCACGACGATGAACGTTCCGCTGCTAACCAAATTGCTGTCGATTCCGTTTGGTGGCACATCACCCTTCCAGGCAAGCGTGCTGTTCATAGCGCGGCACACCTTTCAAGATTTGAAATGGGGAACAAAGGAACCGATCGCGTTTCGCGACACCGAGTTGCGCATGGTGCGTCTGCGAGCCTTTGGCAAATACTCCCTGAGAATTGCCGATCCGCAGTTGTTTGCCGGTTCGATCGTCGGTACGCGCGGGATAGTATCCACCGAGGCGATCGGATCTTTTTTGCGCGATATAGTCGTTGCTCGGCTGAATGACTTGCTAGGTGAAAACCTCAAAACTATTTTTGATCTTCCCGCTTACTACGATGAGCTGGCTGCCGGGGTGAAGGCGCGAGTGGCCGAGGACTTCACAAAGCAAGGGCTCGAGCTTGTCGACCTTATAGTCTCGGCGATTACCCCACCCGAAGAGGTACAGAAGATGATCGACGAGCGCTCTGGAATGGGAGCGATCGGAGATATGAACGCCTACATGCAGTTTAAGGCGGCGCAATCAATGCAGGACGCCGCCAAACAAGAAGGCGGTGCTGCGGGTCAGGGAATGGGGCTGGGCCTTGGGCTGGGTTACGGACAAATGATGGCCGGTGCGGTTGGTGGCGCGCACGCGCAGGGTTCATCAACGCAGACGATCGCGTGTGCAAAGTGCGGGACCCACAATCCCGTCGGCGCGAAGTTCTGTTCAAACTGCGGGGCCACTCAACAGGCTCCACAAACCGCTACTGTCGAGTGTCCGTCTTGCCACGCGCAAATCCAGTCGGGTTCAAAATTCTGCGCAAGCTGCGGAACGTCGCTTGTGCCCCAGCCGTGCAAGAATTGCCAGGCGCCTGTTCAGCCCGGCGGAAAATTCTGCGCGAGCTGTGGCACCCCTGTGTAATAATCTCAGTGGGACTTGGGAGGCCAAGTTTATGAGATTAAGAGTATGCTCGGTAATTTGTTGTCTTTTGGTTTTATTAGGAGGTGATTTCTCCGCCGTTCCTGTTGGGTATGCTTCTGCAATTCAATCCGCTAATCAACCAAGAATCTTGAGCGCCCGAGTAAAAGGCAAGAAGCTGATATTGACCGGTGAGAACTTCGCGCCGGGCTCGGTTATTCTTGTCGATGGCGAACCGCAGAAGACAAAAAGCGATGAGGAAAGTCCGTCGACTTCGCTGGTTGCCAAGAAGGCAGGCAAGTTCATCCCGGACGACACCGCGGTCAATATTCAGGTTCTGAGCAATAACGGCCTTACGGAGAAGTTTCCTTTTTTTAAGGGCCAGGTCATAACGATCGAGAGCGCCGGTCAACCCATCACCTTACGAACCGGCGAAAGATTCCTTTTGTTCTTGCTGAAGGATGCGTACGAGTTCACCCCAGTGGTGCTCGATGAAACCATTCTAAAGAAAGTAACCGACGTTGAGATTCCCGGATCACAGGGAGTCTTCGAAGCGCTGCGCCCAGGCACGACGAAACTCTCCGCCACAGGCGACCTGCCTTGCGCGAAATCAAAGCCTGCTTGCCTCGCACCGTCAATACTTGTTGAATTCACGGTGATAGTCGAGTAGCGCCGAAGGCAGAAGGCAGAAGGCAGAAGGCAGAAAGCAGAAGGCAGAAAGCAGAAGGCAGAGGTCTGAAGTCAGAGGTAAGGTCAGCTTCTCAACTCTGCCTCCTTCTGCTTTCTGCCTTCTGCTTTCTGCCTTCTGCCTTCTGCCTTCTGCTTTCTGAACTTCTGGCGCAGCGACCACCGGCCCGTTAGAATGTCTGTTCAACCAAAAACATCATAACCCAGTTCAAGGAGACAGAGATGACAGCTTCACCACAACCTGAGGTAATCGTACGCGAGACATTCTATGTGAACGGCGAATGGATCAAGCCCGCAGGGCGTGGAACGCTCGACGTAATCAACTCGACAACAGAGGAAGTGATGGGCAGCGTACCCGAGGGCACCGTGGAGGATATTAACCGCGCGGTTAACGCAGCGCGCGAGGCATTTACCTCGTGGTCGGCGACTTCAGCAGCCGGCCGCGCGGGTATTCTCCAAAAAATCGCTGCCGGTCTCGCGGCTCGCCAGAACGAAATAGCAGCGCTCATTGCCAGCGAAGTTGGCATGCCGCTGCCGCTGGCGACAATGGTTCAAGCAGGAATGCCGGCGATGGTCATGGGCTCCTATGCAAAGATGCTCGCCGAATACTCGTTCGAAGAACAGATCGGCAACTCGCTTGTGGTGAAAGAGCCCGTCGGCGTGATCGGTTGCATAACGCCGTGGAATTATCCCCTTCATCAAGTTGTTGCCAAGGTCGCTCCCGCGTTGGCCGCCGGGTGCACGGTAGTTCTAAAACCAAGCGAAGTCGCGCCGCTGACTGCATTCATCCTCGCCGAAATAGCCGACGACGCGGGACTGCCGGCCGGGGTTTTCAACCTTGTCACCGGACTCGGCCCGGTGGTCGGCGAAGCGCTGGCGTCGCATCCTGATGTCGACATGATTTCGTTCACCGGCTCGACAAGGGCCGGCAAGCGAGTCAGCGAACTTGCTGCCCAGACGGTCAAGCGGGTCGCGCTCGAGCTTGGCGGGAAGTCGGCGAACATAATTCTTGACGATGCCGATCTCGAGAAAGCCGTTCGAGGGGGCGTCAGCAATTGCTACTTCAACTCCGGGCAGACTTGCTCGGCGCATACGCGAATGCTTGTGCCGAAGGAGCGGCACGACGAGGCTGTGAGAATAGCAAAGGAGGCTGCCGAAAGCTTCACGGTTGGTGATCCGCGAGAGGGCAAGGCCAAGCTCGGCCCGCTGGTCTCGGAGATTCAGCGGGATCGGGTCCGAGGCTATATCAAAAAGGGAATCGAGGAAGGCGCGACGCTGGTTACCGGCGGAGCCGACGCGCCGGAAGGACTTGAAAAGGGCTACTTCGTTAGGCCTACAGTGTTCGCGAACGTGCGGAACGAGATGACGATCGCTCGCGAAGAGATCTTTGGACCGGTGTTGTCGATCATTCCTTACGAGAACGAAGATGATGCCGTAAGGATTGCTAACGACACGGTTTATGGACTGGCAGGCGGAGTATGGTCGTCGGACGTCGAGCGAGCCAAGCGTGTAGCTCGCAAGCTTCGCACCGGGCAAGTAGACATCAACGGTGGGAAGTTCAATGTCTTCGCCCCGTTTGGGGGCTACAAGCAATCGGGTCACGGCCGCGAGATGGGCAAGTACGGACTGGAAGAGTTTCTCGAAACAAAATCGCTGCAGCTGTAGTTCATAGAAGAACATGCTCAAACTCAGGAACACTCTGACCCGGAGCCTCGAAGAGTTCACGCCGCTCGAAGGGAACACCGTGCGGATGTACGCGTGCGGGCCGACTGTTTATGACTACGGTCACATCGGCAACTTCAGGACTTTTGTTTCGGTTGATGTTCTGCGCCGGTATTTGAAGTACCTCGGGTATCAGGTGCGGCACATCATGAACATTACCGATATTGAAGACAAGATAATTCGCGGGATGCTTGCGTCGGGCAAGAGTCTCGAGGAGTTCACCGGGTTCTATACCCAGGAATTCCTGAATGACTGCGACGCTTTGAACATCGAGCGGGTCGAGGTCATGCCGTTTGCGACGAAGCACCTTCCCCAGATGATCGAGCTTATGAAACGTCTCGACGATAACGGGCACACCTATCGTAGCGACGGTTCGTTGTACTACAGCATTTCGTCGTTTGCAGGCTACGGGAAACTGTCGGGGTTGAAGCTCGAAGGCAACATCGCCGGCGCGCGGGTCGACGTCGATGAATACGAAAAAGCTGATGCGCGTGACTTCGTTTTGTGGAAAGCGGCAAAGGAGGAAGGCGAGCCGCGATGGCCGTCGCCTTTTGGAGAAGGTCGTCCGGGCTGGCACCTCGAATGCTCGGCGATGTCGATGGAGTATCTGGGCGAATCGTTCGACATCCACTGCGGTGGAGTGGATCTGATTTTCCCGCATCACGAAAACGAGATAGCCCAATCCGAGGGCGCGACTGCGAAACCCTTTGTCCGCTTTTGGGCTCACACCGAGTTCCTTCTCGTCGAAGGCGAGAAGATGGCCAAAAAGAAAGGGAACTACTACACGGTTCGCCAGTTGATCGAGAAAGGCCACTCGCCGATGGCGATTAGGTACCTGCTGCTTTCGGTGCCTTATAGAACACAATTGAACTTCGTGCTCGATGGATTGCGCGGCGCGGAGACCGCACTTGAAGGCCTGCGTAACTTTCGCCGCAGGGTGGAAGACTTCGCCGGCGAGTCGGGATCGCATCCGCGAGCCCAGGAGATCGTAAAGCGCGCGCGCGAGGCTTTCGAAGCGGGAATGAACGACGACTTGAACACTTCGAAGGCGCTTGCCGCGGTGTTTGAGTTTCGACGTGATGTGAACACGGCGATGGATGCGGGCGAGTTCGGGGCGGATGACAGGGGAATCGTGTTGGAGCTGTTGGCTCGCATAGATTCCGTCCTGGGCGTGCTGGGTAACGAGCAAGTTCGGATGCTCGACCCGGAGATCGAAGCAAAGATCGAACAACGGAACGAGGCGCGCCGGTCGCGCGACTTCAAGCTTGCCGATCAAATCCGAGACGAGCTCGCCGCCGGCGGCATCATCCTGGAAGACACGCCTCAAGGAACAAAGTGGAAGCGAAAGTAATCGCGAATCGACCTGGCACGCACCTCAGAACTCTCCTAACTTGACCGCCTTCGTAGACATCCGATTGCCTGACACGTGTTGTATGGAACGTGAGCCGGACGCCTACGCACCTGTTGCCTTCGGGGAGCCTTCCAGGTTTTTGGAGCCGGCGGCGTGGAGTGAATTGACGCCGTAGTCAGTTCGTTCTCACGGTTACGCCATCTGCGGTTCGTGTTGAACTGCCGCCTTCGACTCCTCCACCGGAGTGAGCCAGCCAAACACATCTTCGGTTTCGCCGCCGATAATATCGAAGAACTGTCGCTGAACTTCGGCGGTCACCGGGCCGCGCCGTCCCGCACCGACTTGAACCTTATCGACCGAGCGGATCGGAGTGATTTCGGCGGCAGTCCCGGTGAAGAAGACTTCGTCGGCGATGTAAAGCATCTCGCGAGGTATCGCGCGCTCAAGGACGGGAATAGCCATTCGCTCGCAAAGCTTGATCACCGAGTCTCGAGTGATTCCCGGTAGGATGGTCGAGTAAAGCGGCGGCGTCATAACCGTGCCGTCCTTCACCAGAAAGATATTCTCGCCGGAGCCTTCGCTGATGTAGCCTTGCGGGTCCAGCGCGATGCCTTCGACGTATCCGTTGACCTTTGCCTCCATCTTGATGAGCTGCGAGTTCATATAATTTGCGCCGGCTTTGGCCATCGAGGGCAAAGTGTTTGGCGCGATTCGCGTCCAGCTCGAGACGCATACGTCGACGCCCTGTTCGAGGGCCTCCGGTCCGAGATACTTACCCCACTGCCAGGTGCAGATGTAAGTATCAATAGGGCACGGGAATGGATCGACACCGAACGTCCCGTAGCCGCGGACAATGATGGGCCGCAGATAACACGCCTTGTACTCGTTGGCCAGCACCAACTGACGGCAGGCGTCGGTGATTTCTTCGTATGTGAAGGGTACCTGCATTCGGTAGATGTGCGCCGAGTTCATGAGTCGTTCGATATGTGAGTCGAGCCTGAAGATTGCCGATCCGCGTTTGGTGTCGTAACAGCGTATGCCTTCAAATACCGACGAGCCATAGTTGACGACGTGAGACATCACATGGATCGTAGCCTCCTGCCAAGGGACCAGCTTGCCGTTTTTCCACACGATCGCGCCATGTTCCTGCTCAGTTACCATGTCGATCCTCCTGCCTCAGCGTGTGATTTGTTCGTGACGCGGTTAACGTCATATCGGGAGGTGAGAATAGCACGAACCATAATACGAATCAGTGAAGAGATGGTCAAGGTGGAGTTAAAGCGGCAAAGACTGGTTTGATTTCAGGCTCAACTAAGAATATCGTGTCACCGGCCACGGCCCCTCACGCTGCCGGATGCGGCTCTGTTGAGCGCCGTCGCGTCGGACTTTAGAGCGGCCAAAAGGATCGCAAGAGCATCGGCGACCGCTTATTACGGAAAGGAGCAATCTCAATAATGAAATGCCCAGTTTGTAGCGCTGAACTCCCATCGACAGCCAAGTTTTGTGGAGGCTGTGGAACGACGCTTAGTGTCTCGGCACCGCCCTCGCCTCCACCAGCGCCATCATACGAGCCGGCGTCACCAATAAAGAACGCCGCGCCCAGCTATGGCGGAGGCGGTTTTGGCGGCGGTGGTTTTGGCGGCGGATACGGAGGCAGCAACGCGATGCCAACCGTTACGAAGAAGTATAAAGTTCTTCGATTGATTGCAGTGCTGATGAAGATTCTCTCGGTGGTTATTGGGGCGCTGTTGATTATCGTTGGGTTGGTAATGATTGTTGCCGGAGCGACGGCAAGTTCACAGACTACGCCAACCTTCCCCGACCCCGGTCCCGCGGCCCTGCTCGGAGGAGTTGTTGGAGGATTGGTTGCGATCATCTACGGTGTGTTTGTGTTCGTATTCCTGTATGCGTACGCAGAATGGATGTATGTCTTTATGGACATTGAAGAAAACACTCGTATGACGAATGAGATGCTTCTGGGAAGAAAGTAGAAGGAGGTCCGTAGTCAGTAGTCAGTGGCGAGCTGACTGACGGACCACGGATTACGGACTACGGACTACTGCTCAGTGTCCGAAATGCAGCGCTTTCATCACCAGTTCGGTGAGGTAAAGCAAGGCGACTCCCGCGAATACCATGATCGAAGTCTTAACGCCCCCCTCGCGGGTGTTTACCGCCGGAATCAGATCCGATGCGGCGACGTATAACGTAACTCCCGCCGAGAGCGGCAAGACATGCGCCGAAAGAGGGCGCGAATAGACGGCCGAGTTCTCAAACAAGAGAACAAGAGCGACACCAACCAGTGTCGCCATTCCAACCAGCAGCGCCGAGTTGATCGCGCTCCGATGGCTTCGACCTGCCGCCAACATCATCGACGCTACGGTGAAGCCTTCCGGTACCTTGTGCAACAGAATGGCAATAAAAATCAGGACGCCGAGCTGAGTGCTTACCAGAGAGGCCACCGCGATCGATACACCATCAAAGAATGTGTGCACCATCAGCGCGCTCACCCCGGTCATTGCCGCGTGTTGTTCGAGCATTGCTTCCTCGTGTGTCTCTTCGCCAAAATGGAAGTGCGGCGCGACCGTGTGCTCGACAAATTGTATGAGCAAATAGCCCGCCAGCAGCCAGATCATCGGCACAAGCGGCGACCCCGGCCATTGCTCAATCGTCTCCGGGACTATCTTTAAGAACACCGCGGCGAGCATGAATCCCGCCCCCAATGCGATCAGGTATCGGAGTGCGCTCTGGCCGAGCTTACGCGTAGAAACCAGCAAGCCACCAACCAGGTTTGCAGCCGCAGCAGCCAGCCCGTAGGCGATCACTATAAGAGTGGTCTTGCTCATTAGTGTCGTTCCCGATCCCCGAGCCAAAGTTGGGCACTATACCACAGTCTGGCTATGGTCGCGGAACCAATCGCAGCCAGCCAGACGGCTGCTCGGGTGTTCTCGGGCAGACAGCCCACAACCTCTTATCATTAAATAATTTCACGCTTGACACTCCTAATTAACTGACGTACCATACGGCACGCGGTGGAACGAAGTGGAACGGAGTGGACCGAACGAAAAGGGCGGATGGAGCGAAGCGAATTGGATGCTCAGAGGTCACTATACAGTGAGGATGGACGAGAAGGGTCGGATCAAATTGCCGGCCGCTTATCGCAGGTACCTCGACGGGCATTACGGCAGCGAATTCTATGTTACAAGTCTCACCGGCGAATGCGCGCGATTGTACCCGATGGAAGAGTGGGTGAGTATCGAGGAGAAGCTTCGATCAAAGGGTACGAGTCACGCATTTGTTAGGAAGTTCCTCGATCGGACGAACTACTATGGCCAGCTCGCGGAGGTAGACGCGCAGGGTCGAATCCTGGTGCATCCAATGCTTCGTTCGAGCGCTGAATTGCTGGGCAACGTTGCAGTGCTCGGGTACTTGCAGTATCTGGAGGTCTGGGAACTTGACAAATTCAAAGGGCGAATTGACAGCCAGCCCTTTACTGACGACGACGTTGCCAGTCTTGCAGAACTCGGGATTTAAGGCATAAGACCTCAAATCGATGATCAAGCGGTGGCTTCAAACATTGGAGAGAACGAACAGCTGCACGAACCTGTCTTACTCGCGGAGGTTATCGAGCGATTGCGGCCGGGCGACGGAGGAACATTTGTCGATTGCACAGTGGGACTCGGCGGACACGCGCAGGCGATCCTCGGTGCCTCACCCGACACAAGACTAATCGGCATAGACCGAGACCTGGAAGCGCTTGCCTTCGCCCGACAGCGGCTATCGTTATTTGACGACCGGGTTCAGCTTATCCACGCCAACTTCGAAGACGTTGCGACGGTTCTGGCTGAAAAAGGAATCAGCGAAGTGCGCGGAGTTCTAGCCGATCTCGGCGTCTCGTCGTTGCAGCTCGAGCGAAGTGAACGCGGTTTTAGCTTTGCCTCAGACGCGCCACTCGACATGCGAATGGATCAGGACAGCGAGTTAACCGCGGCTGCGTTGGTGAATGAGCTCGCAGAACGCGAGCTGGCCGATCTGATCTTTGAATACGGTGAGGAACGAGGAGCGCGTAAGATCGCGCGCGCGATAATTCGCCAGCGCGATCGGTCACCGGTAATGACGACAAAGCAACTGGTAGAGATTGTCGTCCGGGCTCTCAATGTACCGGGGCGATGGCGCATACACCCGGCCACCCGAACGTTCCAGGCGCTCCGAATTGCGGTAAACGATGAACTGGGGGCGCTTCAGCGTATCATCCCAGCGGCGATCGCAACCCTCTGTAGCGGCGGCCGGCTGGCGATTATCTCGTTCCATTCGCTTGAAGATCGGATCGTAAAACGCAGCTTTCTTCGTGAGTCCGGTCACTGTATATGCCAGACCCCCAATTGGCAGTCAGGGCCTAATCGCAAAGAAGCGGACATCGACTCGGTGATTTGCGAACATTGCGGCGCGAGCAAGCGGGTCAGTATTCTCACACGCAAACCGGTGCGCCCGGCCCTCGAAGAGATGGAACGGAATCCTCGGTCACGCAGCTCCCTTCTGCGTGTTTGCGAGCGGCTCTGAAAGCAAACATTCCAGCCCCGGAAGCAGCATCGACTGAATTAGCATAGATGAGCCTGTGTCCGATTGAATTATCCAGGAAAGCCGCCGACACAGAGTAAGGTCTATGCTACGTGAGGCAAACTTATGACAGACAGATTCTTTCCCGAGAAACAAATCTCCAATGTGCCGGTTGCACGGCCAGTGAGCTCTCGAGTTATGGGATGGCTCGCGGCTATTGGGGTGGCTGGCGCTTTGCTGTCGTGCGGTTTTGTCATCAGCGCTCGTCAGCATTTCGAAGCGATCTCGGTCGGGTATCAAAGCGAGGAGCTGCGTCGCCAGTCAAGCCAGCTCGAGGAACGCCTTCGGCAACTGGAGCTCGAGTACGCTCGCGCGTCTTCGCCGCTTGAAATCGAGCGTCGCGCACAGAAACTGGGGCTCGAGCGACCCGACAAGAAATCGCTGGATAAGGCGGCAAATGCAAACGCCAACGTCAAAGCTGGAAGATAGCCGTGCGGGGCACTAAGCGGGTTGAAGCCTGAGCTACCAATCGAGACCTGGAATCGCTATGTCGACGAGCAACAAAGCTTCTGAGAAACGGCTCTCCATTATTAAGATCGTTATCGTAGTGTGGATGTTGGCAATAGGCGCGAAGCTTGTGTGGTTGCAGGTCAAGCAACACGATTGGTTGATGGCGCGCGCAAGCGAGCAGCAGCAGGCAGAGATCAGCCTCAGCCCACTGCGGGGCGTAATTTACGATCGCAATGGCGACGAGCTTGCCAGGTCGGTAACCGTAAAGTCTCTTTATGCCTCGCCTACCGCAATAACCGATCCCGCCGCAATGGCGGATACGCTGTCTAATCTTCTCGAAATCGATCGAGATGACTTGTATAAGCGACTGACGTCCAGACGCGCCGCGGTAGCGGTAAAGCGGAAACTCGATGACAAGGAAGTTGCCAAGATTGATAAGCTCGGGTTGCCCGGGCTTCGTTATGTCGATGAGATGAAA
>Ga0075418_10006624_pt1 | contig 13065 bp, 8 predicted proteins | sample SoiMetdeltSBSDD2_FD_81776 | JGI IMG/M metagenome (GOLD analysis project Ga0075418, IMG submission 81776) | Bulk soil microbial communities from a Populus tree surrounding site in Tennessee, USA - Soil MetaG P. deltoides SBSDD2 | ecosystem: Environmental > Terrestrial > Soil > Tree plantation...
ATCAAGGGGCCGTCCGCATCGACGCTATACGGAACCCAGGCGGCGAATGGGGTCGTCCGCATCACCACCAAGCGGGGCGTGGCGGGCCGGGCAGTGTGGCAGTTCTGGTCCGAAGTCGGCGCGCTCAAAGACTACAACGCGTATCCGATCAATTACTTCAGTTACGGCCGGCTGGCGCCGTTGGATACGAGTTACGGCCGGCTGATGCCGACGGATTCGGTCCGGCTCTGCCTGCTGTTCCAGGCGGCCGCGGGCAGCTGTACAATCGATAGCTTGGCGACGTTCAACGTGCTCGAAGATGCCGTCACGACGCCGAACGGGACGGGGTATCGAGGGCAACTCGGTGCGCAGGTCTCCGGCGGCACCGACGAAGTCCGCTATTTCTTCTCGGCGGAGTACGAAGATGAGCTCGGTCACCTGCGCATGCCGGACGCGGAGTACTCGCGGATTACGCAGGAACGTTTGACGACCACCCTGCCGTACGACCAGTACCGGCCCAACGACGTCAAGAAGGTCAACTTGCGCACCAATGTGCAAGCGAACTTGTCCCGGAAAGCGGACATCAGCGCGAGCCTTGGACTCGTGCGCAGCGACGGGCGGTTGCCGCAGAACGACAACAACGTCACCGGCCTGTTGGGCAGCGGCTATTTCGGACGCGGCTTTGCGGGGACGCGACGGGCATGTGGCGCGGCAACCTGCGCCGCCGGGCAGGATACCACCCCGCTCGGGAGCGAATGGGGCTTCTCGCGTCCCGGCGAGGTCTTCGCGGTGCTGGCCGCACAGGATGTCAACCGCTTGACCGGCAGCGGGACGGCCAACTGGCGGCCTTCGGAGTTTCTGACCGCTCGACTCACGGTCGGAATGGACCATTCGAGTCTGATCGACACCCGATTCCAGGCGCTCAACGAAGGGCCGAATTTTTCCACGAACCGTCGTGGCGGGCGCACCGACAACCGGTTCGAGATCTCACAGACGACGGTCGATGGCGGGGTGAGCGGTTCCTTTAACATCAATCCCACCGTGACGTCGAGGACCTCCGCGGGGATGCAGTATCTTCGCGACCGGACGTTCGGCGTCAGAGCGACGGGCTCGGAGTTCGCGCCGGGCGGAAAGACCGTTGGGTCAGGATCGATTCGGACGGCCAGCGAGGAGACCACCGAGACGATTACGCTCGGCTTCTATCTCGAGGAGATCGTCGGATGGCACGACCGTCTCTTTCTAACGGCCGCGGTGCGGCAGGACTATAACAGCGCGTTCGGCGCCTCCGCCCGTGGCGCGACCTATCCGAAAGCCTCGCTCTCGTGGGTGATCTCGGAGGAGGACTTCTTCCCCGCGTCCCTCCCGATCATCACGAGCCTGCGCCTGCGGGGAGCGTATGGCGCCTCCGGGAACCAGCCGGGCAGTACGGCCGCGCTGCGCTTCTTTCAGAGTGTGACCGCGTCGATCGCCGGGGTGGACCAGCCAGGGCTCAATATCTCGGCGATCGGCAACGATTCCTTGAAACCCGAGCGGGCCACCGAGCTGGAGCTGGGATTCGACGCCGACCTGTTGGACGGCCGGGGGCATCTCGAGTTCACCTACTATGCCAAGAAGACGAAGGACGCGCTGGTCAACCGCGTGCAGCCCCCGTCGATTGGAGGGCCGACACAGCGACTCGAAAACCTGGGATCGACGCAGAACAAAGGCATCGAAGGCGTGATCTCGGTCAACACCCGGCTCCTGTCGGACGTTGATCTGGACCTCACAATCAGTGGCTCGCGCAATATCGGCAGGCTGCTCACGCTGGCCCCGGGCATTCCAGCCGTCGGGACCGGAGTGCAGCGCCAGGTGCCCGGGTATCCGTTGTACGGGTGGTGGGAGCGGCCGATTCTGGGCTACCACGACTTGAACGGCGACGGAATCCTGGTGGCGAGCGAGGTGATCGTGGGCGATACCTCCGTGTACCTGGGCCCCTCGCTGCCCCAGACGGAGATGGCGGTGAATGGCGGATTGGGGCTGTTCAATAGCCGGGTTCGCATCAGCGGCCAACTGGATTATCGGGGCGACTTCAAGCAGCGCAATTTCACGGAGTACTTCCGCTGCACGTCGTCCGCCGCGAACAATTGCAAGGCGGTCAACGTCCCGGGCACGCCGTTGTCCGAGCAGGCGGCTGCGATTGCAGGGCGCACCGGACCCGGTTTCACGTCCTGGGGCTACATCACGGACGGTCATTTTCTCGCCTTGCGCGAGCTGGCCGTGACGTACGAGGCCCCGAGAGCGTGGGCGCGCGTGCTGGGCGCGCACCGCGTCGCACTGACCCTCACCGGTCGTAATCTGGCGAAGTGGACCAGCTATCCGGGGATCGATCCGGAGCTGAACGGCAACGGGCAGTCGGATTTCGTCATCGACTTCCTGACTCAGCCCCAGCTCACGTACTACACATTCCGCGTCAACGTTGGCTTCTGACCGAGGACTGCGACCAATGAATCGTCAATTGACGACGACCCTGCTGCTCCTGGCCGCGTGGCTCGTCCCGGCCGGCTGCACATCGGTGGATGAAATTGTGGACGTTGAGGATCCCGACATTGTAAACCCCGGCGATCTCCAGAGCCCCGCCGGGGCCGTGGCGGCCTTCACCGGCGGCGTCGGCGACTTTGCGTTCGCCATCGTCGGCGACAATGGCGCTACGGAAGGCCAGATCCTCGTCGGCGGCCTGATGACCGACGAGTACATGCATTCAGGGACGTTCCCGACGCGGCTCGAGTACGAGCGGCGCTCGATCAACCAGAATTCCAACGCCACGCTGACCGCCGTGGCCCGAAACCTGTACCGCGCTCGCACGACGCTCGAGCAATCCATCGGACTCTTGCAGACCTACGCCCCGACGCCCGCCAGCCGGATCGGCGAAGCGTTCGCGTTGGCGGGCTTTACCTATGTCTTTTTCGCCGAGACCTACTGCTCGGGAGTGCCGTTCAGTTCCGCTACCGAGCTGGGGACACCGAAGACGACCGACGAGATCCTGCAGTTGGCGATCGAGCGATTCGATTCCGCGCTCGTGTACGCGCCGACCGGCTCGATCGCGAATTTCGCTCTTGTGGGCAAAGCGCGGGCGCTGATGAATCGTGGGAAAAGCAGCTTCGCAGCCGCCGCCACCGTGGCTGGCCCCGTGCCACTCACGTTTGTCTACAACACGACCCACAGCATTACCACGAACCGACAGTACAACGGTGTGCACGTTTTCAATCATTTGTCGAGACGGTGGTCTGTGGCGGACAACGAAGGCAGCAACGGCTTGAATTTCCGTACCGCCAACGACCCAAGGGTGCGTGCCACCGCCGACCCCGTTGGTGGGTTCGATGGGACGACGCCCCAGTGGAACCTCACGAAGTATCCGGCGCGCACCACACCCGTTCCGATCGGTACCGGCCTCGAAGCGAAACTCATCATCGCCGAAGCGCTGCTGGATGCGGGCAACAACGCCGGATGGCTCGACACATTGAACTTCCTCAGGGCTAATGCACGGACCTTAGGGTTCCTTGGACCGGCCCCCGATACTCTGCTGGCGCTGCCGGATCCGGGCACGGTCTTGGGCCGTGAAAATCTCATGTTCCGAGAACGGGCATTCTGGCTGTTCGCCACCGGCCACCGTCTCGGTGACCTGCGGCGTCTCATGCGGCAATACGGACGCCTGGAGGATTTGGTGTTCCCCACGGGGACCCACTTCAAGGGCGACCAGTATGGGAACGACGTCAATATTCCAGTGCCGCCAGAGGAGCTCGGAAACCCGAACTATACGGGCGGTTGCTCGACGACGACACCGTAAGGCGACGAGGCGTCGTCCCACTGTCGGGACGGCGCCTCCACACTCGCGCTACATAACGCCATGTGGAGGGGAGCATGCGCATTCAAAATGTCTGTCGGCTGATCGCGGCCGCCGGGGCGGGGGCAGTTTTGGCCTGTGGCACCGAGCAGGTATCGTCTCCGATTCCGCCGCCCGAGGAGTTCCAGGCAACTCTATCGGGGGGGAATGAGATTCCGGCAGTGACGACGCCGGCAACAGCGACAGCCCGGTTCTCCGTGGTGGACGATTCGATCCTCATCTACAGCCTCAACATCGCGGTCGCTGATAGCGTCACCGTCTCGCATATCCACGAAGGAGACGCAAGCGTTGGAAGTGGCCCGATCCTCGTGACATTGTTTACGGCGGCGAGCCCCTGCAAACAGAACGCGGGTGGGGCGCTGACCATCGCCAGTTCCAGTGTGGCAAATCCGACCACCATCACCACCACCGCCGCGCATGGGCGCGCCGTCGGTTCGACCGCACTCATGCGGATTGCGGCCCATGCGGGTTCGACGCCCAGTCTCGTCGGCGAGCACACCGCCACGTTCACCGGGGCGTCAACCTTTACCATCCCGGTCAACGTCACAACCGGTGGTACAGGTGGCACGGCGCAGCGGTTCACGTTGATCAACCAAACGTCAACCCGCTGTCGAACCGTATACACGGGCCCACTGAGCCAAACGCAGATAAAATTGAGTGCGATGCCGAGCGACACGTTGGTACACCGGCAGTACACCAGCTACGGCACCACCGCACGAGCCCGGTTCGATTCGCTGCTTGTGCGTATGCGCAACGGCAGTGTGTACGTCAACGTGCACAACGCGGTCAATCCCGCGGGTCATGTTCGAGGGCAGATCCAGCCGGCCCCGTAGCGGGAGGACGCAGTGAGTAGGTCGGCCCGTGCACGTTGGTACGCTCCAATCCTCGTGCTGGCCATGGTGGCCCCGCTCGGTTGCGCCACGTCGCGCTCCGGGGCGAAGCCATCGTCGAATCGTGATCTGCTGCTGTCTGGGGAGATCGAGCGGACGTCGGCGGTGAACGCCTATGATGCGGTCCGTCAGCTGCGGCCGGAGTGGTTGCGCCGCCGCGGGCGGTCGAGCATTCAGAACGCCACCGCCGAGGTCCTCGTTATCTATCTCGACGGAACCCGCCTCGGCTCCTTGCCGACGCTCCGCTCGATCGCGGCGGGGTCGATACTGGAGATTCGGCACCTCGACGCCACAGATGCAACCACGCGTTTCGGCACCGGTCATGCGGGTGGGGCTCTGTTGATCCGCACGAAGTAAGCGCGCTCAAGGTGTCACGATGACCGTGCCGGTCATGTTCCCGTGCTCCGAACAGTGATAGGAGTACGTGCCTGCGTTGTCGATCGTCACCTCGAACCACGCGTTGCGCGTAAGGAGCTCGCTCGCCCAAAACGAGCTGTCCGACACCACGCTGTGCAAAGTATTGCCCTCATTGGTCCAGCGCACGGGAAAGCCCGCGGCGATGGTCACGGTGTCCGGCGTGAAGAACGTGTCGCGCGCCGCGACGAAGATGGTACCCGGGCGAATTCCTCCCGTGATGTCTTCCTGCTTGCATGCGACGCCAAGGAGGACGGCGAGGCCCACGAACACGGCAAAAACACGGCGGGACGGCAACCTGAAGCTGGTCGTCGTCCCGTGCGAGCTGCTCGTCATGACCGGATCTCGATCAATCCACGATCGCATCCGGCAGCACGTACTTCATCGGATCGACGGGGCGGCCGTTGACCCACACTTCGTAGTGCAGGTGCGGACCCGAGGAAATGCCGGTCGAGCCGACGAGCGCGACCTTTTCACCCCGCTTTACACGCTGGCCGCGCACCACGAGAGTCTTGGAGAGGTGCGCGTAGCGCGTCACCAGACCGTACCCGTGGTCGATAGTCAGCATGTTGCCGTATCCCTCGACCCACGAAACCTGCGTGACGAGGCCGGCGGCCGGCGATTCGATCTCGGAGCCCATCTTGGCGGTGACGTCGATGCCTTCATGCGGGCGCGCCAGATGCAGAATGGGGTGCACGCGCTCGCGCGCGAAGGCGCTCGTCAACCAGCCCTTGGTCGGCATGATCGACGGCAGCGCGGCGTAGCGCGTGCGTTGGCGCGATGCTGAGTCGTAGGCTTCGTGAAGGGACCGCACCAGGATATTGGCGCGGCGGGTCAGCTGATCCATGTCGACGCGGGCCGCGATCGCCTGCGCCCCGTTCGTGCCGAGCGTCGAGAGGCTATCGCGCTCGCGCCACTGGCCACTCGGTCCGCCGATGCCGCCCTGTTGCACATCCTTGTCGACGGGCGAGAGACCGGAGAGCAACCGCAGCGCCTGCTCGCGCTCGCTGAACACGTTCATGGTGTCACGGAGTCCTGCAAGCCGCTCGCGCAGGCGTTGGATTTCGCTGGCGAGCAGCGTATTCTCGCGCTCGAGCGCGCGACTCCTGGTGACGTTCACGCCCCGCGACAATGCGGTGCCGCCAAGGACGAGGAACAGCAACGCGAGCAATCCGCCGATACCGACGAGGGCCTTGACGACCGTCTGCGATACTTCCACGGCGCGGGATGCACCCGATCCGTGGGGGACCAACATGACGGTCCAGCGCCGCTCGGCCTGCTTACGTTTCATGGCTATGAAACATACGCCTCGGCGCGTAACCTCGTCAAATGACGAAATGTGCGCTACGTCACGTTTGTGCGGCCGGACGGCTAGGCAGCGACGGGTTTCGGGAACAGCGGGGTGGGCTTGGAGACTCTCCGTCCCCCGACGGCAAGTTTCGCGAGGTCGGATAGAAAAACGTTTCCGACCGGCCACTGGGGACTGCTCCGGCTCACTGGAACGAAGTCCAACGAGCTCCAAATCTCTGCGACTTTGCCCGGAATAAATGGCACCGCGAGGATTGCGAGTCGTACGATCGTGCGAACGAGTTGCACGAGTACCGTATCGAGGTCCGCATCGCGCTTTTCTTTGACGAGTTTCCACGGCGCGGTTTCCTCTATGTACCGATTCGCGTGAGAGGCAAGCTCGACTATCAGCGCGGCCCCTTTTTGCAGGTCCAAGGCGCCCATTGCCTCCGTGTAGGAACGGACCGTCTCCTGCCCGGCGCGTTCGAGTGACGAATCGGCTGCATTGTCCTCAGGGACGATGCCCCCACGGTACCGGTGGATCATTGAGAGCGATCGCGACATGAGATTGCCAAATGTGTCGGCGAGATCGGCGGTGTAGCGCGCATCAAAGCGGTCCCAGCTGAAATTGCCGTCGTTTTCGAATCCGACTTCACGTAGCAGGAAGTAGCGGAGCGCATCGGCGCCGTAGCGCTCGATCGCGGCGCCCAGGCTCACCGCGGTGCCGGCCGTCTTGCTCATCTTCGCGCCTTCCCACTGCACGTAGCCGTGCGCCCAGACGAGCTTCGGGAGCTCGAGCCCCGCGGCGAGCAGCATGGCCGGCCAGATCACACAATGGAAGCGCGTGATCCCTTTGCCGACGACATGCAGGTCCGCCGGCCAGAGGCGCTCATAGCCGGGCTCAGGGAAGCCGGTCGCCGAGAGGTAATTGATGAGTGCGTCGAACCAGACGTAGACCGTCTGCTCGGGATCGCCGGGGAAGGGAATACCCCACTGCTGCCGCTGTCGCGAAATAGAAACGTCCTGCAATCCATCCTCGATCAGCCGCACGACCTCGTTCCGCCGGATCGCGGGTTCGACACGGAATTCGTTGCTCTCGATGAGCTGGAGCAGCTGCCGGCCGTAGGCGCTGAGCCGGAAGAAGTGATTCCGCTCCCTGGTTTGTATCAGCTCGAGGGTGGGATGCTCGATGCAACGGCCGTTGGCAATCTGCGCCGGCTGCTTGAATTCCTCGCAGCCGGTGCAGTACAGCCCTTCGTAGTCGGCGACGTAGAGATCGTCGGGTCGGCGCTGCTGGATACGCTCGAGGAGTGCCACCACGCCGCGCCCGTGACGCGGCTCGGTGGTGCGAATCCAGTCGTCGTTGCTGCATTCGAGCCGGCGCCAGTACTCGGCGAACGTCTGTGCCATGCGATCGACCCATTCGCGCGGGCTGACGCTCCCGCGCGCGGCCGCCTGAATGACGGACTGGCTGTGTTCATCCATCCCCATGAGAAACTGCACCTCATCGCCGCACAGGCGACGATAGCGGGCGATGCAATCCGCGCCGACCTTCTCGAGCGCGTGCCCCAGGTGCGGATCGCCATTGGAGTAGTCGATCGCCGTGGTGAGATAGTACTTCGAACCCGTCACTACGCGTGCAGCTGTTCGAGTGTGACGACGCGCGTCGTCCCGGCGTCGGAACGGAGCATCACACGTTCGCGAAAGATGTCGACCGACACGACGCGCTCGATCCCCTCGGACGTGCGGACCGTTTTCCCTTCTTTGGGAAAGCGCTTGCGCTGCTCCACGTAGAAATCGTGCTCGTAGTGCAGGCAGCATAACAGCCGCCCACAGGGACCGGAGATCTGCACGGGATTGAGCGACAGCCCTTGCGCCTTGGCGAGCGAAAGGCTGACGGGCCGTCCTTCCGGCAGCCAGCTCGAGATGCAGAGCTGCCGGCCGCAGCGGCCGATGCCATCGAGGCGCCGGGCCTCGTCGCGCGCGCCGATCTGCCGCAGCTCGATGCGAGTGCGGAACAAGCCGGCCAGGTCGCGCACCAGCGCCCGGAAGTCCACGCGCTGCTCGGCGGTGAAATAGATCGTCAGCTTGCGCTTGTCCCACTGCCATTCGGCGTCGGAGACTTTCATGGGAAGGGAATGCTGGCGGACGCGATCGCGCACAACGCGGCGCACTTCTTCTTCGTTTTCGCGCAGCTGCGTGGCGGTCTGGCGGTCTTCGTCAGTGGCTTTGCGAAGAATTGGCCTGAGGGCCTCGGGGCCTGGCGCCTGGGAACTGCCCGAGTCCCCAGGCCCCAGGCCCGAGGCCCCATTACAAGCGCCACACCGCTCACACTTCTTCGCCGCGATCTCACCAGCCGCCGAGACGACGCCAAAGTCCTGCCCGCGCTCGACCTCTACGATGACAGCATCGTCAACGCGGAGGGCGTCTTCGGAAGGCCAGTTGAAATATTCGCGCCGGTTCCCTTTGAACCGGACTTCCAAGACATGCGTCAAATCACTTCTCGGTCAGCGCACCCATGGAAAGGTACTTTTCTTCGCGGCGTTTGAGGAGCTTGTCGATCCTGTATTTGCGCAGTTGACCGAGATGCCGCTGCAAGGCGTCGCCGAGCGCCGCCGCCGCGGCTTCGGGATCCGAGTGTGCGCCACCCGCCGGCTCGGGAATGATCTCGTCGATCACGCCCAGGTTGAGCAAGTCTTGGGCGGTAATCTTGAGAGCCTCCGCGGCGCGCTCACGCTGGCTGGCATCCTTCCATAGAATCGCGGCACAACCTTCAGGCGAGATCACGGAATACACCGAGTTCTCGAGCATCAACACACGATCGGCGAGCCCGACCGCGAGCGCCCCGCCCGAGCCGCCTTCGCCGATGACCGCGGTAATGATCGGGGTTTGTAGCGACGCCATTTCGATCAGACTGCTCGCGATCGCCTCGGCTTGGCCCCGCTCTTCCGCGCCGAGGCCCGGGTAGGCGCCGGGCGTATCGACAAGCGTGACGACGGGGGCGCCGAATTTGGCGGCAAGGCGCATCAGCCGCATCGCCTTGCGGTAGCCCTCGGGATGGGCCATTCCGAAGTTGCGATAGAGGTTGTCTTTGGTGTCGCGACCCTTCTGATGGCCGATCACCATCACGCTGGTGCCGTCCAGCCGCGCCCAGCCGCCGACAATCGCCGGATCGTCGCGATACAGGCGGTCGCCGTGGAGCTCGACGAAATCAGTGAAGACCGTGTTGACGTAGTCGAGCGGATAGGGACGCCGGGGGTGCCGGGCGACCTGCACCCGCTGCATCGGGGTCAAATTGCGGTAGATCTCCACGCGCAGCGTTGCCAGCTGGTCTTCCAGCGGCTTGATATTCTTCGCGAAATCGGGCTTTTCGCCGGCGACGCGCTTCAGCTCCTCGATCTGTTTTTCCAGCTCGAGCAGTGGGCGTTCGAAATCCAGGGTGTATGTCGCCAAATCAGCTCCTGTGGGTGATGAATTCAGTAGGGGCGCAGCTTGCTGCGCCCCTACCTATATCACGCCCGGACCAACGCAACCCCATCAGGGCCCACAATCTCCCGTAACGCGGCCAGCAAATCGTCCGCCGCATCCACCCGGAACGACCGGCTTCGCAGCCGGACGGTCTCGGTGCTGCCTCCGTTCGCCGAGCCGTTCGTTCCACTCCACTCGAGGAACACCGGGGTCGGCCCCGGATGGGCCGCACACAGCGCGGCAATCGCGCGCGCGGTCTCGGGATCGGGTCGCCGGCTCATCGTCCAGCGGAGCGCGAGACCGATCGCGCCAGCCGGTTTCAAATCATCGAGTAGGCGGACCGAATCGACAATAAATGGCGCCTGTTCCTCACCGCGGTCACGCGCGATATAACCGCCGGTGAGGAGGTAGGCGCCATCGGCGCGAATCACGCCATTGAGCTTGGCCCACGACTCCGGAAATACCAGCGCCTCCGCTGACCCGTGGAAATCCTCCAGCGTGAGGCGCGCATATTCGGCACCGGACTTCTTCGAAATTTGCCGCTTCACCATAGTGACGACCGCCGGGATGGTCACTTTCTGCTCGCTCCACATCCCCAGCGTGGCGGTCGTGCGCGTCCCGAAAAGCTCTACCTCCGTGTGGTACTTGGCGAGGGGGTGCCCGGAGATGAAGAAGCCGAGCACGGCCTTTTCCCGCGTCAGGCGCTCGTGCTCGCTCCAGGGGGGGATATCCGGAAGCTGGGCCTCGGGGCTCGGGGCCGGGGCCTCAGTGCCAAAGAGCGCGTGCTGCCCGGTAAAACGCTCCTGCTGGCGGACCTGCGCTTCGCTGAAGGCATGATCGAGAGCAGCAACGAGCTGGGACCGTTCGCCTCGCAGCGAATCGCATGCGCCTGCATCGATCAACGATTCGATCACCCGCTTGTTGCACAGCCGCAGGTCGATGCGGTCGCACAACTCCACGAGCGATCGGTAGGGCCCATCCTTTCGACCCGCAATGATCGAAGCGATTGCGCCCTCCCCGACATTGCGGACGGCGCCGAGTCCAAAGCGAATCCGCTGTTCGCCTACGACTGTAAACTTGTAACCCGACTCGTTGACGTCCGGCGCCAGGACCTGAAGCCCCAGCTCGCGCGCCTCGTTGATGTACTGCACAACCCGATCGGTGTTGCCGATTTCCGACGACAGCAGCGCGGCCATGAACTCGGCGGGATAGTGCGTCTTGAACCAGCCGGTCTGGTAGGACAGAATCGAGTACGCGACCGAGTGCGACTTGTTGAAACCGTACCGGCCGAACGTCTCGATCTGGGCGGCGATTTCCTCGACCGTGCGTTTGTCGTGACCGCGGGCGATCGCGCGCTTCACGAAGTTGGCGAGCTCTTCCTGGATCAGCTCCTTGATCTTCTTCCCGACCGCCTTGCGCAGCACGTCGGCTTCGGCGAGCGAATAGCCGGCCAACGCGCTGGCGATGCGCATCACCTGCTCCTGGTAGACGATCACGCCATACGTCGGCGCGAGAATCTCCTCGAGCGCTGGAAGCGGATAGCGGACCTTCTCGCGGCCCAGCTTCCGGTTGATGAAGACGAGATACATCCCGGTATCGAGCGGCCCGGGGCGAAGCAGGGCGTTCGTCGCGACCAGGTCGTCGAAGCGGTCGCATTTCATGTTTCGCAGACAATCGGTCGCGAGCGGTGATTCAAACTGGAAGATGCCGGCGGTCCGGCCCGACCGGAGCAACGCGTACACCTTGGGATCGTCGAGATCGGGGCGCTCGAGATCGATCGTTACGCCGTGCCGCTCCTGAACCATGCTAGCGGCATCATGCAGCACGGTCAGCGTCTTGAGACCGAGCAGGTCGATCTTCAGCATGCCGACCTGCTCGAGTCCGATCATGTCGTACTGCGTGATGATCGCGTCGGCGTCGGTCTTGGAGTCGGGGGCCGTGCAGACCGGGACGTAATCGGTCAGCGGTCCTGGCGCGATCACAACTCCGGCGGCGTGGACGGAGGCGTGCCGCGCGAGTCCCTCGATCCTGGCTCCCAGATCCAGCACTTTGCCGATGCGCTCGTCCTGCGCGGCGGCGGCTTTGACCTCAGGCACCTTCTCGCGCGCTTCCGCCAGCGATACGCTGAACGCGGGGCCGGATGGGATCAGCTTGGTGAGCCGCTCCACGTCGCCCATTTCGACCCGCAAAGTTCGCGCGACATCGCGAAACGCGGCACGCGCCTTGAGCGTCCCAAAGGTGATGATCTGGCCGACCGACCCGCGGCCGTACCGCTCCCGTGCGTACTCGAGCACCTCACCGCGCCGCTCGAAACAGAAATCGAGATCGATATCCGGCATCGAGATGCGCTCGGGGTTGAGGAAGCGCTCGAACAGGAGATCGAACTGGAGCGGGTCGACGTTGGTGATGCGCAGCGCGTAGGCGATCAGCGAGCCGGCCGCCGAGCCGCGTCCCGGTCCCACCGGGATGCCGCGATCGCGCGCAGCCTTGATCAAGTCGTACACGATCAGGAAATAGCCCGCGTAGCCCGTTCGCGTGATGACGTCGAGCTCGTACTCGAGCCGCTGCTCGACGGCGGCGGGCAGTGGATCGCCATAGCGCTCGGTCGCGCCCTTGCGTGCCAGATGCACCAGCAGGTCGCGGTCCGTCGCGAACTCCGCGGGGCGGGGATACTGCGGCAGGAAATAGCGCTTCTCGAAATCGAACTCGCACAGCTCCGCGACGCGTGCGGTTTCGGTCAGCACGTCCGCCCGCTGGCCGAACAGCTCGCGCATCTCCTTTTCCGACTTGACGTAGCTTTCCTGGCCGAAGAAGCGAAAGCGTTTCGGGTCGTCGAGGTCCTTGCCCGTGCCGATCGCCAGCAGCACATCGTGCGCTTCGGCGTCTTCCCGCTTCAGATAATGGGCGTCGTTGGTCGCGGCGAGCGGCAAGCCCAGCTCGGCGGCGAGACGGAACATCCCTTCCGTGACGAGCTTCTCCTCGGGCAGGCCGTGATTTTGGACCTCGAGCCAGAAGCCGTTCGGGCCAAACGTGCGGGCAAACCACTCGGCGCTCGCCTTGGCGGCTTCGTAGTTCCCCTGCCGCAGATACAACGCGATCTCGCCCGAGAGGCATGCGGCGAGCCCCACAATACCGTCGCGGTGTTGC
>Ga0075418_10006629_pt1 | contig 13060 bp, 12 predicted proteins | sample SoiMetdeltSBSDD2_FD_81776 | JGI IMG/M metagenome (GOLD analysis project Ga0075418, IMG submission 81776) | Bulk soil microbial communities from a Populus tree surrounding site in Tennessee, USA - Soil MetaG P. deltoides SBSDD2 | ecosystem: Environmental > Terrestrial > Soil > Tree plantation...
CCTCGACCCGGTCTTCGGCTTCGAGGTTCCGCTCGAGGTGCCGGGCGTCGACTCCAGCCTCCTCGACCCCCGCTCGACCTGGCGCGATCCGGAGGACTACGACCGGCGCGCCGTGAAGCTCGCGCGCATGTTTCGAGAGAACTTCGAGCAGTTCGGCGATCCGCGCATCGCCCCCGCCGGCCCCTCCGTCTAGCTCTCCCGGCCTAGCTCCATTCGATAGCGTCTTGAAGTAGTGCTGGCAAAGCATGACGTGCTTGTCGTGGGGGCTGGTTGCGCCGGAATGCGCGCGGCCATCGAAGCGTTCGACGAGGGCGCCGACGTCGCGCTTCTCTCGAAGATCCACCCGGTCCGCAGTCACTCCGGCGCGGCCGAGGGCGGGATCAACGCGGCGCTCGGAAACGCCTCCGAGGACAGCGCCGAGGAGCACGCGTTCGACACCGTCAAGGGGTCCGATTACCTGGGAGACCAGGAGGCGATCCAGATCCTGTGCGACGAGGCGCCGGCCGACGTCCACCAGCTCGAGCGCTGGGGAGCCGTCTTCTCCCGCACGCCCGAGGGGAAGATCGCCCAGCGGCCGTTCGGCGCCGCGGGTGCGCCTCGCACGGCGTACGCCGCCGACATCACCGGCCATGTCCTGATCCACGTCCTCTACGAGCAGGTGATGAAGCGCGACATCCTCGTGTACGAGGAGTACTTCGCCTGGCAGCTTGTTGTGGACGACGACCGCTGCCAGGGCGTGCTTGCCTGGGATCTCCTGAACGGTGGACTGAAGACGATCGGCGCCAAGACGGTCATCCTCGCCACCGGTGGCGCCGGCCGGCTCTACACCGGCACGACGAACGCGTATGCCTGCACGGGAGACGGGATGGCGATGGCGTACCGCGTCGGTGTCGCGCTCGAGGACATGGAGATGATGCAATTCCACCCGACGACGCTCGCGCCGACCGGCGTGCTGATCACCGAGGGATGCCGTGGCGAGGGCGCGTACCTACTCAACTCGGAGGACGACCGCTTCCTCAAGCGGTACGCGCCGAACGCGATGGAGCTGGCCAGCCGCGATGTCATCTCGCGGGCGGAGCAGACCGAGATCGACGAGGGACGGGGCGTCGACGGCAATGTCCTCCTCGATCTTCGGCACCTCGGCGCGGAGAAGATCCTCGAGCGCCTGCACGGCACGCGCGAGCTCGCGATGACCTTCGCCGGCGTCGATCCCATCTACGAGCCGATTCCCGTACGGCCGGGAGCCCACTACCACATGGGGGGCGTGGACACCGACGTCTGGGGCCGGACGAGCCTCGAGGGCCTGTATGCCGCCGGCGAGTGTGCGTGCGTCTCGGTCCACGGCGCGAACCGGCTCGGCGGCAACGCGCTGATGGAGACGATCACCTACGGCAAGCGCGCCGGCAAGCACGCCGCCGAGTGGGCGCTCACGCACACCACGATCGAGGTTCCGCGCTCGGTCGAGACCGACGCCGAGCGTGAGCTGAAGGAGCTGCTTGACCGCACCGAGGGCGAGCGGCCGTGGTCGATCCGTGACGAGCTGGCCGAGACGATGCACGTGAATTTCGGCGTCTTCCGACGCGACGACCAGATGGACAGGCAAGGCGCGATCGTGGCCGACCTCAGGGAACGGTACGAGCGCGTCGTCGTCGACGACAAGGGCGACGTCTTCAACAACGACCTGACTCAGGCGCTCGAGCTCGGGTTCCTCCTGGACCTCGCCGAGTGCATGGTCATCGCCGGACGGGCGCGCAGGGAGAGCCGCGGCGCACACGCTCGCCCATACGACTTCCCCGAGCGAGACGACGAGGAATACCTCAAGCACACCATCGTCAGACCCGTGGACGGAATCCCGCAGCTGAGCTGGAAGCCCGTAACCATCACGAAATGGCAACCGAAGGAGAGGACGTATTGATGCGTGTACGTGTGGGATTGGCCCTGATCGCAGCCGCCGCGCTCGCCGCGGCAGGCTGTGGCGGAGGCGGCGGAAGCAGTAGTTCGACGAGCGAGAGCACCAGCTCCGACGCCATGAGCCTCCTGGCCGCAGCTCCGCAGAAGGTCCAGGACGCGGACAGCTCCAAGGTCTCGTTCTCGATCGACATCTCGAGCGACCAACTCGCGAATCCGATCACGATTCCCGGTAGCGGCGACTTCGACTACGCCGCGAAGGAAGGCCGCCTGACGATGGACTACGGCGACGTGCTGAGCGCCGCGGGCCAGAGCGGGAACGGCGAGATGGAGATCCTGACCAAGGGGAACATGTACTACATCAAGTGGCCGCTCTTCTCCAAGGCGGTCAAAGCGTCGACTCCCTGGGTGAGCTTCGACATCACGAAGCTCGACGAGATCTCCGGGATCGACGTGAGCTCTCTCCGTACGGTCAACCAAGGCGACCCGTCACAGACGCTCGTGTACCTGAAGGCCGCGGGCAAAGTGGAGAACCAGGGGACGGAGGATCTCGAGGGCACGTCGGCGACCAAGTACCACGCGATCATCGACCTCGACAGGATCGCCGGTCTCGCGCCGGCCGACAAGCGCGCCGCCGTCCGATCCTCGGTCAAGTCCCTGAAGGAGACATACGGAATCAGTCGGCTTCCGCTCGACGTCTGGATCGACGACCAGGGCCTGCCGCGGAAGCTCTTCTACGAGATCGCGGCAACCGTGCAGGGCCAGAAGGTCAAGACGGCGCTGACGATGAACCTCTCCGACTACGGTGTCGACGTGAACGTGCAGGCGCCGGCGGCGTCCCAAGTCACCGATCTCGCTTCCATCCAGTGATGGCGGCCCCCTCCTTTACATCTAGCACTCGCCGGCGCGCTGCAATGCTCCGTCTCGCTACGTCCTCGGTCGCGCCCGTAGCCCATGGCTACGAACGCTCCCTGCGTCCTTGCGATACGGGCATTTCGCGGCCGGCGAGCACGATCTGTCCGGGAGGTGACAACTAGCCATGGATGTCGCGCTCAAGATCTGGCGGTTCGATAGCACGACCGGGGAGCGGGAGCTCAAGACGTACGAGGTCGACGCGCCGGAATGGGCATGCCTCCTCGACGTCCTCGACATCATCAAGGACAAGGTCGACGGGACGCTCGCCTACCGCAAGAGCTGCCGGATGATGATCTGCGGCTCGTGCGGGATGCGCATGGACGGCAAGGCGGTGCTCGCGTGCAAGGAGCGGATGAAGCCGATCGCCGACGCGGGCCACGTCCCCGTCATCTCGGCGATGGGGAACCTCCCGATCATCCGCGACCTCGTCGTGGACATGGGGCCGTTCTGGAGCAAGATCCGGGCGATCAAGCCGTACCTTCAGCCCGGCTACGAGGAGCCGCCGGAGCGCGAATGGGTCTTCGACCAGGAGGAGATGATCCCGATCCACAAGGAAGCGCTCTGCATCATGTGCGGCTGCTGCGTCTCCGAGTGCAACTCGATGGAGTCCGATCCGGAGTTCCTCGGCCCGGCTGCGCTGGCGAAGGGCTTCCGCTTCGTCGGCGACCCGCGCGACAAGGCCGATATCGAGCGGCTGAACGAGTACAACCAGGAGCACGGGATCTGGGACTGCACGCGCTGCTACTTCTGCAACGAGCGCTGTCCCAAGGGCGTCGACCCTCGCGACGCGATCGCGAAGCTCGGCGCCGAGTCCATCAAGCATGGGGTCGACCACGACGGCGGCGCCAAGCATGCGAAGTGGTTCGTCCACTCGGCTAAGACGACCGGGTGGCTGCGCGAAGAGGAGCTGGTCCCCAAGACGGTGGGTTACGTCAACGCGCTCAAGGAGATCGGGTTCGCCAAGAATCTGGTCAAGCACGGCAAGGTTCGCCCGATCCCGTTTCCGCACGTAGCGGAGAACGTCAACGAGGCGCGCGCGCTCTACAACCTGGTCAAGGAGCAAGGCCGCGAGGGGGCGGCCGGAATCGTGCAGGGCGAGAAGGCCCTCGAACGAATCGAGTTTCTGAAGGAGGAGGAAACGCGCGAACCCGGGCCGGAGCAAGAGGAATGAGGGTCGCGTACTACAAGGGCTGCCTGGCGTCGCTGTCGGCGAAGGAGCTCGACTCGTCCACCAAGGCGCTCGCGCCCAAACTGGGCATCGAGCTCGACGAGCTCGAGTCGGTGACGTGCTGCGGCGCCGGGGACATCCACGAGGCCGAGCCCGACTACTACTTGCACCTGAACGCCCGCATCCTCGCCTACGGCGAGGCGACCGGCGCCGAGACGCTGATGACCATCTGCAACGTGTGCACGCTCAACCTCCGCCAGGCCGACTGGCAGCTGAAGAACGACGCCGCGCTACTCGGGCGGGTCAACCGGAATCTGGCAGCGGTCGGCGTGCCACCGTACAGCGGAGGGATCGAGGTGCGGCACCTGCTCTGGCTGATCGCGGAGGGTGACGGCTACGACCGGCTCAAGGAGGTCGCCCATCGCGGCCTCAAAGGACTCAAGATCGCTCCGTTCTACGGCTGCCAGATTCTGCGCCCGTCCAAGATCCTCGGCTTCGAGGATCCCGACCGTCCCTGGTCGCTCGAGGCGATCATCGAAGCCTGCGGCGGCGACCCGGTCGACTACCCGGCGAAGATCAAGTGCTGCGGGTTCCCGATCATCGCGGCCCGCGAGGACGTCGCGCTCGGCGAGTTGATTCAGCCCATCGAGCAGGCGAAGGACGCCGGCGCGGACGCGATGGTGACGCCCTGTCCGCTCTGTCACCTCTCCCTCGACGCCTGGCAGTCGAAGCTGAAGAAGGCCACCGGGCGCAGCTTCGACATGCCGATCCTCCATCTATCACAGCTGATCGGAGTGGCCGCCGGCCTCGAGGAGTCGGAGCTCAAGTTCAAGCGGCACATCGTCCCCGTCACGCCGGTCATCGAGAAGTTAGAGGTTTAACGGCCTCGCCTCAGAGTGAGACCGGTGCCGCCGGCGAGGCGTCACGCTGAGACGAGGCCTGAAGCCGGCGCTCGCAGTCGCCGCCACGGGCCTTGCCTGGGGACACTTCGAGGCGGGCTGGGTCCGCCTGCAGGAGCTCCGCGTGCCGTTGCGCGGCCTGCTGCGGGAGCTCGATGGATTGCGCATCGCGCACCTGTCGGACTTCCATCTCGGCCTGCCGTCGCGAGGCGAGAAGGCCGTCGAGCGCGCGGTCGAGTGGGTGGCCCATCAGCGTCCAGACCTGACGTTGATCAGCGGCGACCTCGTCTCGCATCCGCGCGGCGAGCGGAAGTTGCGCGAGTTGCTCGATCGGCTTCCGGCCTGCTACGCGGTGCTCGGGAATCACGACGTGGCGAAGACGCGTGACCCGTTCGGGCGGCGCTCGCGGTCGTACGACTTCGGCACCGCGACCCTACTCGCGAACGATTCGCGGACCATCGAGCTGCGCGGACGGAGAGTGCAGATCGCCGGCGTCGATCCGATGTCGTACATGGCCGGCCTGGCGCGGCCGGATGAGCTGGCGGATCCGTCGGCCGACCTGCGCATCCTGCTGTGCCACTTTCCCCGCGTGATCGACAGGATCCGGCCTGGGTCGTTCGACCTCGTGCTCGCCGGTCACCTGCACGCGGGGCAGATCTGCGTCCCGCTCCCGGGCGGACGGCTTCGTCTCGCACACCTGCGCTGGCACTACATCCAGGGGCTATACGAGCGTCCGGCGGGCGTGCTCCACCTCTCGCCGGGACTCGGGACGACGTTTGTCCCTTTCCGTTTCTTCGCTCGGCCGGAAGCTACAGAGCTCGTCCTACACTTGAGTGCGTGACCCGCGTCACCGGCCTGACCGGAGCAACGCTCCCGACTGCGCCGACCGTCTGCCACGAGTGTGTCTTCTGGCAGGCACCTTCCGGCCGCGCCGTCGACAAGCGGCGCTGGATCGAGAAGACCGAGGAGGAGTGGGGCGCCTGGGGGACGGTGTACTACGACGAGGAAGGGCGTTTGCTCGGCTCGATGCAGTACGGTCCGGCCCCGCTCTTTCCCCGCGCATTCGAGCTGCCGGGGGGGCCGCCGTCCGAGGACGCCGTCCTCGTCACCTGCGCGTACCTGATGAATGCATCGAGCCCGTGGGTGATGCAGTCGCTCTTCCTCACGGCGATCGGCGATGCGAAGGAGAAAGGCGCGGGGGCGCTGGAGGCGTTCTCGTACCACTACCCGGAGGGCGAGTCGGCATACGAACGCTTTCGCGTCCATCGCACCGTCTTCCCGCGCGATTTCCTTGCGGACTTCGGGTTCCGCACGTTCCGCCACTCCGGCCGCGTGGAGCTCGCGCGCCTAGAGCTCGGAGGGCTGCAGTGGGCGGCCGAGCCCGCGCGCGAGAAGGTCCTGCGCGTAGTCAAGGAAGCGCTTGCTCCCGTTCCGCCGATTCCGCAACGACCGTGAACCGGTCCGGATAGTCTGGGCGCGATGTCCGAGAACGGCCGTCTCGATCGCTACGCGGAGCTCGCCGTCCGTTCCTGGGTGAACATGGCGGAGGGCCAGGAGCTCTTGATCTACGCGACCTCGCTCGAGCATGCTCCGCTCGTGCGCGCGCTCGCCCGCGCCGGGTATGAGAGCGGCGCGCGTTACGTCGAGGCGTATTACGAGGACCAGCACGTCCGGCGCGCGATGATCGAACTCGCGCCCGACGAGACGCTGACGTGGAGCCCTCCCTGGATGATCAAGCGTGCGGAGGACCGGGCTGCGAACAAGGCGGCGATGATTGCGATCACGGGCGATCCGGAGCCCGACCTACTTGCCGACCTCGACGGTGATCGTGTCGGCCGCGCCCGTCAGATCGACCTGATCAAGCGGGTCGGCGAGCTGACGAGCGACCAGCCGAACAACTGGTGCGTGGTCGCCTGGCCGAACGAGGGCTGGGCCAACACCATCTTCGGCGAGCCCGATGTCGAGCGGCTCTGGGGCGCGCTCGGCCACGCCGTCCGGCTGGACGAGCCCGATCCGATCGCGGCGTGGGAGGAGCACGTGGCCAAGCTCCAGGGCCGGGCGGAGGCGCTCAACCGGCACCGCTTCGACGCGGTTCGTTTCCGCGGCCCGGGAACCGACCTCACCATCGGGCTACTGCCCGGCTCTACATGGGCGGGCGGCGGCGACACGACCAACTGGGGCCGCCGCTTCATCGCGAACGTTCCGACGGAGGAGGTCTTCACGACCCCCGACTGGCGCCGCACAGAAGGTGTCGTCCGCTCGACCCGTCCGCTTTCCCACCCGTTCTCAGGAACGATGGTCCGGGATCTCGAGGTTCGCTTCGAAGGCGGCCGCGCGGTCGAGGTGAACGCATCGAGCGGCGCGGACGTCATCCGCGGCGAGATGTCCGTGGACGATGGCGCAGCCTTTCTAGGCGAGGTCGCGCTGGTCACCGGCGACTCCCGCGTGGCCGACACCGGGCTCACGTTCTTCGACACCCTCTTCGACGAGAACGTGACCTGCCACGTCGCCTACGGCTTCGCGTACCCGGAGCGAGTCGACGGCGGCAAGGACGTGCCGCCTGACGACCGGCGAGAGCAGGGCTTCAACTATTCCGTCGTGCACACGGACTTCATGATCGGTGGGCCCGAGGTGGAGGTCGTCGGCCTCACCGATGGCGGCGAGGAGGTCCCGATCATTCAGGAGGACGAATGGCGGTTGACGTAGAGAAGAAAACGCGGCTCGAGCGCTACGCCGAGCTCGCTGTGCGCGTGGGTGCGAACGTGGAGGAGGGCCAGATCCTGACCGTTGGCGCCCTTATCGAGCACGCGCCCCTGGCCCGCGCGATCGCGCGTGCGTGCTACGAGGCCGGAGCGCGGTATGTCGACGTGTGGTACCGCGACGCACATGTCCGGCGATCGATGATCGAGCTCGCACCCGAGGAGACGCTCTCGTGGAGCCCGCCGTGGATGCTCGAGCGGATGAAGGACCTCGGAGAGGGCCGTGCCGCGCAGGTTGCGATCTCCGGCGACCCGGAGCCCGACCTGCTCGCCGACCTCGACCCGAAACGCGTCGGGAGCACGTACCCGAGGGAGCTCGCCGAGCTGAACCTGAAGTACACGGTGCAGCGCGCGAACAACTGGACGATCGTGGCGATGCCGAACGAGGGCTGGGCCGAGAAGGTCTTCGGCGAGCCCGACGTCGAGCGGCTGTGGGACGCGGTCGCGTATGCGGTGCGCCTGGAGGAGCCGGATCCGGTGGCGGCCTGGGAAGAGCACGTGCAGCGCCTGAATGAGCGTGCCGAGGCTCTGAACCGCCACAAGTTCGATGCCGTCCGCTTCCACGGGCCGGGTACCGACCTCACGGTGGGCCTTCTCCCCGACTCGGTCTGGGCATGCGCGCTCTTCGAGACGGCTTGGGGCCGCCGGCACATCCCGAACATGCCGACCGAGGAGGTCTTCACGACCCCGGACTACCGGCGTACGGAGGGGACGGTGCGCTCGACACGGCCGCTCCCGCTGAACGGCAAGGTGGTCGACGATCTCGAGCTGACGTTCGAGAACGGCCGGGTCGTGAACGTGAACGCTTCGAGCGGCAAGGAGGTCGTGGAGGCGCAGCTCGACCTGGACGAGGGCGCGCGGGCGCTGGGAGAGGTCGCGCTCGTGGACGGCACCTCGCTGGTCGGCAAGACCGGGGTGACCTTCTTCGACGTCCTCTTCGACGAGAACGCCACCTGCCACATCGCCTACGGCAAGGGTCTCGACTTCGGCGTGGAGGGTGCCGCCGAGGCGCAGCTCGGTCCGGAGGAGAGCAAGGCCCGTGGCATCAACTACTCGATGGTGCACACCGACTTCATGATCGGCGGGCCGGAGGTGTCGGTGTACGGCGTGACGTCAGACGGCGCGGAGGTGCCGGTCATCCGCGACGACGCGTTCATCCTCGAGTAGCAGCTCGGCGATCTGAATCGCGTTGAGCGCCGCTCCCTTGCGGAGGTTGTCGCACGCGGTGAACAGCACCAGGCCGTTCGCTGCTGTCGGATCGCGCCGGATCCTGCCAACCAGGACGTCATCTCCGCCTACTGCCTCGTACGGGGCTGACGCCGGGTCGGCGAGACGAATGCTGTCCGCGGAGGCGAGCACGTCGCGCGCGTCGTCCGGAGCCAGCACCTGCTCGGTCTCGACCCAGATCGCCTGGCAATGGCCGACCAGAACCGGGACGCGTACACAGTTGGCGATGAACGCCAATTCCGGGAGCTCGAGGATCTTGCGCGTCTCCTCGCGCAGCTTCGACTCCTCCTCGAATTCGTCCCCCTCGAGCGGCCAGTCCATGGTCACGCTCACCTCGTCCGGCCGGCTCTCGAGTAGGCGCTTCATCGATGCGTCGCCAGCCCCTGAGGCGGACTGGTACGTCGCGACGCGAACCCGGCGTAGCCCCGCGGCGCGGCGCAAGGGCTCGAGCACACAGACGAGCTGGATGGTGGAGCAGTTCGGGTTGGCGACGATGCCTTCGTGCTCGTCAGCCCGGCGCGCGTTCACTTCGGGCACGACCAGTGGGATACCCTCGGCTAGCCGGAAGGCCGAGGACTTGTCCACGCAGACCGCGCCGTTCTCGACCGCGGCAGGGACGAGCTCCGCGCTCGCGGCGGTGCCGACCGAGAAGAAGCAGAGGTCGAGGTCGCTGAGGGTGTCGGGGCTCGCGAGCTCGACCTCGAGCTCGCGGCTGCCGAACGTCACGCGCGTGCCGGCGGAGCGTTCCGAGGCGAACGCGCGTACATCCTCGTAGCCGCGCTCGGCGAGCAAGTCGAGCTCGACCGTGCCCACAGCGCCCGTGGCGCCGATCACGCCTACGGCCGGCTCAGGCATGCTCGCGTCCGGCGCTCGACTCGGTGAGCTCGAAGGCCTCGTGCAGCGCCTTGACCGCCCGCTCGACGTCGTCACGGGAGACGTAGAAGGCGATCTTGATCGGCGAAGTCGAGACGAACTGAGATTCCACACCGAGGTCGGCGAGCGTGCCGAACGTCTTGGCGGCTACCCCGGGATGACTCTTCATCCCGGCCCCTACGACGCTGACCTTGCCGAGTCCTTCCCGCTCCGTCCAGCGCGCGCCGAGTCGCTCGAGCGCGGCCGTGGCTGCGTCCCGGTCCTCCTGCGGCGCCGAGAAGACGACGCCGGTTCCAATCTGGATGACGGTGTCGACGTTGACCGAGCCGTCGGCGAGGGCCCGGAAGAGCTCCGCGGGATCGGCATCCTCGACCTCGTAGACGACCTCCTCGACGTCGTGGGTGACCCCGGCGATCATCGCCTTCTCGAGCATCCTCTCGTCCTCCTCGCGTATCCAGGTGCCCTCGTCGTCGGCGAACGTCGAGCGCACGTGCAGGGTAACGCCGTGGTTGCGGGCGAACTCGACGCAGCGCAGCTGCAGCACCTTCGCGCCGGACGCGGCCAGCTCCAGCATCTCCTCGTAGCTGACCGCGTGGAGCTTGCTCGCGCCGGGAACGATGCGCGGGTCGGCGGTGAAGACACCCTCGACGTCGGTGTAGATCTCGCACCGCTCGGCTCCCAGGGCGGCGGCGAGCGCAACCGCGGTCGTATCCGAACCTCCCCGGCCCAGCGTGGTGACATCGTTGTCGGTGGACACGCCCTGGAAGCCGGCGACGAGCACGATCTCGTCTCGGTCGAGCGACTCGTGGATGCGGCGCGCCCGGACGTCCACGATCTTGGCCTTGCCGTGCTTCGTGTCCGTCACGATCCCGGCCTGGGAACCCGTGAGCGATACCGCGCGGTGCCCGAGGTCGTTGATCGCCATTGCGGCGAGTGCACACGAGATGCGTTCGCCCACCGAGATCAGCATGTCGAGCTCGCGCGCATCGGGGCGCGCGGAGACCTGGTGCGCGAGCGAGATCAGCTCGTCCGTCGTCGCCCCCATTGCCGACAGGACGGCCACGACCCGGTTGCCCTCCTCGTGCGCCGACACGAGGCGCTTCGCCACGCGGCGGAGCCGCTCGGGGCCGGCGACGCTCGTCCCACCGAACTTCATCACCACCGTGCCGCGCTGCGGGTGCGGGTCGACCGGGACTTCCGGAATGGACTCGAACTCGGTGACGGCGGTCACATCTCACGCCTTCCCGCCAGCGCGCGCCCGAGCGTGACCTCGTCGGCGTATTCGAGATCGCTTCCGACAGGCAGCCCGCTTGCGAGCCGCGTCACGCGCACGCGCCCGCGTAGCCGGTCGGCCAGGTACGCCGCCGTCGACTCGCCGGTCATGTTCGGGTTCGTGGCGAGCACGACTTCCTCGATCCCGTTTCGCTCCACGCGCTGGAGCAGTTCGTCGATGCGGAGGTGCTCCGGGTCCACGCCGTCGATCGGCGAGAGCGCTCCACCCAGGACGTGGTACAGGCCGCGATACTCCGCCGTCCGCTCGAGCGAGATCAGGTCGACCGGCTGCTCGACCACGCAGACGACGGTGTGGTCGCGCCGCGCGTCGCGGCAGATCTCGCAGATGTCATCCTCGGTCAGGTTCCCGCACTCCCGGCAGAAGCGGACGCGGTCCTTCACCTCCTGGATCGCGAGAGCGAGAGCGGCCGCCTCGTCCTTCGGCACCCGCAGCAGATGGAACGCGAGCCGCTGGGCCGTGCGCATGCCGACGCCGGGCAGGCGCTGCAGCTGGGCGACGAGGTTGTCGACCGCCGGGGACAACATGGGTGGATTGTGCCTGCGGGGTTCGGACTAGATACGCGGCAGGCCTACATGCCCGGAAGACCCAGTCCCTGGAGCCCACCCATCGCCGAGCCGAGCTTCGACTCCACCAGGCTCTGCGCCGAGCGGAGCGCCTCGTTGACAGCCGCGAGCACCATGTCGGCGAGCAGGTCGGGATCGTCGGGATCGATCGCCTGGGGTGCGATCTTGATCTCGATGATCTCCATGGCTCCGGTCGCCTTGACCGTGACCATCCCGCCTCCCGCCGAGGCCTCGACCGTCTCGCTCTTCAGCTCCTCCTGGGCCTTGGCCATCTGGGCCTGCATCTCCTGGGCCTGTTGCATCAGCTTGTTGAGATCCATCGCCATGAGTTACTCCTCTATTTCGCGCGCGTCGAACGTCTGCTTCACGAGCTCGACGATGTCCTCCTCACCGTCAGGCTCGTCTCCCTCGTCCACTTTCTCCCCCTCGCCGATCGCAAACGCGACAGCCAGCTTGCGCCCGGTCACCTCGTAGAGCGCCTCGGTCAGCAAGGTCGAGTTCTTCGGCTCCTCAGCCATCTTGCGGTGGAAGTCTGCCTCGGGGGGGAACTCGAGCCGCAGCACGTCCTCGCTGAGCCCGGCGGGCCGTGCTTCCCGGAACACGGATGCGGCGGGAATCGAGCGCTGCTCGACCGCCGGGAGGATGCTCCGCTGCCAGGCCTCCTTCACCTGGGCGAGCTCGACGGGTGGCAGCTCGGAGGACGCTGGCGGCTGCGGCGCCGCCGGCGTCGCCTCTTCCCGCGGCGGGGCGGGAGCGCTATGACCCCGCTGCTCGAGCTGCTCGATGCGGTAGGCGAGCGATTCGCGGGAGAGGTCTCCCCCCGGCCGCGTCACCTTGATCAGGGCGAGCTCGAGCGGCAGCCGCGGGTCACCGCCCTGGCGCATGTCCTCGACCGCCACCGCCAGCAGGTCGCACAGGCGCAGGATCGTCGACTCACCGAGCTGGTTCGCCTGCGAGCGCAGCCGCTCTCGCGTCTCGTCCGTCACCGGGAGCGAGGAGGGCGCCTCGCCGAGATGGTGGACGAGCAGCAAGTGACGGAGATGCTCGAGCAGGTCGGTCACGAGCCGGCCCAGATCCTGCCCCTGTGCGGCCAGGTCCTCAATGAACAGCAAGGCGCCGGCGGTGTCGGTGTCGACGACGAGGTCCATCAGACGGAAGAGCGCTTCCTCCTCGACTGCGCCGAGCAGCTGGAGGACGGCCTGCACGGTCACGTTCTTCTCGGTCGCGGCGGAGAGCTGATCGAGCGTGGAGACCGCGTCGCGGTACGAGCCGCGCGCGCTCCGCGCGATCAGCGACAGGGCCGCGTCCGGAGCTTCGATCCCCTCCCCATCCGCGATCCGCCGGAGCAGCCGGACGAGCTCGGGCAGACGGGGACGCGAGAAGACGAAGGTCTGGCAGCGCGACCTGACGGTCGGGAGAACCTTGGCCAGGTCGGTGGTGCAGAAGACGAAGAC
>Ga0075418_10006630_pt1 | contig 13059 bp, 11 predicted proteins | sample SoiMetdeltSBSDD2_FD_81776 | JGI IMG/M metagenome (GOLD analysis project Ga0075418, IMG submission 81776) | Bulk soil microbial communities from a Populus tree surrounding site in Tennessee, USA - Soil MetaG P. deltoides SBSDD2 | ecosystem: Environmental > Terrestrial > Soil > Tree plantation...
GTCGAGAGCCTGCGGTCCCGCGGCGTCGACCTGATCGTCTCGATCGCCTGCCCCGAGAAGCTGAAGGGGGACCTCCTCGGGGTCCCGCGCCACGGTTGCATCAACCTGCATGGGGCGCTGCTGCCACGCTACCAGGGGTTGCTGCCTTCCTTCTGGGTGCTGGCGCGGGGCGAGCGCGAGACGGGAGTCACGGTCCACTACATGGACGAGTCGATCGATCGAGGCGACATCATCCTGCAGGAGCGCGTTCCCATTGAGGATCGTGACACGGTCCACTCGCTGGTCCATCGGTCGAAGGTCCGTGTGGGCCGCTACGCTCTCGTGCGCGCCATCGGTCTGATCGAGCGCGGGGAGGCGCCGCGCCGCGAAATGGACTTCACCCAGGCATCGCGCTTTTCCTATCCGGACGATCGAGCGCTTCGAGAATTCCGGGCCAGGGGCCGGCGATTCATCTGATCGCGACGGAGACGCGAGGTGATTCCGTTCAGTGAGCCGCCGGGCTGGTGGTCGGTTCGCGCGCGACCCGATTGCTACCGCTCGAGCACTTCGCAAAACCGGCGGCAGAGGATGGTCTTCGACAGTTCCGATTGGATGAGGACGCGCGCGCGCAGCCCCATCGAGGTCAGCTGGTCCCGTGGCGCGTCCAGGAGGCGCAGAAAGAGCGCCGTCACGCCGTCGACGTCACCGTGGCGCAATGCCCAGCCGATCGGCGCACGACGAAGCAGGTCGCCAACATGGGAATCTGCCGGGCCGAGAAAGAGAATCGGACGCGCGACCGACATCGCGCCGTAAACCTTGCTCGGGTGGAACATCCCCACGAATGCGTCGCCCATCGTGACCAGGTGCACGTCGGCCGCAGAGAGTGAATGGCGGAGCCCAGCCAGGGGTTGGTACGGCAGCGACAGCACATTGGGCAGGCCGGCCGTCTCGACGTCCTTCTTGGCCGTCCCGCCTCCGACGAACACGAATACCAGCCGGGGTTCGTCCTGCAGGCGCGCCGCCGCCGCGAGAACGGTGGAGAGGGGGTTGCTGGACGCGTGGTTCCCGCTGTACATGACCACCAGCTTGTTCTGGAGATTGTGGGCCACGCGGAAAGGATTGGATTCGTGGGGTACGGGCTCGAGGTAGTCATCGAGGGGCCATGGGGGCATCACCGAAATCTTGTGACTCACATCCAGCTTGTCGTTCATTCGCCGCGCCATGAATCGGTCGAGCACGATGACGTCGGTGGCGCGCGCCAGGGCTTGTCGGTTGAGCAGGTCGAACAGCCGCACCGGCAGGGCCCTCGGGCCGATCAGGCCGAGGGTGACTAGCTGATCGGGATTCACGTCCATCACCCAGAACTTGATGGCCGCCCGGCGCACCCAACCAATCACCAGCGCGGCAAAGGAGCCCATGGGTGGATTCGTGCTCACCAGGACGACATCGATGGGTCCGACCAGGACGCCCGCCAGGATTGCCTGGAATATGAATGACAGCCCGCCCAGAACGCGGACGGCCATGGACCTCTTGCCGAAGGAGCACCAGGGCAGGCGCAGCACCTCCACACCATTGAGGATTTCCCTGGGCGGGTAGTGGAGAGAAGGATCGTCGTATCCGTCACGCGACGTCAGGACGATCACCCGCCAGCCTCGGCGGACCATCTCCTCGGCCGCCCCGGCCATCTGCTGGCCGACGCTCGCGGGATCGGGAACATAGACCTGGCAGAGTGCGACGAGCGTGCGCGGTGGGTCGCGCCTCATGGGTCGCTGGGCGTTCACCTCGACGTCGCCGTCCGTTGGCTCGGCATGTCCGGAAGTCCTGGCCGTGGTTGTTGCGTGGGTGCCGCTCCGCTCCGGGGAGGAGAATGCTGGAGCCGCGGCGAAGGGTACGGGAAACCTTCGCAGGCGTCCAAGCCACGCGCGCCACGGGGCGACGCCCGCGCGTGTAGGACGTCAGTGATCATGTCCCCCTGCTCCGGCCTGGGGGCCAGAGGGTAGGGTGCACTGTAACGCTTCCGGGGGTTGTCGGGACTGGGTCGCCGGATGTTGGTCGGTCTGCCGATCCCGGACACAATCACTGACGCGTTAAGGAAGGACATTCTCACTGGCGTCCCAGAGGCGTGACGTGCCTCTTCCGGGCCGCATCGCAAGATGCTACGCTATCAGCCACACACAGCCCAGTCGTGGGGCGCGCTCGTCGATCGCCCCGCGTGGTCCCGCCTCACCGCCACACCCTCGAGGTCGTTCGCAAGTGCATGCACCCGTAGCCCTCTTTGTTTACAACCGTCCATTCCACACCCGACAGACGGTGGAGGCGCTGCAGCGCAACGACCTCGCCCGCGAGACCGAGCTGGTGGTCGTCTCGGACGGTCCACGGACTCCCGCCGCGGCGCCGGCGGTCAGGGAAGTGCGAAACTACGTCCGTGCCATTCAGGGCTTTCGCGTGGTAAGGGTGGTCGAGCGCCCGACGAACCTCGGGCTCGCCAACTCGATCATCGACGGTGTGACGGCGGTCGTGCGCGATCGGGGGCGCGTGATCGTCCTGGAGGATGATCTTCTCACCTCCCCTCACTTCCTTCGGTTCATGAATGCCGGACTCGACCTGTACGAGCACGACGAACGAGTCATCGGCCTCCACGGCTACATGTACCCGTTGCCTGTGCAGCTTCCCGAGACGTTCTTTCTCCGAGGCGCCGACTGCTGGGGATGGGCCACCTGGAGCAGAGGGTGGGAGCTGTTCGAGCCCGATGGCCGGAAGCTGCTGGACGAAGTCCGTCGCCGCAGGCTCGAGGGCGAGTTCGATCTCGATGGGGCCTATCCATACACTCGCATGCTCTCCGACCAGGTCCGGGGACGAAACGATTCCTGGGCCATCCGGTGGCACGCCAGTGCGTTTCTGAAGGGCAAGCTCACGCTGAACTCGGCCCGCAGTCTCGTGCTCAACATCGGCACCGATCTCAGCGGCACGCACTGCGGATCGACTCGTGCGTTTCACGTAGACCTCGCGGACACGCCCATTCGGCTCGAGCGTATCGAGGTCGCGGAATGCCATGCGGCTCGCGACCAGATCCAGGCGTTCCACAGGAAGCGGCATCGGTCCTCGTTCGCCGCGCGCGCGGTGGGCAGGATCCTGCGCGCCACCAAACGCATGGCGTCCGCATGAGGCACTGGCCGATTGCCGGCGGCGTTTCGGAGGGCCAACTCCTGCGGGCTTCGCGATCTCTGCCGTACTCCCTGGGGCCTTCGCGCCGATGACGAAGTTCTTTCCGATATCTCAGCCGTCCATCACCGAGAGAGAGATCGGTTACGTCTCCGACGCGGTCCGATCGGGATGGGTCTCCTCGCTCGGAAAGTACATCGAGCAGTTCGAAACCGGCTTCGCTCGCTACTGCGGCGCGGCGCATGCGCTCGCCACGAGTAACGGCACGACCGCCCTCCATCTCGCTCTTGCGACGCTGGGTATCAAAGCCAACGACGAGGTCATCGTCCCAAACTTTTCATTCGTTGCCACCGCCAACGCGGTTGTGTACACGGGCGCCACCCCAGTCCTCGTCGATGTCGACGAGCGGACCTACTGCATCGATCCCGCCAGCGTATCGAGCGCGATCACATCCCGCACACGGGCGATCATCCCGGTGCATATCTACGGCCACCCCGCCGATATGGATGCCATAAGAGAGCTGGCCGCGCGCCACCGTATGTTCGTGATCGAGGATGCGGCCGAAGCCCACGGTGCAGAATGTCGCGGTCGGAGAGTCGGAGCCCTGGGAGACTGCGGTGTCTTCAGCTTCTACGGCAACAAGATCATCACGTCCGGCGAGGGTGGGATGATCACGACCAACGACAAGGAGCTCTACGTAAAAGCCCGGTACCTGCGGGACCACGCCATGAGCCCCGCGAGGCGATATTGGCACACCGAGCTCGGCTACAACTATCGGATGACCAATCTGCAGGCGGCCCTCGGTCTCGCCCAGCTCGAGCGCATCGATGAAATGGTCGCGCATCGGCGACGGGTGATGGAATGGTATCGACAGGGACTGGGCGAGCGGCCGAACCTCCGCCTCAACATCGAGGAGCCCTGGGCGAAGAGCGTGTTCTGGATGGTCTGCGTGTCGATCGAAGGCATGACCGACCAATCCCGCGAGGGTTTCATGGCCGCACTGCGCGCGGCGGGAGTCGATTCGCGTCCCTACTTCTATCCGATCGGCGACATGCCGATGTATGCCAGGGCCGACACGGCGGTCACGCAGCGCATATCTCAGGCGGGCGTCAACCTCCCCTCGTATTTCGATCTCACTGAGAATGACGTGAGCCAGATCTGCGCCGTGGTGCGTGGTGTTCTCGACGAGATGAGGTTTGCGTGAGAGACCCGGCGCCCGCTTTGCCGATTCGGGCATTCAGAAAGCTTCGGGGGCTGGGCCTAGTGTCGTCGTTGAGGCGGTACCAGGGAATGATGGGGCCGGAGCATCCGTTTCGGAGCTTTCCGATGCGCATCGTTTCCGATGTCTCGGCGGATCCCACCGAAACCTTCGACCACTACGATGCGTTCGCGTTCTGGGCGGCGAGCAAGATCGGTTCCAAGCAGAGGCGGCTGGCGATTCTGGATGTCGGAAGCATCAAGGCGGTGAATGCAGTCCTATCGACCTCACACGATGTCACATCGTTGGTACTGGCCGACTGCGGCGACAGCATCAGCAATGTCCAGTACCTGATACACGATGTGTCAGAGCGCCTGCCGTTCCCGGACGGCAGCTTCGATGTCTTCACGTCGATGGCCTCGCTCAATCTAGTTGGGCTCGGCCGGTATGGGGACAGGCTCAATCCGGATTGCCTTCCGCATCTCGTCGGGGAGCTGGATCGCGTATTGCGTCCGGGCGGGATGGTTCTCGTGAGCATGTGCCTGGGCCGGAATGTGCTCAATTTCAACAACGGGTGGTTCCTCGACATGGACACGCTTCGGGCGGTGTTCCGTCCCTGGGAGCTGCGGGACTACCTGGTGGACAATGCATCATCCCCGAAACGACGGTGGACCGGCGGCGAGAGGTTCGCCAAGGACAGCGATTCGGAAAAGACGAAGCTTGGGGACTACCGGGTGGTATTCCTTCATCTCGAGAGGTAGGAGAAGTCGTGATCCTTCGACTCTCCTCATGGTGATCCTTGCTCTTGGCCGGATCGCGCCGCGACCGTCCCGGCGATCATGAGCCCACGTCCTGTCACGCGAGCCAAACCGACGCACACGTGGGAAGAGGCAATTCGGACCCTGCGGAATGACCCCCGGCACCAGGAGCTGATTTTCAACTCCTATCTGACGGACGACTTGCGGGGGAACTGCAGACGCTTCTTCGAGGGCGCGGAGTTTCGGGAAGTCCTGTCGCTGATTCGATCGCAATCCCCGGCGGCGAGACGGGTGCTGGATGTACCTGGGGGCAACGGCATCGCCACGTACGCGTTTGCCAAGTCGGGGTTCGAGGTGACAGCGGTCGAGCCGGATCCGTCCCCAAGCGTCGGGCGCGGCGCGATCGCGGACGTGCTCGCCTCGGAAGGATTGCGCGCGGGGATCGTCGGCGCCTTCGGGGAGGGACTCCCATTCGCCGGGAACTCCTTCGAGGTCGTCTATGTGCGTCAGGGGCTGCACCACGCCCGTGACCTTCCCAAGATGGCCGCCGAGTTCACGCGGGTATTGCGCCCGGGCGGGATCCTCCTGGCGAGCCGGGAGCATGTCGTCGACGATTATGCCGGCAGCCTCAAGAGGTTTCTCGATTCCCAGCCGGACCATCAGCTCTACGGCGGTGAGAACGCGTTTACGCTGGCGGATTATCGCAAGGCCTTGATGTCCAGCGGGCTCGAGGTGATCAGCGAGTTCGGGCCCTTCGATACGGTGATCAACTTGTTTCCGAAGAGTCCGGAAAGTCTGCGCAAGATGATTCTTGAATCGCTGCCCGGGCGACTTCTCCGGCGGGTCCTGTCGGAGGACGACGTGGCATCGTTCGGCCTGTGGTGGATCAGGCGAATGCGTGCCCCCGGCAGGTTGTTTACCTTCGTGGCGCTAAAGCCAATCCCGGACGATCGTGCTTAACGCGCTCGTGTCAATCGTCTTGAAGCTCAGGAAGAGATGGCCGCGACTCTACTGGTTCATCGTTGCCCTGGGAAGGCGCTACCTCGGCGGCAGGCTCGGCGTCTATCCGAGAATCCTCGCGGGGGAGCTGTCCGCCGTCGGCGCGGTTCTGAAGAGCTCGCAATGGAACATGACCTACGGTCAAGGGTTGGTGCACGAGCGGTTGGAGGAGGAGTTCGCGAATTATGTGGGCGCCCGCCATGCCGTGGCCGTGAATACGGGTGGTATGGCGCTACAGATGTCCATGCGCGCACTTGGTCTTGGCCCGGGCGACGAGGTCGTCCACCAGGTGGACACCTGTTCCGCCACGGCGTTCGCGGTCATGAACGCCGGCTGCACCCCGGTCTTCGCCGACATTTCGGAGCAGACGTTCATGCTGTCTCCGCAAGGCACAGAGGGACTGCTCGGCCCGCACTCTAAAGCCATCATCGCCACGCACATGTGGGGCAATCCCGAGGACATGGAGGCGATCCTCAAGCTCAAGCAGGAACGCGGACTCCTCGTCATCGAAGACGCATGTCTGGCGTTGGGCGCCGCGCATCGTGGGAGGCGGGTCGGGTCGCTCGGCGACGTCGGCGTGTTTTCCTTCGGTTGCATCAAGCCGATCCAGGCCGGCGAGGGCGGGATGATCGCGACCAACGACGAGGCCTTGGCCCGGGAGCTGCGGGCGATGCGGCACTGGGGAGACCGAACGATCGAGTTTGGCGTGCGTGACGCGGCCGACCTGTCCTGGAACGGGCGCATGTCGGAGATCGTCGCGGCGGTCGTGCGCGAGCAGCTCAAGGGGTACCCGGCCCATCTCCGCGGGCTTCGCGACGCGGTGAGCGACTTCGAGGAGTTCCTGGCGGGAATCGATGGGCTCGAACCCGTCCATGGCGCCGCGACGAATCCCGGCGAACCATCGTTTACCCAGGTGGTGCTGCGGCTGGACGAGCGACGTCTCGGCTGGAGCAAGAAGAGCCTGCTCGGCCATCTCTCGAGGCGTGGTATCAGGACGTGGCACGCGAATTTCGAACCCATTCCATCGCTGACTTTCTTCAAGGAGGGTCGCTGGAGGCGATGGATCCTGAGAGGCGACCTCGAGCTCGTTGGGTCCAACTACAGCCAGGCCTTCCCGGCCGCTCAGAACGCGTACGCCTCTATCGGCCTCGGTTTGAGCAACACGAACTTCCTTTCGACCGGGAATCTCAAACACCTGATGCGGGAGCTCCGAGCCCTGGCCGGAACGAGGCCGACGTGACCCACGTCGGGATCCTCGCCACGTCGAGGCCGAGTTTCGGCGGGACGTTCCAGTACACGCTATCCATGATCGAGGCCCTGCGGCTCCTACCCGACAATCAGTACACGCTGTTCGTATCATCCGCCAACGATTCGTATGCGCATCTCGGGCTACCTGTGACGACTCTGCCTTCCGGGGCGGCCGCAGCCTGTCGAGGCATGTTCAGGAGCGTTGCTCCGTCACTGGGGCTCTTCCGGGAGGTCGACAAGGTCATCGCACCCATCTACTCACCCTACCTGCTTGCGTCCGGCCGGCCCTTCGTGTTCACCCTCCACGACCTTCAGGAGCGCTACTATCCGGAATACTTCAGCGTTCCTCAGCGCGCGTGGCGACACCTCATGAGCACGTCGCTCACGCGCGCGGCGGCCGTGATCATCTGTGAATCGAACTATGTGAAGCGGGATATCCACCGATACTTGCGAGTGGATGAGGGCAAGATCGCGGTCATTCCAGCTCCGCCGGTGTCGGCGTTTCGGGATCACGACCCTGGCCCCGACGGACTTGCGACGGTGAAGGAAAAGCTGGGCCTCGGAGATCAGGTGCTCCTCTATCCGGCGCAGTTCTGGCCGCACAAGAATCATCGCCGTCTGGTGGAGGCACTCGCGATCCTGGTAAGGACGCACGAGCACTGTCAGCTGGTCTTTACCGGGGGGAGTGGATACGAGCATGACGATGTGTTCGCGCAGGTCGAAGCGTTGGGCCTGGGAGCCCGGGTGCGACACCTGGGCCGTCTTCCCACCGAGGAGCTGGCGGCGGTGTACAGGCTCGCGACGGTCGTCGTCCTGCCTACCCTGTTCGAGAGCATCAGCATCCCCGTGTACGAGGCCTTCATGACCGGGGCGCCGGTGTGTGCTTCGAACGTCGTGGCTCTTCCCGAGCAGATCGGAGACGCCGGACTCCTGTTCGATCCGACGTCACCGGAGGACATCGCGGAAAAGGTCGACAGGCTTCTTCGCGATCCGTCGCTGCGCGCCGAGTTGGTCCGGCGCGGCAGGGAACGCATCCGCTCGCTCACCCGGGAGCGGTATGCGCTGCAGCTCAAGGGGGTCCTGGACCGGACGAACGGCCCCTGAGCTGGGAGTGCGCCCGGACGGCGGTGCCGGGTGTGACTCCCCGGGGGCTCGTCTACCCGGGTCCGACCCGCACCAGCGCGTCGTCATGGGCTGGTACGGTAGGGATCGCACGTCGCAATCGAACCGCCTCGACATCCTTCCTGCCGATTCCACCGACAGCGACCTTGCCGCCCGCCGGGCTCGCGCGGATTTGCCCCTTCACCGTCAAACCACTACCGTTCGCTCCCGTGACGCGAGCGCTCCGGCGCGGTGACGATCCGCCCCGCAGGGTCGCGGCAGCGCCGCCTCACAAGGCGAAGGTGTGCAACGCCGATTCCCGGCGGCGTCGATGCCGCCAAGGTCGCGCCTCAGGAGGCTGGATGCACCGGACCGATCGCAGATCGTCCATCTATTCCCGGGTGCTTCGCCACGTCCTCCAGAATCGTCTCGCCTCACCCAGCGACCGCGTGCTCGTCGTCTGTGGAGGCCGTCGAGACCGGGACGAGCTTCAGCAAGCCGGCTTCACCGATGTCACGATCAGCAATGTCGATACGACGATGGACGCCAGTATCCGCCCGTACTCGTGGGACCGTCAGGACGCCGAAAGCCTCACCTATGAGAACGATTCGTTCGACATCGCAATCGTCTATGACGGACTTCATCACTGCTATTCACCGCATCGCGCCCTCCTGGAGATGTTCCGCGTCGCCAGGCGAGCCGTCATCGCGTTCGAAGCGAGAGACAGTTTCGCACTGAATGTCGCAAAGCGACTCCGCTTCGCGGAGGACTACGAAGTCGAGGCCGTCAGCTACGACTTCACGACCGGCGGCGCCGGCAATGGTCCGATACCGAACCACATCTATCGCTGGACGGAGCGCGAGGTGATGAAAACGATCGCGAGCTGCGATCCGACGCATGAGCCACAGATCAGGTTCTTCTATGGCCTGCGGCTTCCCTACCAGAGGTTTGCGAGCACGCAGCGGCCGATTCTCCGAAGCATCCTGTCGATCATCGGCCCGTTGATCGAATTGGTTGGAAAGGCGTTCCCGACCCAGGGCAACGAGTTCGCGTTCGTGATCTCGAAAGGCACCCGCCTTCATCCCTGGCTGGCGTTCCAAGAGGGCGTTGTTCGGTTGAGTGAAGTTGCGACCCAGCGTATGGGCCGGGTCTACCGGAGAGGGCGTCGATGAGTAGGACGCTCCCGTGTCCGAGACCCGTTGACCGGGAGCCCCGCCAGCCGCTAACGTCTGCGGCCGTTTGCCCGCCCATCCACCCTTCCCGAGGAGACACTCATGCGTCGCGTGCTGGTCACTGGCGTCACCGGTTTCGTCGGGAGCCACCTGGTGGACTACATGCTGGAGCGAGGCGATTGCGAGATCATCGGCATCCATCGCTGGCGCAGTCGCACCGAGAACATCGAGCACTTCGCTGACCGGATCACCTTGGTCGAGTGCGATCTCCGCGACGCCTCCTCCACGCGCGACACGCTCGAGAAGGTACGCCCGGACTGGATCTTCCACCTGGCCGCGCAGTCGTTCGTGCCCACGTCGTGGACCGCTCCCACCGAATCCCTGAGCACCAACATCATCGGGCAGGTGAACCTGTTCGAGGCGGTGCGCAAGCTGGGAGCGAAATGCCGTATCCAGCTCGCCTGCTCGAGCGAAGAGTACGGGATGGTCCACCCGGACGAGCTCCCTATCCGGGAGACGAATCCCCTCCGACCCCTGTCTCCCTACGCTGTGAGCAAGGTGGGACAGGACTTGTTGGGGTACCAGTACTGGATGTCCTGGAAGCTCGACTGCGTGCGAACGCGGGGGTTCAACCACGAGGGTCCGCGACGGGGCCCGGTGTTCGTCTCCTCGGATTTCGCCAAGCAGATCGCCGACATCGAGAAGGGACGGAAGAAGCCGTTCCTCTCGGTCGGCAACCTCGAGGCCCGCCGGGACTTCACCGACGTGCGGGACATGGTGCGGGCGTACTGGCTGGCGCTCGAGAAGTGCGAGCCCGGGGAGGTCTACAACATCTGCAGCGGCAAGGACTGGACGATTCGCGCGGTGCTCGACTACCTGCTCTCCCTCACCAAGGCAAAGATCGAGGTCCGAATGGACCCTGCGCGCCTGCGCCCCAGCGACGTTCCGGTGCTGCTGGGCGACAGCAGCAAGTTCGTGAAAGCCACCGGCTGGCAGCCCACCATCCCGTTCGAACAGACGCTGCAGGACATGCTGGACCACTGGCGCGCGCGCTGACGCGCTCGGATCGTTCGTGGTTCGGGTCCTGGTCACGGGTGCCGGTGGATTCGTCGGCAGGCACCTCGCGCGCGCGCTCGCCGCTCGTGGGGCCCAGATCCACGGATTCGGTCTGGGGCCGGCGCCGGAGGACACGCCGTCGATGGCGTGGCGCGAAGGCGACGTGCTCGACCGGGACGCGCTCGATGCCGCCGTCGCGGGAGCGGAGCCAGACGCCGTCGTTCACCTGGCCGGCCAGAGCAGCGCGGGGCTCTCGTTCGAACGCCCGGTCGAGACCTATCGCTCCAACGCGATGGGGACCTGGGCCCTGCTCGATGCGGTGCACCGGCACGCTCCCCGGGCCCGGGTCCTGGTCGTGGGGACGAGCGAAGCCTACGGTCCCCAGCCGGGAGGCAGCCGCGTGCGGGAGGACGCGCCGTTTCGTCCGGTGAGCCCCTACGCGCTCTCCAAGGCGGCGGCAGATGCCCTGAGCGCCGCCTTCGCCCGGCGGCACGGGCTCATGCTCATCCGCACCCGGTCCTTCGCGCACACCGGACCCGGGCAGGCCCCGACCTTCGTCGTGCCCGCTTTCGCCCGCCAGATCGCCAGGATCGAGGCGGGGAAGGAGGACGGCGTGCTCCATGTCGGGAATCTCGACGTGACGCGGGACATCACCGACGTTCGCGATGTCGTCGAGGCCTACATCCTGCTCCTGGAGCGCGGGCAACCGGGCGGGGCATACAACGTCTGTCGAGGGGAGGGTCTCAGCCTCTCGAAGCTGGTCGCCGAGCTCTGCGCCCTGGCGCGCCGCAAGGTCCGGGTCGAGGTAGACCCATCGCGCTTTCGACCCAGCGATCTTCCCTGGTTGGTCGGGGACCCGAGCGCGCTGCATCGGGACACCGGGTGGGCTCCGGTGACGCCCCTGTCGACCACGCTGGCCGACGTTCTGGAGTTCTGGAGGGAACTGCCCGTAGACAGGCGAGAAGAATCGGTCTGACGGGCAGGTCAACGCATGACAGTGGCGGCCCCCCGCACTTCGATACCTCGCTCCCGTGTGCGCGGCGGGTTGCGCCACAGGGCACGCCACGCCATCACGACCGCTAGGGCGCACACGAGGACATAGAGGGTGCTGGCCGGCGCCTCTAGGCGCGACATGACCCAGGGGCCGGCGGCGAGCCCGGCGCCCACGATCGACGCGGCGTCCAGCACCCGCCATTTGTTCCAGCCGAGCTGGTCTTGAAGGCGGAGGGCGAAGTGGTCGGGCGATCCTCGCATGGGCGACAGTCCCTGGGCCAGCCGCGCCGGGATGACCAGCGCCAGCTCGAGGAGCGGCACGCCCCAGAGCCCCGCGATCGATAGCGAACCGAGGGTGACGGCCTCGCCCGCCGCGGCGAGGCCCCAGGCCCCGACGAGGAAACCCAGGGCCAGCGACCCCGCATCCCCCGCGTAGATCCGCGCGGGGGGGCGGTTGAAGAGGAAGAGGACCCCGAGCCCGACCAGCATCAGGACAAGCTCCGGCGTGAGGGGTGCCGTCGCCGGCGACCGGAGGACCAGCAGCCCCAGGATCGCGAGCCCCGCGAGCACGCACAGCAGTCCGTCCATCACGTCGACGATGTTGTAGGCGTTCACGAGCGTGACCAGAACCAGGAGCTTCAGCATGAAACCGGGACCGGGGGAGCTACCGGCCACGAACAGATACGCCGTGCAGAGGACGGTCTGGGCCACGAGCTTGAACCACGGGCCAAGGGGACGGGCGTCATCCCAGGTCCCGAGCACGACGAAACCGAGCGCTGCCGCGGAACGCGCCAGCACGTCCCGGGCCGGGAAGGCACCTCCCAGCGCCCAGGAGCCCGCGAGGAGCGCGAGGTAGGCGGCGATCAACCCCGTGCCGCCCAGGTAGGGAACCGGCGCCCGGTGAGAGCGCACGATCGGATTGGGCCGCGCCACGAGGTCGAATGCCACTGCGGCACGACGGGCGGCGACGATCGATGCGGCGAAGACCCCGGCCGCTCCGATGAGCCACGCGATCGGGACCACGAGGTGGCGCGTCATACCGCAGCGCTCGCCACTCTGAGGAGCTGCTCGGCCATGCACTTGCCGTCCATTAGCGCGTCCTCCTGGTTGCAGTACTTCCACTCGCCGAATCGCCCGATGGAATGGATGTCCAGGTTCCGGGCATGGTCGCGCAGCGACTCGGCATCCCGCGCGAACCCGATGCGCGGGATGACGTACGCGCAGGGGAAGCGCCGCTCTCGGTAGAACCGCACCTGGGACGGTGATCGCAGCCACCCCGTGCGCACGAGGTCCTTCACCACCCGACGACGCAGGCTGCCTTGCGGGAGCGGCCGGTGTGGCGAATGGGAGATCTCGAGGCAATAGAGGCCGTGTCCCTTGGGCATGAGCGAAC
>Ga0075418_10006632_pt1 | contig 13058 bp, 14 predicted proteins | sample SoiMetdeltSBSDD2_FD_81776 | JGI IMG/M metagenome (GOLD analysis project Ga0075418, IMG submission 81776) | Bulk soil microbial communities from a Populus tree surrounding site in Tennessee, USA - Soil MetaG P. deltoides SBSDD2 | ecosystem: Environmental > Terrestrial > Soil > Tree plantation...
TCTGGTGGGACGCGTGGCAGGGGGTATACTGGTGCTAGCAGGACTCGTCATGCTAGGGCAAGTCCTGCGCATCATATAGTGGGATATCCTTTTTTCTCTGATGTCTGGCGCTTGCAGTATTGTGATTTCCTATTTGAGCCCTCTTTTTTGCCTCTGTATTATTCCCCTACTTGCCCTGTGGACCACACGTACTACAGCGACGCGCCTGTCCTGCCCTGTGAGGAGCACAGTCATGCTTGACATCTACGGACTCGATGAGGCTGCCGGGACGTGGAGGCGAAAAGCTGCAGCACTCGCAGCCGATGTGGTAGCCAGACACGCGACGGACGTTGATATCAACGCTCGTTTCCCGAGCGAGAGTATGGCGGCACTGGCCCAGAGGGACTTCCATGGGTTGTGCATCGACGCGCGTTTTGGTGGCCAGGGTCAGGGACCTGCCACCTTTGCGGCAGTGGTCGAGGAACTCGCGCGGCACTGTGGTTCTACTGCCATGGTGTATGTCATGCACATCGCTGCGACCAAGGTGATTGAGACCTCTGTGACGTTGCCGACCAGGGCCGATGTGCTCCGGAGTATTGCTGCCGGCAGGCATCTGACAACCTTCGCGCTGTCAGAACGGGGCTCCCGTTCCCAGTTCTGGGCCCCTGTCTCGCAGCTTGTAGAGCAGGGGAATGACTACCGGACAGACGCCTTCAAGTCCTGGTCTACCGCAGCGCACCATGCAGATTCCTATGTGGCAAGCGCCCAGCGTCCAGGGGCCCAATCGCCTCTGGACTTCACACTGTATCTGCTGCCACGTACCCGGCCTGGCGTGCAACACCCTGGCACCTTCAATGGGCTGGGCCTGCGGGGCAACGACTCGGCTCCGGTACAACTCGAAGGTGTTGTTGTGCGACAGGAGGAGCTGCTGACGGAGCATGGCAAGGGCCTCGAATGTGCCCTTCAGGTTGCCACCCCCTGGTTTAATGTTGGTTCGACCGCCATGGCCAATGGACTCTGCCTGGCGGCCGTGAACGCGACAGCGAGTCATCTGCAAGGGACGGGTTTTGAACACACCGGCACCGGCCTACGTGACCTCCCCAATCTGCGGGCACGATTGGCTGAAATGAGTGTGGCTACAGAGCAGTCCCGCGCCCTCCTCGGGCACACCCTGCGCGAGATGGCCAGCCCGGATGCCGCCACGCCCTTGTGGGTGCTGCGCACACGCATGGCCGGCCTGCAGACGGCCGTGCAGGTGACTGATCTCGCTATGAAGACCTGTGGCGGTGCTGCCTTCTCACGTCATCTCGGCATTGAGCGCCTGTTCCGAGACGCGCGCGCCGGTTGGGTGATGACACCGACTGTCGACCATCTTGCTGATTTCATCGGGCGTGCCCTCACCGGCTTGCCGTTGTTGTGAGGGTCGTTATAGACGCCAGTGGCTGAACAGCTGCGGCAACACCCGCAGCCAAGGAGAGTCCATTGAAACGACACCCGTTGCTGTCGGTTGTCTATGTGCTAGCGTTCCTACTTGCCAGTGCCGGTGTGGCCCGGGCTCAACCGAAACTCGCGGGAGAGCCGATCACGGTGGGCATTCTGTTACTCAATAAGCCCTATATTACCGAGTTCGCCGGCCCGCTCGATGTCTACCACCACGTGCCGCAAGAGAAGCTCAAGGTTTTTATCATTTCGGACACCGATCAGGAACTGGTCACATATGAGGGCATGCCGTTTCGCGCCAACTACACGGTCGAGAATGCGCCCCGGCTCGATGTCCTCGTGGTACCGAGCGGGGCGGGTAGCCTCGATGCTGATCTCAAAAACGTCCGCGTGATTACGTGGCTGCAAAAAGTTGCCCGAGACGCGAAATTTGTTACCTCGCACTGCGAGGGCGCCTTCTTGCTCGGCCAGGCTGGTCTGCTCGACGACAAGCAAGCCACAACCTTTCCTGCCGACACGGAGACATTGCAGAAACGGTATCCGACCTGTCGGGTCCAGGCTGGCCAGCGCATCGTAGTAGATGGTAACCTGATCACATCGCCAGGAGGGCTGGCCAGCTACGAAGCCGCCCTGTATGTTGTAGAACAGCTGTTTGGCAAGGAGCAGGCGTTGAGCATTGCGACGGCGCTCGTCTTTGGCCCTAGCAATATTGCTGCAGCCCTCACTGCTAAATAACGCTGCCGGGGGTACGCCGGGCGCGCTGCGCCCACTGGTTCTGGCGAATTTTCATGTCCCGCCAGTTCCACATATCGGACTCAATCACTCACCGGGCGGTCGCTTACCGACTTTCATTGCTTGGATGGCGAGAAATATGGAGCGCTACGCATGGACGCTACGCGTCAGCGCCGCGGATAAGGACCGCGCTACGGTGTTTGCGCGCACCCAGCAGTATAGTGTCGGTGCACCGGTGCAGTTCGATGCCGCGTACGACGCTATCACCGCCCTGGAATATGTCCTGGGAGCCATCGGAGCCGATATGGTGAACGGCTTCCGGGCTCTGGCGCGCAAGCGGCAGGTAGAGGTGGACCATGTTGAAGCTGTCGTCGAGGGTGAGCTGAATAATCCGCTCACCTATCTTGGCGTCGTGGGCGAAAGCGGACATCCTGGTTTGGAGCGGGTGAGCGTCAAGGTCTACATTGCATCTCTTGCCACCGAAGAGGAGATACGGCGCGTCTGGCAGGAGATGCTGGCCAGGTCACCGCTGGTACAGACGTTTCAGCCTGTCATTCGGTTCGAGCTGAGCATGCAGATTGTGCTCTGAAAGAGGGGACATGTCTATGGACAAGCCTATTTTGGTTGGAGCGGTGCTGTACAACCCGAAGGTCAGTGTCATCTGGGACATTATCGGCGAATTCTTCCAGGACAACGGCTGCCCAATCGATACGGTGTTCTACACCAACTACGAGTTGCAGGTCGAAGCGCTGCTCAAAGGCCACATCGACGTCGCCTGGAATTCACCCCTGGCCTGGCTTGACGCGCAGCGCCAGTCGGGTAGCACGTGCCGGGCCATCGCCATGCGCGACACCGACCGTGACCGCGTCTCTTACCTGATTACGAAGGCTCAGGGCCGTGTCAAAACCGTTGAGGACTTGCGCGGTAAGACGGTCGCTGTAGGGGCCAAAGACTCGCCCCAGGCCACGCTCATCCCGCTTGGACTGCTGCAGCGCCATGGGCTGCAACCCGGCAGAGATGTGCAGGTGCGGCGCTTTGATCTCATGGTCGGTAAGCACGGCGACCACATCGGCGGTGAACTGGAGGCCTTTCAGTCCCTCGCCGCCGGAGAGGCCGACGCCAGTGCCCTGGTGGACCTGAACTGGCAGACCTGGACACAGGACGGCACTATCAACCCGCACGAATACACCATCCTGGCTACCACAGAGCCATTCGACCACTGTTGCTTCACGGTGCGTGCCGACTTTCCACTGGAGCGTGAGCAGCAGTTCTTGCGGGCCCTGTTTTCCATGAGCTACGACAACCCGAAGCATCGGGAGATGATGGACCTCGAAGGGCTGAAGGCATGGGTACCGGGGCGCACCTCAGGCTATGGACTCCTGCACGAGGCGACTGAACGGCAGCATTTTTTTGCGGGAACTCAGACATGAGCTCCCTGCCGTTGTTACCCGTCACCACAGTTGGCAGCTGGCCGCGACCACCAGAGTTGCTGCGGGCCCAGCGGCTCAAGCAAACTGGGCGCCTCAGCCTGAGGCCTTTGAGCGGCAGGCCGATGTGGCTGTGCTGGAAGTCTTGCATCTCCAGGAGGACGCCGGAGTGGACATCGTCACCGACGGTGAACAGCGGCGCGACAATTTTTACTCGTTCGTTGCCGAGAAACTTGCCGGTGTCCAGCTCATGACACTCCTGGAAATGCTTGACATCGTGGAGGATAAGGCGGGTTTTGAGCGTATCCTCCAGACCCTCGACGTCCCTGCCTACTCGATGCGTAACCCAACCTGCGTCGGCAGACTTGAGCGCCGCCAGCCTCTGGCCGTAGACGAACTGCGATTTCTGAAGCGCCATACCGACAAACCCATCAAGATCCCGTTGCCCGGCCCGTACATCTTGACCCGTGCCATGTTTGTCCAGGAGGTCACCCGCCAGGTCTACCCCACCAAGGAAGATCTGGCTGAAGACGTGGTGCATATCCTGGGCGATGAAGTTGCCGAACTGGTCGCGGAGGGTGTTGACTTCATCCAGCTTGACGAACCGGTCTTGACAGAGCTCGTGTTCACCCAGGGCCAGACACGCACTTTCATGTGTGCCGCTCTGGCCACGCGTAGCGATCCCTCTGAGGAACTAGAATTTGCCGTAGCACTGATCAATCGGGTCCTGGAGCGGGCCGGGGGGGTACGCACGGGCCTGCACATTTGCCGTGGCAATTGGAGCCAAAACGAAGCGACATTGCTGCGGGGCAGTTACCATCCACTGGCGCCCTACCTCGATCGCATCCACGTGCACCAGCTCGTGCTGGAATACGCCACGGAACGCGCTGGCACTCTCTTACCCTTTGCCGGAAAGGAACTCGGACTGGGCGTGGTCAACCCGCGCACAGAGGCCGTTGAATCTGTGGATACGATCAGAGCCGCGATTGCGCAAGCCTTGCAACTCTATCCGGCGGAGCGGGTGTTTCTCAATCCAGATTGTGGCTTTGGCACGTTCTCGAACCGTCCCGTGAACAGCTCGGAAATCGCGTTTAAAAAGCTCCAGGCGATCGTCGAGGCAGCCCGCTTAACCGGATGAGATCTCTTGGGGCCAGGCACCAGGCATGGAAATCGGCATTATATAACCGGCATTGGTTTCCATCGTCTATCCCTTAAGCGGCAGCGCCACCTCCCCAGGCTGCCATCGGATAACGTTCTCTAAGAGTACTCCAAGGGGGCGAATATCCCGGTTCAACAAATGCCGCAAGGCACTGCCGGCCTCGTTGCCTGAACATCCTCTGTTTAAGGAGTCGAGCCGCGCAACCGTTCCAGCTCTGCTCGCAAGCGAGCATTTTCAGCTTCTAAAGTTTCGACGCGGGCGTGCTCAGCTTCGGCCCGCGCCCGCTCGGTTTCGGCCCGCGCCCACTCGGCTTCCGCACGGGTGTAGGCCGTCTCTGCGGCTTCTTCCACTGTTGGCACGAGCATCCCGGCGGGGGTAAAAAAGCGCAGCCAGTTCGTCGTAGTACCTTGAAAGTGGCCTTCCTGTATACCCAGCCAGAGCTGCAAGGTTGCAGACCACAACCAGCCACGGGCGTCTGGCTGCAGCGCTCCATAGTGCCTGTTCTCCAGGTGCCAGCCCTGCAATGACCAGTCGTCCGGATTGACACAAAAATACTCGGCGGTCTTGAAGACGCGCTCGTACAGGTCTTTTTTGGGTCCCAGATCTTGGGACATGGTTGTTGGTGAGAGCAACTCCACAATGACGTCTGGGTAGCGCCCCTCCTCCTGCCAGACGATCCAGGAGTGTCGTGAGCGCGTCCCGTCTACTCCAAGCACCACAAAGAAATCCGGACCTTTATAGTCCCGAGTGCGCGCCTGCTCCAGGCTGTAGTAGACGAACATATTGCCGCCGGCAAAAAAATCCGTGCGCTCAGACCAATGCTGGTGGAGGGCATCGCCAAGGAGGTTAATTTGCAGGCGATGCCAGTTGCTTTCCAATGGTTCTCCATCGTCATAGGGCAGGTCAAGGTCCGGTATGTCCGGCACTTCTATGCGTTGTACGACCTCGATAATAGGCATAGGCGTAGCTCCCCTTGCACCAATCTCAGGCATTCCTGCCTGGCCAGTATAATCTATGCTCTGGGGTGCGACAAGGCCAGGCGCTGGCGTATGAGCGCGCTTATTGCCGCGACGGCATTGCGACCTCATAGCCGCAGATCATCAAGGAATTCAGACGGCGGATCAACGCTCGTCACGAGTAGATGGTCCCGCGTCCGGGTACAGGCGACGTACAGTAGATGGCGTTCCGTGTTGTAGACTTCTTCCAGATCGGCGTCGTCAGCCACCGTCTCGATGCGGGCCTGCAAGGGCACAATCTCGTCATCGCAGGCCATCACCGCCACAGCGCGAAACTCCAGACCTTTGGCCAGATGCATGGTGCTGATCGAGACGTGACCGCTGGTCGTTTCGACATTCTCGTCGAGCACCTTGAACGGCAGTTTGGCATGCGCGACTGCTGCGCGCGCCCGGTCAAGTTCCGCCAACGAACGGACGAAAATTCCCATTTCGTGTGGCATCACGCTAGCGTTGCCGAGGTCTACAAGCCAGGTCCCGACCAGGCGACTTTCATCTGCAGCGTTTGCCAATACTTGTATGATAGGTGGAGGCCCGTTGAAGACCGAAATCGTGCCGACGCGTTGTTCGGTGTTGCCGTCAACATCAGAGAGTTCGGGACCCAACAAACGATCGGCCTGCATTCTGATCTGGTGTGAGGTGCGGTAATTGATGTGCAGGGTCCGGGAGCGCCCCCGAATGTCGACACCCAGGGAGCGCCATGAAAAGGGTGGCTGGAAGATCCGTTGCCCGAGGTCGCCGGCAAAGAACAGGCTGTTTGGTCGACCTGCCCCGAGAGCCGCAAGAAACTGTAACTGCGCCACGCTGACATCCTGGGCTTCGTCAACCACGGCAAAGTCGAAAGGCAGGTGTGTGCGGTCCGCAAGCTGAGCGGCCAGACGACTGAATATCCCGGCGTAGGTGACGCAGCCTTGCGACGCCAACTGCGCGCGCACACGAGCAAAAATCGACCACAGTACGGCCCGCTGCGGCTCCGGCAGGCGAGTTTTCCTGCCTAAGCGCCTGACATCACGATACGCCTCCCAGGTGTCCAACTGCCACGCGTCAACGACCTCTTCCCATTCGGTCAGTATAAAATGCCGGCTGAACTTGTGACCGCTGACTTCTCTGGCCGCTTGCTCCAGGAATAGTTGGATCTCGGCACGGGCGGCGATCTTTGGACGTCCGAAGTGCAACGCATAGAGGCGCTGGCCAAGCGTATTCATGGCGTGCACTTCCAGCCGTTCACCGAGACGCGGTTCGTCACTGATCAAGCGTCGCAGTTTGGTTCGCAGTGCATTCGCCAGGGTGTCAGAAAAGGTGGTGAGCAACACTCGGGCATCGGGGTTAGTACGGGCCAGAAAGACGGCCCGGTGCAAGGCCACGATGGTCTTGCCAGTGCCGGCCGAACCTGCAACCCGTGCGGGCCCGCCATAGTCTCGCTCCACCAACTGGCGCTGCGCCGGGTGCAGGAAGATAGTCCATTTCTCCCAGGGATATTCAAGAGCGCGTTCCAGTTCTTCGATATTGTGCATCACCCGGAAGCGGCGCTGGGCATCGGGGTGCTCGAAAGGATCGGCGCCCGTGGCCACAGGTGGCGCGACTGGCGGCTTGCCGCCCGTGGCGAGTTCCAGTAGGGCCTCAGCGGCCTCACTCGGCAGGTGGTCGGCCAAAGTCAGCAAGGTGTCTTCGTTAGCCTGGCGCACGTCGGGCAACCACTCGGCCGGTACGCCGTAGCTTAATAGTGCCTCCTCTGCGACGTGCTCGAACAGGCGCACTTTGGGCGGGGCTGGCTGTGCAGCCTCTACATAGGCGGGGATGAGGATTTCCTGCACCGTCTCGCGAATCTCTACCAACTGAGCCGCGCCCGTCTTCGGGTGTATTTCCAGCTTCCGACGCTCGGCCCAGCGATAGGCATTATCATGATGATCGACGTAGCACAGCAACAGGCTTGCGGCAGTCCTATGCACGATCAAGCGGATATCCCGGCTGACCCGCACCGATAAGAAGTTCGGATCTCGTGCCTTGTCGAGTTTGTGCAATTGCATGCCAGGCTGTGCCGGGTGCATTTGTAGGTCAAACGCGGTGATTTTCACCGCTTTCTGCTCCTCGCCAGTGAGCCGCGCCAGGCTCTCCGTAAAGGTGTCGGCAATACGGAATTCCATGGGGGTTTTTATCCTATTCCCTATGACTGCTGTTGATATATATGCTAACATCTTGGGAGATGAAGCATGTCTTGTCAAGCGAGATCGGAGCAGTCCAGTGCCGTATTACGATATTATTTGGAACCCGGAGCCAGGCGGCAATGTCGAGCATATCGCGGAGCACGATTTAACGCCGGACGATGTTGAGACCGTATTGTTGCATCCAGTTGCTGAGGATATCAGCCGTTCATCTGGTCGGCCAATGGTGTATGGGTTCACGCCTGATGGCCGTTATGTCGTTGTGGTCTATGAAGAAATTGACGAGCACACCCTGTATCCTGTAACTGCTTATATAGTAGGAATATGAGGACCAATCATGACCAAGAAAATAGGCAAGCGGATTTACCGCCCGGCAACAGTGGAAGAACAGGAAAGGCACAAGCGCATTCGGGAACAGGTCCAAGAGGAGTTGCCGGACATTGAGCAACGAGCACGGCGACAATTAGCGGAAGCCATGCAGCGCGGTGTTACCATTCAGCATACCATCGCTCTTTTAAAGTCCGAGCGCTTAAAAAAAGGGCTGAGCCTCGCCGATATGAAAGAGCGTACAGGTATTGAACGCTCCACACTGTCACGCTTAGAGAACGATGTGGAAGCCAATCCCACTGTCGATACGCTTACTAAGTACGCTGCCGCTGTCGGGAAAAAGGTGCTAGTCGTGTTAGCCGACGCTGATGAAGGCGAGACCTAGTACCACGAGTAGGCATAAAATATCATGGTCGAATGGCTTGCCAACCCTACGTCATTGCACATCGTTTTCAATTTCAGCGAACGCCTGTTCTAAGGGTACTGCTTCATCTCCTGAAGCCTTGGCGGCATTATAGACACGGATGGCTTCGAGTTCTTCTACATCTTCAAGAAGCTGACGGTAATCTTCTATATCCAGCAGGACGCCAACGCGCTGGCCTTTTCATCCACTATAAAACGTTCTTTCAGGTGAATCATTGCACCAGTCCTTCCTATTTCAGGGAGGTGGGGGAAGTGACTGTGGACCCTTCTCGTCCTATCTCTGTGCTTCCATAGCTTCTCGCACAACCTGCTCAAAGTCAGGTTTCTCACAGCCAATCACGTCGTCAGACAGATGCTTGTGATGCGGAAAGTTCGACAAGCCAGGAAAGTGAGGAGTACTGTCGTAGCGGAAAATTACGTGATTGTTTGTATCCTGGCAGTGATAGCGGTAATCGAGTGGGACCAGACTGTCTTCTATCACCACGACGGCTTCGTTAATTTCCAGCAAATGACCCTGCTCAAAGCGCAGACGAATTCGCAAGTTGGCCCGTTGCGATGTCAGAATTTCTTCGGTGTAGCGCTCGACATAGGCATTGCTGCACCGAAGTATGGCCTGCTCAACCCTGGCCAGATACTGAGCCAGAGCCTCATGCAACATCGTGCAGCCTTTGCTCTAAATCTTGACGCAGCGCGAGATAGTGGCGGTAATCATTCGCCCACTCCACAAACAGTGTATCATCTGACAACTGGCCACGGCTGTATTGGTCAAAAAACGTTTCCGAGTCCATGTGCTGCTGATTTTCGTAGAGACTCAATCGCTTCGCCACCGCAATGAGTGCATCGAGCGGCGAAGTGTATTGAATCGTTTGTTTGCGCATGTGGTTGCTCCTCTATCGCACCCGAAAGACTTTCATCACTTCGTCCCCGAGATGGTTAATGACCTTGACGGCGATGCGTCCTGACCCGGGTTTGTCGAAGGGTCGGGAGGTGTCGCTGTTGAGCGTGGCCCAGGCGTCTTCGTTGATTTCGGCCTTGAGGGTGACCTTGAGCGACTTGTAGGGATCGTTCGCGCCCAGGAAGTAGGCGTGGCGGACGAAGAAGCTCTCCTCGTTGTAGTCGGTGTCGATGAACCAGCAGGCGATGCCTTCAGGGCCATCACTGCGCACCACGCCGGTGTTGGGATGAAAGACATCCACGCCGTTGATCTGCACCTGAATCTGGTCACCCTCTGCCGGGAGTATGTCGATGTCCGGCTCGCCGAAAATGACGAAGAGGTTCCCCTTGCCAGTGTTCTTCAGATCGTCGGCCATGTGCAGATCGGCGTTCATGCGCGCCTTGAGGATGGGGATGCGACCGAGCTTGTCGAACTCCGAGGAGTGGGCATCGTAGTTGAAGGCGCAGGCAATGAGCACATCGAAATCGGCATCACCGGCCTCGCGGGCGGCTTCTACCAGATCGGGGCGGGAGACGGTACCAAATTCCGGGCCGATGAAGATGGCGGCACGCTTCTCGCTGCCGGACTCGGCATTGCCCTCGATATAGCGCCCCTCAGCGCACACAAAATCGCCCGGCCAGGGCGTGAGCGATGTGAAGGTGATCTTGTCTTCCTTGTGTGCCTGCTGCACCCCGGCGGTCTTGAGGTGCTCCAAAATCATCTGGACAAAGCTCCGCTCCTCGCTGTAGCCGTCTGGTGATTCTGCAATGCCGTCGATCAGCTCGTCGTGCTCATCCACCCCCAGCACGCGGTGCGGCGACAGGCTTTCTACGGTGAATGGCCCAGCCACGCGCACGCGCCTCTTGTCGTCGTAGGGCCTGTCGTAGAGGTATTCGAATTCGGCTTTGGCGGCGATGGAGGCGTCGATCTCTTTCTGGCGTGCGATGCGCGTCAGCCACCAATCGGTATGCAGTTGCTTCGCCTGGGCCGACCACCTGGCATCTGCCTCGCGTGGGATCTCCCACTCCTGCCAGGACTTTGGCAGTTCCTCATTCAACGCCTCGTGCAACGGTTCCAGCTTGGCCTCCCATTGCTCCCAGATCACGTCGATCTCGGCGTTGTTAGCAATGGACTTCAGCGTGATGTGCGGCACGCGCTCGCAGACAAAGCCCTGGCGGATGTCGCGGCGTGTGGGCTGGCTTGATGGGGCGCTGCGCGTGATCTCGGCCTCTTTGAGCTGGCCTTCTGGTGAGTCGGCCAGCAGGTAGTAAGGGTAGCGTGCGCCCATAATGCGGGCACGGGTGAGAGCGAGTGCGACGCGCGAGGTGTCGATAGTGATCCAGCGGCGGCCCCATTGCTCGGCAACGTAGGCAGTAGTGCCGGAGCCGCAGGTAGGGTCGAGCACCAAGTCGCCAGGGTCGGTCGCCATGAGAATGCAGCGTTCGATGACCTTTACATTCGTTTGGACTACATAAATTTTTTCGTCCGTGAACGACCCGGTGCCCGTATCGGTCCAAACGTTCGAGAATGGAATCACTGGAAAGTCATCGAGAAATCGCACGTACTGAATCGTGCCTTGAGACGTCGGCCAAAGACGTGTTGCCTTCGACAACCGCGAAAGACCGGATTCGTCACTCTTAAATGTTCCCTTGCCTGGACTATATTCCTGCCCCTGAAACGTGAACCGCCGAACATCTCCCTCACCGGCCGGGCGAGAGCTCGTGAGGTTGTCAGGCCGAAATTGGCGCGCCTCTGGCGGTAGCGCTGAAAGATCACGGCGCTGTTGAGCAGTAATCCTCGTGCTCCTGCCATCTGCCAACCGCAGCAGGGAGTAAACCTGCTCGGTAGACGTACCGGCGGCTTTATCTTGAAACGCTGGTCTGTATTTGCACTTCTCATTATCCTTCGCGAACCACAACAGGTAATTCGAAGCTGCTGAGAGGAACTCGCCAGCACGTCCTGTGGTTGTCCGGAATGCGATCTGAGAGATGAGGTTGTCCTCCCCAAATACCTCCTCCATTAGCGCCCGCACGCGATGAACATTCTCGTCGCCGATCTGCACGAAGATCGACCCGCTGTCGCTCAGCAGATCGCGCGCCACCGTCAGCCGGTCGCGCAAGTAGGTGAGATAGCTGTGAATCCCATCCCGCCACGTATCCCGAAACGCCTTCACCTGCTCCGGCTCACGCGTGATGTGCTCGACGTTCCCGTCCTTCACATCGCGACTGGTCGTGCTCCACTGGAAGTTGGAGTTAAACTTGATACCATAAGGCGGATCGAGGTAGATACACTGCACCTTGCCCCGCAATCCCTCGCGCTCGGCCAGGCTCGCCATCACCTGCAAGCTGTCGCCGAGGATCATGCGGTTCGACCAGTTCTGCTCATGGCGATAGAACTCGGTCTTGTCCACGCCTGTAGGGATACCGTTAAAGTCAGCGAAGAGGTCAGGCTGTGCACCCACTTCGTGCTCGCGCTGCTCGCGCGTCTGCCTGAGCAAGTCGTCGATCAGCACCTTGGGATGGACTTTCTCCTGGATGTAGAGCGGTGGCGCATGCACCACGAGGTCGGACCAGTCCTGCTCATCCTTGCCGCGCCAGACCAGTTGCGGGTCCAGGTCGTGGTTGCGGCGCTCGTAGGCCACACGGATGGGGCCCTGCTCCTCCTTCTGCATCACCGACTGATATTCAGCGGTGGGGATATTCTTGCGTCGGGCCTCTTCGTGCGTGAGTGTTCCAACCGTCTTGGGGTTCTGGGGTTTCCGTGCCATATTGTTCGGTCAACCTTCCAGAAAAGGGTTCTCGATGGTGAGGCGCTCGATACGCTGGCCGTGCTGCAGATCCTCGCTGTAGAGTCGGGTGCAGCCTGCCTCCAAGGCAGCGGCGATGATCAGAGCGTCGTAGAAGCCGTAGCGGTAGCGGGCCTGGATGTCGAGGGCGCGCTGGTAGAGCGGAATACTGGCGGAAACCTGAAACAAAGGCGCCAGCACGGCTTCCAGATAGGTGCGCGTCTGATCTGTGTCGAGGGGGATGTCCGCCTTGCGCAGCACGGTGTTCAGGCATTCCTGCACCACCTGGAAGCTGATGCAGGCGTTGCCGGTCTCGATCCCCCGGCGAATGATGCGGTCCGCCGTCGCGGCTTTGCGTTCGTCCAGTGCTTCAAGCTGATAGATGAACAGGTTGGTGTCGATGAAGCACTCAGCGCTCATGCATTTCATCCCGCGTGAGCTTGCGTCCGACTCGCACCTTGCCGCGCAGCGCGCCGATGACCTGGTCATAACGTTGCAGGCGCTTCTGGGGGCGCGCATAATCGGCGAGCCAGTGGCGGAACTGCTCGTTCAGGGTGGTGTGCTCGGCCCGTGCGCGCGCACGGGCCGCCTCGATCAGCTTTTCATCGGCACTCAGCGTGATGTTCTTCATGATATACACTTCTCAGGAGAGCGCCAACACGCATGAAACCTGCCCA
>Ga0075418_10006633_pt1 | contig 13057 bp, 14 predicted proteins | sample SoiMetdeltSBSDD2_FD_81776 | JGI IMG/M metagenome (GOLD analysis project Ga0075418, IMG submission 81776) | Bulk soil microbial communities from a Populus tree surrounding site in Tennessee, USA - Soil MetaG P. deltoides SBSDD2 | ecosystem: Environmental > Terrestrial > Soil > Tree plantation...
CAGCACGTGCCGGCGCTGTGGGAGTGCTCCTCGACACGGCGGACAAGGATGGCCCAGGCCTGCGCATGCTGATTTCGCTGCAGGCGCTGGCCGAGTGGGTCGAACGCGCGCACGACGCCGGGCTGCTCGTGGCGCTGGCCGGCAAGCTGGCCGCAGAGGACCTCGCCTACGTGCGCGACGCCGGCGCCGACATCGCAGGCGTACGCGGCGCCGCGTGCGAGGGTGGCCGCACCGGACGCGTCTCGGCCGAGAGAGTACGTCGACTGCGGACCCTCTGTGGAGCTGGCGCCGGTCTGTCCGGTCCGGCTAAAGCCGGACACTACGTACCGCCGCGAAGCGCCGACTCGAGCGCCTCGATCTGGTCCGCCGCGACAATAGCCGATGTGACGCGGGAAGGCAGCGCGCGCGGAAAGTAGGGGTCCACCAGCTCGACCCCGTTTACAGCATCCGCGTTCGGCTTGACGAGTACGAGGCGAGCCGCGCCAAGCGCACCGGCGATCCATGCGGAGATGCTGTCACTCGTGACGTCCCAGCTATGTGGGAGCGGATCCACCTCGCGCAGCCAGCGTGAGGGCGCGAGCACGGGCAGCAGGTTATTCTCGAGCGCGGCCGTAACCTCGCGCGGCACCGAGACCATTACGCTGCCGCGCAGCCGCGAGACGACAACGTGCCCGTACTGATCCATTGCCAGCACGGCCATCCAGTGAGCCGTGGTGTCGGGCAGCCCGATCCGGCGGTCCACCTCGCGAACCGCATCGGCAAACGGGCCACCGCCGGGCACCACGAGGAGTCCACGCTCGCGGGAAACGAGCGCAATCGTTTGGAGTACGGCGTCGAGCTGCTGCGTGTGCGCGAGAAGGCTTCCGCCGAGCTTCACGACCGTCTGGACGGTCCGGCCAAGACCGGAAACTCCGTACGGAGCCACGGCACCAATCGTCACCTGGGGGACCCGCGATGCGCGTAATCGGCGTAGTGGATCTGCGCGGCGGCCTGGCAGTGCATGCGCGTGGCGGGGTGCGCGATCAGTACGCGCCGGTCGACATGATCGCCGGGTCTCGGATCGATCGGGGCGACCCTCTCGCGTTGGCCAGAGCGTATATCGGCCGGTTCGGCCTCAGGGAGCTCTATATCGCGGACCTCGACGCCATCCGGGCGCGCCCGCCGCAGGACACCGTCATCGCCGCGCTCGCCGCGCTCGGAACGCCGCTGTGGGTGGACGCCGGCGTGTCTTCTGTCGATCGCGCCCGCCGGCTGCTGACGCTGGGAGTCCATCAGGTGATCGTGGGTCTCGAGACGCTCCCGTCCTACGGAGCGCTCAGGGCCATCTGCGACGTCTCGGACGGCGGCCACGTCGCCTTCAGCCTCGACATGCGCGACGGCGAGCCAGTGGTCGCACCGAGCGGCATCCCGCCTGGCGACCCGCCCGATCGCGTCGCGGCCCGCGCCGCCGATGCCGGTGCGGGCACCATCATCGTGCTCGATCTCGCGCGCGTCGGCGGCGGCGTGGGACTCGATTTCGATACGATTGCGGCGATCCGACTGGCGGTTCCGCACCTGACCCTGCTTGCCGGCGGCGGTATTCGCGGCCCCGGTGATCTCGAGCGGCTCGCGGAGGCCGGTTGTGACGGCGCACTCGTTGCCACCTCGTTGCACACGGGACTGATCGGAGCGAAGGACATCGCCGAGGCCGCCCAACTGCGATGGCAACGTCCAGATCACAAGGCTCAAGTTGTGCCTTGATGATGTCACTCGAGCGTCACTCGGTAGACAGCGGACTGACCGAAGTTCTCCTCCACCTCCATCTCGATGGCTGTCAGCCCGCGGGTCCCCATCGCGGCAAGCTCCGCCCGGATACGGTCGGCGAGCAGTTTGGCCAGCATCTCCACCGTAGTGTTCGGCACCGGCAACAGCGCGCAGTCGCGGCGCGGGAACGTGTACCGCGGTTTACCGTCAACAGCGACACAAACCGTGTCGCCTTGCTCGGAGACGCGGACGCGGTCGCTCTCGAGCGGCAGCAGGACGAGGTGGTCGATCTGGTCACAGAGGCGGCGCATGATCCGCTTCAGTTCCACGAAATCGAAGACGAACCAGGTTTCCTCGTTAAGCCTGCCGTCGACCGTGACGCGGGCGCGATAGTTGTGTCCGTGGAGCCCTTCGCACCGGTGCCCCTCGAACGTGATGAAGTGAGCCGAGGAGAAGACCAGATAGTCCTTTGCGACCGATACTCGATACTCACCGCCCTGCTGCATCGTTCTCTCCCTGGGGTATGTAAGTCACAAGTCACAGGTCACAAAGCCCAAATCACAACGATTTCTGATTCCCCATTTGCGACTTGTGACTTGTGAGTTGTCAAGGCCAGCCGCCGCCAACCAGCACGACGAAGGCGGCCGCCGCCGTCAGGTCCGCCGTGGTGCCGGGATTCGCGACATTCCTCGCGTCGCGGAGCGCGCGATCCATTTCCTCGATCGCGCGGGTCCCCTCGGGTGAACGGACGCCGCCCGCAGCGAGCGCAATGACGGCGCGCTGCTGCACCGCCTCGGCAGCAGCGGCGCCGCCACGCCGGGCCACGTGCGTGTCGGGCGCGGCGGCGAGCAGATACAGGAACGTCTCGACGATCGCGTCGTCCCAGGTCAAGCCGTCGCGCCGCGCGCGGACGAGAGCGGGTGCGCCGGTCTCGAATGTCGTCTCGAAGATCGTTACGTACTCGCGTGCGATGCCGTCACGGTGCGCGGCCAGACGCATCGCCTCGATCAGTGTCACATCGGGATCGCCCGCGACGTCCTGGTCTTCCACGCGTCCGAGTCCTCCTGGGGCCGCCTGACGGATAGCCGCGTACACCTCGCGGGCATCGTCGACCGTCGTCGCCTCGAGCACCCGGCGCACCGCATCGCGAAGCCCGGTCAATCCTCCCGTTTTCCGTTCGAGCGCGGCTCGTGCAAGAGGCGTCAGGAGCAGAACAAGGCCGAGGTTGGTGTTCGAGCGTGTCCACTGCGCGGTGGCGTCGATCGCGAGGCGCACGGTGGCGCCGATCGGCCGGCAGCCGACGCCAGCCAGCGGCCTCCCGATGGCTGCGGCGCTGGCGAGAAAGTCCTCGTACCGGGTATCCGTGAAGTGGCGCCCAGGGGCTACGTTCCCCGGCTTGGGCGCGCTCACCTCGAGCAGACAGGCCAGCTGCGCCGCGGCCGACACCTCTGCGGGCCCGACAACCCAATCCACCGGCGCCCGCGTTTCGACACGCATCAGCCCGGCAACCCTGCAGCGGAAACGACCCCGCCTGCCCTGGGCGACTTCGAAGAGTCTGGCCTGAGCGAGCTCGAAAGGCGCGCCTCGCCGAACGCGGCGACCTTGCGCGCCAGATGATCGATGACGGCCCCGGCTACGTCGATCCCGGTCGCCTGCTGCAGGCCCCTCCATCCCGGGATGCCGTTCACTTCCAGCACGAATACCCCTCCGTCCTTCGAGGGGAGGAGGTCCACGCCAGCGTAATCTGCGCCGACGACGGCTGCCGCGCGCACCGCGTACTGTTCCCACGCAGGAGGCAGGTCGACCGGCCGCACCGTTCCGCCGCGCGAGACGTTGGTCCGCCACTCGCCGTCTGGTGCCCGTCGCTCGATCGCGCCGATCACCTGGCCGCCGACTACGAAGACCCGAATGTCGCAGCCGTCGTGGCTCACCGCACGTTGTACGTAGAACACGGCGCGGATCTGCGCGAGCGATTCGATCACGCGGCGGGCGAGATCCGGGTCGCTGACGCGCACAATCCCATGCCCGAGCGAGCCGAAAATGGGCTTCACAACGACGTCACCCATCCCCTGGATCGCCGCAAGCGCCTCATCTGCGCGCTCGCAGACGACGGTCTCCGGCACGGGCAATCCAGCCTCGCGCAGCAGCGTGGTCGTGTAGAACTTGTCGACACAGCGTTCGATCGCGCGAGGCGAATTGACCACTGGGATGCCGCGGTCCTCAATCCAGTGGAGCGCGTCCACGCGGAAGATGATCTGTTCGAGCGAGCCGGCGGGAATGAGGCGGGCCAGCACCGCGTCGGCGTCGAGAATCGAGGAACGTTGGCTCGAGAGCGAATCCGCTGTCGAGGTCATTCCAAGACGCGCAACGAGCCCCTCGTACGGCACGACGACACCCGCATGGCCCCGTTCACGCAGCGCGCGGCACAGCTCGTCGATCTGCCATCCGGTACTGGAGCTGAGGATCACAACGCGCATCTGTAGCACGTGTCGTTCACCCTTGTGTGTTCTCCCTTCTCGCTTGGTGTTCAGGTTCGGTTCTGCGTTCCAATCCAGTTTAGGATTCGGGATTCCGTGATCTGCGATTTCAAACCTCGAACCAGGAACAGAGCACATTGAACCGAACGTGAACACGAACGGAGAAGCGAGAACCGAGAAGTGTGAACCAACGTTTCTCCGTTCTTATTCGCCGAGCAGCGACGCGCGGAGCACGTCGGGCGCCACCTGTCCACCGTGGAACGTCCTCCCGCTCGTCGCGCTCGTCAGCCACACCTCTGCCGGGCTGAAAAGTCTCGGGTCGATTTTATAGAAGTCGTTGTTGTGCCGCCTGAAGATCTCATAGAACGGCGTGCCGTAATCAGAGGAGGCGCACGCAGGCAGACGCTCGGCGATCTCGGCGAGCTCCGAATCGGGGGCATCGACGGTATAGCGCGCCTGGCCGCCGTACAGAATGCAATCGTTCGTGCGGCCGATCGCTCGGATGTCGCTCGCGGCCGTAGGAGCGAGCGGCGCCGTTCCCACGGCGGTCAGCACTCGCCGTACGTCGAAACCGATGACGTCCATCTTGTGCAGCCCGGTCTCGAGTACCCGCGCGGCGATCTGCACGCCGCCGGCGAGGCTTGCCGTCGGCGCGACGGCGAACGTGAGCGCGGCTGGGGCCATCTTCGCCTTCGCCGCTACCCACGCCGCCACCTCGTCGGTGGGGAGTGTCCGCCCCTCCAGCACGAGAACTCCGCGGGACGAGTCTTCCCCGTATCCCAGTTTGGCGAACAGCTCCCGCTCCACCCGCGCGCTGACGCGGAGCGGGCCCGAGCCCATGGCGAAGAAGTTTTCAGGGTTAATCGCCCAGCCGGCGTACTGAGACGCCATGCAAGCGGCGGCAGGATGATCGGTCCACACGCGAACTCCTGGCCACGTGTCGCCTCCGATGGAGAGCGGCACGAAGTCAACGTGCCCAAGACCACCCATGCACAGTTCGGCCAGCATGTGTCCCGCGGCAAGGCCGCCCGGCACGCGCACTCCGGCGTCGATAACGCGTGCGCCACTCGTCAGTGCGTGCACTGCGATCCGCAGTTCCGCCGCTCGCGCCGTGTACGAATCGGCCAGCGCCCAGGCACGCTCGTTCATCCCGAGATCAAGCACGATTCAAGTCCTCAGCCAGTAGATACGCGACAGCCGCCGCCGGGGTGGCACGTGCGACGGCAATTCCGGTCTCCTCGCGCATCTCTTTCACGTCGAGTCCGAGACTCCCCGCCGCTTCGCAACCGACAACGGCACCGTGCCCGGCGACGATCGCCAGGCGCGGGCAGTCGGAACCAAGGCGGCGCATCACCTGGCGAATCCCGTTCGCGATCTGGCGAACCTGCGCGCGCGCGACATGCTCGGCAATCGCGGTGATATCGGCCGGAGTGAGCATCTCGAGGTCGCCGCATACCATCCGGGCGAGGCGCGCACCAGCCTCGCCAACAGTGCGGCCGCGGCCGTCCGGTGTATCGCAGGTGTAGTCATCCGCGCCAATCCGTCCAAGCCACAAATGAGCATCGGCCGTCACGGCGAAGGATTCCGCCGCCACCCTGCAGCGCCGGCCGCGCAGCGGCAACCACCGCACGACGGCACAGACAGGCGTACGCAGCAGGCCCGTGTAAACGAGCTCACCGGTGCGAAGGCGAGCGGGATCGGTCTTCCCGCGCGCGACGACCTGCCCCGCGACGATTGGAATCACGTCGGTCGTCGTGCTGCCCACATCGACGAACAACGCGTCGGGCGTTGTACGCGCCACCATCGCGGCACTGGCCCTCCAGTTGGCCGCAGCGACCTGCCGCGGCGCGCACCGCGCGGCCGCTCGAGATCGAAAGCGGCCGTCTACGCCGTAGACACGCGCATCAACGTCCGGAAACGCCGTGCCGAACGCGTCGAGCACGCAGGCGACGCCGTCGCGCTTCGTTGCGAAACAGTCCGCCAGTTCGGCGGTCATCGTCACCGCCATCACGTCCGCCCGTCCCAAGGCCTCGGCGGTCTCCGCGAGCATCGCGGGCAGGCGTTGAGGCTCGCGCCACAGGGCAAACGGACGTTCAACGACCCTGGCCTCCGATCGACCGTCTTCGATGCGGGCTGCCTTGATATTGGCGCCGCCGACGTCCCAGCCGAGTATTGGTCCGCTCATCGCCGGACCTCGGGATACGTGCCGGCCGAAAGGATGCGGCCGCCAGCCGAGAAGCGAACCCGTCGACACACGCGCGGCGGCGCTGGAAGCATCCCCAGGCAGGCAACCAGCGCCAGGTCGGCGACATTCTCTGCGACCGCCGCCCTAACGCCGAGATAGGACGTCGTCAGGCGGGGGTTCACCTCGATCACGACCGCTTCGCGGTCCGTGAGTACGACGTCCACGCCGATATAGCCGCGCAGCCCGGGCAGAGCCTGACACGTCTGCTGCGCCGCCTCGGTCGCCTGTCTCGCAAGAGGATGGGCGAGCGGCGTGCGGCCGCCGCCGTAGGACAGGCGCCGCGAGGCCCGCACGTGCTGCGCGTTTAGAGTCAGGGGGACAGCTCGACGACCATCGGCAAGGAGTGAAACGCTCGCGGCCACTCCCCGCACATAGCGCTGGAGCACCACCAGACCCCCTCCGCTCGGGTAATCAGCGAGCACCTGACGCAGCTCGCGCGCGCCACGCGCCAGGCGAACGGCTTCGCAACCTGCACCTCGCGCGGGTTTGACGATGATGGGGTAGCCAATCTCGCGCGCGGCGATCACGGGGTCGACGCCGGGCCGCAGAACGCGGGTCTCGGGATGGCGGATGCCATGTCGTGCCAAGCGGTACGGTAGGCTCGTTTTGTCCGACGCCATTCGAATCGCCGAAACGCCGGGGCCAAGAAGCATCCTCCCGTTCCGCTCGACTCGGCGAGCCAGCCGCTCGAGACATCCATTGGTCTCAGGCGCGATCAACCACACAGCGTGCGCCGACGCGATGAGCGCATCGAGCCCAACTGCTCCGGGTGCGAGCGCGACCACTTCCACGCCCGGCGGTGCCGACAACGGGAAGCGGGAATCGACGGTGGTCAGGATCTCGTGACGACCAATCGCAGCCAGATCCGCGACAAGGGCGTCGCGCATGGCCGAACCCTCGCGGGCGAGCGAGGCCGAAACGACCTCTCCGGCGAGGCCGCCGCCGCTCGCAAACTCGTGTACAAGGATGCGCATGGGACGTTCAGGTTCGTGGTGTGAACGGCACAATCATCCTTGTAACAGCTCGTGGAGGCCGAAGTGGTGCTTCCCGAGCCGGCCGCCGTAGTTGCCCGCGGATATTTCGATTACACCGGGACGACACGCCGCCTTGATACCGACGCCCAGCGCGCGCTCGATGGCAGGACGGTCGAGCCCATCGACGACGATCTCGAGGGCCGAGTTGACGCCGTCCGGCAGGGCGCTTGCGACGCCGACGCGGCCGCGCACCGTCGGGCAGTACGCCTCGTTGGTCGAAGCGACCATATTCTTGTATCGCTTCGCCCCCACTTTGCTGCCCGAACGGACGATGCCTCCGGGGAAGGGCAGGATTGCTCCGCGCACTTTTCGCATGGCCTCGACCGCGGCTTCCGCAGCGGCCAGCACGGCGCCCGGATCGCTTCCCAGAATCAGGAAGTTGCCACCGCCAATCGCGTCCTGCACACCGAAGGCTTCTTCTACGAGAAACTCGCCTTCCATCACGGGAATCCGCCAGAATCGGCGGCCGTCCAGGAACTTGCTCGACTGTAGGCGGTCGCCGAAATGCCGAAGCACGCCGCCAACCGTGACGCGTTCGCTCGCATCCGGCAGGCCGTCGAAGCAGGCGGTAGTAGGGCACGTGAGCACGGTCTGGCCCACCCGGTCGACCAACCGGCTGGCGAGCCCCTCAGCGTTGAAGGCGAAGAGCAGCACGCTTACGCCCGGCCGGCCGTCCGACGTCTCGCCGGGCAGGAGTTCCGCCTCGATGCCGGCTTCGACCTTGCACCCGATTACTGAGGTCGCGAATCCGGCCATCGACTGGGCGGCAGTGCGCGCCCACGCCGGCGTCGCGGCCGTGATGATCACGCGCGCGGCGCGCATGTCGAACGCTTCCGCGAACGTGTCGACGATTCTCACGCCGTTCCGTTCAGTTGCCACGCGGGTTCCACACCAGAATCTCCCCTTTGCCGGGGACCGCGGCGTCGCCGGTGTACCGCGCGTACACGCCGCTCACCTCGTCGCATGGAAGCGTGAACCCGAGCGTCCCCAAGTGCCGCGCATAGAGACGCACGAAGGCGGGGAGATACGCGCACGCATAGGCAAACGTCGGCAGCAGCGGAATCGGGTGCAACGAGATGATCGTGCCGCGCACCATCCAGGCACCGGTACGCAGCTCCGCGCCTCGACCGAGGATGATAGTGCCACCCTTCATCTGCAGCCCTGCGAAGTCTCTTGCACGGCCGGAGACGACAATCGTCCCGCGCTTCATCCGCATTCCGACCTCGAGACCCGCGTCGCGTCCCACGAGGATGGTGCCGTCCCGCATCCCCGAGACGCTGCCGCGATACGCCGCGCCGGTCTGGCCGCCGACGTTGCCGCGAACGCGTATGAGCCCTCCCGACATCTCGGCGCCGACCCAGTCTGAGGCGTTGCCGGAGACCTCGATCGCGCCTCCCCTCATGTACGCTCCCAGATGCATGCCCGCGTTGCCGTTCACGACGATACGGCCGCGGGTCATTGCGCGCCCGATCCATTTGATCTTCGCCGCATCGCCGCGGATTTCCAGCTCGTCGCTCGCCTCACCCTCGACGCGAAAGAAGTCGTCGAGCCGCCGCTGCCGTTTGCCGAGGCAAACGGGGAGCGCCCGGATCGCCTCATGGGAGAGCGATGCCATGACATCCGGACAGAGCACCTCGGCTTCCAGCGGCACCACGGGCTGTTCGACGAGCGTCAGCGTGATCATGCCGGCTTCGGACCGAGCGTCATCAACTCAGGGCGGCGAAGCCGCTCGATCTCCACGGGATAATTCTCGAACGACATCGTGTACACCTGCTGGAACAACGGGCGGATGTATTCCTCGATCTGATCGTCGTACGCCGGCCGCACGATGAACTCGCGGCCTTCGCTCACCGCGATGACATCTCCCTCTTCGACGACGATCTCTCCGCCTTTGATCACGTATCGCGGGTACGAGAAGAGGAAACCCTTCTCATCGGGCTTCGCAGGATAGATCGTCACGTCGGCATCGGCGCCGACGCCGAGATGCCCTTTCTGTTGCAGTCCCAGCGCGCGCGCCGGCCCGGCCGACGTGATGATCGCGATCTCGGACAGCGTGTACTGGCGGCCGAGGTCCCCCAGTACGATGCGTTGCTGCGCCGCAGACGGAAGTTTTCGGACCTGCTCCTTGCGGAACTCCACGTCCATCAGGAGCTGGACGATCTCCGGATACCGCCAGAAGCAGCCGCCGTTCGGGTGGTCGGTGGTCAGGAAGACACGCCATGGATCGTCGATGAGCAGAAGCAACTCGAGACCGACGGCCCACTGCACGGCGTTGACGAGATTGCGGTCCTTGTACACGTAGGGAACGATGCCGCAGCCGGTCTCGTTCTCCACGTCCAGATTGCCCCACTTCCGGCCGGTGAGCTGGTACAGCAGGTGCTGCCACGGGCCATCAGCCGTGATCGTGACGGCGTCGCCGAAGAGCACGGCGCCGGCATCGGTCGTCAGGTTCGGATGCGCATTGAACGCCTCGGCCACTGCTGTTGCGCCGGAGCGCATCGTGTCCCATCCCTCTCCGTCGTACGCGTGGAACTGCAGGTGGGCAAGATGCGCGCGATGGCCTTCCAGGACCTTCATCGTCTCGATGGTCGTTGCTACGTTGCCGGGCATACCGAGGTTGTTGCAATGCAGGTGGAGTGGATGCGGTAAGTCGAGGTCGTCGACGATGGCGGCGAGGCCGGAAATAATCTGCGCGGGGGTCAGACTCCGGTACCCCTCGATCGGCTCGTGCAGCGCGCGCGCGTTCTTGCCCCACTTCCAGGCGACAACGCCGCCAGGATTGACCGCCTTGATGCCGTACACCTTGGCGGCCCACGTAAGCCAGCCGACAACGTGCCGCGCCCGTTCCACTTCCCCGGCTTCGAGCAGGTCGAGGACAATCTCGTTGTTCGCCATGAGCAGCAGGCACGACTTGTCGACGATCGGCGTGTCATGCAGCTCTTCGTGCGTGTGCTTGGCGGACAGGATTGGCACCGCAGCCTCGTTGACCGTGGTCCAACCCATGCCGGCGTACAGGTAGCCGGTAGCGAAGGTCGTCGGCGTCATACCGCCAAGCCCGGCTCGCCGCTCCGGGCCGTGCAGGAACTTTCGGGCCATGCGGTGGTTCTCCGGCACGAGGCCTCGCGCGAAGTTCAGAGCGGCTCCCGCGACGTGGGTATGGACGTCGACGCCTCCAGGAAAAACGATCATCCCGCTCGCGTCGATCCTGCGGCCGTCGTCGAGCTGCGAAACGATACGCCCGCCGTCGATGCACACGTCCTGGATGACACCATCGACGTCATTGGCCGGGTCGTAAACCGTTCCGCCGGTTATGCGAATGCGGTCGGACGCCATGCGGTTAGGGTGCCTGAGTGCCTGAAGTGCCTGGAGCCTGGAGTGTTTTGATGAGGAAGTAGTGTCCGGCTTTAGCCGGACTTGGCCGGCCGCGCACCGCACCGTTGGTCCGGCCGGAGCCGGACACTACGTTTGCAATAGGCCCTAGGCGATCGCCATCAAGTTCGCCGGCGGCGACCACGCCGGCTTCGCCATCACAGCCTGGCGGATGCGGCGGATCACTTCTTCGTCGGTCGGATACGGCGACGTAAGCGCCGTCCTGAGCGGCAGTGGAATCTCGTCCATCCGGTACACGGTACCGGGCGCGCTGATCCCTGTGGCGGCCGTCGTAATGTGCACGCGGGCCAGCCGACTCGTATGGGTCACCTTGGGATCGAGCACGATCGTCGGGATGCGCGCAAGGTGGTCGATCGCCGGCTGCGGCATGGTGGCACCGGGATCGGCGCCAAGAATCAACGCCGCGTCGTTGTCGCCGCGCACCAGGAGATCGATCGTCGAAAACTCTCCCGGGTTGAACCGTGGAAAGCCGCGCGACAGATTCACGCCGAAGGGGTACCCCGTCGTCCAGCGCAGCACGACATCGGCGCCGGTGACGTTGCCATGCCCCCGCATCGGCATGCAGACGAACTTTGTAAAGGCGTTCAGCTCGGCGGTGAGCGTCAGGATGGCGCCCGAGTTCATGTGCTTCCCGCGCGTCATCGAGAGCCCCATGCCAAAGAAGATCACACCGAACCGGGCGCGCTTCATGCGATCGGCGAAGTCCTGGAGCTGGTCGAGCGTCAGACCCGAGTCTTCGGCCGCGACTCTGTCGACCGGGTGCCCCTTGATGAGCGCTCGGAGTGTCGTGGCCACCTCGAAGTCCCGCCCGGGTCGAATCTGCAAGAAGATGTCGGCCGCCTTGGCGCTCGGCGTTTCGCGGATGTCGACGAGGACCATCGTCCGCCCCTTGCGCCCCTCCGGCACGAACTTCCCTTTCTGCGTGAGCGTGTACTTCGTGAAGTGCCGCGGGTGACACTCCGCCGGGTTGCCTCCCCAGTAGACGATGAAGTCCGCCCGATTCTTGACTTCGCCTAAGGTGCACGTGATCTTGCCACCCAACTGGGCGGCTATCTCAGTGGGGCCGTGTCAAAGCGAGGTGTGGCTGTCGACCACACCTCCAACCAGCTCGGCGAGGGCGGCCGCCTCGCGCTGCGCTTCGCAGGTGATGTTGCTGAGACCGTAGACCAGCGGCATGTCGGCCTTGTACAGGAATTCGGCCGCCGCCTCGATCGCGGCGTCAAGGGTGGCGGGCTCGCCGTCGATCAGCGCGTCCGGGTAGAGATGCTCCGCGGTGTGGTTGCGAAACCAGGCGTCTCCGAGGCTGCAGGCGTTCTTCGCCTTGACGATACGGTCACCGTCGGCGTGCAGCTCGATGTCGTCGCACACACACCCGCAAAACGTGCACGTCGCGTGTTTCACCACGTTCAGTGTCATTCCCTTGTCCACCTCAAGGCTCGTTGTTACGACTCTCGTTTCCGCCCGGACCGGGCGGGACGACGAACGTTCAACCAAGCTCCCGCCCGGGAAAGCTTCCCCGCGTCCGGCGCGGCATGTACCGACCGGGTTCGATCATTTCCCACGCCGGCGTTCTCGCGCTCTCCACTGGTACGTTGTGTGCGGCTTCAGCCGGACCGGCTTCCGTGCGAACGTAATGTCCGGCTTCAGCCGGACCGGCGCCGGGGGAATCCTTACGCACCGATCGCCTCCACTTCGACTTCCCATCCCTTGGACGTGGGCATACCGGTGCCATCGGTATACGTACCCATGACGCGGCACGTCGGCGGGCCGTACGGCACGAAGATCATGCCCCGAGGCACTTTCCCCTCCACACATCGGAAGGTCGCTTCGCCGTACTCCGAGCGAACGTGCACGTCGCTGCCCGACAGGATCCCGACCGCCTTCATGTCGTCAGGGTGCATGCTCATCGTGGTCACGATCGCCTGGTACTCAGGGTGATCCTTGCCGATGTTGATCTGCTGTCCCTGCTTCGTCGTACGACCGGTGTTCATGATGAAACGCATGCGTTTGATAGGACCCCCTAGTCCGTTATGCGGCTCAAGACGTGAATCTTGTACTCATTGCCTCGGCAGCCGCATAACGGACTACGGCGCGCGGAGCGCGCCAAGCAGACACTGCCAACGGCGAATCATAGTCAACGCAGCGAACCTGCGCAACCTCGGGATCGG
>Ga0075418_10006635_pt1 | contig 13053 bp, 10 predicted proteins | sample SoiMetdeltSBSDD2_FD_81776 | JGI IMG/M metagenome (GOLD analysis project Ga0075418, IMG submission 81776) | Bulk soil microbial communities from a Populus tree surrounding site in Tennessee, USA - Soil MetaG P. deltoides SBSDD2 | ecosystem: Environmental > Terrestrial > Soil > Tree plantation...
CGCCGCGATCGCCAGCTCGAGCGTCTCGGTCGCCCCACACATGGCGAACAGAAACCCCCCGCCCTCCACGTATTGGCGGATGCGTTCCGCCACCGCTTTCTTGAGCGCCGGAATGGAGGCGAACCCGAGACGCTTCGCGGCGTCGAGATTCCGCTCGCGCTGCTCGACGAACCACGGCGCATCACGGAAGCCGAGATACAGCTTGTTGAGCTGTCCGGTGAAGTCCTCGTGGAAGAGATGCAGCCAGTCGTATTTCTGGAGGTCGCCGTTCATGACCTCATCGTCCCACACCGTCGTGTACTCGATGCCGGCGTAGCGAAGCGCCAGCGTCACGGCGTCGTCCCATGGCGGAGACTTGGGCGGCGTGTAGATCGCGATCTTCGGCGCTTTCTCCAGCGTCACCGCGTCCATGTTCCCACTCGCGATCTCGGCGCGAATCTGGGCCAGCCGGCCGTTGTCGAGCGCCTCGAACGTCACGCCGTCGAGCGTCGCGGTCTTGCGCAGCTCCGGACCGTCCGGCAACAGGAACGCGCCGCCGCGGTAGTTGATGAACCACTCGGCCCGATTCCCCGCCTTGAGGGCGTTGAACGTCAGGCCGTATGCCTTGAGGTGGTTCTGCTGCGCGTCGTCCATCGGGACGAGCAGATGCTGAGCGCCGGCAGCGGTCGCGAACAGCGCGAGACTCGCGAGGACAAGCAGGCACCGCGCCTGACTCGTTAGGTAACCAGTTTCACACCGCGGGGCGCCGCGCCGAACAGACAATGGTCGGGTCATGTCGAGGGAACGCTCTGTCGAGCGAGGTCCAGCTCGCGCCGGGCCTGAGGCACCAGCGCGCTTCGGGGGTACGTCAGAATCATATGCTCGAGACGCTGCACCGCGCCGGCCCTGTCGCCGTTCCGGCGGAGCGTCCGCGCCCACTCGAGCTCGGCTTCTGCCGCCTCCGGCGCCGACGCGTAGTCGTTCACGATGCGCTGCCATAGCGCAATGGCGGAGCTGTCGTCGTGGCGCGCCGAGGAGATGCGCGCGGCCGCGTTCAGCAAGAGCGCGCTGGCATCCGGCACCTTGGGTGCCGCAGCCACGAGCTTTGCGACGGCCGCGGCGCTGTCGGCGCGAGTGAGGGCCAGAAACGCGTTCCCGACATCCGGTGCACTGTCCACCTTCGTTCGGCCGAGGAGCGCGAGGGCGAGCAACAGGTCCGGGTCGGTTTCGCTGGTTCGTTTGAGAATGCGCCGTGCCGTCTTGAGATCGCCTTCATACAGCGAGATCCAGCCCATCGTGCGATCCTCGTCCTCACCCATCGGCGTCGTGCCCATCGCGGCCCGTGCCTTGGCGAGGTCGCCGGCCCGAACCCAGCCCCACGCGGCCATGCGGACGAGGCGCACGCGAGCGAGCGAATCGAGTCGCGAGGAGTTCGCGGTGATGAGCGCTTCGGCATCGGCTGCGCGGCCTAACGCGCTCAATGCCCGCACGCGCAGCGGCAGGACCGCCCGCACGCTCTCGGAGTCGGTCGCCGCCGCGTACGGCTCGAGGAGCTTCACCGCCGACGCCGCGTCGCCGCCGCTCAGCGCGTCGTTCGCCGCGCGCACCGCGAGCTCCCGTGTGGGTTTGTGCGCCGACGCCGCTGCGAAGGCGTCGCGCGCCACGAGCCAGGCACCGGACGCTTCCGCTTCGTCGCCGAACTCGGTCCACGCCTTGACCGCGTCATCGCTCGGCGGCAGGTCGCGCAACGCGAGCCACCCGTCGCGCGCGGAGCTCCAGCGAAGCTCGAGCAAGGCGAGTGCTCGTCGCGCCTCCACCTGCACGGGCGGCGCACGGAACACCTGGCGAACGGCGCCACGCACGGAGTCCGGTGTCGGAAACAGCGAGAACACCGCCGCCTGATCGAGGTACGGCGACGCGATCATCGCGTCCCGCCAGCTTTGGGCGGACAGCTCCCAGAGCCCGGTCGCGGCACGCAGCTGCGCCATCTCGACGGTGATGTCCTTCGTTCCACCTAACGCGCGCTGCGCGCGTTGCAACACCGTGTCGGCGCTCGTCGACCGTCCGGCATCGAGCAGCAGGCGTGCATACTCCCGGTATGGGACGGCGTCGCGAGGCGCGATCAGCACCCAGCGCTCGAAGGCAGCCGCAACCGCCTCGTCGCGGTGCAGGTAGGCGAGCGTCCGGAGCTGGACGGTGCGCAGCATTGGCTCCCGCGGACGCTTCGTGACCATCGAGTCGATCAGCGGCAGGATGGAATCGCGCTTCCCGAGTTGATCGTACACGCGCTCGATCCCGAGTATCGCGGCCGTCGTGGATTCGTCGAGCGCCGCACGGTAGGCGCTCAGCGCCTCCCGCCATTTCCCCGCCTGCTCGAGCTCGAGCGCACGCATCGGCAGGCCCGGTTGCGCCTGCGCTCGCGCCGCCTGCGGCGCGAGCGCCAACACCCAAGCGAACGTGAAGGCGATCGCGGCGCTACGGCTTCTCCGCATTGATGCGCTTGAAGTAGTCGAGCACGAGGCGTCGCTCCTCCGGCGTCAGGCCGCGGAGGTCGTTCCAGTTCGGCATGGCAAACTTCGATGCCGCCTTGCCGCTGGCGGTCGCGTTAGGCGGCAGGAACAGCTCGGTGCCCGTTGCCGCCTTCGCCTCACGCTTGCCATTGTCCTCGCGCTCGTCGCGCTCGAGCGTCCGCCCGGCATCGAGCATCCGGCGGAACAACCGCTGCTGCCGGTCGATGACGTTCGGATCCAGCGCCCCGCTTTCCAGCGCCTGCGCGAGCTGACGCGCCTCTTTCGCCAGGTCGTCGGCCCGGCCCGTTCGATCCTGGTCGCTCATCTCCTCGAGCGACGCCGCGACCTCGCGCTGCTGGCGGCCAAGCTGGCGCGCCTGCTCGCGGCCCTGTTGGTCGAGCTGCGCGCCCGGCCGCGGGATCAGCTCCGCGGTCTGCGAGTTGAGCGACCCTTGCTGCTGCGCCATGTCCTTGAGCTGTTCGAGCATCTCCTGAAAGCCGGACGCCGAGCTCGCGTTCTGCGCCCGCTCGCGGTCGCGCACGAGTGACGCGGCGGCCTGATTCAACGCCTCCGACGCCTCACGCATCGAGCCGGCTGCCTGCTCACTCTGTCGCGCGCTCGCGAGGTCGCGCGTGGCCTGATCGACCTTCTTCTGCGCGTCGCTCACCGAGCGCTGTGCCCTCGGAGACAGAAGCGAGGACTTCTGACCCGCCTCGTTCAGTCGCTTGCCAGCCTGCTGCACCCCTTGCTGCAACGCGCTCTGCTCGGCTTGCAGCGACTGTTTGTCGGCATTCTGCCGCGCTTTCTGCTCCAACTGCTCCTGTTGCCGCGAGAGCTGCAGCATCTCCTGGATCGACTGATCGAGCTCACCCGTCAATTCCTGCTTCCAGGCATCGATCTGCTTCTGCCGAGCATCGGCTAGCTGGTCGGCTGCTCGCTGCATCGCATCGGCCGCGTCGTTGGCCGACTGTTGGCCACCCGCCTGTTGCCCGCTCTGCTCACCCGACTGCTGTCCCTTCTGTCCGGGCTGGCCTTGCTGCCCCTGCTGCGACTGCTGGCTCTCCTGCCCCGGCTTCTGGGCGCCGGGCTGGCCGTCCTGCTTCTCCTGTCCCTTCTGCGCCTGACCGTCCTTGTCCTGCGGCTTGCCGCCCTGCGCGTTCTGCTGCTGCCCGCTTTGCTGCTGCCCGCTTTGCTGCTGTCCGCTTTGCTGCTGGCCGTTCTGCTGCTGCCCGGCTTGTTGCTGAGCGGCTTGCTCCTTCTGCTGCGCCGACTGCTGCGGCGAACGCTGGCCGTTAGGCTGTTGACTGTCGCCGCGACGTTGCTCGGGCGGCTGGTTGCGCGCAGCTCGCTCCATCGCCTGCGCGGACTCCTTCACCTGCTGGTTCGCGTCGTTGACCCGCTGGGCGCCCGGCTCGGCGTTCTCCTTTTCGAGGCGCTTCTGAAGCTGCTCGATCTGCTTCTCGAGGTCGCGCGAGCGGTCGGCGAGGTCGCGAGCGTTGTTCTGTGCTTCCTGCTTCTGCGCCTGGTCGCGGGCCTTCGCCATCGAGTCGGCATTCGCCCGCTCCGCCTTGGCGAGGTCCTTCGCCTCCTCCTTGAGCGTCTGCATCGAGCCCTCGAGCGCGGCGCGCTTGAGCATCTCGACGCTCTTCTCGAGCTGTTCGCGCAGCCCCTTCTGCTGCTGCGCCAGGTCGCCTAACGCCTTTTGCGCATCCTCGGCCGACAGCTTCTGCGCCGATTCCTCGAGCTTGCGGAGCTTCTCGGCAAGCTCGGGAGTCAGGGCATCCTGCAGCAGCTTCTGCGCCTCCTGCAGCCGTGCCGAGAGCGCGCTGTCGAGCGCATTGCTCTGCTTGAGCTGCTTCTCGATCTGCTGGGCATTCTGCTGGAGCTGCTGCATCCGCTCCGCGAGCTCCCGCTGTTCCTTCGCCAGCGCCTGCGCCTGCTGCGCGGCCTCGTAGGACATCGAGCTCTTGTTGCTGGAGCCGTTCTGGTCGCCGTTCTTCGGAATGTTGCGCTGACGGGCGTGCGCCGCCTCGTTCGTCCGCTGCTGCAGCGCTTTCTGCGCCGCCGCGGCTGCCTTCGCGCGCTCGAGCGCGGAGTCCGCGGCCGCGCGCGCGTTCGCGCGCGCTTCGGTCATGCCAGGGACGCGCAATACCAGCTCGCGGCTCGATCCGCTCTGGCGCCACGGCGAGCCGTCGACGGCCGACGCCACCACGTGCACCGCCTCACCCGGCTGCACGCCGAGATCCGGCAGCGACACGATTGCGTTGCCGGTCCATTGGCTGCTCGGCTGCGAGAGCAGCGGTCGTTTCGTCTCAGGGCCCGCGGTCCCTCCCTCGGGCAGCCGCCACACGCGGAGCACGATGCTCGCGAGCCCGTGATCGTCGGTCGCGAGGAACGACATCGGGATCGTATCGGCTGCGGACACGGTCGTGTCGGTCGCGGGCGCCAGGATCTCGATGCGCGGCGCCGAGTCGGGAACGACGTCGAACTCCAGCGCGGCCGGCACGTCCGTGATCGGTCCGGCGACTCCGGCAGCGCTCCATTCGTACCGACCGCTCTCGACCACAGGCAGCCGCCCGGTGAACGACCGGCCGCTCGGCGTCAGGTGCAGCGTGTCTCTCGCGCGCGCCAGGGAGACGCGCGTGAGCTCGGTCGACGAGTGACCGGAGATGGTGAGGACCGTACCACGCGGAAGTTGCGCCGCCTCGCCGACGGGCAGCGTCTCCTGGCGCCGGTCGAGATACCGCGGGAACGTCGCCGTCACCGAGACGTCGCCGATGAACGGCCGCTCGACCAGCTCCACCGACGCCGTGTCGCTCACCGTCCTGCCGTCTGTCGCGAAGAGCGCGAGGTCGGCGTCCATCGGCGCGAGGCGCACCTTCGCGATGCCATCCCGGACCTCGTGCTGCGACGCCCGCCAGGCCGATCCCTTCGCCCGTTGATAGAGGGTGATGCGACGACGGTCGGGCGCGGAGATCGACAGCGCGACGCGCTCACCCCGCAGCACGCTCCTGGGCGCGCTCTGAAGCGAGATCGGCGCAAGCAGGGTACCAGTCCAGGCGCGAACCGGATGAGCGATCGCACGCCACCCGTCGGGCGTCGCGGACGAACGGGTCGCGAGGAGCAGGACTCCCAGCGCTCCCAGGATCGCGGCACCGCCACTGTGGACGACCGCGCGGCGCGTCATGGTCGGCGTTAGGCTTCGATTGCCCGCCTTCTCCTTGAGCCGCTTGGCCACCTGCTCGGCGTTGTATCGACCGAGCGTGCCGGAGCTCGCCACCTCCAGCGCCCCGCGAAGCGCACCGGCTCGGAGCGACTGCTCCCGCTCGACCTCGAACGCGAGGCCGCTGACCGATGCGTCGCGGGCGAGGCGGCGCCGCGTCCACCACACCGCGGCGATGCCGACGATCAGCACCGCGAGCCACACGACGAAGGGCACGACACGCGGCAGGTCGATCCACCGCGCGCGCCCGAGCAGCACGACGCCCGCTGCGAGAAACAACGCCGCGAGGCCGATCGCGGCAGCGCCGCCGGCCGCGGCGATCAGCCGCGAGATCCGCCCGCGCTCGCGATTGACGAGATCGATGACCGTCATGCCGCCGGGCGGCTCGTGACTGCGTACACGAACAGGTTCACGCCCATGCGCAGCGCCGCCTCGTGCAGTTCGGGTGGATCGTTGTAGGTGCCCGTGTCCTCCCACCCGTTCCCCAGATCGGATGAGAAGTCGTAGTACACCGCGAGTCGATCGCCGATGAAGATCCCGAGTCCTTGAGCCGGCTTGCCGTCGTGCTCATGGATCTTGGGAACGCCCGTCGGAAAGTCGTACACCAAATGATAGATCGGGTGCGTGAGCGGTACATCCACCAATGGTCGGTCTGGAAAAACGCGCGCAATCTCCCGCCGGAAATTCGCGTCGAGCCCGTAGTTGTCGCTCACATGCAGGAACCCGCCACGCAGGAGGTACTGGCGCAGCCGGTCCACCTCAGCGTCGCTGAACCTGATGTCGCCGTGGCCGGTGACGTGGAGGAACGCGTAATCCCACACTCGCTCATCGAGAAGCGTGACGCGCCCCTCGGTCTTGTCGACCCGCAGGGACGTTCGCTCGTTGATCGCCTCGATGAGGTTCGGAATACTCGACGGGTTCGCGTACCAGTCGCCCCCCTCGTATTGCAGCCGCGCGATGGCGAGGCGCGGCCCATCGCTCCGGGCCGCGCCGAGGGTCGCCAGAGCGACCAGCGCCGCGAGCGACGCGGCGTATGCTCGTACATTTCTCATGCTTCGTGAGCGAGTCGATAGGCCAGATTGCGCGAAGCACCCCCCTCGCGCACGAGTGCGGCGGCAACATCGCGTGCGCTGAGGCCGGACGCTCGCAGCGAGCGGGCGCGGGAACGCAGCTCGTCCTCCGCCAGCGCTTGAACGGTCACACCCTCGAGCACGATCACGACCTCCCCGCGCGGCGGCACGCTCTCGTAATACGCCGCGAGCTCGGCCACCGTTCCGCGGCGAACTTCCTCGAACTGTTTCGTCAACTCCCGGGCCACAACTACCCGACGTTCCGGCGAACCGAGCTCCGCGAGATCCGCGAGCGTCGACGCAACACGGTTGGGCGCCTCGTAGAGTACGCTCGTGTGCCGGATGCCGCTGAGCTCTTCAAGCGCACCATCGCGTTCCCGCCCCTTCCGCGCCAGGAACCCGAAAAACGTAAAGCGCTCGCTACCGAGCGCGGAACTTACGAGCGCCGCCAGCACCGCGGACGGGCCAGGAATCGGAACCACGGGGATACCAGCCTCCGCGGCCGCTCCAACGAGACGGGCCCCGGGATCCGACACCAGCGGTGTGCCGGCATCGGAGATCAACGCCACATCGCGCCCATCTCGGAGACGAGCGATCGCTGTCGACGTTGCACGAGCCTCGTTGTGCTCGTGGTACGAGAGCATGGGCGTCGCGATCCCGTGATGGTCGAGCAGGTGCCGCGAATGTCGCGTGTCCTCGGCGAGAATCAGATCGACGGACCGCAGGACATCGATCGCCCTGAGCGTGATGTCGCGCAGGTTACCGATCGGAGTGCTGACGACGTACAGCGAACCGGCTCGCCCTTGGCCGTCTACCACTCCAACTCCCATGGAAGAGCAGACAGAAATCCCGCCGCGTGAAGCATGTGACGACGTTCCCGCGCTGCTTCCGTCAGCACGCGGCGTGCAGCCTCATCGTCGCCATCGAGCGCTTCTCGGGTCGTGTCGGTCACCCACGCCGCCACGCCTTCCGTGACCGACTTGGTGTCCTCCGAAGGATCTTCAGGCTTCTCGCCCGCGGCGAAGCGACGGAGGGCCGGGTACCGTGGAAGCAGAGCGTCCCTGACCCGTTCACCAACGGCGGAAGGCACAGGAACGCCATATGATCCCAGCTCCGAATACATGCGGTCGATGAGCTCGCGGTACGCAGAGACCAACGCGGCCGGCGCCTGCGCGGGCATGCGCAACGGACCCGGCCACGCATTCACGCGGGCCTTTGGACGCGGTGATGGTGGCCCAAAGACGCGCGCCAGCTGTTCGGTTCGCCCCGAACCGTTGTCGTCGGCGACGAAGGTCTGTTCGATGAGCCCGTCGTGGATCACGAGGAAGTTCGCCGTGTCGCGATTCACCACTTGCACTACGCCGTTGAACCGCCTGTCCCGCAAGTGCGGGAAGAGGAGCGCTGGATCGCCGGCTGCGAAATCCGCCGGCCACGGATCGGGCGGAACGAGGAACGTGTGGTACATACACACGAGGAGCTCGACGGGCGCCTCGTGAAACGCGATCTCGCCGAACTCGGGTTCTGCGGGTATGCGAGCCAAAGCCGACGATATCGCGACGGCTTCGTTGCCTCGCGCTGTCACCCGCACGGCATTCACGACTTCGCCATCGCGCAGAAACAGGACGATCCATTCCTCCGGCAGCCAGATGCCCACGTACCCCGCGACTCGCGCGGTACGGTCGCGCTTGGCATCGCTTAGCAGATTTCGCAGGTGCACGTACGCGAGCTTCGTTCTCGCGAGGAGAACGCGCCCGTGAGGGTACCGCAGCTGAGCGGCGTGTGCGGGCATCGCATGCGATGAGAAAGGAAACGCCTGAGAGGTGGGAACCCCTCAGGCGATAACTTGAGCGCAGCGGCTATACGCCGCAATCGTTTTGGGCTTCGGCGGTTAGGCCGCGGCTACGTGCTGCTTGAACTTCGACTCGAGCGCCGGCTTTGGCACGGCGCCGATCACCTGGTCCACCAGCTTACCGTTCTTGAAGAACAGCACCGCAGGGATAGACCGGACGTTGAATCGCGTTGCCGTCCGGATGTTCGAGTCGACATCGAGCTTCGCCACCTTCGCCTTGCCCTGATACTCCACGGCCAGCTGGTCGAGGATGGGCGCGATCATGCGGCACGGCCCGCACCACGTCGCCCAAAAATCGACGACGGCGAGACCATCGTGCTTCTCGATCTCCTGCTCGAAGTCCGCGTCCGTTACCGCTACTGAGTTCGACATTTCGTTCAGCCTCCATGAGCCGGGCTCCGCCAGGCTCTCGTTCAGATTAGTTTCTCGCGCTCCCCTGCGGAAACGCTATGAGCAAGACTTCAGCCCCTCGCGGAACTCGGCTCGCGCACATCGGGATCGCGGTCCGTGCCCTCGATGAGATACTGCCGTTCTATCGTGACATCCTCGGCATGACCGAGGTTCCGCTCGACGACGCCGACGGCGCGTCCATCGCCGGCCTGGTGGCCGGCGATTCGCTCGTCGAACTGCTCGAAGCCGAATCCCCCGACTCACCGATCGGCCGCTTTGTCGCCAAGCGAGGCCCTGGGATCCACCATCTGTGCTTTTCGGTCGACGACCTCGACGCCGCGCTCGATCGCTGTCGTGCGGCCGGCATCCGCCTCATCGACGAAGCCCCCCGCATCGGCGCCGAGAAAAAGCGGATCGCGTTCCTTCATCCGTCCTCGACCGCGGGCGTCCTCATCGAGCTGTCCGAATACTAACCCGGCATAGGTCGCTTGCGTTCCTCGAGCTCAGGTCGCTCTCAGCGTCGGCAGAGCGCGGTAACTGCCCCAAAGTCGGCATCTTCTACATACCAGCGGTCCGACGGTCCCTTTACCGTCGTGAATCGCGGCGTCTTCGTCACGGTTCCCTTCGTGAGCTCGACGCGAAGTACTCGCTTGCCGTTGTCGCCGGGTTGTTCATCGACGATCTGGTACTTGTCGGTGTCGTAACATCCCTGCATGACGATCAGGCGCTTCTCCAGCTCGGTCCGCTCGAACTGATCACGCGCAGGCCCTTTGGACGTGCCCCAAGCAATCGACAGCTCCTGGAGGTCCTGGGCTTTCGCCGCCCCGAGGAAACGTTCGACCGCCTGTTTCGGACCGGCAGCCCCGGGCAGGTTCGCGGACGCGGCGGCCGGTGCCGGCGCCGTAGAACCGCCGCCCGAACCGGACTTGCAGGCGGCGACAGCCAACGACAACAACAGGAACGTTCGCTTCACTGGACTCTCTCCACGCCGAACGGCGCGCAATGGTGGTTCAACCTGCCATGTACCAGCGACTTTACATTAACATCGACCACGTTGCGACGCTTCGCCAGGCGCGTCGCACCGTCGAGCCGGATCCCGTCCTCGCGGCAACCGAATGCGAGAACGCTGGCGCTGACGGCATCACCGCGCATCTGCGCGAAGACCGCCGCCACATCCAGGACGACGACGTAGAGCGCCTCATGACTACAGTCCGGACGGTCCTCAACCTCGAGATGGCCTGCACTGCGGAGATGGTTGGGATCGCGAGCCGCCTCAGACCCTACCAGGTGACGTTTGTCCCGGAACGCCGCGAGGAAGTCACGACCGAAGGCGGTTTGGACGTCAGTCGCGACCCGAAGGCGATGCGGTCAGCCATCGAGCAGTTGGCAGAGATCGGCGTTCGCACGAGCCTGTTCATCGACCCCGACCTGGACGCCGTGTCGCGCTCGCGCGATCTGGGCGCGGTCGCCATCGAGCTTCATACCGGACGCTACGCGCACCACGCGAGCGACCCAGCCGCGCTCCGCGCGCTGGAGGACGCGGCGCGGCACGGCCACGGCCTCGGGCTCGCCGTCCACGCGGGACACGGGCTCACGACGCGGAACGTCGGTCCAGTGGCAGCGATCGCCGAAATCGAAGAGCTCAACATCGGCCACTCCATCGTGAGCCGCGCGGTGTTCGTGGGGCTCGCCGAAGCCGTTCGCGAAATGCGTGCAGTGATGGATGTTGCGCGAACCCGAGGGTAGACCGTCCTTGAGGGAACGGCTTAACTTCGTTCAGTCTACTGTTTTGGAGCAGGAATGAGCGTGACGGCAGCGGGGCTACTGGACTTCTACATCCTCGAGGCGAGCGAATACGTCGATCAGCTCGACGCGCTCGTCGGCGCGGCCGTGCACGCACCGCCGGAATCGACGCCGTTCATCACGGCGGCGCGGGCGCTTCGCGGGAGCTCGACGATGGCGAAGTTGCTCCGCATGGCGGAGCTCGCGGGCTCCGTAGAGCGAGTAGGCCGTGGGTTGCGGGACGGCTCCGTTCGATGGACCCCCGAGGCGCGCGCAGCTGTCGTCGCCGCCATCGACGACATTCGACTGCTGCTGCGTACCGTTCGCGGCTGGAGCGCGGCCGAGGAACACCGCGCCTCTGCCCGTATCGCGGAGTTGCGCGCCTTCGTTCCCGACGGCGATCCGGTGCCCGGTGCTACGCCGATCAGCAGCGCGGTGAGTGCCACGTTCTTCGCAGCGGAAGTCGAGGGCGTTGCCGCAGCGCTCGACGCGTACGTCGGCGCTCCTGCCGATCGCGGCGCGCTCGACGAGGCGTTGGGCCGCGTGCGCGCACTACGCGGCATTGCCGCATTGAAGGATCTTCCGCCGCTCGCGGACGTCGCGGACGCGCTGGAGTCGGCGGCGAAGACGAGCACGATCGACGGCCTGGCCTTCGGCCCTCAACACGCGGAGCTGTACGACGCATCGGCGCACGTGCTGCGTCGTGCCGCACGCGAGCTTCGAACCACGGGCCGGCCGGACGCAACCGCACCGGAGGTACGACGTTTCGCCACGGCCGCGGCCGCGCTCCACCAGCAGCAGCGCGATGAAGATCAGGTCATGCCGGTGGCCAATCTCTTCTTCGGCGATGCCGGCCCGCACATCGTCTCCCGTGCGGAACGGCCGCCGGCGACGCTGGAGTCGCGGTTTCGCACCGAAGTAACGCCGCTCGCGGAACATCTGCGTCGACTCGTCGCCGACGTCACCACTGCCACGACCGCAGTGGGCCGCGAACGGGGCAGTCACGAGCTCCGCGCGGCGTTACGCGTTATGCGATGGACGGTCGAGAGTTTCGCGCAGACGGACGCGTCCCGCTTCTTCGCGAGCGCTGTGGCAGAGCCGAACATTCTCGACCCCATAGTCCTCGCGTCGATCGACGCGGCGGGCGCGCTCGTGGCATCGCCCTCGGTTCCGCTCGCGACGCTCGGCGCGCGACTCGGAGACCTCGGTCGCGCCAACACGGTCGACCGCGCAATCGGCGCCGGACTGGGGCCGCTCGATCAGGCACGGCGCGCGCCCGCGCCGCCGCCGCAGGCACGTACTTCGGTCGCTGGAACCCCGGCGGCTCGACCGCTGCGTCCGACGCCTGGGCGAGGCCAGATATCGGTGGCTCGGAAAACGCCACTGACACCCACCGGTCCCGAGCTCACGCAATTCCTCCAGTCGGGCATCGCCGGCTTCAGGGAGCTCGATCAGACCCCGCTTGCACCACCGGCTCCGCTGGATGATGCCACGGTCGTTTCCATCGACGACCTGGTCTACCGTGGGCGGGCAGCCCTCGAGCGGGCGATCGAGGTCCGCGATCTGATCCGGCTCTCCGCTGGAAATACCGACGAGGCGCTCGCCGAGTTGTTCGATCTGCTCGATCTCGCCGCGGTCGAATAGCCCGACATGAGACTCAACTGGAAGAGTGCGCTCGGCATCGCGCTGAGCGTCGGGCTTCTCGTGTGGACGCTGCACGGGGAATCGCCAGCGGCGATCTGGGCGGCCATCACCGAGTCGAATCTGCTGCTCCTGATCACGTCGGCGCTGGTTGCCACCGCGATCTTTCCACTCCGCGCAATTCGCTGGCGTATCATCCTCGCCCCCGCGGCGCCCAACCTGCCGATCGCGCCGCTCTGGCGCGCGATCGCAGTCGGGATGATGGTGAACAACGTCTATCCCGCGCGGCTCGGTGAGATTGCCCGTGCGTACGCGCTCACGCGCGAGACCAGCCGTGTGAGCCTAACGTCTGCAGTTGCTTCACTCGCCGTCGACCGCGTGTTCGATGCGCTCACGCTCATGCTGCTGCTCGTGAGTGCGATGCTGGCACCGGACTTCCCACAGGGAATGACCGTCGCCGGCCAACCGGTGCAGCGTGGCGCGGCGGTGTTCGCGGCCGGCACACTCGGTCTGTTCGTGGTGCTGTACGTCATCGTCGCCTTTCCGCAGCGCCTCGTCCGCCTGTACGCGGGCGTCGTTGGCCGATTTGCGCCGAGGCTCGTGGAGCGC
>Ga0075418_10006639_pt1 | contig 13050 bp, 12 predicted proteins | sample SoiMetdeltSBSDD2_FD_81776 | JGI IMG/M metagenome (GOLD analysis project Ga0075418, IMG submission 81776) | Bulk soil microbial communities from a Populus tree surrounding site in Tennessee, USA - Soil MetaG P. deltoides SBSDD2 | ecosystem: Environmental > Terrestrial > Soil > Tree plantation...
CTTGATCTGCTTGAGGATGTCGTCGGCGGTCTTTTCTGCCACTGAGTACTCTCCTTTATCTGGTAACTCGCGCGTAGACGCTATGGACACGATGTTGCACGGCCGTCAACCGCATGTTGCGCTGAAGTTACGCAATTTGGCGGCTGCGGCGCTCAACTGCGACCGACTCTAGACCTCTTCTTAAGGCCCTTATCCTGGGGGCATGGCCCGCGCAATCGGGTCCTGGCTGTCGGGTCCCGGACCGAACTCTGGCAGCCAGGACAAAGGACCCAATGACCACCCGGGCCAGCGGCTCGGTTTGCCGCGGACAGGCCCACGATCCTTGGCCAGGATGGGCCGACGGATCGCCGCGCTGTTCGTCGACTGGTTGATCGCCTACGGACTGGCGGCGCTTGCGATGTCGTTCGGCTTGGTGTCGATGACCAGCCTGTCCACCGCCGTCCTGCTCATCTGGTTCGTGCTCGGCGCGGTGTCGGTGCGGCTGTTCGGATTCACGCCCGGCCAGTTCGCGTTGGGGCTGATGGTGGTGCCTGTCGACGGTCGTCAGCACGTTGGATTCGGCCGCGCCGTGGTGCGCGGGATTCTGATCGCCGTCGTCATCCCGGCGCTGATCACCGACGTCGACTGGCGCGGACTTCAGGACAAAGTGACGAATACCGCGGTGGTACGGCGGTAGTCAGCGGCGCCGAACGGTGCGTTGTACGTTGCGCATCTTGGCCTGTGTCGGCAGCGGGCCCTTCGGCATCGCGGCCGGTCCGGCCTTGGTGCCCAGCGCGGCCAGCCGCGACTCCAGCGAGTCCATCTGCTTGACCGTGATGTTGGCGGGCAGCTTATTCAGGTGACGTTCGAGCTTGGCCAGCGGCACGTCGCCCTCGTCGTTGCCGACCATGATGTCGTAGATCGGGATGTCGCCGATCAACCGGGCGGTGCGCTTCTTTTCCTGGGCCAGCAAGGGTTTGACGCGATTTGCCGCGCCTTCGCCGACGAAGATCACGCCTGGTCGGCCGATCACTCGGTGCACCGCATCGAAGTGGCCGGTCGCGGCGACGCCGGGTGTCACCCGCCACTTACCGCGCATGTTATCCAGCGCCCAGGCCGCGGCGCCGGTCTGCCCTTCAGCCTTTCGGTACACCGACTTCTGTGCGCGGCGGCCGAAGATGATGAATGCCACCAGCGAGCCGAGCACGATGCCAAGCGGGATCATCATGTAGCCGGTGAAGCCGCCGGAGATGATCCCGAACGCCGTGGACGCGCCCACGATCAGCACGAACGCCCCGATCATGTAGGGCAGGAGGCGTTTGTCCTCTTTGCGCTGAATCTGGAACGCCTGCCACAACTGGCTGCGGCGCTGCTTGGACGCCGCCTTGCGGGTCACCTTCGCCTCGGCCTTGGCGGCCTTCGCCGCAGCGGGGTCACGCTGTTTCGCCATGTGTTCAGGATACGGCGGGTCGAGACCCGACTGCCTGCGCGTACAGCCTGCCCGCCCGATACGAGGATCGAACCAGCGGGCCGGCCAGCACACCGGTGAAGCCGAGACCCTTGGCGAACTCCTCGTGCTCGACGAACTCCTCGGGCTTGACCCAACGCTCCACCGGATGGTGGCGCACCGACGGCCGCAGGTACTGGGTGATCGTGACGATGTCGCAGCCGGCGTCGTATAGATCGCGCAGCGCGGTGCGCACCTCGTCGGGTGTCTCGCCCATGCCGAGGATGAGATTGGACTTGGTCACCAGCCCGTAGTCGCGCGCAGCCGTCAGTACGTTCAAGCTGCGCTCGTAGCGGAACGCCGGGCGGATCCGCTTGAAGATGCGCGGAACCGTTTCGACGTTGTGCGCCAACACTTCTGGTCGGGCCTCGAAAACCTGCTCGAGCAGCGTCGGCTCGCCGTTGAAGTCCGGGATCAGCAACTCGACGCCGGTGTTGGGGTTGAGCTTCTTGATGGCCCGCACGGTTTCGGCGTACAGCCACGCGCCGCCGTCGGGCAGATCGTCGCGGGCGACCCCGGTGACGGTGGAGTAGCGCAGCCCCATCGCCTGCACGCTCTCGGCAACCCGACGCGGCTCGTCGCGGTCGAGCTCGGCGGGTTTACCTGTGTCGATCTGGCAGAAGTCACAGCGACGCGTGCACTGCTCGCCGCCGATCAGGAAGGTGGCCTCGCGGTCCTCCCAGCACTCGAAGATGTTCGGGCAGCCGGCTTCCTCGCAGACCGTGTGCAGGCCCTCGCGTCGGACCAGCGCCTTGAGCTCCTTGTACTCCGGGCCCATCTTGGCCCGGGTCTTGATCCACGGCGGCTTACGCTCGATCGGCGTCTCGGCATTGCGGGCCTCGAGACGCAGGAGTTTTCTGCCTTCAGGAGCGACTGTCACTACGTCAACGCTACTACGAGGCGGCCGTCGAGCGCGTCACACACGGCGTCGGCCACCGGCCCCAGCAAGTCCGCCACGGACACCCGGCGACCCAGTTCGGCCGTCAGCGATGTCACGCCGGCGTCGGAGATGCCACACGGCACGATCGACGAGAACGCGCTGAGGTCACAGTCGCAGTTGAGGGCGAAGCCGTGCAGTGTGGTTGAGCGCGACACCCGGATACCGATCGCGCCGACCTTGCGAGCCGGCCGGACGCCGTCGGACGGTACCCACACGCCCGAGCGGCCCTCGATACGTCCAGTTTCCAATCCGAACCCCGCGCACGCCGTGATTATCGATTCCTCAAGGCGCCGAACAAAATTCACCACATCGAGCGGTTCGGCAAGACCGACGATCGGATAACCGACGAGCTGCCCCGGCCCGTGCCAGGTGATCTTGCCGCCGCGGTCGGTATCCACGACCGGGGTGTCGTCGACGGGGCGTTCCTCGGGCAACGTGCGGCGGCCCGCGGTGTACACCGACGGATGCTCCAGCAGCAGCAGGGTGTCGGGACCGCCTGCGATACGGGCGTCGGCCAGCTCGCGCTGCAGCTGCCAAGCTGTCTGGTAGTCGACGGTGCCGAGCCGGCGAATATCGATCGGCGCCGTGGCCGATCGGATGGATGCCGCCACGGCATGAACGCTACCCTTCATGGTTCTTCGCGGTCGCGAAGGCAAGCGCCTCGCCGATGGTGTTGTGGTGGAAGTGAAAGCCCGCGCGTTCCAACACCGCAGGGATCGCGCGCTGCCCGCCGAGCAGGCCTTCTTCGGCGAACTCGCCGAAAACGGCCCGCAGCGCGAATCCCGGCGCGACCAATGGGGTCGGCCGGTTCACGGTGCGCCCCAGTGCCGCGGTGAACTCTGCGTTGGTGACGGGCGCAGGCCCGGTCAGGTTGACGGGTCCCGACACGTCGTCGTGGGAGATGGCGAAAAGCAGCGCCCGGACTTCGTCCTCGAGACTGATCCACGGCATGTACTGGCGCCCGTTGCCCAGTCGGGCGCCGAGGCCGAGCGAGAACAGCGGCTTGATCCGGCCCAGAATCCCGCCGGCCGGCGCCCGCACCAGCCCGGTGCGCACGAGCACGACCCGGGTGCCGTCGTGCGCAGCGAACGAGGTGGCGGCCTCCCAGTCCTCACAGAGCTGGGCCATGAAACCTTCACCCGCAGGGGCGGTTTCGTCGACAGTCTGGCTGTTGGTGTCACCGTAGTAGCCGACCGCGCTGGCGTTGATCAGCGTGGGGACGGCGGCCTCGACCACCGCCGAGGAGAGCACTTCGGTCGGGCCGATACGGCTGTCGCGCAGGCTTTGTTTGAACGCACCCGACCACCGCTTCTCGCCGACGTTGATGCCGCACAGATTGACCACCGCGTCGACTCCGGCCAGTGTGCTCGGGTCGAACTCGCCGGTGTCTGGGTTCCAGAACACCTCGTCTGCGTTCGACGGAGCACGCCGCACGATCCGCAGCACCTTGCGGTCGGTGGCGCGCAGCGCGTAGACCAACGCCGAGCCGATCAGACCCGAGGACCCCGCGATCGCGATGACGGCGTTGGTCACGGCTGGCTACAGTCCCAGGTCGGCCTCAAACGCGCCCTCTTCGAGGCGGCGCTTGATGGTGGTCAGGAAGCGCCCCGCGTCGGCGCCGTCGATCAGCCGGTGGTCGTAGGTCAGTGGCAGGTAGCTGACCGACCTGATGCCGATCGATTCGTTGCCGTTCTCGTCGACGATCACTCGTGGTCGTTTCACGATCGCGCCGGTGCCCAGCATCGCCGCCTGCGGCGGCACCAGGATCGGGGTGTCGAAAAGCGCGCCCTGGCTACCGATGTTGGTGATCGTGAACGTCCCGCCGGACAGCTCATCGGGCTTGAGGTTGCCCGACCGTGCCCGCGCCGCGATGTCGGCGATCGCCCGCGCAAGCCCGCCAAGCGACAGATCGCCCGCGTTGTGGATCACCGGCGACAGCAGCCCTTGTTCGGTGTCGACCGCGAAACCGAGGTGCTCGGCGTCGTAGTAGGTGATCTCCTTGGTTTCCTCGTTGTAGCTGGCGTTGACGTTCGGATGCAATTTCAGCGCGTCGATCACCGCGCGGGCGATGAACGGCAGATACGTCAGGTTGACGCCCTCCCGTTCGGCAAACCCGTTTTTCGCCTTGGCGCGCAGCGCCACGATCTTGGTCATGTCGACCTCGTGGGTTTGCGTCAATTGCGCTGTGGCCTGCAGGGATTCGCGCGTCTTCTTCGCGGTGATCTGACGAATCCGGCTGGCCTTCTGGGTGGTCCCACGCAGGTGGGCCAGCGCGGGTGCTGGCGTCGCGGCGGCGGCCGCCGGCTTGGCCGCGGCTGCGGGTGCTTCCTCGCGCGCCGGAGCGGCCGGGGCCTTCTTGGCTTCCGCGGCCGCAAGCACGTCCTGCTTACGAATCCGGCCACCGACGCCGGTGCCCTTCACCGACGCGAGATCAATGTCGTTCTCGGCGGCCAGCTTTCGCACCAACGGTGTCACATACGGACCGGCCTCGGCTGAGGTCGGCGACGGTTCCGGTTGGGGCTTGGGCTCCGGTTTGGGTTCGGGCTTGGCCTCCTGGGCCGGCTCCGGCTCCGGCTTGGGTTCCGGTTTCGGCTCGGGTTTGGGTTCGGGCTTCGGCTCGGGCTTGGCCTCCTCTTTGGGCTCGGGCTCGGGCTCCGGCTTCGGCTCGGGTGCTGGCGCTTCGGCGGCTTCCGCACCTGCTTCGCCGATCTTGGCCAGCTCGCCGCCCACCGCGACCGTGTCGTCCTCCTCGGCGGTGATGGACACCAGCGTGCCCGCCACCGGCGACGGGATCTCGGTGTCGACCTTGTCGGTGGACACCTCGACCAGCGGCTCGTCGACCTCGACGGAGTCGCCGACCTTCTTCAGCCAACGGGTCACCGTGCCTTCGGTGACCGACTCGCCCAGCTCGGGCATCTTCACCGACGTGGCTTGGCCACCGCCGGACGACTGCGCGGCGGGCTTGGGTGCTTCGGCAGGCTCTTCCTTCTCCTCGGCGGCCGGTTCGGGCTGTGCGGCCGGCTCCTCGGCGGGCTTCTCCTCTTCTTCGGCCGGCTTCTCGGCCGCCTTGACTTGGCCGTCGGATGATTCGCCGTCCTCGCTGGCGTCGCCGATCACCGCGAGCTCACCGCCCACCTCAACGGTGTCGTCTTCCTGGGCGATGATCTTCTTCAACACACCCGCGGCCGGGGAGGGAATCTCGGTGTCGACCTTGTCGGTGGAGACTTCGAGTAACGGCTCATCTTGCTCGACCGTGTCGCCCTCTTGCTTGAGCCAGCGGGTGACGGTCCCCTCTGTGACGCTCTCACCAAGTGCGGGCATCTGGACGGAGATGGCCATGTGCGTGGACTCCCTCGAAACGTTCAAGCGCAGGTGTCGAATGTCGGTTCCCATCCTGTCACGTCTGCGACCGCAGGTCGTCGCAGACCTGGGGACTGAAAGCTCTGGCACTATCGATAGAGGTGAGAGAGGAGCCGAGCCCAGGTGGGACTGTTCGACAGGTTTAGGGGTGGCCGCCGAGCACGGGGTAGCGCCGGCAATGACCCCGCGGCCGACCTGCGCTACCTACAGCAGTGGGTTGCCGAGCACACCGGCGTGGAGGCCTTCGTCGAACCGAGAACCACCGTCACCGATGTCACGGTCGTCCTGGTGGCCGCAGATGGTGAGTGGACCCGCCGCAGAGCCGGCGGAGATGCGGGCGCGCGGCGGCTGAGCGACCGGCTCAAGATTCCGGTCTATGACGTGCAGAAGGTGGGTTATCCGCAGCGGATGCGGGACTACGACGCGCGCAGGCGGATTGAACGTGAGCGCGCCCTTCGTGAGGAGCTGGAGGGCTGATACGGTACCAGCGGTCCCACTAAATGTGCGGAGGTGCCATGGGCGAGATCAGCGAGCGGTTCATCGACAGCACGGACGGGGTGCGCATCGCCGTCTACGAAGAAGGCAATCCCGATGGGCCGACGGTGGTGCTCGTGCACGGCTGGCCGGATTCGCACGTCTTGTGGAATGGCGTGGTGCCGCTGCTCGCCGATCGGTTCCGCATTCTGCGTTACGACAACCGCGGTGCCGGCAAATCGACTGTGCCGAAAAAGGTTTCGGCCTTCACAATGCACTGTTTCGCCAACGACTTCGCCGCAGTGATCGACGCCCTCGCGCCGGGTCAGCCCGTGCATGTGCTGGCTCATGACTGGGGATCGGCGGGGGTGTGGGAGTACCTGTCTCGTGCGGGTGCTAGTGACCACGTCGCCTCGTTCTCGTCGTTGTCCGGCCCTAGCGCCGATCATCTTGTGATGTATCTGCGTAACTCGCTGCTGCGGCCATATCGACCGAAACGGTTTGCCCGTGCGCTCAACCAAGCGCTGCGGCTGACCTACATGGGCGTGTTCTCGGTGCCGCTGCTGCTGCCGCTCGCCATGCGTGCGTTTCTCGCCGACGCGATCCGCCGGTTGGTCATCGCCCGCGGGATACCTTCGCATCAGCTTCACTACGCCGACACGTTCAAGGCGGACGCGGCCAACGGCATGAAGATCTACCGCGCCAACTTCTTCCGCTCGACCGGCAACGTCCGACGGGACCACTACGTCGATGTTCCCGTTCAATTGATCGTCAATACCAAGGACAATTGGATTCAGCCCCACGGGTACGACGACACCCACAACTGGGTGCCGCGGCTGTGGCGGCGCGACATCAAGGCCGGTCACTGGTCGCCGATGTCGCATCCGCGGGTCCTCGCCCGGTCTGTCGAGCAGCTCGTCGACTTCCTCGACGGTAAGCCTGCGGCGCGTGAGTTGTTGCGCGCGCAGGTCGGTCGCCCGCGCGAATACTTCGGCGACACAATGGTTTCCGTGACCGGCGCTGGCAGCGGCATCGGCCGTGAGACCGCGCTGGCCTTCGCCCGCGAGGGTGCCGAACTGGTGATCAGCGACATCGACGAGGCCACCGTCAAGGAGACCGCCGCGCAGATTGCCGCCAGAGGCGGGGTGGCACATGCCTACACACTCGATGTCTCTGATGCGGACGCCGTCGAGCAGTTCGCTGAGCAGGTGAGCGCCGAACACGGCGTGCCCGACATCGTGGTCAACAACGCAGGCGTGGGGCAGGCCGGGCTGTTCCTCGACACCCCGCGCGAAGAGTTCGACCGGGTACTCGCCACCAACTTCGGCGGAGTCGTCAACTGCTGCAGGTCATTTGGCCGCCGACTCGTCGATCGAGGCACCGGCGGGCACATCGTCAACATTTCGTCGATGGCCGCATATTCGCCGCAGCAGTCGATGAATGCGTACTCCACCAGCAAGGCCGCGGTGTTCATGTTCGGCGACTGCCTTCGCGCCGAACTCGATCAGGCCGGGGTCGGCCTCACGACGGTGTGCCCCGGGCTGATCAACACGAACATCGTGCACACCACCCGGTTCGACGTGCCCGACGGCAAGCAGGCCAAAGTGGAGGCGCGGCGGGCTCAGATCAAAAAGGCGTTCGCCGCCCGCAGATACGGACCGGACAAGGTGGCCAAGGCGATCGTGTCGGCGGTCAAGAAGAACAAGCCGATCCGGCCCGTCGCGCCGGAGGCGTATTTCGTCTACGGCGTCGCCCACCTGCTGCCGCAGGCGATGCGCAGTTCGGCACGCGCCAGCGTCATGTAGGTCAGCCGTTCGCAGCGATGTCTTCCAGCACCGCGAACATCGTGCGCGTAGGCACGCCTGTGGCTCCCTTGCCGGTGTAGCCCCACGGTCCGCCGGTGTTGTACGCCGGCGCCGCGATATCGATGTGTGCCCACTGCACCCCGTCGGCGACGAACTCGCGCAGGTACGTGCCGGCGACCAGCATGCCCGCGTAGCGCGAGCCGCTGACGTTGGCCAGATCGGCAACCGTCGATTTCAGGTCGTCCTTGAGCTCCTCGGGCAGCGGCATCGGCCAGCCGTTCTCGCCGACGGCCTGCGAAATTTCGGCGACGCGGTCGCGGAACTCGTCGCTGCCCATCACGCCGGGCGTGCGCGCGCCCAGCGCGACCGTCTGCGCGCCGGTCAGCGTCGACGTTTCGATCAGGTAGTCCGGCTTGTCCTCGCAGGCCCGCACGATAGCGTCGGCCAGGATCAGCCGGCCCTCCGCGTCGGTGTTGAGCACCTCGACGGTGATGCCGCCGTACTGAGTCAGCACGTCGCCGGGCCGCTGCGCGGTGGACGACGGCATGTTCTCGGCCATCGGCACCGTCGCGATCACGTCGATGGGCAGCTGCTGTTTGGCGGCCAGCACGACGGTTGCAATGACAGCGGCGGCACCGCCCATGTCCGAGGTCATGTGGTGCATGTTGGCCGCCGGCTTGATCGAGATGCCGCCGGTGTCGAACGTGATGCCCTTGCCGACGAGTGCGACCTTCTTCGCCTTCTTCTTGGCCACGCGGTGGGCGAGCCGGACCAGCCGCGGCGGACGCGACGAGCCCTTGCCCACACCGATCACGCCGCCATAGCCGTCCTTGGCAAGCGTTTTGTCGTCGAGTACTTCGACTTCGAGGCCAGCCGCCTCGCCCAAAGCCTTTGCGCGCTTGGCGAATTCGTCGGGATAGAGGTGAGACGGGGGAGTGTTGACAAGATCCCGCGCGGTGGCGACAGCGGTGGCGATCGCCGTCGCGCGCTCGGCCGCCGTCTTGCTCTTGGCCTTGGTGTCTTTAGTCAGCGCCGTGATCTCGCGAAGGCCGGCATCCTTGGGTGCGGTCTTGGAGCTGCGGAAGTCGGTGAAGCGGTAGGCGCCGAGGATCAGGCCCTCGATCGCTGCGCTCAGGTCGAGGTCCGACAGCGTGGTGATCACCGCTTCCGTGCCGTTGAGTGAGCGTGCGGCCGCCCCGGCGGCGCGGCGGATGACGTCGGCGGGCCATGTGTCGCGCTCCTTGCCCAGCCCGACCGCGACCACGCTGCCAACGGGCAGCGACGGGGCGACCACCCGGGTGACCTGGTCGGTGCCGCCTTTCGCGCCGAGCGCTTCGAGCGCGACGTCGATCTCGCCGACGGCCGCCGCGTCGAGGAAGGGATTGCTGACGACCGTCGCCGTCGCGTCGTCATCCTGGCTGCTGACGACCGGCACGATCAGCACCGTCGAATCCTTCTTGCGTTTGGGTAGCGCCGACGCGACGGTGACGGCGGGGGCCTGATAACCCGGGTTTGCGGTGCTCACGACCGTTTACCCTAGCCGTCAGCGGGACAGGTGCAGGTCGTAGGCCATGACGGGCGACTCGAAACCCTTGAGTGTCAACGGATCCAGCGGGATCGCGGGCCAGTCGGGCAGCTCGTCGCGGACGTCGGTTGATGCCAGGATCTGGCCCGGTGCCGCCGCCGCTACCAGGCGGGCCGCCAGATTCACCGGGGTGCCCCAGTAGTCGCCACCGAGAGCCAGCACCGAGCCGTAGCCCAGGCCGGCGCGGACCTGCAGCCCGGCCTCCCGCGCTCGTGGGTACTCGACGAGATCGACCGCTACCTTGGCGAGCCGCTCGGGGGTAGCGGTCACCCACATCACCTCGTCGCCGATGAACTTCACCACCCGTCCACCGTCGGCGTGCACTACGTCGCTGACGGCGCCACCGAACTCGACGAGCAGATCAGACAATTCGGTCGGGGTGAGTCGCTGCGTCAGCGACGTGAAGCCGGACAGATCCGCGAACCCGACGCCGCACGTGACGTTTGCGGACGTGTCGCTGATGACTCCCTCGAAATAGGCTCGGGCACTGGTGATCTGGTGGCGAAAAACGGAGTCCATCAATGTGGATAGACCGGGCACCAGCTCCGCCACGGCACGGTACGCGCGAGCCGTGGTGAGTTCGTCGTGGGTGTACGTGATCATCAGCTCGGGCTGGGCGATCCGAATCATCGTTCCGCTGGCCTCGGCGAGCCGGGCCATCGTGGCGCCGACCACCCGCAGGAAGTTGAGCGCCGCGTCCTCGCCGGTGACCGTCCGCAGCGTGACCCACGCCGCCAGCCCGTCGACGTCGGATTGACTCAGGGTCGGCTGCTGGGGATCGGCCACCGTCAGTCCGAGCGCCTCCCATATGTGTGCGAGATCACCGTCGGGCAGACCGAGCGTCTCGGCGGCGGCATGCAGGGTGTAAACCGGGCGGCCAGATCCCTGCAGAGCGTCTCCAGCCAGGCCGAACAGGCGTCCGTGGCGCTCGGCCTCGATCATGTCGTCTGCGGTGAAGCCGAGGCCGTCCAGGTACTCGATCAGGCCGGCACGCTCGCGGGCATTGGCGATTCCTGCGGCTTCCAGCGCCTCGAAATCGACCACCCACCGGAGTCTGCCAGCGCGGACGCCTCGCATTAGGGTGTTTCGGCGTGAGCGAAGTCCTTCATGGCCCCCTCGAGGAGCGCCATCGTCAACTCGGCGCGAGTTTCGCGGAGTTCTCCGGCTGGCTGATGCCGGTCTCCTACGCCGGCACCGTCAGTGAACACACCGCGACGCGCACGAGCGTCGGGCTGTTCGACGTCAGCCACCTCGGCAAGGCGTTGGTGCGCGGACCGGGCGCGGCCGAGTACGTCAACTCCGCGCTCACCAACGACCTTCGCCGCATCGGACCGGGTAAGGCCCAATACACGTTGTGCTGCACGGATTCCGGCGGCGTCATCGACGACCTGATCGCCTACTACGTGTCCGACGACGAGATCTTCTTGGTACCCAACGCGGCCAACACGCCGGCCGTCGTCGCCGCACTGCAGGAACGCGCGCCTGCGGGCCTGACGATCACCGACGAACACCGCTCGTATGCGGTGCTCGCCGTGCAGGGACCCAAATCGACCGATGTCCTCGGCGGTTTGGGCCTACCCACCGACATGGATTACATGGGGTACGCCGACGCAGAGTTCGGCGGTGTCCCGGTCCGGGTGTGCCGGACCGGCTACACGGGCGAGCACGGTTACGAAGTGCTGCCGCCGTGGGATCAGGCCGACGTGGTTTTTGACGCACTTGTCGATGCGGTCGGCAGCGCAGGCGGTGAGCTGGCCGGGCTGGGAGCCCGCGACACGCTGCGCACCGAAATGGGCTATCCGCTGCACGGCCACGAACTGTCACTGGACATTTCGCCGCTACAGGCACATTGCGGATGGGCGATCGGGTGGAAGAAAGAGGCGTTCTGGGGACGTGACGCGCTGCTGGCCGAGAAGGAAGCGGGCCCGAAGCGGGTGCTTCGTGGGCTGCGTGCCGTCGGTCGCGGCGTGTTGCGCCCGGACCTCACCGTGCTCGACGGTGATACACCGATTGGCGTGACGACGTCGGGAACCTTTTCTCCGACTTTGAAAATCGGCATCGCGCTGGCGTTGCTCGACACCGACAAGGACGTCGCCGACGGGCAGACCGTCTCGGTGGACGTGCGCGGTCGCGGCCTCGAATGTGAAGTCGTCAAACCGCCGTTCATCGAGGCAAAAACCCGGTAGCGAGCAGATATACAATCGCTGCATGACTGACGGCCCCCTCGAGTTCACGGTTGAGCGCAACGCGAACCCAGTGAGCGACGAGGTACGGGCGTCGATTCTGAACGATCCGCCGTTCGGTCAGTTCCACACCGACCACATGGTGTCGATCGACTACGTCGACGGCAAGGGCTGGCACAACGCCCGCGTGATCCCCTACGGGCCGATCGAACTGGACCCGTCGGCCATCGTGCTGCACTACGCCCAGGAGGTGTTCGAAGGGCTCAAGGCCTACCGCTGGGCGGACGGCTCCATCGTCTCCTTCCGGCCGGAGGCCAACGCCAGGCGGTTGCGCACCTCGGCGGCCCGGCTGGCAATCCCCGAACTGCCCGAAGAGGCGTTCATCGAGTCGCTGCGTCAGCTGATCGCGGTCGACCAGCCATGGGTGCCGCCCGCGGGCGGCGAGGAGTCGCTGTATCTGCGGCCATACATCTTCGCCACCGAGCCGGGGCTGGGTGTGCGGCCGGCAAGCGAATACCGGTATCTGGTCATCGGGTCGCCTGTGGGAGCGTATTTCAAGGGCGGCATCAAGCCGGTCAGCGTGTGGCTGTCGACGGAGTATGTGCGCGCATGCCCCGGCGGCACGGGCGCAGCCAAATTCGGTGGCAATTACGCCGCGTCGCTGCTGGCCCAAGCCCAGGCCATCGAAAACGACTGCGATCAGGTGGTGTGGCTTGACGCCGCGGAACGCCGCTTCGTCGAAGAGATGGGCGGGATGAACCTGTTCTTCGTGTTCGGCAGCGGCGGCACGGCCCGGCTGGTCACGCCGGAGTTGAGTGGGTCGATCCTGCCCGGCGTCACGCGGGATGCCTTGCTGCAGTTGGCAACTGATGCGGGGTTCGCCGTCGAGGAACGCAAGATCGACGTCGACGAGTGGCAGAAGAAGGTCGCGGCAGGCGAGATCACCGAGGTGTTCGCGTGCGGCACTGCGGCGGTCATCACCCCGGTCGCCCGCGTCAAGCACGGCGACGGCGAGTTCACCATCGCCGACGGCGGACCTGGCGAGATCACGATGGCCCTGCGGGACACGCTGACCGGCATCCAGCGCGGCACGTTCGCCGACACCCATGGCTGGATGGCGCGGCTGTCCTAACGGATCGCGAAGCCGACGGCCGCGATCGTCGTCGTCACCTCGACGGCGGAACCCAGCACGTCGCCGGTGATCCCGCCGAACCGGC
>Ga0075418_10006642_pt1 | contig 13049 bp, 9 predicted proteins | sample SoiMetdeltSBSDD2_FD_81776 | JGI IMG/M metagenome (GOLD analysis project Ga0075418, IMG submission 81776) | Bulk soil microbial communities from a Populus tree surrounding site in Tennessee, USA - Soil MetaG P. deltoides SBSDD2 | ecosystem: Environmental > Terrestrial > Soil > Tree plantation...
ACAAATGCCGTCGCGTCCATGTGCTGGTTCGCGGTGACGGATTGGCCGACTCGATGTCCCGGTATCTCATTCGACGTATCGAAGACAACCCCCTTATCGAGCTCCTGACGCACACCGAAATCGTGGCACTCGAAGGGAACGGACATCTCGAGCGCATCAAATGGCGCGCAGGACAGAGCGGAGCGGTCGAGAGCAGGGACATTCATCACGTTTTCATGATGACCGGCGCGGTGCCCAACACGGCGTGGCTGAGCGGCTGCCTCGCGCTCGACGACAAGGGGTTCATCAAGACAGGCGCCGCTCTATCGCCGGAGGATCTCGCGGCGGCGAAGTGGCCGCTGACGCGCCCGCCGTACCTCCTGGAGACGAGCCGCCCGGGCGTGTTCGCGGTCGGCGACGTTCGCGGCGGCAACATCAAGCGCGTCGCCTCCGCCGTCGGCGAAGGGTCGATTGCGGTCGCGTTTGTGCACCAGGTGCTGCAGACCAACTAATAGGCGGAGGCAACATGGCGAAGAGGACAACTGACGCTGACGCGCTCGCGAGCACGGCCACTTCCTGGTACCGACGCAATCGGGAGCGGTCGCGCGCGCTGTTCGATCTCGTCACCGAAAACGCCTACTACAGCAGACCAATCAATCTTCGGCAGCCCCTTGTGTTCTACGAGGGACATCTGCCCGCGTTCAGTTTCAACACCCTGATCAAACGCGCGCTCGGACGTCCGGGCATCGATCCACGTCTCGAGCAGTTGTTTGCGCGCGGCATCGATCCGGCGGAGGAGTCCTACTCGCCGGACGCGGCCGCGATGTGGCCGAGCCGCTCTGTCGTGCAGGCGTTCGCGGAGGAGGCCGACAAGCAGGTGCTAAATGCGCTCGCGCACGAGGATCTCGATCGTACCGGCGATCCGCTGCTCGACCGCGCGGAAGCCGTGTTCACGATCCTGGAGCACGAGGCGATGCACCAGGAAACGCTGCTCTACATGTGGCACCGGCTCCCGCACGATCAGAAACATCGTCCTGATGGATATACACCGGTGACCGAGGGCCAGACGCCGGCGACCGAATGGGTCGGCCTGCCCGCTGGACGTGCGACGGTTGGCGTCGACCGCGGCTCGATTCCTTTTGGTTGGGACAACGAGCATCCGGCGTACGCCGTCCAGGTCTCGCCGTTTTCGATCGAAACGCAGAACGTCACCAATGAGCGGTATCAAGCATTCGTGGAAGCCGGTGGCTATCGTGATCCACAGTGGTGGCGGCCGGACGATTGGGCGTGGGTGCAGCGCGCTGAGCTGACGCATCCGCTGTTCTGGGCACAGATGGACGGACAGTGGTGGTGGCGCGGAATGTTCGACTGGATTCCGCTTCCTCCCTCGTGGCCGGTGTACGTGAGTCAGGCCGAAGCATCGGCATTCGCGCGCTGGGCAGGCGCACGGCTGCCGAGCGAGGCCGAATTCCAGCGAGCCGCGTACGGCACGCTCGATGGCACCGAACGCACGCATCCCTGGGGAGAGGGCGAACCGACTGTATCGCACGGCGTGTTCGACTTCTCCAGCTGGGATCCGGAACCGGCCGGCACGCACCCTGCAGGCCGAAGCGCTTGGGGCATTGAAGATCTCGTTGGCAACGGCTGGGAGTGGACGCGAACGCCATTCGAACCATTCCCCGGATTTCGTGCGATGCCGTCATACCCGGAATACTCAGCTGATTTCTTCGATGGCGAGCACTACGTGATGAAAGGTGCATCGCCCGCCACCGCGCGCGAGCTGCTGCGTCCATCGTTCCGCAACTGGTTTCGCGCGCAGTATCCGTACGTCTATGCCACGTTCAGGCTGGCGAAGGACAGGCGCTGATGGATTCTCGAGCGACGAACCCCTTCGTGTCCCTCGACCGCACGTCAGTCGAGCAGTTCGCGGCCGACGTGCGGTACTACCTGTCGCAGACGCCGCGCCAGCTTCCGTCGCGCTACTTCTACGATGATCTCGGCTCCGCGCTCTTCGAATCGATCTGCCGGCTGCCGTGGTACACGATCACCCGCGCAGAGATGCGTCTGCTCGCGGCGCATGGCGACAGCGTATTCCGCCGTCTGCCGTCATTGACGCACGTCGTCGAACTGGGTCCCGGAAATGGTGAGAAGCTGCGGACGCTCCTCGACGCGGCCTCGCGGCGGCGCGGGCCGATCAACGTACATCTGATTGACGTATCGGCAAGTGCCCTCGCGATCGCCGCGCAGACGATCGGAACTGTCGGAGACGTGCGCCTGATCACGCACCAGGCGACCTACGATTCCGGGCTGCGCGAGGCGCTACGACAGAGGACAGGGCGGACGCTCGTCGCCTTTCTCGGGTCCAATATCGGGAATTTCGATCCGCCGGGCGCGTCCGCATTTCTGCAGAACATCCGTGCCAGCGTCAAAGACGGCGACGCCGTGCTGCTCGGGGTCGATCTCGTCAAGCCGGCAGAACGGCTGCTGGTTGCCTACGACGACCCGCTTGGTGTCACCGCGGCATTCAATCGCAATCTGCTGCTTCGAATGAATCGTGAGCTGGGCGCGTCGATCGATCTCGATGCATTCCTGCACCGCGCTGTCTGGAATGCGGAGCAGGGACGCGTGGAAATGCACCTGGTGGCGGGCACCGATCAGACGATTCACATCCCGGACGCGCATGTCGACGAGCACCTGCAGGCAGGCGAGACGATCTGGACGGAAAGTTCCTACAAGTACGTTCCCGAGCAGATTGACGATCTGTTGGAGTCATGCGGCTTCACCCCGGCCGCGCAGTGGATCGATCGCAACGATGGGTTCGCGTTGACGATGGCCGAGGCGTTTTGAACAAGAAAGCACGCCATGGATGCAAATCACCAGTCCGACGACGAGAAGGTAGACGAGGCGCTCGAGGAAACGTTTCCGGCGAGTGACGCTCCAGCCTACACAGTCGAGACCGGGATTCGGATCGCGACTCCGCCTGCTACCGATATCGGCGCCGTGTCGGACAACGCGGCGCAGAGCAGGTTGGAATTAACGGTTGAGGGCCATGTTGCGTACTTGGAGTACGAGCGGGCGCCCAATACGCTGACGCTGGTTCATACTGAAGTGCCCGTCGAGATTCGTGGGCGGCATATCGGCGAGCGGCTGGTCGAAGCTGCACTCGCCATTGGACGGTCCGAAGGCCGTCGGCTGGTTGTTATCTGCCCATTCGCGCGCGCATACGTGCGACGCCATCGGCACAGCGAGGGCTGATTCGATTCGAACGTTGACGACTCACTGCGGCACCTGATGGCCCGCTTTCATACGGAGCCGGGCTGCGCGCATCCTCTCGGCATCACGGTCTCCCGTGACGGCGTCAATCTCTCGCTGTTCTCGGAAGCAGCGACCGAAGTCATCCTGCTGCTGTTCGATTCAGCGACCGCGATCGAACCGATACAGATCGTACGGCTCGATCCGTTCCTCAATAAGACCTTCCACTTCTGGCACGTATTCGTGCGCGGGTGCGGCCCCGGCATGTTCTACGCATTTCGGGTCGACGGGCCGAACGAACCCGCTCGTGGTCACCGGTTCAATCCGAACAAAGTGCTTGTCAGTCCATACGCGCGCGGCATCAGTCGCGCGCTGTGGAAGCGCGGCGACGCGATGGGGCCGCGGGACAATGTGGCCACGTCGATGCGATGTGCCGTCGCCGATCTGTCATCGTACGACTGGGAAGGTGATCGACCGTTGAATCTGCCCATGCATGCCTCGATCATTTATGAAATGCACGTTGGCGGATTCACGCGCGCGCCTGGCTCCGGCGTGACGCACCCGGGCACGTTCGCCGGCGTGATCGAGAAGATTCCGTACCTGCAGACACTCGGCATCACCGCGGTGGAACTGCTGCCGATTTTCGAATTTGACGATTCCGCGGTGGCGCGGAACCCCGCGGGCGAGGCGGTTGGCAACTACTGGGGCTACAGCACCATCGGGTTCTTTGCGCCGCATTCCGGCTACGCAACCACACCCGACGCGGTTTCGCCCGTGAACGAATTTCGCGATGTCGTCAAGGCGCTTCACAAAGCGGGTATCGAGGTGATTCTCGACGTCGTGTTCAACCACACCGACGAAGCCAACGAGTACGGTCCGACGCAGTCGTTTCGAGGCATCGACAATCGCACGTTCTACCTGCTCGATCCTGCCGACCCCGCCAGGTACCTCGACTACAGCGCATGCGGCAATACGGTCAACGCGAACCATCCGCTGCCGCAGAAGCTGATCGTCGATTCGCTGCGGTACTGGGTCCAGGAGATGCACGTGGACGGGTTCCGCTTCGACGAGGGATCAATTCTCGCGCGCGGCGAGGACGGCGCGCCGCTGGTGCATCCGCCGGTGATTTGGCAGATCGAGCTGGACGAGACGCTCGCCGATACCAAGATGATCGCCGAAGCATGGGACGCGGCTGGACTCTATCAGGTTGGTCACTTCCCGGGGGATCGCTGGGCTGAATGGAACGGACGGTACCGCGATGACATCAGACGGTTCGTGAGGGGCGACCCGGGATTGATCGGAGCGGTGGCCGCGCGTGTGGCCGGAAGCGCGGATATTTACGAGGGCCGCGGCCAAAGGCCTGACAACAGCATCAACTTCGTGACCGTGCACGACGGATTCACGCTGAACGATCTCGTCTCATACAACTGCAAGCACAACGAGGCGAACGGCGAAGCCAATCGCGATGGCAGCAACGAGAACCTCAGTTGGAACTGTGGTGTGGAAGGGCCGACCGACGATCCCGGCATTCGAGCGCTGCGGACCCAGCAGATGAAGAACTTCCTGGCTATGCTGCTGCTGTCGCGTGGCGTGCCCATGCTCCTCGCGGGCGACGAGGTGAAACGTACACAGGGCGGCAACAACAATGCGTACAACCAGAACAACGGGACGAGCTGGTTCGACTGGACACTAACGAAGACCAACCAGGAGATGCTGCGGTTCGTGCAGCGGATGATTGCGTTTCGCAAGGCCCATCCAGCGTTGTTGCAGCCGACCTTCTATACCGGCGTCATCGGTGAACGCGGGATTGCGGACATTGCCTGGCACGGCACCACGCTCAACAGCCCGGGATTCGATCATGCGGACGCGCGTGCGCTTGCGTGCACGATCGCCGGCATGGACGACACCGCGGATCTCCACGTGATGATGAACATGTTCTGGGAACCGCTGACGTTCGAGTTGCCGGCCGGGACATGGCGTGTCGCCGTCGACACGTCCGCTTCCAGTCCGGCCGACCTCCCAGAGCTCGCTGATTCGCCCCTGAACATTCACGACCGCTGGACCGTGAAGGGCCGCAGCGTCGTGGTGCTCTCGTCGCGCTAGGTCGCGCGGTCAGCCAGATGTGACCGGCCGTACCAGACGGGTGCGTGCGCGTTCGACGTCAGCACGGCTGATGCAACCGTCGAGGTGATCGTTGACGAGGCCGACCGCCTGCATGAATGCATAAATCGTCGTTGGGCCCACGAATGTCCACCCTCGCCCTTTCAGATCCTTGCTGAGCGCCTTCGATTCGGGCGTGACGGCGAGATCCATCAGTGCTGCTTTGGTGATCCGGCGCGGGCGTAACTTCGGGTTTGGTTCCCACTGCCATACATAGGCTGCTAGCGAACCAAACTCGTCAATCAGCACTGCCGCGCGCCGGGCGTTGTTAATCGTCGATTCAATCTTGCCGCGGTGACGCACGATGTCGGCGTCGCCGAGAAGACGAGTGATGTCGCGTGCGCCGAACCGTGCCACGCGCGAAATATCGAAATCGGCAAACGCGCGCCTGAACGCCTCGCGCTTGCGAAGAATCGTGAGCCAGCTCAAACCCGCCTGAAATCCTTCGAGGCAAATCTTCTCGAACAGCCGGCTGTCATCGGTGAGGGGTCGTCCCCATTCCTCGTCGTGATACCGCAGGTACAGCGGATCGCTTCCCGCCCACCAGCATCGTGAGACGCCAGCGTCGTCACGAATAAGGCCCTGGCTACTGGTCACGTCGCGAGATCCTAGCCGGAAGGGCGGCTACAGATGCATGACGCCGGTGAGAAGCAGGACGAGTTCGAGGACGAGGATGACGACAACAAGGAACTCGAGGAACTCGCCACGGGCCATCGATGTCTGCTCGACGGCGAATCGATAGATATCCGCAAGCGTGCGCAGCTTCTCCTGCACACTGGCCTTCCACTGATCCAGTCCGAGGCGCGCCGCTGCAAGCGCAAACAGTCGCGCGGCGTAGACGTCCCCGACGATCTTCAGCGCGTTTTCAGTCCGATCGGTCAGCTCGTTGACGTCGATGAAGAGCGAATGGACCTGGCGCACGGCTCGCGAATATCGGCGTGCCAGCCAGTTGTACAGCAATCCCTGGCGCTGCAGCTGTGGGTAGATCCGCTCGAGCTCGGCGTCGAGCAACTGGTCGTAGTAGCGAAACTCGAGCAGCTGCGAGTTCGCGAATTCGAGGATCTCGATGGCCCCCTGTGCGCCAGACTCCGTATCGCGGATGAAGGCGCTGTTCCACGTCGGGATCACCAGGTCGTCGGCGAAGTACGAAATGCGATGCCGCAGGATCTCGTCGCGCTCTTCCGCGCTGAGGGGACTCCGCTCGCCTCGCAGCAGTTGGGCAATGGCTTCGCCGCGTGCCGCGATCAATGACTCCGACGACACGTCGTCATCGAGCTGCGTCGCCGTGAAGATGACGTAGTCCTCGGTGAGAAAGTCGGACCGCAGGCGCGTGACCGCCGTCGCAGCCCGACTCACCAGCGTACGCGCAAGCTGCTCGGCTGTCCGCGGCAGCGCAGCGTTTTCGTAGCACGAGCGCCCCCAGGCAACCCACTGGTCCCACGTGCCCGAGAGCGGCCGCGTGAGCGCGACCGAGATTACGCCGTAGTCAAACGCTTTGAACCGGACGCTGAAGCCGTCCGCTTCGGCCATGTTGATGATGTGGCCGTCGATGGTGATCGGCGGCTGGCGATACTGGACGTGTGGCGGGACCGTCGGCTTCGGTGCGAGCCGTGCGGCGACGCCCCCTCCCAGCTCGTGCTGCAGCCGGGCCAGATCGATCGCCTCGGCCACGTCGAACAGGAAAAAGGCCGTGATATGGCCTGAAATCACGCCGCTCACATGGCCATGCTATCCCGCGTCCGAGGTTTTACCCATCGGGATCCGACCCGTCACAAGTCCGTTACATGCCCCGCCTACCCTCGGGTTTTGTAAGTAAAGGAAAGCTCAGCACATTCTGAATGCTTCCAGGAGCCGTATGCAAAAGACATCGATCGTGAAGGGGGTAGCGGCATTTGTCGTGGCGTTGGTTCTGGCGCTTCCGCAGGTGGCCTCTGCGCAGGGCGACGCGCGCTTTTCGGGCGCCGTCCTCGACCAGTCGGGCGCATTCGTTCCGGGCGCGACCGTGACGGTCAAGAACCAGAAGACCGGCGAAGTGCGGACCGCCGTGACCAGCGCCGACGGGCGTTATGTCGTGGCTAACCTCAAGCCGTCGGTGTACACGATCAGCGTGATGGTCGGGAGCTTTCAACCGCTCGAATACACGGACATGACGCTCGCGGCGGGGCAGGAGTTCCCACTCGATCTCGAGCTGCGCGCCGCTGGTGTGACTGAGACGGTTGAAGTTATCGCTCATGCGACGGCCATCGACATGAGTTCGGCCCGTATCGGCGCCAACGTCAGCGAACGCGAAGTCGCGGCGCTGCCGGTGAACGGCCGTCAGATGTCGCAGCTGCTGCTGCAGGCGCCGGGGTCGCAGAACGCCGGCACCGGCACCTGGCAGGACATCCGGTTCAGCGGCCGCGCGGTGGAGCAGAACGTCATCAAATACGACGGCATCGAAGGCTCCGCCATCATCGACGCGTCGCCGGGCAACGTCAACGGCGAGAACAATACGCCTTTCAAGCTTCAGGCGAGCCTCGAGAACGTCCAGGAATTCCGCGTGGAGTCGAGCAGCTATCCGGCGGAGTACGGAACCGGCACGGGCGGCCAGGTGAGCGTCATCACCAAATCAGGCGGCAATGTCTTCCACGGCGGGCTCTTCGGTTACTGGAGGCGTGACGAGTTCGACTCTCGCAACCACTTCGACTCCACGCGCAACCTCGATGACAGCGTCATCACGAAGCTGCCGAAATCGGCGCTGAAACAGAACCAGTTCGGTGGCTCGATTGGCGGACCGCTGGCGCGTGACCGCGCGTTCTTCTTCGGCAGCTACGAGGGCTATCGCCTCGACGCAGGCCTGAACTTCATCGAAGCCATTCCGAGCTCGCTCGCGTGGGCGAGGGCGGCGTCGGCGATTGCGCCGCTGCGCTCGGGGTTCCTCGCGCCAGGCGGCGTCGTGCTGTCCGGGGCATCCGCGAATCCTGACTTCGACATCGCGCAGCTGCAGACCGTTCAGAAGGTGAAAGAGGACGCGTTCAGCGCACGCCTCGACTTCAAGGCGAACAACAGCTGGAGCAGCTACGTGCGTCTGTTCCGCGACAACGGCAAGAACAACGAGCCGCAAGGCGTAACGGGTCGCGTGTTCAGAACGACGGCGAAGCCGACCAACGCCGTGTTCAACTTGCAAGGCATCCTCAGCAACAGCCTCACCAACGAGTTCAAGTTCGGCTACAACGCGGCGAAGTCGACCGAGGATGGCGTGGCGCCGGCCGGGTTCGGCAACATCATTCTCAACCTGAGCGGATCGGTCGCAAACACCGGAATTGCCGGTCAAGGTGCAACCTCCGGCCTTGCAATTCCCGGCGGCCTCGTTCGCGTGAACAGCGCCGGCAACGGACGTTCTGCTCCCTACGATCCGTACTCGCTGACGTTTGCCGACACATTGAACGTGGTGAAGGGCACGCACTTCCTGAAGGCGGGTGCAGACTTCCGCGTCATCCGCATGGCGACCGACCAGCAGGGCGGCATCACCTACAGCTTCGCTAACCTCGACGCGTTCCTCGCCAACACGCCGGCGACGATTCAGTACTTCGGCGACCTGAGCGAACAGACGCCGTTTCACCCCAGCGCCTCGGGGATGAAGCACACGGTGCAGAACTATTACGTCGGCTTCGCCCAGGACGAGTGGCATGTGAAGCAGAACTTCACGCTCAACTATGGCTTGCGGTACGACTACTACACGCCGCTGCGCGAGCGAGACAATCGGATCGTGAAGTTCAACATCGTGAACGGCGCGCTCGATCCCGACACGACGCCGCTCTACGAGTCGGTAAAGACGAACTGGCAGCCGCGCGTATCGGCGACCTACAGCATCATGGAGAAGACGGTGCTTCGCGGCGGTTTCGGCATCTTCGTCGGTCCGGGCCAGACGGAAGACCAGATCCAGCCGATTGAGGCCGAGCGCATCAGCACGACGCTGTCAGCGGGGGCTCCGGGCGCGGTGTATCCGGTCGATCCGAGCCTCATTCGTGCCAACTTCATCAACAATCCGAACAACCGGTCGTTCCAGCCCCGCGCGTACGCGAACGACTACTCGATCCCGGAGCGGGTCTACCAGTACACCGTGTCGGTGCAGCGTGACCTCGGAAAGAGCCTGATCGCGACCGCCGCGTATGTCGGCAGCCAGGGGCGCAATCAGTTCCTGCGCAGCGTCTCGAACCGGACGGTCGGCGTCCTGCAGACAGCCCCCACGGCGGCTGCCACCAACATCCGGGAATTCGATATCGTCACCTGTTCCGACGGTCGCATTCTCAACGGTCTCCAGAACGCGATCACAAGCGCGGTCTGCGGCAGCGGTGCGACGCCCGTCAGCAAACAGTCGCCCTTCGCGGAAGTTGACTACAAGACGAGCGGCGGCCACAACAGCTACAACTCGATGCAACTTTCGCTCACGCGTCGGTCGAACAACGGTCTGACGATGAACGGGCAGTACACGCTCGGCTACAGCAAAGGGAACACTGGCGGGTCGAACGAAGCGGTCACGGCCGGCAACAACGCGCGTGCGCGGTCGGAATTCGATTACGACAACGGCTACAACAACTTCGACGTCCGCCACACGTTCAACCTCAGTGCGCTCTACGATCTGCCGGGAACCGGACCCATCTTGAGCGGGTGGAGCCTGGCCGGCATCCTCAACGCACGCAGCGGCATTCCCGTACCCGTGCTGATTCAGCGCAACGACATCGCTTATGTCGACGGCGCGGGCAATGTGTTCAACAACCCCGCGGCCGATCGCACGGCTGTCGTCAACACGCCGGGCGGCGGCGCGTCGCGGAACACGCGCCGGCCGGATCTCGTGCCGGGCGTGGATCCCTTCGTCAAGGATGGCGGGTTGTTGTTCATCAATCCGGCCGCGTTTGCGACGCCGAAGCCTGGTACGTTCGGTAACCTGACGCGCAACCAGATCCATGGCCCGTGGATGCGGCAGGTCGACTTGATGATCGCCAAACGCGTCGGCATTGGCACCGGCCCGAACGTCGAGCTGCGCGCGGAGATCTTCAACATCTTCAACATCACCAACTTCGCGAACCCGGTCGGCACGCTCCCGAACGCGCTGCCCGGCGCGGCGTTGACGGAAGCGAATCGCGTGCAGCCCGGACAGCCGTACACGGCGGCAGCCGCCGGCACGTTTGGTCGCCTGACGAGCACGGTCGGCCGGACCGTTGGTCTCGGCACGCCGCGTCAGGTGCAGTTCGCGCTCAGGTTCAACTTCTAGGAGGCTTGAAGCCATCACTCCCGCATCGCCTCACCGCCGAAGGAGCAGGGACGGCCCTGCTCCTGGCGGCGGTCGTGGGCTCCGGCATCATGGGGGAGCGGCTGGCCGGCGGCAACGTCGCCATCGCGCTCCTCGCCAACACGATTGCGACGGGTGCCGCGCTCGTCGCGCTGATCCTCACGTTCGGTCCTGTTTCCGGCGCGCATTTCAATCCCGCGGTTTCATTCGCCGATGCCTCGCAGGGCGGGTTGTCGTGGCGTGAAGCCGCCGCGTATTCGATGGCGCAGGTTGCTGGTGCGTTTGGCGGCGTTGCACTGGCAGACGCGATGTTCGAGGAGCCGCTTTATGCCTGGTCGCAGCACGCGCGCAGCGGCGGCGCGCAGATGCTCAGCGAGGCAGTGGCAACCTTCGGCCTCCTGGCGGTGATCTGGGGCTGTGCCCGACGCCGCCCGGATGCGGTGCCGTTCGCGGTTGGCGCGTACATCACCGCCGCGTACTGGTTCACCGCGTCAACGTCGTTTGCGAATCCGGCAGTGACGATCGCGCGATCGGTAACCGATACGTTTGCCGGCATCCGCGTCGCTGATGTGCCTGGTTTTCTCCTCGGGCAAGCCGTAGGCGCGACGCTAGCGACGATGCTGTTCCGATGGCTAATCCCCGCTCTGCCCGCTCGCGCCGAGGACGTCGTCATCCCGCACGTGGATTCGCACCTCGGGCGGTGAGGCTGACCCGCTGCGGCTAGTACCTATAGGTCACGTCGAGATACAAACGATTCGTCCACGGATCACGGAGCGTCGATGGCAGGTTCGGCGCGAGGATCGCGCCGGGCAGCGTGCGATCGAGGGTGCGCCCGCGGTAGCGGGTGAATGACAATTGGACATTCGGATGCGCCATCCAGTCGATCGCGAATCGGTGTTGCAGGACGTTGGAGGGCGCACGCCAGTCGCTTTCTCCGAGACCGGCAAGAATCACATCCTGCTCCACGCGGAAGATGTGCCAGCCGAAGTCCCAATCGCCCCGCTGCTGGGCGCGCCCGGCGTCGAGCCGCACAGACCATCCGGTATCGCGATTCGAGGCGGCGCGCAGGTTGCGCTGATACTCGAGCGCGATGTTGAAGGGCAGCGCCTCCCAGGGCGTTCGACCGCCGTTTTCGACGATCACGTTGGCATACCGGAACCCGCCAGGAAAACCGGGGATGCCGTTGTCGATCACGATCGCGTTCGTGTTGCGGACACCGATATCCGATCCATCAAGGAGCGCGCGAAGCAGGAACTCCGGCCGCTTGATGTCCACGCCCGTGGCCGCAATCAGCGTCGAGATCCGAGGCAGTAGCTGAAGCTGCGTGGTCAGCTGCGTCCCGACGATGGTCATGTGGCGGTCGATCGGTTGTTCGTTCACGATCAGCTGGAAGCCCTGCACGCCGACGTTCTGCAGCCGTCCGCGTGGCTGGAGGCCGAAGCCAAATCGCTCGCTGAGACCTTCTGGATAGAAGTCCACGTCGAACGTCATCGAAGAACGCACCCAGGTGTAGGGAAATTTGCCAGCCGTGAGATTCATCCATTTCGCGCCGGTCGGGTGATATTCGACGTACCCGCGATCCCACGTAGCGACCTTGCGACTGAAGTTGTTGCCGAGGTTCACGTATACAGTGTTCGGATCGTTGATCTCGCCGACTCCAAGGCCGAAGACCGCCGTGAAATCGGGTGACAAGCGCCCCAGAGCGCCGAATCGGAGCCGCAGTCGTCCCCGGTTTCTGTCAGGACACCCCACGCAGCCCGGAAATGCCTGCCGCAGCGTTCCGTACCTCACCTTCGATTCCGCGTAGAAGTCAAAGCGCGGAGGCGGTGGCGACGGAACAGTGGGTTGTGACGTCGGAAGAGCGGGCGCGGGCGTCAGACCTTCGAGCCGGCGTGTGAGCTCGAGAAGCGCGGCGGTCTGATCGAGCTCTTCCTGCAGTTGGATGATTCGGGCCCGCTGATCGGCCAGTGCGGACGCCAGCGCGCCAATATCGAGCGATTGATCCTGCCCGATGAGCGCCGAGGGCATCAGAAGCATCGCCGCGGCGCACACAATGGCGACGGCAGTCGGTTGATGGCGCAACGGAGCCGTCAGCGCTCAATCGCCGGTGCGAACCGTGCCGATCGCATCGAGCCGCCGCTGGAGGGCCAATGAGTCAAGCGATTGGATGGGCAGGGCGGTGAACAGGCGGAGGCGCGCGTCCAACGCGCGGAACGCAAGGTTGAACGCGCGCTGCTGCTGTTCCGCGGTTCCTTCAACCAGCGCGGGATCCTCGATCCCCCAGTGCGCGGTCATCGGTTGGCCAGGCCATATAGGGCAGATCTCCTGTGCAGCGCGATCGCAGACGGTGAACACGAAATCGAGTTGCTGAGCGCCTGGCTGCGCG
>Ga0075418_10006643_pt1 | contig 13049 bp, 1 predicted proteins | sample SoiMetdeltSBSDD2_FD_81776 | JGI IMG/M metagenome (GOLD analysis project Ga0075418, IMG submission 81776) | Bulk soil microbial communities from a Populus tree surrounding site in Tennessee, USA - Soil MetaG P. deltoides SBSDD2 | ecosystem: Environmental > Terrestrial > Soil > Tree plantation...
AGTGTTGTCATCGCGCATGAGGAAGCGACGGGTGATAAGCGCCTGGTGGCTTACGTTGTGGCCAGAAATGGTGAGCCGTTTTCGGTAGAAGACTTACGCAATCACCTGCAACAGATGTTGCCCGACTACATGCTGCCCGCTGTTTTCGTGGAGATGAAGGCGCTGCCGCTGACGTTGAACGGCAAGATCGATCGCCGCGCACTGCCTACGCCAAAAGAGGTCGCAGTCAGACCGAAGAAGAGCTTTGAAGCGCCTCGTGGCGAGACTGAACAGATACTGGCTGACATCTGGTCTGAAGTGCTGGGCATTAAACCCGTCGGTATTAATGACAACTTCTTCGAGATGGGCGGCGACTCGATCCTCAGCATTCAGATCGTCGTGCGCGCCAAAGAGGCGGGCATATATCTGACACCCAAACAATTGTTTCAGCACCAAACTATCGCGGAGTTGGCTCAGCTAACCGGCACGCTGCCCGAAGCAAGAGAATCAACCTCTGAAGAGCCTGGGCCAGTCAAGTTGGACCAGCAGCAGTTGGAGAAGCTTGCGAAGTTTGGCGGTGAGATAGAAGACACCTACCCGCTCACACCAACGCAGCAGGGAATCCTCTTTCACAGTCTCTCAGAGCCTGACAGCGGAGTCTACACGACACAATTAGCCTGCGAGTTGAGAGGTGGTCTTGACGAAGAAGCGCTTCAGGCCGCCTGGCAAACAGTCGTTCGGCGTCATCAGTCTTTGCGCACCAACTTCGCGTGGGATGTATGGACGGAACCGATTCAAGTCGTCAGACGAGAAGTTGAAGTGAAAATGATTCGGGAGGATTGGACGCAGTTCAGCCACGAACGACAGGAAGAGTTTTTAGAAGAATATTTGCGGCGCGACCGCGAGCGAGGGTTTGACTTAAAACAGGCGCCGCTCCTGCGCCTCGCTTTATTCAGGAGATCAGATGAAGAGTACGTTTTCGTCTTCAGCCATCATCACCTGCTGATCGACGGCTGGTCGCTTTCGATCATTTTGCAAGAAGTCTTCGCCATTTACGACGCAAGCCGTGCGGGGCAAGAGCCGCGTCTGAAAGAGTCGCGCTTATTTAGAGACTACGTCGTTTGGTTAGGCCAACAGGATCAGGCCGAAGCGGAGAATTTCTGGCGCGAGATGCTCAAAGCATTTACCGAGCCCACTTCGCTTGGGATCGAAAACACGCACACGACTTTAGCCGAGCAGGAGCAAGGCTACTGTGAAGAGTCGCTTCATCTCTCTGAAACTTCGACGGAGTCGCTACAAGCCTTCGCCCGCCGGAACCAACTCACCTTGAGTACTCTTCTGTACGGAGCATGGTCCATACTGCTCAGCCGCTACAGTGGAGAGCGCGACGTCGTCTTCGGCGTTACGTCTTCGGGTCGTCCGCCTGATTTAAGCGACTCGGAGGCGATGGTCGGCCTCTTTATCAACACGCTGCCTCTGCGAGTTAGCGTCTCCCCGGGTCAATTGCTCATCCCCTGGATGAAGGAGTTGCAAGAGCGGTTGGTCGAATTGCGCCAGTACGAATATAGCTCGCTTGTGCAGGTGCAGGAATGGAGCGACGTGCCGCGTGGCCGGGCACTCTTCGAAAGCATCTTTGTGTTCGAGAACTATCCCGTGGACTCCTCGCTTGCGGCTAGACGCGACGTCCCTGAGATCAGCGGTCTTCGTTCAATCGAACAGACGAACTACCCGTTGACGATCGCAGCGGAACCAGGTGCGCAGTTGTCGTTGCACGCCGGCTACAAAACAGATCGCTTTGACACGGCGGCTGTCTGCCGAATGCTTCACCATCTCGAAACATTGCTCGAAGGAATGATTGTTCGTCCGCAACAGCGTGTTTCGGAGCTGCCACTCTTGAGTGCAGCCGAAAGAGACGTGGCTCTAAGCGAGTGGAACGAAACTCACGCGGACTTTCCAAGTCTTACCCTGCACGAACTATTCGAACGGCAAGCTGAGGCGACGCCGGATGCTGTCGCTCTTATCTTTGAAGGCGAGCGGCTGAGTTATCGAGAGTTGAGTGATCGCGCCAACAGGTTGGCCCATGATCTTCGCGGTTCGGGTCTGCGGCGTGGAGCGCTGGTCGGAGTCTGTTTAGGACGCGGCCCGGAGCTGATCATCAGCTTGCTGGGAATTCTAAAAGCAGGCGCAGCATTCGTGATAATGGATCCCGAGTATCCGAAAGAGCGGCTTGCCTACATGCTCGCCGACGCACAGCCATCACACGTCATTTATCCACAGACTACACAGATTACGCAGGTTACTTCTGTGCCATCTGTGGAAACCTCTGGCGACGATCTCGCTTACGTCATCTACACATCGGGCTCAACGGGTGAACCGAAGGCCGTAATGATTTCCCATAGCTCGATCTCTAATCACATGCAATGGTTCGCTCGCGAGTTCCCGCTCGTTGCATCAGATCGAACGTTGTTGAACCATTCGATCAGCTTTGACGCCGCGCTGGACCAGATATTTCAGCCGCTTATTACGGGCGCAGGTCTCGTCATAGTTCCTCCCGATCGGCAATACGACATCGACTACCTGGTCCAATTGATCCGCGAAGAACAGGTGACGGTGCTGGACGTTGTGCCGACGCTGTTCAAAGCACTCATAGAAGATGAGCGGATTAGTCAATGCGGAAGTCTACGGCATGCGATTAGTAGCGGCGAAGCGCTTTCAGTCACGTTGAAAAACAGCGTACTCCGGTTGTTACCGCAAGTAGAGCTCGTGAATTTATACGGACCAACGGAAGCGTCGATCACGGCCACCTATTACAGGTGCAGCCCTGAGACAGGCGAGCGGACCGTTCCGATAGGCAGGCCTGTTGCAAATGCACAAGTCTACATCCTCGACGACAATTTAGAACCTTTACCACCAGGTATCGCCGGGGAGATTTACATCGGCGGGAACGGATTGGCATGGGGCTATTTGAATCGTCCGCAGCTCACGGCAGAGAAGTTCATTCCGGATCCTTTCTCCGCAGAAGCAGGCGCGCGTCTTTATAAGACGGGCGATTTGGGCAGGTACTCGGCGAACGGAAATGTAGAGTACGTCGGACGAGTGGATACCCAGGTGAAGGTGAGAGGCTTCCGCATCGAGCTGGGTGAGATCGAAGCGAAACTAAAAGAGCACGAGGCGGTCAAAGATGCTGTAGCGATCGCGTCGGAGGACGAGAAAGGGCATAAGCGATTAGTAGCTTATGTCATCGCTGGTCGTGAACCGGCAGTCACTCCGGACGAAGTGCGCAGGTATTTAAAGGACAAACTGCCAGAGCACATGATACCTGCCGCGGTAGTGTTCCTGGACCATCTCCCGCTTACGCTGAGTGGCAAAGTGGACGTGCGAGCACTTCCGGCGCCGGAAGAGATCAAGACTGAAGAAGACTACATAGAACCTCGCACATCGGTGGAAAAGGAGTTCGCGCGGATTTGGCAAGAGGTGCTCGGACTTGAACGAGTCGGAATAACGGACAACTTCTTCGAACTGGGCGGGGATTCAATCGTCAGCATACAGATTGTGGCTCGCGCCAGAGACGCTGGGCTATTAATCACGCCGAAGCAGGTCCTTCAAAACGGATCCATTTTAGAACTTGCCGGTGTAACACAAACCGCGGGCACACAGGCGGCAGAAGAGGAACCCGGTGACGGCATTATTCCTTTGACGCCGATTCAACACTGGTTCTTCGAACAGCATTTGCCGAATCCTCACCACTACAATCAGGCCATCATGCTCGGGTTGAAGCAGCCTCTTAATGCTGACCTGCTGGAGAAGACTCTCGAACAACTGATCGAGCACCACCACGCGCTGCGGCTGCGGTTCGAGGGCAGAGCTCGAGACTGGAAACAGGCGATCGCCGCGCGCGAGACTCACCAGGTTTTCAAGTGCGTAGATTTGTCATCCCTCACTTCCGAAGCACAAACGGCTGAGATCAACCGGGTCGCAGATGAGACGCAGTCGAACTTTGATTTGAGCAATGGGCCAATCATCCGCGCCGTCTATTTCGATCTCGGAGCCGCCGGGCCGGGCCGGCTGTTGATCGTAATTCATCACCTTGCAGTTGACGGCGTGTCATGGCGGATATTGCTCGATGACATGCAACGCGCTTACGAACAGTTGCAGCGCGGGGAAGACGTAAGACTTCCTCCGAAGACGCTTTCTTTCAAGCGTTGGTCCGAATTGCTCGGCGCGCAGGCGCAATCTGCGGCACTGCGGGAAGAGTTGGAATATTGGACCACGGAATCTCGCCGCGGCGTCGGAAAGTTGCCAGTTGATCGTGTGGGAGACAACACGGTGGATTCGGCGCGCAGTTTCTCGGTCTTCTTAACGGCTGAGGAAACACGTCTCCTGCTGCAAGAAGTACCGCGCGCCTATCGAACTCAGATCAATGACGTGCTGCTCGCAGCATTGGCCCAGGCGCTCTCGGGGTGGACGGGAGAGAAGAGAGTGCTCGTGGACCTTGAAGGACACGGGCGAGAAGAGATCGTCGAAGGCTGCGACCTTTCGAGGACCGTCGGATGGTTCACCACGATCTTCCCCGTGCTACTCGAGGTAAGCAATTCTTCCGCGCCGGGAGAGACGTTGAAGTCTGTAAAAGAACAACTGCGGCGCGTGCCGAATAGAGGCATTGGTTACGGTCTGCTCAGATATCTGCGCGGCGACGAAACCATCTCCACTCAGTTGGAAAAACTTCCGCAGTCGCAGGTGAGCTTTAACTACCTGGGCCAACTCGATCAGGCCTTCAGTGATTCACTTTTTGTCTTAACAAGCGAGCCGGTTGGTCAGTCACGCGGCAAGCTCGGAAGACGCAAGTACCTGATCGAAATAGATGGAGCGGTGAGAAACGGGCGGCTTCAGATCGAGTTGGTCTACAGCAACGAACTACACAGGCAACAGACTATCGAAGCAGTGGCCGAAAGCTTCATCAGAAGGCTACGGAAACTGATCGAGCATTGCGTTTTACGCGAAGTGCGGGAGTACACGCCCTCTGATTTTCCGTTAGCCCACTTGAACGACCGGCAGCTAGCGCAGATTCAAAGAACAGCCGGACCGATAGAAGATCTCTATCCCCTGTCGCCAATGCAGGAAGGCATGCTCTTCCACAGTATCTATGGAGCAGACAGCGGAATCTACACGACTCAATTAATTTGCGAGCTGAACGGGCGCCTGAACGAAGACATGTTCGAGCGGGCGTGGCAAGCAGCGGTAGATGCACACGCGGTGCTCAGAACCGGCTTTGAATGGGAGGCCGTGGAAGAACCTGTGCAGGTGGTCAGGCGATCAGTGAAAGTGCGCCTCAAGCGCGAGGATTGGAAGAGTCTTGGCCGCCGAGAGCAGGAACAAAATTTAGAGAAGTACCTGCGGCGAGAGCGTGAGCAAGAGTTCGATCTAAAGCAGTCACCGCTGATGCGTCTGGCCCTTGTTAGAACCGCTAACGACAAGAGCTTGTTTATTTGGACCAGCCATCACCTGCTGCTGGACGGATGGTCGCTGCCCATTGTCTTCAACGACGTACTCACGGCCTACGACAGGCTACGCCGCGGAGAGCAGGCATCAGTGAAGCCGGAACGCGGTTATCGAGACTACATCGCCTGGATCAGAAAGCAGGACTTGCGAGCAGCAGAGAGCTTCTGGCGGCGATTGCTCGAAGGATTCAAGTCACCGACTCCGCTGCCCAACCACGGGATCCCAGCCACTGCCTATTACCAGTATGCAGAACAGGAAATTCAACTGCCGGAACCTGCAACCGCAAGGATGCAGAGGTTCGCACAACGACACCAGTTGACGCAGAACACCCTGGTTCAGGGTGCGTGGGCTTTGTTGTTGAGTTCGTTGAGCCGAAGGGAAGACGTCGTCTTCGGTGTCGTCGTGTCGGGACGCTCGGCGCAGGTGGCGGAAGTCGAATCAATGGTCGGGCTCTTCATTAACACTCTGCCGGCGCGCGCAACGATCACACCCGACGCGGAGCTGACTGTTTGGCTCAAACAGATGCAGGCACAGCAGACGGAGATCAGCCAGTACGAATATAGCCCGCTGGCTCGCGTGCAGGCGTGGAGCGAAGTTGAACCGGGGAAACCGCTCTTCGAGAGCATCTTCGTTTTCGAGAACTATCCCGGGAGTGCGACAGACGTCCATGGCGATCTTCGTGTGGTAAGTGCCAGCTCTGTCGAGAGATCAAACTACCCGCTCACCGTGTGGGCAATACCGGGGCGAGAGTTAGTGCTGAGGATTGGGTACGACAGGCGACGTTTTCACAACGAGTGGATCAGCCAGCTCTTGCAGGACTACCAAACTTTGCTTCAACAGATTTCGGAGGCACTTTGGGTCAAGGATCTTTTACCCACAAAGAAGCACAAGATATACAAAATGAATTGCTGAGATTTTTTATGCCTTTTGGTGATCACCAAACTATTCACGAACGATTCGAGCGGCAGGCTGCGGCGATGCCTGATGCAATCGCCGTTAACTTTAATGACGAGCGGCTGACTTACCGTGAACTTAACGCGCGAGCAAACAGATTGGCCCATTATCTCCGCAGCCTCGGAGTTGGACCAGAGACCTGCGTCGGGATTCTCGTCGAACGCACCCATGAAATGGTTGTAACCATACTCGGTGTTCTCAAGGCTGGCGGTTGCTATCTGCCTTTAGAACCTACCTACCCGATGGAGCGCCTCTCTTTCATGCTCGAGGACGCGCGTGCATCGTTGTTGCTGACCAGTGAGGCATCAAGCGCGATGATGTTTGAGCGTCTTGTGCCGGTCGCCTGTCTCGATCGCGACTTGGAAGAGATCGCAGCTCAGAGCACCGAGAATCTGCCGCCCGTCGCTTCTGCCGAGAACCTGGCCTATGTCATCTACACCTCGGGTTCGACGGGCCAACCAAAAGGTGTTGCAGTGAGCCATGCCAACGTGGCACGTCTCTTCGACACCACTCATGAATGGTTCGGTTTTGATGAGCGCGATGTGTGGACGCTCTTTCATTCTTGCGCTTTCGATTTCTCCGTTTGGGAACTGTGGGGTGCGCTTCTGTATGGCGGACGAGTAGTAGTGGTCTCCTTCGCCGTGAGTCGTGACCCTCTGACTTTCTATGAGCTGCTGCGGCAGCAGCGCGTGACAGTGCTCAACCAGACGCCGTCGGCCTTTTGGCAACTAAGTCAGGCGGAAGAAGATCTGCTGAAAAGAGACAGTGACGTACACGAAGAACTCGCCCTGCGACTAATAATCTTCGGTGGTGAGGCGCTCGAACTACAAAAGCTCGAATCGTGGCTGGACCGCCATGGAGATGAGCGTCCGCAACTCGTCAACATGTATGGCATCACCGAGACGACGGTACACGTTACCTATAGGCCGATTACACGCGACGATTTAAATGCCGGACGAGGCAGTGTGATCGGCAGAGCGTTGCCAGACTTGCAACTCTACCTGCTCGATAATGATTTGCGTTCGCTCCCTGATGATGCTGAGGGTGAGATTTATGTCGGTGGGGCTGGAGTTGCGCGCGGTTACTTAAACCGTCCCAATCTGACGGCAGAACGCTTCGTTCCCGACCCTCTCAGCCGCGAGCCTGGCGGACGTCTCTATCGTACAGGCGACTTGGCGCGTCGTGTGCACGGCGACGATCTGGAATATCAGGGTCGTGCCGACGAGCAGGTGAAGGTTCGTGGATTCCGCATTGAACCAGGAGAAGTTAATGCGGCACTCGCGCGGCATCCTGCCATCCGAGAAAGCGTCATCCTGGCAAGAGAAGACGCACGCGGAGAAAAGCGACTTGTAGCGTATTGCGTCTGCAACGGCCTTGCGCGTCCTACCGGTGGCGACCTGCACGAGTTCTTAAAAGATAAGCTGCCGAGTCATATGATCCCGTCCGCCTTTGTCTTTCTCGACACCCTTCCTCTAACTCCAAATGCAAAGATCGATCGCAAACTTCTGCCCGTACCCGATCTGATCATGCCAGAACCGGGAGCAGCCTTCGTCGCGGCCCGCACCAACGTCGAGCAGATACTCGCGGATGTCTGGGCGGAAACGCTTGGTGTGCGGCGCGTCGGAATTGATGACAACTACTTCACGTTGGGCGGAGACTCCATTCTCAGCATTCGGGTGCGGGCCGGCATGTTGGAGCGAGGGTTCGACTTTTCCCTCGAGCAACTCTTCAGGCACCCGACGATTCGCAGGCTTGCCGAACACGTCATCGTCGCCGAAAACCATTTGCCCGAAGAATCCCAGCAGCAGCCGTTCAGTCTGATCTCGGAAGAAGACCGTCGCAAAGTGCCACCCGCGATCGAGGATGCGTATCCGCTGTCCCGGTTACAGGCCGGCATGGTCTTTCATAGCGAATATAGTCCCGACTACCTCGTCTACATCAGCAGCCTGCACTTGCGCCTGCCACTCGATATCGAGAAGTTGCAGTCCACGCTCGACCAGATGGCGAGCCGTCACGAGATGCTGCGCACGTCGTTCGCCCTCACCGGCTTCAGCGAACCCTTACAGCTTGTTCACCAAGCAACCCAGCTTCCGTTGCTCGTCGAAGATTTGCGCCATCTCTCGCCGGCTGATCAGAAAAATCGGATAGCTGAATGGATCACGAATGAAATGCGCTGGGGGTTTGATTGGACCAGGGCCCCGCTACTCCGTTTTCACCTGCACCTGCTCGCGGATGACTCGGTTCAGTTTACGATGAGCGAGCCTTTCTTCGACGGCTGGAGCGTGGCCTCGTTCTTCACTGAATTCTTCGAGCGCTACATAGCGCTACTGAACGGAAAATCAATTTCCACCGAGCGCCTCGCGACGTCGTACAGAGATTTCGTCTCGTTGGAACGCGAGGCACTACAGTCCGAGCAGTGTCGAAATTATTGGACCACGACTCTCGCCGGCGCTAAGGCCAGCCGTCTCGCTCGTCGACCATTCACCCAGTCGGATGCCGACGCTCGGGAGGTCATGCGCGTTGAGGTTCAGGTCTCGGCGGAAGTTTCCGATAGTCTAAAGCGGTTGGCCCAGTCGCTTGAGGTTCCGCTAAAGAGCGTTCTCCTGGCCTCGCACATGAAAGTGTTGAGCGTGCTTACGGGACAGTCAGACGTGCTTACCGGGTTGCTTATCAATGGACGACCGGAGAAGGCGGACGGTGAGCAAATTCTTGGTGCTTTTCTTAATACGGTGCCGTTACGCATGGAGTTGAGCGGGGCCACGTGGGCCGATCTTGCGTATCGCGCTTACGCAGCCGAAAACGAACTACTGCCCTTCAGGCGATACCCGATTCAAGAATTGCAAAGAGTCCACGGCGCGGAGCAGTTATTCGACACAGTCTTCAACTACACACACTTTCATGTTGCCGATCGCCTGCGCGGAGTTGACGGCTTGGAAGTCCTCGACGTTGACGGCACAGAGCAGACCTACTACCCGCTTACGGTGCAGTTCAACATGGACCATCATTCTTCACGGATCGAGCTGGCTCTTGATTATCGGACCATAGAACTCGGCGCAGAACAGGCGAGAGAAATCGCCGGTTACTACAGCCGTGTGCTTGCGGCAATGAGCGTGGAGCCCGCGGCGCGTCATGAAGCGGTGTGCCTGCTTTCGGATGAGGAACAGCGTCGTCTGTTGGTGGAATTGAATGAAACCGCCGCCCCGTTCTCCGAAGAGAAGTGCGTGCATCAGTTGTTCGAGGAACAAGTGGAGCGCACGCCGGACGCGATTGCCGTCCGCTTTGGCAAAGAGGAACTGAGCTATCGCGAACTGAATGTGCGAGCGAACAAGCTCGCACGGTACCTACGAGGATTAGGAGTCGGCCCGGAAGTACTCGTCGGAATCTTTACAGATCGTTCGCTGGAGATGTTGGTTGGGTTAGTCGCGATATTGAAAGCAGGCGGAGCGTATCTCCCACTCGATCCGGAATACCCGCCCGAGCGCATTGGTTTCATGATCGACGACTCGCAAGCGCGGGTGGTCTTGACGCAGAGCGCTCTTCTTCATCGTCTTCCAGACACGGCGATGCCGACGATTTGCCTCGCAATAGACAGTCCAACTTTTTCTGATGAGAGCAGTGAAAATCTTCAGGCCTCGGCGGTGCCCGATAACCTCGCCTATGTGATCTACACGTCTGGCTCGACGGGCCGGCCCAAGGGAGTCCTCATTGTTCATCGCGGAGTGACGAACATGATCGAAGCCTCCCTCAAGTTGTTTGACGTCAATAGCAGTAGCCGAATATTGCAAGCGGCCTCACTCAGTTTCGACGCTTCGGTCCTCGAGATCTTCATGGCTCTGCTCGGAGGAGCCACACTCCACCTGTCGGGCCGCGAAGTGCCGGCTTCGGGAACGGACCTGGGCCAATTGCTGCGCGATGACGCCATCACGACTATAGCTGTAACGCCTTCTCTATTAGAAACCATCCCCGACGGAGAATATCCGGCACTGCACACAATCATTGTGGGCGGCGAGGCTTGCACGGCAGCGACCGCAGGGCGTTGGTCACGTGGGCGGTCACGCGGGCGGCGACTGTTCAACGCCTACGCGCCGACGGAAGCGACCGTTTACGCGACGACAATCCAGTTCAAGGCAGGCGAAGATCGTATTCCGCCTCTCGGTTGGCCTATCTCCAACATGCAAGTCTATCTGTTGGACCAGCACCTCCGGCCTGTGCCAATCGGCATTACCGGCGAGATTCACGTCGGCGGCCTCGGTCTCGCGCGCGGTTATTTGACCCATCCGAGGTTGACGGCAGAGCGATTCATCCCCGACCCGTTCAGCCGGAAACCCGGCGCGCGTCTGTACAAGACAGGCGACCTGGCGCGCTTTCACGCCGACGGTGAAATTGAATTCATTGGGCGAGTGGACCAGCAGGTGAAACTCCGGGGCTTCCGCATTGAACTCGGCGAGATTGAGACTGTTTTGGGCCAGCATCCCAGTGTACGAGAGGCTGTTGTGGTTGCACGTGAGGACGCGTCCGGCGGGAAGCGGCTGATCGCCTACCTGGTAACGCGTGAAGAGCCACCGCCGGCCGCAAGTGAGATGCGTGACTATTTAAAAAGGACACTGCCGGAGTACATGGTGCCTGCCTCTTTCCTTGTGCTCGAGGCTCTGCCGCTTACCGCGACCGGGAAAGTTGACCGCAATGCGCTGCCCGAGCCTGAGCAGGTGAGGCCCCAACTGGCACAGGTCTACGTCGCGCCGCGGACGGCGATGGAGGAAGTGCTCTGCGGCATGTTTTCGGAGGTACTTCAGGTCGAGCCCGTCGGCGTGCGCGACAGCTTTTTTGAACTGGGCGGTCACTCATTGTTAGCCACGCGAATCTCGTCAAGTGTGCGATTAGCTTTTCAAGTGGAGTTACCGCTGCGAAGGCTGTTCGAGGCGCCGACTGTTGAGGGACTAGCGAAGGCTATCCTGGACCATTGCGGCGAACGCGAGAGAGTGGAGCAGACGGCCGAGTTGTTGCTGAAGCTCTCCACACTCTCTGATGAAGAAGCCGCGCAGTTGTTAGCCACAAAGAAGCACAAAGGGGCTGTTGCAAAGTGATGTTGGAACTCTCCGGAAAGAAGCGGGCGGTCCTGGAGGCTTTGCTGCGTGAGCAGGGAATCGGAGAGGCGAAGACCGAACGAATTCCTCGCCGCACAAAGTCCGGACCTGCCCCGCTGTCATTCGCCCAACAGCGGATTTGGTTCCTGGATCAACTCGAGCCTGAGAACCCACTCTACAACATACACACCGGGGTAGAACTCCTCGGGCCGCTCAACGTGCCGGTGTTGCAGCGAAGCATCGCCGAAATCCTGAGACGGCACGAGGCCCTGCGCACCACGTTCGCCGTGATCGAGGATCACCCGGTTCAGGTCATCAACAAGAACGCCATCTTCAAACTACCGGTGCACGACCTGCAGGAACTGGAAGAGAGTCAGCGGCAGTTAAGAGTGAGCGCATGGGCCGAGGAAGATGCGCACCGCCGGTTCGATCTCACGAAAGGACCACTGCTACGCGCGAACCTTTTACGGCTCGGCGAAACAGAGCACGTGCTTCTTTTGACAATCCACCACATCATTTCCGATGGATGGTCAGTGGGCGTGTTCGTGCGAGAACTGGCGGCGCTCTACGAAGCATACACTGCTGGACGCCCTTCACCGCTTCAAGAGCTGTCGATCCAATATGCGGACTTCGCTGCCTGGCAAAGAGACTGGTTGCAAGGTGATCGGCTGGAAGAGCAACTCTCCCATTGGAGAGTGCAACTGTCTGATGCCCCGCCGCTTCTGGAACTACCAACCGATAGACCACGCCCGCCGGTGCAATCTTATAAAGGCGCTCACGAAACTCTGCTTTTATGCGAGTCTCTGAGTCGATCGCTAAAGGAGTTGAGCCGCCGTGAAGGTGCAACGCTGTTCATGACACTGCTCACGGTCTTCTCAACTCTGCTCTACCGCTATTCGGGCCAGCGCGACATCCTCGTCGGTACACCGATAGCCAACCGTAATCGTGCCGAGACAGAAAGCCTGATCGGTTTCTTTGTCAACACACTGATCTTCCGTACTCGATTCCCAGAGAAGATGACATTTCGCGAATTACTGGGCCAGGTGCGTGAGACGGCTCTGGAGGCATACGCGCACCAGGATTTGCCTTTCGAGAAACTGGTCGAAGAGTTGCAGCCGGAAAGGAGCCTCAGTCACTCACCCGTCTTCCAGGTGATGCTCGATCTACAAAATGCGCCGATGCGCGATCTGGAGCTACAGGGGCTGCGGCTGACGCCACTGCCATTCGATAGCCGCATGGCGAAATTCGACCTGATTCTGACAGTCGGCGAAACGGATGGACGACTGAGGGGTCAACTTGAATACAACACTGACTTGTTCGACGCATCTACCGTCAGGCGTATGGCCCGCCATCTGGAGCATTTGCTGGAGACCGCGGTTTCAAACCCTGACGAGCAGGTTTCGCGACTTCCATTGCTGACTGACGACGAGCGGCGCCAAATCCTGTTCGAGTGGAACGACACTCAAGTAGAGAACGAGCCGGCTCTCTGCATACATGAACTGTTCGAGCAGCAGGCCGCAGCGAAGCCTCACG
>Ga0075418_10006644_pt1 | contig 13047 bp, 15 predicted proteins | sample SoiMetdeltSBSDD2_FD_81776 | JGI IMG/M metagenome (GOLD analysis project Ga0075418, IMG submission 81776) | Bulk soil microbial communities from a Populus tree surrounding site in Tennessee, USA - Soil MetaG P. deltoides SBSDD2 | ecosystem: Environmental > Terrestrial > Soil > Tree plantation...
CGCCGACCGGATCCGCACCGGCCACATCAGCAAGGAAGGCAACCGCCTGCTGCGCTGGGCCCTGGTGCTCGCTGCCACCCAGGCCGCGCGCCGGGCCGGGCCCTTGCGGACGTGGTTCTACGCGGTGAAGAAGCGGCGGGGCAAGAACGTGGCGCGCGTCGCCCTGGCGCGCCGCCTCGCCGAGATCGTCTATCACGTGTGGAAACAGGAGTGCGACTTCTTCACCGTCGTCCGCCATGGTGTCGTGCGGGGGTGAGCCCGGTTTGGGACATGGTCTCGCGACCGACGCAGTGATTGGGCAGCCCTCTTCACGCTCGACGGGTGAAGCGGAATGGACATCATGGGCGACCGGAAGCCCGAAGAGATGTGTGGCGCACGGCCATCGCTGATGACGCATCGCGCTTTTGGCCTACACGCGACGATCCCACATCGATCCCTTATCTCACTACCCCTCACACGCCGCCGACGGGGCGCACTTCGGAGGTGAACCTAGACCACTCGCAAATAGTCAGGCGTCAAATCTTGCGTTGGCCGCGCTGCGCTCATCGCGAGCGCTCGGACTAGGACACGACATTACCTCGCCACGCGCGAAGCCAGACGCTCTGAAGGGAGGGGTTTGTTCGCGCACTGGATTCGAGCTCGAACGGAACACCGGAAAGCGCTTGACACGGCCAACGTGCTTAGAGATGTCCGAATATTCGGCCGAGCCGGGCAACTGCGGCTGATAGTCGCCGAAGTTCATTTGCACACTTCTGAAACGAGCCCATCGCAGGCGATCAGGGCGGCGAGCGGATCATATATATAGAGAGGCAGCGAATAGCGTGCGCTACGCGCTTAACGCGGCGTGGCAACGGCTCCTCCCATTTTGCTCCCATAAAACCCCGCGTCAGGCCCAAACAGGACGAACAACGCTGTATCAACAGAAAACGTCGAAGTACCCGGTGCTGAACGAGTTTCCACGAGATCAGAGGGTTACCGGTCATGGCCGCTTCGTACTCATAACTCAAAGGTCGCTGTTTGAAATCCGGCTCCCTGCAACGACCTCGCATCAAAAAACCAATGCTGGACCCCTCAGACGGCCTGAGGGCGCGAGCGCCGATGATCATCGTGCAATGAAATCACGTACTTGAATTATGTAAGTTCGCGCGTGTCCCGTTGGAGATCCGAACCCGTCCATGAAGACGCGATGTCAAGCAGAATTCTCCCGTCGTCGCGGAGGGTGATGGATAGGTCGGCACTGTCGCGCGTGGCGTGAATCCCGCTGCGTCGTCACCAGCCGTCCATTCGGGGTCGGAGTCGCCCCACATTTCGTTACGGAGCGCCTGGCCCCACACGTGTTTCTGGGCTCGAGACCCACGGGTTCGACGGGGTCACAGGCGCCATCGTGGACGCGCAGAGGGGATCGCGAGCGCATGCTAGACGACAGCGAGCCGTCCCGGCGATTTCGGCGTGAGGCGAAACCGGCGTGTGACGGTCTGCGTGAACGGGCCTTCTTCAATGCCCAGACGAGAGGGTTGGAAATCCGTTCTATCCCGCAACAGGGCGTAGAGCACTCGGCAGAGCCGGTGGGCCACGGCGACGACCGCGCTTTTGTAGCCACGCCGGGCACAGAGCCTTCAGAAAATACGGATGCAGCGGATGCGAGGGGCGCCGGGCGTGCTGCGCGGCCTCGCAGAGCATCGTGCGGAGCTCGGCCGACCCACGCTTCGTGATATGGCCGTGACAATCGCGGTCCGCGGACTGGTAGGTGCTCGGGACCAGGCCGGCGTAACTCGCGACGTGCTTGGCACTGCCGAAGCGCTCGACGTCGGCGAAGACGGCGACGGCGGTGAGGGCGACGATCGGGCCGACGCCGGGGACCGTCTCGAGCCGGCGGACCTCGTCACGGAACCCGTGCCCGAGCTCTGCAAGAAGAAGATCGATGGCGCGGACCTGCTCGCCGGCCTGTTGCCACACCGCGTAGTGAAAGCGCGTATGCGTCTGCAGTGCGGGCTCGCTCGCGAGCGCGCCGAGCAGACGTTCCCACCCGCGCCCGTTCCGTAGACTGCCTCGGGTTCCGATGAGCCAACCTGCTCCTCGCAACAAGCGCTTCGTGGCATTGACCTCGGCGGTCTGAATTCGGATGAAGTGGCGGCGACGGGAGAGCGCCGTCCGCAGCGCACTGATGGCTGGACTCGGAATGTGAACGATCGAGCGATAGAGATCACGGCGAAGCCCATCGCACAGTTCGAAAGCGTCCCGCCGATCGCTCTTCTGGGCTGGGCGGTGCGCCTTGAGACGAACTTCGTGGGCGTCGATGACGATCGGCTTCAAGTCGAGCGCGCTCAGTGCGCGCGCCACATAAAACGCCGAGGTTCCAGTCTCCAGCGCGACCGGTGTGCCGGGTGGGACTTGGTATTGATGACACATACGCGCAAAGGCCTCGGGTGTCGTGGGCAGCGCCCCGCGGCCGATGACAGCCCCGGTTGGGTCTTGGATCACGAACACTGTTTCCCGACTGTGAACATCGAGGCCAACGTAGTAGGCTCCCATCGGGCGGTCCTCCCCGTGCGCCGAATGATTGGGGCTCCCGATGGGATGACCCCGTGGCGCACCGCGAACCTTACCGCGGTGTCGGGAGGGCCGCCTCGCGTCTTCATCGATACGTGTTATCCGGGGTGCCTGGCTAAATCTGGCGGCCCGAATGGCAATCGAGTTGGCAACCGAACGGGCAAACTCGCACCGCATCTCACCAGCAACCGCCTGACGGAGGCAGGAACGTGCCGCACAAGACCTCTGAGTCGACTCTAGTTGCGATTTCGCCTCGGTGGGCCGAGACTGATTCCCTTCCGGGGAGGTTCAGCATGAAGATTGCGGTTGCAGGCAAGGGTGGCTCCGGCAAGACAACCATTGCCGGCACGCTCGCGCGCGTGATGGCCGACCGCGGTCATCGGGTCGTGGCCATCGACGACGACAGCAATCCGAATCTCGCGTTGACCGTCGGTGCGGGCGTCGCCGTCTCTGGTGTGTCAGGCATTCCCCGCGACATGCTCGAAGAACGGACCGACGCCGAGGGCAATAAGCGTCTGGAGCTCAGCATTCCCGCCGAGGATTTCATCGATCGCTTTGGCGTGCCTGTCCGAGATAACCTGACGCTGCTCATCATGGGCCAGCCGAATCACGGTGGCTCGGGCTGACTCTGCCGCGCTCACGCCACCGTGCGTGGCGTGCTGAACGGCCTCGTTGCCGAGACATCAAGGACAGCGATCGTAGACCTCGAGGCCGGACTCGAGCACCTGAGCCGCGGCACCGCTCGCCATGTCGACACGCTGTTCATCGTCGGGGAGCCGTATTTCAAATCGCTGGAGACCGCGAGCCGATCGTTTGCGCTGGCGAAGGATCTTGGCATCAAGAAGGTCCGGATGGTGGCGAACAAGGTACGGACTGCACGGGACGAGGACACCGTGCGCGATTACGCCAGCCGCCACGGGCTACCGATCGAGGCCGTGGTGCCGTTCGATGAGGCCGTTGTGGCCGCCGACGAGCGTGGTGCAGCGCTGATCGAATACCAACCCGCAGCCCCCAGCGTTGGCGCAATCCGACGGCTGGCCGACGGAGTTCTGACTATCGGTCGGTAGCGCGTGTCTTCAAGCGGTACGACCTGGCCGGCGCGGATTCGAGAGGTCGCTGAGAGCGTCTCCAACGAGGTTCAGCCCGAGCACGGCCAGAGCGATGGCTGCGCCCGGGAAGAGCGTCATCCACCACGCCACCCGCATAAATCGTTGGGCGTTGTTCGCGAGATAGCCGAGGCTGATCGAGCGTGGATCGCCGAGGCCGATAAATCCCAGACCGGCCTCGAGGAGGATGACGCTGGCGGCATTCAACGAGATTACTACTAGCGCCGTTGGCACTGCGTTCGGCAAGACGTGCCGGAGCAAGATCCTTGGCGTCCTTGCGCCGATGGCATGCGCAGCATCGACGAACTCGCGGCGTGCGAGCGACAGCGTCTCTGCGCGCACGACTCGCGCAATGGCGGGCCAGGACGTGACTCCGAGTACGAATACCACGCGATCGAGACCCGGGCCGAACATCGCGATGACGATCACCGCCAGGAAAAAGCGCGGCACGATCTGCACGGCCTCGGTGCCACGCATCAAGAGGTCGTCGACACCGCCGCCCCGATACCCCGCGACGGCGCCCACCGCGATTCCAATAATCGATGCGATGAGGATTACCGCGAACGCCACCGTGAGCGAGGTGCGCGTGCCGTGAACGATGCCGGAAAAGACGTCACGACCAAGGTCGTCGGTGCCCAATGTGTATGCTCGTGAGGGCGGATTCAGAGGTGAGCCGACCGATGCGAACGGGTCGGCCGGCGCGACGACGTGCGCGGCAAGCGCGAGACCGATGAACATCAGCGTGAGTGTGAAGCCCAAAACGCCACCCGGAGTCCTGAGAGCCCTACTCATACCGAATCCGCGGATCCAACCACGCATACGCGAGATCGGTCACGACGTTCGTCACGATGACGACGAGCGACACGAGCAGGAAGACGCCGAGCAGAACCGGCACATCCCGCGTTTGAATAGATGAGAGCAGCAGCAGCCCGAGTCCGGGCCACGCGAAGACGGCTTCGACAAGAACCGCGCCGGTGAAGAGCATTCCGACCCGTCCGCCGATAACTGTCACGACCGGGAGCAGGGCGTTCCGAAACGCATGCCGGACGACCGCGCGCTCGGGCAGCCCTTTCGCCCGCGCAGTGCGGATGTAATCCGTGGCCAGAGATTGGAGCACTCCGGTCCGGACCAGACGCGTCGTCAGCGCAAGCTCGTTGATCGCCAGCACGAGCGCCGGGAGAGCCAGGTGATGGATGACGTCCGCAGCGTATCGCCAGCCCGTCGAGACGTGCCGCGCGTCGGTGATCCCTTGCACAGGGAACCATCCGGTTCCGAGCGCGAGCGTGAGCGCAGCGATCTGAGCCAGCCAGAACGACGGCGTCGCGTAGCCGACGAGAGCCGCAATCCGCACGATCAGATCGGTTGGGCGATCTGCACGACGAGCAGCCGTGACACCGAGGGCGATACCCGCAATGCTCGACGCGACCAGGGCGCTCGTCATCAGAATGAGCGTCGCCGGCAAGCGTTCCAGCAGGATGGAGACGACCGGCCGGCCGTGCACGTAGGAGACTCCGAGGTCGCCGCGGACAACATTCGCTGCGTAGACCAGCAGCTGCTCGGGAAGGGGACGGTCCAGCCCGAACTTGGCCCGGATGAGAGCGTAGTACGCCGCGTCCCCGTGCTGTCCGGCGAGGGCGAGCACCGGATCGCCGGGCGCGACATGGATGACCACGAACGCGGTGATGAGGGTGGCCGCAACGGCGGGAACAACCTGCGCGAGGCGTCTTAGCAGATAGCGGCCGCTCATTCGCGCCTAACGGTTACAGAATGCCGCCTCCGCAAAGAGTCCGGTCCACGCTTTGAAGCTGCCGCATTTCGCCGACCAAGCCCGAGTGGTTGGCGTCTCCACGAGCCAGTAGTAGGGCAGGTCCTGCACCACGATCTCCTGGATCTGCCGATAGATCGGCGTGCGCTTGTCGCGCTCCACTGTGCGACCGGCCAGATCGAACAGCGTGTCGACGCGCTCGTTGCGGTAGGCCGCCGCGTTCGTGAACGGAACCGGGCCGATCTGCGACGAGTGATACATCCGCCGCACGCCGATCTCCGGATCTGGCCCGTTGCAATACGAGATCACGTTGGTGTCGAAGTTGCGATCTTTGAACACGGTCGGTGCGAAGACTGCCGGTTCGAGCGGTCGAGGCGTCACGTCGATGCCGACAGCGCCGAGCTGCTGACGCATCAGTTCCCCGTATTTGGAGAAGGCGGGGAAGTGGAGAAAGTCGATGGCGAGACGCGTTCCATCTGGGACGCCCGGGACGCCACGCGCGACGCGCGTCGTGTCGCGCTCTTTCTTCCAGCCGGCGGTGTCGAGCAGCCGCTCCGCCTCGGCGCGATCAAACGACGGCATGTTGAGGCCGCGCGCGTGGGCCCAGGCCAGCTCGCTCGAGATCGGTGCCGTCGCCACACGGCCCTCGCTGAAGAGCACCTGACGCAGGAACGCGTCGCGGTCGAGCGCGTGCGCGATCGCACGTCGCACGCGCACGTCCTTGAGGATCGGGCGTTCGAGGTTGAAGCTGACAGTCATGATGCAGTTCGAGCCGCCGGGGTGATAGGAGGTCTGCGCCGTCCTGAAGCGCGAGTCGCCCTTCAGGCGGTTCTGGTCGGGACCGGGGACGCCCCAGAGAAAGTCGACCTCTCCGTTTTCGAGCGCCAGGACCTGGGTCCCAGGGTCCGGAATGACGCGCATGACGAGCTCGTCGAGGTACGGCAACCCCTTCTTGAAGTACGCCGCGTTGCGGGCGAGCCGGATCTCCGCACCCTTGCGATACGAGGTGAACCTGAACGGTCCGGTCCCGATCGGCTGAGCGTTGGCAGGATTCGTCTGTGGATCGCTTCCCTGATAGACGTGCTTGGCGACGATGGGCGCCTCGGTCGCGTCGAGCTGCATCAGCAACGGCGCATACGGTTGCTTGAACCGGAAGACGACGGTACGGTCGTCCGGCGCGTCGATGCCGGCCAGTGCGCCCCCAATCGACGCCTTCGTCCGCGCGTGGAACTTGAGGAGCACTTCCTCGAAGGTGAACTTTACGTGAGTCGACGTGAACCGCGTTCCGTCATGCCAGCTGACATCGTTGCGGAGGCGGAAGCGATACACGGCGCCCGACTGCTCGATCGTCCAGCTCTCGGCCAGGTCGGGTATCGGATCGCCACGCTCGTCGCGACCGAGGAGGCCGTTGTACAGGAGCTCGGCGGCGGTGTGAGTGGCTCCACTCGTCGTGATGGCTGGGTTCAGATGTCCGGGGTCAGCGGAGATCGCGACGACGAGCGTCCCGCCTCGCGTCGGCGTGTCTTGCGCGTGCAACCACGCCGGGGTCGCCCATATGACCGAGGCGACAAGAGCACTCAGGACGATCCACCGTTGACCTCGACGCATCGGCCCCTCCACGGCGCGGTTCGATTCCTGGAACATGCTTCGAGAAGCCGAAGTATTACCGACATGGACGGGCCGCGCAACGAGAGGGCGCCGAGACTACGTGCGGCCGCGACGCAGGAATTCGGTGAGGGTGGTGCAGAACTCGCGGCCGCGCGCCGTCAGCGAGTACTCCACTCGTGGTGGCGTCTCCGGGTACACGGTGCGGACGATCAGCCGCGCCTCCTCGAGGTCGCTCAGTCGTGCCGCCAGCGTCGACGAGCTCACATCGCCGAGCCGGCTACGGAGCTCGCTGAACCGCACGGTGCCGCGGTTGGCGATCAGACTGAGAAGCCCAAGCGCGTAGCGGCGGCCGATGAGCTTGGCGAGCGGCGTCGCCGGACAGAGGCAGTCGCCATCCGACAGGGCCGCTCCACAGCCGCAAGTGGTTTTCGTCGTCACTCGGTACTCCGGCACTCACCGCCGCGGTGGCAATCGCAGTCGGCCGAGCCGCATTCACCATGCGCGTGCCGTGCGAGGTACGGCTCGAACTCGTCGAGAAACCTCCGTCGCCCCTCGTGCACTCCGGTTGCCGTGAGGCAGTACCGAATCGAGGCCGTCTCGCCGCCGAGCGTTTCGACGTAACCGTCCTCGACGAGCTGACCCAAGGCGGCGCGCACTGCCTGCTCATCATCGACGAAGCGCAGAAGATCGGGCACTGCCACATCGGGACCCAGACCCTCTCCGTGCAGCCAGAACATGATCTGGAGGATCTCGTCGCGCTGCTTGAGACTGTCTAGTGCGTCCGGAGGGGATCCATTGCCAAGAAGCCTTCGGATGTGGTCCAGCGCGGTGTCAACCGCAGCTTGGACCTTAGGCGTCAGGTCAGTAGTCAGCTCATCGACCTCAGCGGGCTCGCATCCGACGATGAAGACTTCCTGCGGGAGGCCGCCCAGTGCCTTGGCAGCTGCCAGGGCGCGAGACGGGACCGCGACATGCATATCGATGTCGCCGGCGGACTCGACGCCCTCCACTTCGGTCACGTAGACACTGCCTGGCGGACCTCCGCGGCTCATGGCATCGACGATGATGAGGCGCTCGTAGGGAGTGAGCAGTTCCTGCGCGAGCCGGATTCCCGCGGTGCCGACCTCCATGAGCTCGACGTCGGGCCGTTGGTCGCCCTCGCGCAGCCGTCGGATGACCTCGACGCCAAACCCGTCATCGCCGCGGAGGACGTTGCCGAAGCCGGCCACAAGGGTTCGCACGATCAGCTCTGCGTGGTGGGCTCGGTGCCGACCGCGATGCGGACGTCATCACCCTCGACAGAAACGGGGAACACCGTCAGCCGCTCAGGCCCGTCGAGGCGCTGGCCGCTTCGCACGTCATACCGACAGCCGTGCCAGCTACATGTCAGCTCGGTGCCGCGCAGCGTACCGAAGTGCAAGGGAAGCGGGCTATCTCCGCAGTTGTTCGACACCGCCAGGAACTCTCCGTCAGCGTTGACGATCAGGATTCCCTGTCCGTCGACATCGACGACCCTCATCGTCCCGCGAGCGATCTTACTCGTCGCGCAGACGCGGTGATACACCGGCCGTTGTGGTCGGCGCAGACCGCCGACCTGCAGCAGCTCCGGCGTGCGCGCGCTGCGATCGCCGATGACGAGCTCCTGGAACCCGACGAGACCTGTCTTGAGCGCTTGTTCGAGGTCGTGTCGGACGCCATCGATCACGACGCCGCTGCGCTCGATCCCGTGCAGCTTCACATAGACAGCGCCGCCGACGACCTCGGACAGCTCCACGCCGATGCCGTGATCGTGCAGATGGCCGCGAACGCTGTCCAGCGCCTCCTCGGCATGAAGCCGTCGATCGACGGCGACGAGGTCGTACGACATGAGCAAGAGGCGAATCGCAGGGTCGGCTGTGAGTCGATTCATGAAGGCTTCACCGGCCATGCTGTGGATTGCGCCGACCAGATGGGTGAGCGCCGTACGGTGAACTGCATCGATTCCCTTGAGCAAGGCCGTCACGGCCGTGCGAACACTCGGGTCCGGGTGCGACTCCAGCTCGGCGATCAGTCGCTGGACCTCTTCGAGGAGGTCGCGGTCTTCGCTCATGTGTTAGTCGCGCCGGCCAGCAAAGCTCCGCCCAGCGGCGCGCGTGGCAGTCGCTCGACCGCCTCCGAGCTGGTGGCGTAGGTCCTCACCAGGTCGCACACCGTCTCGAACTGACGGGCCAGGACGTCGCTGAAGGAGTCGCCGAATTCCTGAACAGCTGGCTCGACTTCCACCACGATCACCTCATCAGGCAGGGCGCCGAAGTGCCGCGTGACGACGAGGGTGTTGTCCAGGGCGATGACGCCGGTCACCGCCTCTGTCACCGCGCGATGAATCTCCTCCTCGACGGGCAATACGCCGTCCCACCGATACGTCGCGATCGTACCGGGCGCCCGCCCCTTGCGCTCGACAGCGGCGACGGCCACAGCACGCTCGAACCGCTGGACGGCCGGCTCGTCTTCGAGCCGCTGGACCACGGCGATCGGGTTGTAGCTCAGGTCCTCCACAACGACGCCGGACGGCCAGGGTTCTCGCTCGAGGCGGTCGGTGACCGCGATGCCGACGGAGTGATCGCGCAGGTTCCGATATCCGACACCGGCGACGATCACGCGCACACTAGCCCCCGTCGTCGTCCGCTCCGCAGGCGCACGTGTTCACCTCGCGCGTGATGACGCCAGCATCGGAGTGGATGTGGGTCGTGCAAGGCATGCAGGGGTCGAAGCTACGAATGGCTCGCAGGACGTCGATGCCCTTGAACTGCTTCGGATCGTCGGTCTCCTCCAGTAGGGGCGTGTTCAGGACGGCTTCTTCATACGGACCCGGCTGGCGCCAGCGATCGGTCGGCGAGGCATTCCACGTCGAGGGCGTGACGATCTGATAGTTCGCTACCGCGCCGCGGTCGAGCACGAGGTGATGCGTCAGGTAGCCGCGCCCGGCACCCCAGAAACCAACCCCGAGCTGCTCGCCGCGCTTCGGTATCTCGAACGGGGTGCTCGTCCGTGTGTCCCCGAGCTTCACGCGGTCCATCGCGGCCAGCCAGTTGTTGAGAGCGATCAGCGCCGTGAACGCCGTGCAGTAGGCGCGACCGCGATTGCGCTCGAACGCGTTCCACACCGCGGGCACCTTCCACTCGATCTCCATCTCAGGGAGCGTGCCCTTGGGCAGGCGCAGCTTGAGCGCGGCGCCGGTGGATTCGATGAACGGATTCGGCGGCAGCTTTCGAGCGACGGCAGTGTTCCAGAGCCGCGCGTAGGCGCCCGCTTCCATGGACTGCCGGTCCCAGCGCGGCGTGGTGTCCCAGGTGTATTTTTCTTTCCAGTTCTGGCCCTGAGGGCGGGGCTTCGTGACCTTGTTCCAAGGGTGATAGGGCGACAACGGATTCCCCGCGGGGTCGTTCGGGAAGCGCTGCCGCTGGCCGTCGCCAGACCACTCCTCGTAATAGGAGTGATCGACGAACTCCTCGACGCCGATGTTGAGGCGGTGGAGATCGGTCGTCACCAGCTCGCCATCGACGATCACGCCCGGCGTCGCCCAGCGCCGATCGCCCCAGGCGGCGGCATTGGCGTACGTGGCGTCGTACGCCTCGTGATGGTCGAAGATGCCGCTGTCGATCATGTGGGCCCGGCGGCTTCCGACCTGCTTGTAGGCCGGATTGGTGGCATAGAAAAACTCGGTCAGGTCGTCCCAGATCGCCGTCAGCTTCTTGCTGTAGTCGAAGAATTGCGCCAGGCGCGTAAACATTTCGTTCATCACGCTGAGCGTGATCGTCGAGCTCATGCCACCCGGGACGATGGTTTGCGGATGCGGATACTTGCCGCAAATGAGCACGTAGGCTTCGCGAGCGACGCGGGTCATGTGCAGCGCTTCGAGGTAGAGTTTTCCGCTCAGCGGGTTGAGATCGTCCATCAGGTCGCCCATCGTCCGGAAGCCGTGGACCTCCGCATGCGGCGCGTCCGTCGATCGGGCACGAGTGAGCAGGGACGGGTTGGTCGGGCCGACCATCGCTGACGAGTAGTCCGGGCCGGCGAGCAGGTGTAGATGCAGCGGATGGTCGTAGAGGAACTCCAGCGCGAGCGCCAGATTCCGGATGAGCACGCCGAGCGGTGGCGGGACGCAGTCGATCGCCATCTCGATCGCCATGGCCGAGGTCACCGAGTGAACGCCGCCGCAGACTCCACACGCGCGGCTCGTGATGTAGATGGCGTCGCGCGGATCGCGGCCGACCATGATGACCTCGTAGCCGCGGAACAGCGTGGCGACTGAACGCGCCTCTACGACTTTGCGCGCCTTGAAGTCCGCCACGGTGTGAAAAGCCAGTGCGCCCGCCACGCGGGTAACGGGATCGAAGTCGAGCTCCCGAATGAAACCGTTGCGCTTGAGCAACTCCTCCACCTGTCCGGTGGTGAGCTGCGCCGGCACGCCGCGGGGGACGGTGGCGGTTGGCCCGTAGGGATCAGCAATTCCCGGGCGCAGGTGCGGCTTGCCCTGGGCATCGAACTCAATTGGGAGGTTTTTGAAGCACATGGGATTCCTCGCCCTCTCAGGACAGCCTGAACACGCGTGCGGCGCGCCCGACGTGCCGATCGGCCGCTTCGAGCCCGCCGAGCAGTGCGCCCAGCGCGCCGTTGATGGTAGTGAGCTTCTCGGGCAGCGGCGTCGTGTGCGCGCGGACTGCCTCCAGCCCGTCGGCGATCGCCGCGACGCTGCGGCGCGCGTCGAGCAGCGCCCAGGCGATGGCGATGAGATAGCCGGCGAGAGCGAGCACGACGAGGGCGACGGTGATGAGCGTCAGTGCCAGGAGCATCATCGACTCCGCTCTTCCAGCACGCGCGCAACCGTGTCGAGCTTGCGCTCTACGCTGCCCGTCACAGTGAGGATCTCGGTCGCTACAGTGATCGTCGTGTCGAGGGCAATGAAGTTACGGGTATTGCGCTCGATCCCGGCCGCGGCTTGCAAGGCCTCCGCGGCATAGCGCTGGATCGAGCGGGCCGACCGCCACGTGCGGTGCAGCGAGTAGACGGCGAGCGGCACGAAGATCACGAGCGTGAGGATCAGGCCAATCCACCAGATCGTGTATACCGCGTCCGGCATGGCGACGACACCACTCATGATCGCCTCTGGCGCGACACGGCGGCGATGAGACCGGCGAGGTTCACGTCGATCGCCTTGAGCCCATCGCGGATCGCGCTGAGGCCCCCGTTGAGCTTCGTGACATACGGCGCCAGCGCGTCGGTCTGTCGCTCGATGGCTCGTACCCCGAGCCGGATCTTCCCCAGATAGTTCATTGGCGCGACGAAGCGCGTGGCGGGACCGCCAATCTCCTCGAGCGTGCGATCGATCGCGCGCAAGAACAGCGCCAGGGCCACGAACAGCGCCGTGGCGCCCACGAGCGACAGGATGGCGAGCACGACAAACGCATTCATCGAGGTCGCCCGGGTCCAAGCACACACATCGGGCAGCCGGGGCAACTCTCCGCATGCGCCTTCAACGCCGCCGTTCCTGCCACCACGCCCTTGGCGCAGTCGAGGATTTCCCCGGCGACGTGATTGGTGGTGTCGAGCAGCGCGATGTGGATCGTGTTGTTCGCCACCTGCTGGCCGACGGTCCAGATCATCGACACGCCGGCGCGGATGTCGCGGGCGGCCTTCAGGATCAGCGCGAGCAGCGCGGCGACGACGACTAGCACCACGGCGTAGACCACCAGCGTCACGATCCACATGCGCTGGATGGTGTCCGCGCTCACGTCACTCATCGGCGGTTTCCGCCGCCGGCGGTCTGGCCCTGGAGAGCGCCGACCAGCTTCTGCGCCTTGGCTTCGATGTCGCACACCGTATCCCTGATCTCCGCGGCCATCTCGTTGGTGTTCTGCAGCTGCCAGATCGCTTGCGTGTTGTTACGGATGGCCTCGGCAGCCTTCAGCGCGCGCGTCGCGTGCGCGACGATACTGCGCGCGGTCAGCCAGATCGTGATGAGCAGGCCTGCGGCGATTA
>Ga0075418_10006645_pt1 | contig 13047 bp, 9 predicted proteins | sample SoiMetdeltSBSDD2_FD_81776 | JGI IMG/M metagenome (GOLD analysis project Ga0075418, IMG submission 81776) | Bulk soil microbial communities from a Populus tree surrounding site in Tennessee, USA - Soil MetaG P. deltoides SBSDD2 | ecosystem: Environmental > Terrestrial > Soil > Tree plantation...
AGCCTGGTAGGGCGCAAGCCTGGAATTGTCAAGAAAGCTTGTGACCGAAAGGTCTCGAGGGTTCGAATCCCTCTCCCGGCGCTGAATTCTCGGTTCGAATGCCTTTTAACAATAATAAAGAACAGGAAACTAACAGAAGGTTTTAAATCAAGTGATGAATAATAGAATAAGCAACCTCTTCAAATTTTTAATCCTATTCCAAAATGAGAGAATATAAAATAGGGAAAAAGGCTAGATATTGGATTGAATAAATAAAAATATATCGAGAGAAATGAAAAACTGATGTATTAAGGTTAAGCTATGCAAGAAAAAGAATATTTTAATTATTATTGAGTGTAGAGTGCTATACTTCAAATTAGAAAGTAACCTAAGAAATCTTATTCTTAAGTTACAAAACAATAGGTTAAATTACTTTTTAAATTGATGGATATCAAAGGATACAGTAGAAACTCCCAAAATATTTTGAGCGTTATTCAAAAAATTTTACAAGATGGTTTTATGGAAATTGTGAAAATTACCCTGAAAATCTATTATGGTCCTCAGTAAATGTAGACAAGATAAAAAATTCAGGATTTCTATTACACTCCCATTTCTAGTTAGCTATGATGAAACCTAACTAGCATGTATGTAAGGCTCCTTAGTTCTGAGATGCGAAGAATCCTGAAGAAAGTATATCATCACCATATTAGAAGTCTCTCTTGTAACACCTGAAGGGGTCCTTTCCTCTTGCCTTTAGATACCAGATTTCATTATTAGAGATCCCGATAATATTTTTGTGTTTTTCAATTATTTCATAACAATTAGAAATCTAAAATTAAAAAGTTAACAAAACAATATAGGAATTCTAAATTTATTTTAGTTTAAAAAAGTTTTAAGTTTAAAAAAAGTTTTGTTAAAGATAGCTTGGTAGATACCCCACATAAGATACTATATTGTAAAAACTTTTTGCTACAATATTTTTTATAATGGTTAGTATCGATAAAAATAATCAAAATCCTATAGACACTTGTGACTGTCATAATACAAATTATTTCTTGTAATAAATAAAAAAGATTGTTTATTATTTTTTAGTTAAAAGATCCAGGATTTATTATTAAACTTGTTAATATCTTATATCGTTATGTTAATATCATATTCCATGTACATTTGATAATTACAAACTTATTTTCCTGATTAAATTTTAATATTTTGGAATTTATTTTATCTGATAGATTTTATTAATAAAGGAAGAAATCTTAATTATCAGCCTATAGTTTGTACGCTTATGTAAATCTACTCGACTTGTAATTTTTAATTTTATTATTTCAGGAATGATTCCTATTCATTAGGAAGGCGAATAAAAGTTAAAATATAAAAAATCTATAGAGTATGAATTTTTATTACTTTCAAATACTCATAAAGTCCTCATTGTAAAATAGCTGGTTTACGACTATCTATCTAATTCATAAAGATTTTAAAAGAAGGATCGCATATATGCATAAATAATTATAGATACATACTCTTTTGTTTACTAATAATTATATAATCTTTAAAGAAGAAAATTTAAGCTAATCACAGGCAAATGGGGTAACACTTAGTCATGGTACCAAATAAACAATAAAACTAGCTCCGACAACTCCAATAACAATCAATGCTGTTAAAACAATTCCCTTTTTCGTAATTTTATGTTTAGTATCTGTTTTTTTATTCAAGTTGAATATTGTAAAAGGTTCATTTATTTATTTTTTTATTATTAAACTAGGGAATGACTTTAGTATTTGGGTTTTTTTCGAATTCGTCTCTCTAATTTCGCTATTTTCTTGCTACGGGATCTTCTTTCACTATAAGCATGGGTTTTCTTAAAATCTTTCTTCATCATTCTTATGTTTTTTATTTCTTTAATAAATATTTACAATTATTATTACTATTCAATATTAAAAATCGATAGGGAAGGTTAACTCATGTAGTTAAATCATATATTTCATAGTAAATGCGAATAATTGTATTTGAACTGTCTAACATTTTTATAATACAACCCATAAATTACGCTGTGGAGAATGTATGTATTTTAGGAGCTGGTAGTACTAAATATGGAAAGCTTAATGAAAGTATTATAGAGATAGCCCTTAGTGCATCAGTTGATGCAATTGAATCTGCTGGAATATCACCTACTGATATTAAAGCTGGATATATTTCCAATGTTTTTGGTGTGGCAGATAAGCAAGTGCATATCGCTCCAGTTATCATGAGTAATCTAGGAATTTCCCATGTTCCAGGTTTGACTATTGAATCAGCATGTGGATCGGGTTCCGTGATGTTTAGGGAAGCATTCGCAAATATCCGCGCTGGTTTTTACGACTGTGTATTGGCTTTAGGTGTAGAAAAAATAACTCATACTGGAACAACTCAGAGTACAACTCTATTTTCATATTGCTCTGATTTCTTTTATGAAGGTGGAAATGGTGCTTCATTCCCGGGTTTATTTGCCTCCATCGCTCGAGCATATATGACTAAGTATAAAGCGGATGAAGAAGACCTCGCTAATGTTGCTGTAAAAAACCATGAAAATGGATTATTAAATCCAAAGGCCCATATGAGGAAAAAGATAACAGTTGAAGATGTTCTCAATTCACCGGTTGTTGCATCTCCATTAAAACTTTATGATTGTTGTCCTTTTTCAGATGGTGCCTCAGCACTAATTCTCTGCAATGAAAATTTCGCAAAAAAAAGTGGAAAACCCTATATTCAAGTTATTGGATCAGGACGAGGAGGTTCACAAGCTGCGGTTCAAGGTAGAAAGGATATCTCAACTATTCCTGGTACAGTTATTGCTGCTAATCAAGCTTATCAAATGGCTGGGATATTACCTAAAGATGTGGACTTCGCTGAAGTTCATGATTGTTTTACTATTGCAGAGATAATTGACGTGGAAGATCTCGGTTTTTTCAAAAAAGGTAAAGCAGCTCGAGAAATTAGAGATGGAGCTACTTCCAGAAAAGGAAAGATTCCTATTAATCCATCAGGAGGATTAAAGTCAAAAGGTCATCCTATTGGAGCTACAGGAATAGGTCAAATTGTTGAAGTTTTTGAACAATTCTCTGGACAAGCAGGAGAAAGAACTATTAAAGATGCAGAAATTGCTTTAACTCATAATTTTGGTGCTACTGGTGCTAGCGCCGCAGTCCATATATTTAAAAAGGTGAATTAATCAGGAATTGACTAAAACTAATCATTCAGCAGTAAGAGAAAAATTTATCGAATCTGCTCGTGACTCCAAGATATTAGCAAAGAAATGTGATGATTGTAATACTATAAGGATTGCAACGGTATTATATTGCGAAAACTGTCATGGAAGTAAATATAATTTACTAGAGTATCCTGGCATAGGATATGTTAATACCTTTACTATTCATACAGTTCCTCCTGAGGGATTTGAGGATGTAGATGGGTATGCCTGGGTTGTGTTCACCTTAGATGATGTTTCGATTCGTGCTTCAGGATTTTTACCCGGTATTAAAAAACCTGCAGATCTGCCTATCGGATCAAAAGTTAAAGTTACTGGATTTGACGCGAAACACGGATTAGTCTTGAAAAAAATATGATCATTTTTATTTTTTTATAATTAGGTGAAAGTAACTAAACTTAATGAAATCAATTGGTCTAGTTCGCTTAACTCTAACCTTAACATTCTATTACTATACTAACAAACTTATGGAAAAGTATCCTCAGGTAAAAACAAAGCTCTCTAACGCAAGTACCGTTGTTAACAATCAACTTGCAAAGCTGAGGATACTGAATAACCGATTTAATAATCTGGATAATGAGTTACGTAATAAGGTAATTATAAATATAAAAAATGGGGATAATGTCCGTGCAAAAGCATTAGCAAACGAATTAGTGAATATTAGAAAAATTAAACGTACTACCCAGAAATTATTAATGAGTTTAGAAGTCATAGTAATAAGATTTTCTACAATATCTGAATTCGCTGAGATTCTTGACACTATTAATCCAATGATCGAAACAGTTAAGGAAGTAAAGAATGATATAACTAGAACCGTTCCGGCTGCTGCTAGTATAATATCCGAAATGACAACATTATCATCCGAAATTTTGATACAGTCAAATGTAAATGTAAATGTAGATCATATCTCTATCCCTGTTAATTCTGATGCCTTAGAAATTCTTAACGAAGTACATACTATCATGGAAGAAGAAACAAGATCGAAGATTCCTGCTATTCCTATCAACATTCGTAAAAATATTCAGAATATTACCAAACAAAATGAAATCTCAACTAAAGATTCCAGAGTAATATTGGAAGCGTAGTTTAAAGAGTATCCTGATTAGTATCGATTACATCAATTGTATAAAAAACTTTACAAAGTAGCTTTAATTACTTGTTATTCATAACCGGTGCAATGGAGCGAGTACAATCACAAATAGTTAATAAGACAGGATCCAAACATGGCAGTATTCTGGAATCCGCCTCGCGAAGGGTAAGAATGATATTTTCTGTTATGGCTAGCCCAAATCGTATTGATATACTTAGAATTCTTTATTCTAAAGGTCCTTTGACCTATTCTGAATTAAAGTCTCTCGCAGGGTTTAAATCCAAAAAAGAATCAGGCAAATTTGCATATCATTTAAGAAAATTATTACGTCAATCATTGGTCTCTCTTAACAAAGCAGAAAGACGATATACAATAACAAACCTAGGTAAATTAGTATTAAGTTTAGCGCGCCAAATTGAAGAAAGATCAATTATAGAAAGTGGTAAATTGTACGTAAGGACTACAAAACCTTCAATCGAAGAATTCGATTCTAATAAGATAATTCAATCCTTAGTAAGAGAAGCTAACATGCCATTAGAACTTGCTCATAAAATTACAGAAGAGGTTGAAAATAAAATTTATAAACTTCAAACGTCTTATCTTACGTCTTCTCTAATAAGGGAAATGACCAATTCAATACTAATTGAGCATGGTCATGATGATTATAGAAATAAGCTTGCTAGGTTAGGACTTCCTCCATCTGATATGGTGTCTCTTATTCATGAAACTAGTACTCGTAATATGGAAATTCCTGATCTTGTTGTTAAGACTTCACAATCAATTTTTACAGAATATCTTTTGAACAGTTCTCTTCCAAAGGATATTGTTGATATGCACTTGACTGGTGAGATCAATATAGGTAAAAGCGGCTTTTGGAATATTATTCCAGATGCTATGTTTATTAATATTAATTCTATAATTGATATTTTTGAAGACATAAAGGGACGATATCTAAGCGTATCTAGAATTCTCCGATCTAATTCCTTGCAAACACCAGAATCCGTTATATCAATTATCTTTTCTTTATTAAGCAGAGAAGCCTCAAGAGAGATTGTTGTTGAAGGATTTTTAGATTTTCTTCAAAAGAAAAGCGAGATAGGGCAAGTTGGAAAGGATAACATAGCAAACATTTTCTTTTTAACTTCTACCATCTCTTCATATGGTTCTTTTTCTCCAAATATTACAATATCTATTAATTTGAGTGAGTATGATGCTCTGATAGTAAATTCATTACTAGAAGGATATGAAAAATATATAACTATAACACCGATTCCAACAATTGCTCTCTCAATTGTTTATGATGATCTTACTTATCTTGATCCTTTTATTGATAACCTTTTACGACTTTCCAAAGTTGGAGGTATAATATCATATTCAAAACATAAAGTTCGTGCAAGGTATGGTTTATCTAAATCTGAAGAAATGCCCATTACAAGTACAGTTGTGATGTTACAATCATTATCAATTAATCTTCCGAGAATAGCATATCAATCAAATAAAGATGAAACATACTTCAGGGCAAGACTAGCAATATTATTGAAACCATTGCTTTCAATAATTACGCAGCGTTTTCTCTCTGTTTCAGATCTTATTCAAAAGGGAACAATTCCGATAATTAGTCAAACTACATCGAACTTGAAATTGGGTAAAATTGAGGCTATGGTTAATTTAGTGGGGATCCAAGAATCTGTTTACGAAATTTTAGGATATACTCCAGAAAAAAACGGCGATAATGTGATAAAGAAGGTCATTCAAACTGCTATTGATATAATCAATGAGAAGAACAAAGAAAATCAAGAAAATGCAGAAATTAGGATAACAATGCTAAAAGACGATAGTGCTTTTAGGTTCAAAGATTTGGATATTGAGAAATATGGAAAATCATTAACGATTAATAATGGCGAAAATTTGATTTATTCACAAGGATTAATTATTGATGGCGAAAAAATTATTTCAAATTCTATCGATTTGGATCCAATAATAGAATATTATTCATCTCTCGAGAGTCTTCTTAATGGAGGAGTTTCTATTGATCTGGATATTACTAATATTCGTGACATTGGAGATCTAAAAAAGGTCTTTAAATCTTTTGCAAATCTTCCTTTCTTTTATCTTGCTCAAAATTTCTCGATATGTAATATATGTGGAGAACGTTTTTTTATCGCTGATTTAAAAATTTGTGAGAAATGCGAATCTTGTAAAATTTCCTCCATCTCTACCTAGTCTTGACTTATTTTCCCTTGAACTTAGTCACGTTATATTAACAATAACACAACTCCACAAATTATTTTTTTGACTAACCTGTCCATTTTAGAAGACTGCAAAATATCAAATAAGCTTATTTAATAATATAATTTTTAGCTAATTATGTTGCATAATAATAAAATTTAAGTGTTATATTATCTAAGATATATCTTGAATTTGGACGGCGAAATTGTATGGGACTATCAGAAATAGATAAAACTAAAAATCAATCAGTGTTTAAAATAAAGAAACGAGATGGTAGAGTAGTAAATTTTGATGAATCAAAGATATCACAGGCAATTTATAAAGCTTTGATTGCAACAGGAAAACCTAATTTTCAATTAGCAGAAGAACTTGTTAATAAAGTCGTTAAAAAAATGACCCTTAATAGTACTTCATTTGATAAATCTTTTATACCAAGCGTTGAAGATGTTCAAGATATTGTTGAGTCAATTCTTATTGAAGATGGATTATCTGATACTGCCAAAGCTTATATTCTTTATAGACACGAAAGAAGAAAAATCAGAGAAGACAAAATAAAAATTTTAAATAAGAAGAACCTTGATGAAATTGATAAGGACTTTGATATAAATTCTCTTCGCGTCTTATCTTCACGTTATCTTTTAAGAAATGACAGCAATGAAATAATTGAAGCACCTAAACAGATGTTTGAGCGTGTAGCTATACTTGTTGCCATTTCTGATATGTTACACGATCCACATATCTTTCACCTACCAGGTGGATACGATCAAAATACTACCGAAGCTACTGCTTATTATGATAAAATAAGTGACTTTGACCTTAAACTAAAGATAGGATCTTATTACTTAAATAAATATCATTTTGAATCGCTAATTAGATTATACACTCAGTTAGCTTCAAAAGGACAGATGAAGACGTCTTTCAAAGATCTTTTAAAACTAATATTTAAAGGAAAGTTTACATCTTATGAAGACCGAATTAAAGAATATTATGGGTTAATGGTATCCAAAGATTTTCTCCCAAATACTCCTACTTTAATGAATGCAGGCGCGCGTTTAGGACAACTCTCTGCGTGTTTTGTTTTGGATATGCCTGATGACATGGAAAAAATCATGAAAACATCATCAGATGCAGCTATGATTTTTAAATCTGGAGGTGGTGTGGGAATTAATTATTCTGATTTGAGACCAGAAGGTGATATTGTGGCATCTACTTCAGGAGTTGCTTCTGGTCCTGCATCTTTTATGCGAATTATAGATACGATTACAGATGTTGTTAAACAAGGAGGAAAAAGACGTGGAGCTAATATGGGGATTCTTGAAGTCTGGCATCCAGATATTGAAAAATTTATCACTGCAAAAACAAAGCCTGGTGTTTTTGAAAATTTTAATGTAAGTGTTGGATTATGGGATGATTTTTGGAAGGCTCTTATTAATAATAACAATAAGTATACTCTCAGAAATCCTAGAACTCATGAACCTCTTAAACAGATTGATTCCCATCAACTCATAGATCTTATATCATTAAGTGCATGGAAGAGCGCAGAACCTGGTATTATCTTCTTCGATAACATAAACAAATACAATCCCTGTATTAAAGCTAAAGAAGGACCTCTCAGAGCTACTAATCCTTGTGGAGAACAATCATTATATCCATATGAATCATGTAATCTTGGATCCATTAATTTATCTAATTTTGTAAAACGAAAGGCAGATGGAATGTATGAATTTGATTGGTCTAGATATGAACAAGCTATAAGAATCTCCTCGAGATTCCTAGATAATATCATAGATGCTAATAAATATCCTGTAGATGAAATAGACTATAATACCAAACTTACAAGACGGATAGGCTTAGGAATCATGGGAATAGCAGATCTTTTATTTTCATTACGTATACCTTATGCCTCCCAAGAAGGGTACGAGTTTATGAATAAACTTGCTGAAACATTAACTTACTATAGTATGGAAGAAAGCGTAGCAATTGCTAAATCAAGAGGTTCATTTCCGTTATACAAAAAAAGTGAATATGTATCAGAAAAAATTCCCGTAGCTGGATATTATGAAATACAAAAAGAAAATCATTCGTATGATTGGGATTCTTTAATTGAAAAAATTCAGAAATATGGAATTCGTAATTCTTGGACCACTACTATAGCTCCTACTGGAACTCTCTCAATGATAGCAGATTGTTCTAATGGCGTCGAACCAGTTTTTGCATTAGTGTTTGAAAAACGTGTTACTGTCGGCAGATTTTTCTATACTAACAAAATATTTGAAAATGTATTAAAGGAGAATGGTCTATACAACGATGAAATCTTAACTAAGATAGCTAATAATTACGGATCAGTTAGGGGATTGAATGAGATACCATTATGGATACAGTCCTTGTTTACAACAGCAATCGATATTCATTGGACAGATCATATAATGGCTCAATCAGTATGGCAAAGGTGGATAAGTAATGCCATTGCAAAAACTATTAACATGCCAGGTGATGTTACCGTCGAAGACGTCAAATCATCATATCTACTTGCGCATGAGTTGGGATTAAAGGGTGTCACTGTATATCGAGATGGTTCAAGAAGTGAACAAGTCTTACATATTACAGGAACTAATACATTAGAAAAATCATTTATAGTAAAACCAAGTAAGTATGTCAAGGAATATATTCAATCACAAATAAAAGAACCATATGTCACTCAATATGTTTCTAAGCTATTTAATACGGCCGATCCTGAAGTAACCGACTATGTTGTAAACGAGATACTTGTATCCCCACGAGAGCCGACTAAAGATACAGGACATATAGAATTCATTCAAAAACCCCTCCCAGAAATCTATGAGGACGAGATATGTCCAACATGTAAATCCAAACTCATTATTACTGAAGGTTGTAATATGTGTATAGAATGCGGATTCAGTAGCTGTGTATCAGGGTAACTCAGATTTATTATACTATTTTTATTAGGTACAATTAATTTATGTTATATTAGAAAACTATACTTTGACTTATTTCTGCAAATTGCAATAATAAGTTGATTAATTCCACTACATATTAAGATTAGCAAATATTTAGAATGGGTCTCCATTCAATATTAAAGCCAATAAAGCAGAACGTAACGCCTTCCCATAAGCTGCTTGTTTAAAATAAATTGCATTCTTGGTATAATCAATCGTATGAGAAATTTCATCTAATCTAGGTAAAGGATGCATTATTGATAGGTCAATTTTAGAATTCTCTAATATTTTATCATCTATTCTATAAGTGCCTTTTACCTTTTCATATTCTTGAGTATCAGGAAATCTTTCTTTCTGTATTCTAGTCACATATAGCACGTCTAGTTTGGGAATTATCTCATCGAGATAATCATAGTGCTTAATGTTCATTATCCCTTCAAATTCAAAAATAGATTCTTTTCTTATTGCTAAGCTGGGTGGGGAAATTAGATGTACGTCTACATGATAATTTTTTAATCCATACAATAGCGAATATACAGTTCTGCCATATTTTAGATCACCAACTATTCCTATTGTCAAGTTATCTATCTTGCCTTTTTCTTTAAAAATGGTATATAGATCAAGCATTGCTTGTGTAGGATGCTCTTCACTTCCACTTCCTGCATTGATAATTGGATTAGACGAAAGCTCTGCTGCATATCTGCTAGAACCATCCCTTGCATGTCTTAGCACGATAACATCAGAATACAAATCCATTATTCTTATAGTGTCAGCAAGAGATTCACCCTTTTCTATAGAAGAAAATTTTGAATCAAAAATTCCTATAGAACTTCCCCCCAGCGATGCCATTGCGGCTTCAAAGCTCATTCTCGTTCTAGTGCTTGGTTCATAGAAAATATAACCGAGTGTTCTTCCTCTGCCCAGTTCACTTTTTTCTTCAGGTTTTAACCGTTGAATTTTATCCGTTGAATCAAATATGAATTCTAAGTCATCTCTAGAAAAATCTCTAATTGAAACTATATCTTTGCCAAAAAAATGATTTTTACCAGGCATAAATTAAAAGAGAATAAGGCTTATTTAATAAATATTTTTTTAATAACAGTTTCAATAAAATCGATTTAATTTTATTAATTAAACTATTACTTTTCAAAAGTTTATGCGAAAGTAATTGATAGGAATTTATGGCAATTAGCCAGAGAATTCTAATAAATATCCTGCTTTTCTCTTTTCCATTATTGAATTAAAAATATCTATTTCCCTCAATACTGAAATTCCAGTTTTATTACCAATAATTTCAATTAATATAATCCAATCAGGATTCTCTAATGAAACTTTAAATCTACTTAATTTATCTGCTATAGAAGATATAATCTCTTTACTTCTCATTGATGTATGTCTCTTTTCTACTGAGATTCTGAATGATTCATTTGAATTTATTTTTCTCATTGTAAGTTTTTCAACTTCTATTTCAATATTTTCAAGATCTGTAGATAGGGATTTCTCTATAGGTATCACTCTTAGGATATATCTAAATTGCCATGGTTCTTCCGCCAATAATTTCTTAAATTTTACCATCAAGTCAAATGTATTTAAATTAGCAAATGCAAGCAAGATACCTGAAACCTTTTGGATTTCTATCATGGGGGCTTCAACACCAAAGCGTGAGAGTAATACATTTAGTTCATCAAGAGCATCGAACTCTCTATGTCTGAAAGTAGTGATCAATAAATTAAAATCCATTATTTGTTCTGATGTAAAATTTCGTAAATAGTTTCCGATTTTATAACCCCCTCTCTAACTATCTTAAGATTTGGTGTAGAAATATCAACTATTGTTGATCCTTTAAAAGAAAATGGGTGTTTAGGTTTCTCATCATCTCCAATAACTATAGCATCATATCCTACCAGAGGAGATTTCATTATTTCACTCGCATAAATAGAAGGGCTCTGATTTGATAAATTAGCACTTGTGCCAACGACATAGTTGCAAAATTTTAATAAATTTAAGGTTTCTATATTGGCGGGAATTCGCATACCGACTGTTTGTTGACCTGCAGTAATCGATTGTGGAATATTCAAATCTTTTAAAGTTCCTATTATTGTTAAAGGACCAGGCCAAAAAAAATGAGCTAATTTCCTACCACTCTCACCTAAAAACATTATTTTTTCTATGTGTCTAATGTCAAAAGTTAAAATAGGTAACGCTTTTTTTATAAGACGATTTTTTATTCGGAAAATTTTTTCTACTGATTTTTTGTTGTAGGGATCGCAACCTAAACCATAAACAGTATCTGTAGGATACACAATTATTCCCCCATGTTTAATTATCGCTTGACATTTAATTAGATCCTCTTCTTTTTTTCCATCTAATACAATCATTTTATTTCTCTACTTGATTCTATTATCCAATTAAACTCTAAAGATATAATTAAATTATTATTTTATAATTTTACTTGATGTATCGTTTGTTCAATTTCTAAAATTATATCTTCTATTTTGTTTGGGTCGCTTCGTATCGTTCCTCCTGCAGCAAATTTATGACCTCCTCCGTCGATTAAATTTAAAGCAATTTCATTACAATCAATTTTGTCATTATTTCTTCTGATACTTATTTTGCCATTTTTTCCATAAAATATAGCGACATCTGCATTAGTGAGGTTGAATACCTCTTCTGAAAATAAACTTGTTTGAATATATGGTGATGATCTAACAAAGACAACATTAAGATCATCAATTTTCTTTATTTTTAAGTCATTTAATACTTGCCTTTTATCTGAATCTCTCAAAGATTCGTATATTCGATAATGCTCACTCAACTCGATATCCCATAATATTCCGTTTGATATTTTATAAGCAAGTTTTCCTAGTCTTTCATAGGAATCGTTAAAATTGAGATAATATCTTATGATTTCTGGTAACGGAGTAATATACCGATCTTTGGTAAAAAAATCTATTGTATGTGCTAATTTAGATAAATGCTTAGCATATCCATTTTCGAATAAGAATCGCTCATACATTAATTCTGATGCACATTTGTTTCCTGAATTATCTAATATTAACTCAATAAAAGGATTAACCTCATTTATTGTATTTTTAGACCATGGATGATGATCGACCCAAATAACTTGGTTCTCTGTTTTTTTACAAGATAGAAACGCACTTTTGAAAATATTTAACAAATTATCGTTAAAACCAAGATCTGATACTATGAAAATATTTTTTTCTTGGGATTCTAATGAAAAAAAAATTTGATTAATTATTTTCATGAAGCTTTCTTTGCTATAATCTAGAAAAAAAGTTCTAGCTTGAGGATATCTAATTAAACCTATTGCCGAAGAAAAAATACCGTCAACATCTGATTCATGAGAAAACAATGTAACTCTCATTATCTTGTTTTAGTTTTATTTTCTTATAAGTCTTGATTGTATTACCATAAAAGTATCCGACTTAAAATAAGTTTTTCCATCATCAAATTTCTGTAATATTCCGTTTGTGTTCCTCTATAAGCGATAACATAATAGAATTGTGTAGAAAACATCCACATAATAA
>Ga0075418_10006646_pt1 | contig 13047 bp, 8 predicted proteins | sample SoiMetdeltSBSDD2_FD_81776 | JGI IMG/M metagenome (GOLD analysis project Ga0075418, IMG submission 81776) | Bulk soil microbial communities from a Populus tree surrounding site in Tennessee, USA - Soil MetaG P. deltoides SBSDD2 | ecosystem: Environmental > Terrestrial > Soil > Tree plantation...
CGGCGTTTCTGCCGGACGGAGAACGCGTGCTGTTTCTCCGATTTTATGAAGGTGGACACCCGGAGCTCTGCGTGGCGTCGATGGACGATGGCGAAGTCCGAACCATTGCGCCGGCGTCGTCGCGCGTCGAGTACGTCCGGCCCGGGCGTCTCCTGTTCGTGAAGGGACGTACGCTCGTCACGCAGCGCTTCGACCACGGAACGCTCCGGCTGGAGGGCGAGCCGGCGATCGTCAGCGGTCAGATGCGCAACCTCATTGCAACCGGCGAAGCGCCGTTCTCGGCGAGCCTCGACGGACGCGTGCTCGCGTTTCAGGTGGGAGCTCCGCTGTCGAAGCTCGTCTGGCACGACCGCTCCGGCGCGCAGCGCGATGCCACGGATCAAGTGCGCAGCTACGAGTCGTTCCGCCTCTCGCGCGACGGCAAGCGCGTGGTCACCTCGATTCTCGACCCCGAGACGTCGCTGGCCGATCTGTGGCTTCTGCATCTCGAGAGGAACGTCGCCGCCCGCCTAACATCGACCACGGAAGACGAGCGCACGCCGGTCTGGACCGGCGACGAGCGGCAGATCGTGTTCCGCAGCCATAACCCCGACAAGCTGACCGCGGTCAACATGTTCATCATGCCGGAGCGCGGAGGCGCCGCGACGCACGTCTTCGACCGGCCCGGTCTTCATCTGCCACGCGACGCCTTCGGCCGGTTGGTGTTGTTCACGATGTTCGATTCGAAAGCCTACGACCTCGCGGTGCTGCATCTCGACACGCGCAAGCTCGAGCCGTTCGCGAAGTCGCCCGCGAACGAAACGGACGCGCGCTTCGCGCCGGACGGGAAATGGATCGCGTACGTGAGCGACGACAGCGGCCGCAACGAAGTGCACGTCGAGCCCTATCCCGCGACCGGCGACAAGTGGCGCGTCTCGGCCGCGGGCGGCACCGCGCCGCGATGGAGCGCGGACGGCCGCGAGCTCTTTTACCTCGCACCCGACAAGACGCTCATGAGCGCGCGCGTGAACCTGCCCGCGGGATTCAGCACGCCGCAACCACTCTTCCGCAACGCGGACATCCTCGGCTACACCGCCGCTCCCGACGGGCGATTCCTCATGAACGTGGCGGTGGTGGACGAGAAGAAGCTGCCGCTGACGGTGGCCATCGACTGGCAGTAGGTCAGACCGTCAGACCCTACTAACAAAGCCGAGCGAATCGGCGGTTCGATTCGGGCCAGTCGGCGCCGTAGGCGAAGTAGGCGAGCGCGCCGGCGGCGAGCGACCAGAGCACGCCCGCCGGCGACAGCGCGTGCAGCGGCGGGGCGGCGTCGGAAGGGATGATCGTCAGCACCGCGCCGGCGAGGATGCTGGCGATGGCGAGCCATTGGTAGAGGCGCAGGCCGCGGAGGACGCGCGTCTGCGGCTCGCCGCGATAGTGCTCTTCGACGAAGCGCTCCAGTCCCGAAAGGACGAGATATGCGCCGGCGACGAAGGACAGCGGGGCGCCGGCGATCCATGCGCGCAGAAGAAGCGCGGCGATGCAGAGATTGATCACGATCGAGTAGACCGCCGTCGCGTGCAGCGGCACGCCGGACAGTCCGGCGATGCGCACGATGCGTGAGCGCGGATGCGTGACGCGCATCCCGATCGCCTCCGTCGTCGCCCGTCCGTGACAGCACCCCTGCACGATGCAGCGCAAGCGCCCCATCGCCTGAATCACCGGCGCCGCGACGGCATACGCGGCGAGCAACAGCAATCCACTGCGATGAACGAAGGACATCGTGGCAATCGTTGCGATGCCGCCGAGGATCCCGCCGAAGTAGCCGTAGGGACGGAGCAGGGCGGAGCTGCCTTCGATCCACTGCGCCCACAACGCAGCACCGACGATGATTCCCATCGCGATGAGAACGATCGATGCGAGGAATCGCTGGCCCGCGAGCGCAGTGACGATCGCGATTCCCGCGGCGACCGCCGCGCCCGCGTACACGCCGTGATTGATGAGGCGCAACGATCCGATGCGCCACTCTCTCCACGATGCCGCCAGACGTTCCGCACCGCGCATCATCGCGCGCCACACCGCATCGATCTTCAGAAACACGACGCCCAGGACGAGACCGGCGACGACGTCCGCGATCGCATGCATTCCGGTCGTCACACAGCTCACGGCGATCGCGAGCACGATCGGCCACTGCAGCACGCGTGTGCGCGGAAATGCGCGCGCGTAAAGGTCCATCGTCAGCATCGGCCAGATCACGTGAAACGCAGGCAGGGCAGTACTCGGAGCGTTGAACGAGCGCTCCCATTCCAGCATCGCCGCGAAGAGCGTCGACGGCCTGCCCTGAGCGAAGTCGAAGGGTGCCGGCTTGGGCTCGAACACGATCGGGATCGCGAGGTAGACGAGCGCCGATCCCGCGGTCGCGATCCACGCACGGATCGTCAGCGCGCGCAGATCCCGATTCGTCGCCGCAACGAGCGGCGCGAAGACCACGATCGGATAGGCGAGGAAGTAGACGATCTCCGTCCAGCCGATCACCGCGACGCGCGCGTCCCATGAGGAGGCGACGGTCATCGCATCCGCCGGAGACCCGAGCCGGTTCACCGCTTCGTACACGACGTACCACGGCAGCAGCGCGAGAAAGAAAAACGAGATGCGCGCCGGCATCGAAGGCCGCTCATCCGAGCCGGTAGCGAGATGAAGAACCGCAGCAGGCCGCGCGCCGAAGAGCTGCGCCGTCCGCTCGTGCTCGAATCCCCACACGAACGCGATGCACGCGAGCGCGAGCACCGGCGTCACGATCCACACGCCGGCGGCATTGCGCATCGCGATCGACAAACCTCCGCTCACGAAAACGCTTCCGATGTACAGCGGATGCGCGACGATCGCGTAGGCGCCGCTCGACACGAACCGCCGTGGTGGGAAGGGACTCATCGGCCATCCGCCGCCCTTCATGCGCAGCTCGACGATTGCGGCAACGATCATCGCTCCGCCGAACCATGCGAGCGTGACGCCGATGCGCGGCGAGCCGATGTCCGGAAGATCGAAACGACGATCGAGTACGACCGCCCACGCCGCGAGCAGCAGAGGAAGAACGACGACGAACGCGAATGCGTACGCGAGCTGGCCGGCCGCGCGCGTTTCAATGGGCAGGGAATGAGACCAGCTCATGGATCACCCATCCTTCTTCGATTGGACGCCCGGCCGCGCGCAACGTGCCGCGGCTTCGCCATTTCCGCTCGACCGAACCGCGCCATCGCCGCGGAATCAGCCACCGCAGCGGCTTCAGTGTGACGTCGAGCGACTCTTCGCGCAGAACAGCCGGCGCGGAAAGCGTGAGGTCCGTTCCATCGTCGAGCCGCACGCCGCGGTCATCGACATGCGCAGGCGTCTCGAACACTCCGTTGCGCAACGCGACGCGAAGAGGCTGCGCACCGGTCCACTCGATCCAGACGAGCGAGGTCTCTTCGCTCAGCGCGCGGCCCCAACGCAATTCGCGAATCGGGAGTTTCCATGGCGCGACCGACAGCTCCAGCACTTCGGCGTAGCCGCGCCCGCGCAGCGTCCGGTCTTCGAAATGAACCGTCGCGTCCGCGGAGGGAACGACGCAGCGCCACAGGACTCCGGGATGAAGCTCGCGCTCCGCGCTCGGGACGCGTGCCAGGAGCTCGGCGTTCGCGCCTAACGCGGACCAGGACACGCGATCGTTCGAGAAAAGCGGCGGCGGGACCGCCGCACTCCAAAGCGTCTTCGGCGGAGACCCATCGCTGAGGAAGGAGCTCGCGAACGTGACGCGCAGCATCGCGAACTGCACGCAGCCCCAATATCCGATCCAGGTCGTGCCGTCGCCCGCGACGCAGTCGAGATACCACTTGCGAATGCGCACGGCTCACAACCTCCCCGGAACGACCGCCGCGAGGCCGACGTCTTCGCCGTTGGCTTGTCGCGCGCGGAAATAGAGGAGCGCGAGCGCGGAGGAGAAGATCGGGTTGAAGAAAAACGCATTGACCGGCGCGAGCGAGACTCCCACCAGCGCCGCGACGTCACCGGGATTCTTCGCGCCCAACTGCGATGCGATGACGTAAATCAACGCGCTCTCGATCACCAGCGGAACGAACACCACCGCGAAGATCGCGCCGCGAACCCAGTTGTACGTTCGCTTCGACGAGCGTGCGAGCATCTCGCATCGCTCCTGCACGTTCGACGGGCGCGACTCGAGAAACGCGATCAGAAACGCGAGATCGCCCTCGCCCGCGCGGCACTTCAGCTCTGCGCGCAAGTAAAACCACCACAGCGTGCGGATGGTGCGGAGCCACGACGTGCGCGGATCGAGCCCGAGGCGCACGCGCAGACCACGCGAAACGTCGCTGGCCGTGACGTCTTCGAGCGGGCGCTTGCGCAACTCGTCGATCACGACCGCGAACGAGGCATTCGAGAGGAACGCGACCATTCCCCACGCGAAGCCGCTCCCGAGAAAGACCAGCGGATACGCGACGGCGATCGGCGAGAACGCAGCGACGAGCGCAATCATGAAGAGAACCGCGAGGCCGGGGATCGATGCGCTCCACGAAACGCGCAGGAACGACGGCAGGCGGTCGATGTACAACGCTGCGGCCCGGCGCACGATGACCGCCGGACCTTCCGCGGCCGCGTAGAGCGATCCCGCCATCGCCGTCGCGGACTGGAATCGATCGTCGGGCGATTTCGCGAGCGCTTTCGCGACCACCGCCGCGACACGCGGAGAAACCGGCGCAATCGCATCGAGACGCGGCGGAGTTTTTTCGAGATGCGCGGTAATCATCTCGCGCAGCGTCTCGGCGACGAAGGGCCGGCGCCCGGACAACATCTCGTATGCGATCACGCCGAGGCTGTAGATGTCGCTGCGCGCGTCGGTGGACGCGCTGCGGCATTGCTCGGGCGACATGTACGCGGGCGTGCCGACGGTCGTTCCGGCGAGCGTGAGAGGCTCCGTCGATTCCTGCATGGAGGATCGCGCGCGCATCTCAATCGTCGCCGCATCGGCATCGATCGCGCGATCCTCGATCTCCCTGTCGATTTCCGCATTCACGCGCGGTTCTTCCGCCGCGTCGCGCAGCTTGGCGATGCCGAAGTCGAGCACGCGCACGGCGTAGCCGCCTAACGCGTTCGGCACGAGCCACACGTTTTCGGGCTTGAGATCGCGATGCACGACGCCCGCGGCATGCGCGGCCTGCAGCGCGAGCGCGATCTGCTCGATGATCGCGACGACGAGATCGACCGGCAGAGCGCCGCGGCTGCGGATGAGGCTCTGCAGCGTCATCCCCTCGAGGTACTCCATCGCCAGATACGCGACCTCCGATCCCTCGCAATGGGCAACGCCGAAATCGGTCACGTCGACGATGTTCGGATGGCGAAGCCGCCCCGCCGCGCGCGCCTCGCGGCGAAAGCGCTCGAGCGCGGCGGAGCTCTCCAGGAGCGCGGGAAGAATCGTTTTGATCGCGACCGTGCGGCCGGTGCCGAGATGCTCGGCCTCGTGCACGGCGCCCATGCCGCCGCGGCCGAGAAGACGCACGAGACGATACTTGCCGTCGAGCGGTTCGGTGGTCACGCCCCTATTGTCATCCCGAAGCGTCGCGAGGGACCTGGGGGACGGGAGGCGCGCTGAGCGTGCCACCACCCGCCCAGGTCCCTCGCTCCGCTCGGGATGACAAGCGGGGTAAGCGGACCTAACGTAGAGGCATCCGAATCACGACCTTTTTCCTCGCGCTCCTCGGCGCCGCCGCACTGCGCGCGCAGCCGGTGCCGGTGCTCGAGCGGATCACGTCCAGCGCCGGCGCGTCGTATCAAACGACCGTGACCGGCTCAGCGGGAGCGGTGCCGCCTTCGTCGTACGTCGCGGCGATCAACCTCCACACCGGCCACTACTCGATCGTGCAGGCGGACGCGAACGGCGCATTCGCAACGAACGTCTTCGCGCCCGGCGGCTCCTCGCTGCTCCTCAAATGTGATCCCAACGGTCTTCTGCTTCCGCAGGCTCTTCAGCCTAACAAGATTCTCGGCGACAACACCGGTCTCCTCGGCCTCGTCGGAACGGTCGTTCAAGTTCCCGGCGAGACGCTCACCGGACTCTCTCCGCCCGGCGTGTTGCCGGTGTGGATCGCGGAGGCGCGCACGAACAAGCTCGCCTACCAGCGCGACGAACCGATGCTCGTCGACGGAACGTTCACCGTGTTAGGCGGGGCCGCGCCCGGTCAGACTGCGGACGTCGACATCTTCCTGTCGCTCATCGCCGTGAGCCGCAGCGACGGATCCGGAACGCTCGATCAGAACGCGTACTGCTCGACGCTGATGACGCCGACCGGCCTCCCGATCGAGCATCACACGCTCGAATATGCCGGCAGTCTCGGCGCAGCGCTGGCGATGCCGCTGGCCAGCTCCGGCGATCGATTGCGCGCGACGTTCGCGTTTTCGATCCACGGCTTTTCTTCCGACATCGAAGACGGCTACTACCGCCCGCTGCTGAGCTTTCTCCCGCGGGGACTGGCGACGGAATCCGCGCCGCGGCCGGGGATCATGTCGCGCTTCGATCACATCAATCGGCGCCGCAACGATCTGCGCCCCAACGGCCTGCTGCCGGTCATCCGTATCGGAAACCCGCAGCCGCCGCGGCTGCACTGGACGCTCCTCGCGAACACGTTCAGCCAAGGCACGCGCGGCGTGACGGCGGCCGGCGAGCGCGATCGCTTCGGCGTGTCGACGCGCATCGCCATGCCTTCCGATCGCTTCGTCGTTCCGCGCATCGATGCGCACACCGGCGCGCCGATCGTCTACGACCTCGAGCCGTACGCGATGACGATCGCGGTCTCGAACAAAGGCGAAGCGATCAATCCGCCGGCGATTCCGTTCCGCTTTCCATCGGGCAGCCTCACCGTCACGATCGTGCGGCCGAGCGGCATCACCACGACCATCCCGCCCGTGCCGTTCCGGCAATCGCGGCTCTGGGGCCAGGGCTTGTACGCCGACAACTCCGGCCTCGTCGACGCGAACTACTTCGTCGATCCGTACCAGCTCACGACGCTCGATCCGCGATTCAAAGTGATCTTCGTCGAAGACGGCGTGCACACGATCCAGGTCGAAGGCAGCATCGTCGACTTGTGGGGCAACACGTGGAACGGCGGCGGAACGTACCTCGTCGACGTCGCGACGCCGCTGGAGATCGACTCCGCGGTCATTCCCGGAACACCGTTGAACGTGGGCGACGCGATCAATCCGTCCGTGCAGCTGGTGCCCGCGGTGCCCGCGGATGTGGAAGTGCGGATTCGCTTCGCTCCATCCTCGCGCCGCGACGCCATGACGGAATCCCTCTTCCGCCTAACCGCATCCCCGCACGGATACGCACATCTCGATCCGGTCACGCTTGCTGGTGCAGGCGAGTATCGCGTCGACATCTACGCGAGCTGGCGCGACGAGAAAGGACACGCGTGGGCGGGCGCGCGCACGTGGGGCGGCGTCGTCGCGCCGCAGTCCTCGCCTGTGATCCTGCACGGCAAGCGTGGCGTCGACGATCAGAACGGCGGCGAGCTGGCGTGGTTCTCGCGCAAGCAGATCGGCCTCTCGAAAGACACCGGCGGCCATGTGCACTTCGCGTTTCACAGAGGTGATGTGCAGTGGATGGAAGACTCCGACGCGGCGACGATCCCGCTGTCGATCTTCGATCCGCAAAAGCTCATCACGCCGGCGCTGCTGCAGTACTGCTGCGCCGCGGGCATCGATGAGGAGCTGATCGCCGCAGGCGAGTCGCCGTTCTATTCGATCGGCGCGAACGGCGTCGATCCGCACGCGAGCAACCCCGACCACGCGGAGCTTTGGGCGTATGCGTATCGCGCCGTCGAGCGTCCCGGCGTGCGCATCCGCGAGATGGTCTCGGACGAAGGTCCGGCCGGTCTGTACTGGCGCTTCGACGATCGCTACGCACTTCAACAAGGGACGGGCGCGAACGGCGATCTGCCGAACGATTTCAAATTCCAATTCGGCGGCGCTGCGTTCTACGGGCGAGCGCTCGCACAGCCGGTCTACGCGACGTATGCGTCGCTGTTCGTGCTGACGGCGAACGGCGACGGCGACGGAACGCGCGTGTTCCCGCCGTTCCAGGGCAACGGCGGAGGTCCGTCCGGCGGCCCGCTGTTCACGTTGAAGGGCCGCGAGATCGACATGTTCTTTCATCCGACCGCGGTGCGCGCGGGAACGATCCTCACGCTCGGATCGACGGCGTCCTTCACCGGCCAGCTCGCGCCGACTCTCGCATCGAAGGTCGAGATCGTCGTGACCTCGCCGTCCGGCCTAACACACACGATCAGCGGACAGGCAAATGCGACCGGCTACTTCTATGTGCCCGCGGCGAACTTCATCGTGAACGAGCCCGGCGTCTGGCGCGCCCGCATGCGCACCTGGCACGACGGCCTGACCTCGGCCGGACAAGTCACACAACCATTCCCCACCGGCGATGTCCTCGGCTCGCGCGACGGAGAATTTTTCTTCTATGTTGCGGACGACGAGCTCCCTCTCGAGCCGATGCCGCGCTTCGTGCGGCCGGCCGACGGCCCGATCGCATTCACGGTCGTCCCGCCTGACGGCCTGACCAACATCGAGGTGCATGTCACGACGGCGATGCCGGGATTCATTCTCGAAGAAGGCCCTCTCGACGGCCTTGTCTATCGCTACGACGCAACGCGTCTCGCGCGTGATTTCCCGAATCTCGATCTGCACGATCGCGAAGGCCGCACCGGCGTCGATACGATCACGATCAGTGTTCATCTGAGCGGCACCGACGCATCGGGCGAGCGCAGACACTACGCGCGACGGGTCACGCTGCAGGGCGAGGAGATTCAGATTCCGACGCAGCGTTCACTGGGACGGCGTCGCAGTGTCCGCCGCTGACCGCGCGCCCGGCGACGGCAGCGGCTCCCGCAACGGAAGGATCCACGTATTGCGCATCAGATTGCGTTTCTGCGCCGCGAGATTCACGCGCGGATCGACGAACATCTGCGCCTTCCGGCCATTGAGACTGACCGCGATCGACGAGCGGATCTCCACCACTGCCCATCCCTCGCCGCGCAAGCGGTCCGCCATGTAATGCGCGAACTGCAGGATAGTGTCCGGCTGTACCCACATCTTCGATACCTGGTCGCGCACGAGATAGGTCGACGGATTGATGAAGCGCTGTTGCCCCGTCAATCGATCGATGGCCATGAAGCGTCCACGGCCCTGCTTCGATCGCAACATCATCCGCCACGCGAAGCGATGTCCTTCATCGGTCCAGTCCACGTTGCCCGCGTAGAGGAAGTGCCGCAGCGGAAGAAGAACCTGCAGTGCGAAATAGACGGAGAGCACGATCACCGCAGGTCGCGACACCTGCGGCTGGATCACCTTGCGCGCGCGCTTCGTTTGGAGTGCGGTAGCGGCAGCTACCGCTTTCTCAGGCGACGGAGTCGCCGCTCCGCGTCGTAAAAAAGCGGTAGCTGGCGCTACCGCACTCCAAAGACGCCGCGGCCAGTCGGGAGGAAGGTACAGCAGCGTTCCCGCCATGGCGAAGAAGGGAAAGATGCCGATGTCGAAAAGCTGATTGTTCATTCCGTGAAACGCCGCGGCCCACAGCAGTGCCAGCCAGCGCGTTTTCCGCCACAACAGAAGAGGCACGATGAAGAGATCGAACGCCAGACCGCCGTACGCAAACGCGATCACCACGCGCTCGTCGGTCAGATGCGGACCGACCCACGGAAGCGACGTGTGCCGCGCGAGCATGCCCCGCATCGGCGAGCCGCGCAGCCAGTCGGCGTTGATCTTCGCGATCCCCGCGTAGACGTACATCAGCGAGAACTGCGCGAGGAGAATCCAGAGCGTCCAGCGCGGCACCGTCGATGCGCGCACGCCTTTCTCGAATTTCGCATCGAGCGAGAAGGCGCGATGCGCCGGCACGAAAATCATCAGAAACGAGATCAGCGTGATGAGATAGAAGTGATTCAGATACCGCGTTTGATCGAGCAGAAAGACCCAGGCGAAGCCGAGAAAAAACAGCGGCGTGGCGACGCGGTACTTGTATCCGAGGACGATGCAGAGCGCGAGAGCTCCGAGAATCGCGAACAGCACGTACATCCCGTTGCCGGGCAACGGCCGCACCCATGAGAACCCGTAGTAGGTGAAGTGAAAATGCGGATCGATGTAGAACTGCTGGATCCACCCGTTCGCGAAATATCGACCGACTTCGACGACGAGCAGCGTGCCGAAGGCGATGCGAAAGAACACCAGCGACGCGATGTCGACCGGCTCGAAGAGACGAGCCCACAGCGTACGCGCAGCTGCGCCGAGGCGTTCTTTGGGAGACATGGACAGAGGTTAGTGTAGCAGGGCGTAACGAATCCGATAGATGTCGGCGCGACCCGCGTTTACCGCGTGATGGGACGTGAAGTAGAGAACGCCGGGCTCGTTCCTCGCGATGGATGGTCCGAACGTCCAGGCATCCGGCTCCTTGGAATTGATTTCCTGGTCGAGGAGTTGCCGGCTTCCGTATTTCCCGCCGAGCCACGGCGCGAAGTAAAGGTTGATCGCACCATCGAACGAGCCTGAAGACAGCACAATGGATCGACCGTCGTGAAGGAACGTCGCGTCGAAATCCTCGGCGGCGGTATTGAGCTCCTCGATATTCACTGCGGCTGCCCATCCATCGCCCTTGCGGGCGGCGCGAAACAGATCATGCTTCCCTGATCCGCCCCGCCCATCCGTCGCAAACAATAAAATCGCGCCGTCGGGAGATACGACCGGCGCCCATTCATCGCCCTCACTGTTGATGTTGCCGCCTAAATTCCGCGGCTGGCCATAATGGCCGGTCGCGGGATCGAAGGGCGCGAAATAGATGTCGTCCTTGCCGAGCCCACCGGCGCGATTGGAGAAGAAGTAGACGCCCTTTCCATTCGGATCGAACGAGGGATCGAAATCATTCGCGTCGGAATTGAACGTTGCGACGCGCGGCGCGCTCCATCCGCCTTCGGATTTCGTGCTCTCCAGAATCTCCCATTTGCCGGGACCTTCGGGCCACTCGAGCACGCCCCACAACATGTGTGTGCCGTCCGGACTGATCGTCATTCGCACTTCACTCCGCGCGGTCGACACAATGCCGGGCGCCCACAGTTCGTGAGAGCCCACGGTCTCGAAACGCGGAGGCGTGGCCGAAACGCAACTGATGGCCAAGAGCCCGATACCGACGATCATCCTTCGCATCAACGCGATCTTATCCGATCGGTGCCAACGGCATCTTCGGTAGACTGACGAGATGAAGACGGCACGATTAGAGGCATTCAGCGACGGCGTCATTGCGATTCTGATCACGATCATGGTGCTCGAGCTGAAGGTCCCCCAAGGGAGCGATTGGGCAGCGCTCGAACAACCTCTCTTCACGCTGCTCCTCTACGTTCTCAGTTTCGTCTACCTCGGAATCTACTGGTCGAACCATCACCACATGTTTCATGCGACCAAACGTGTCAGCGGCAGCGTGCTGTGGGCGAACCTGCATCTCATGTTCTGGCTCTCGCTCGTACCGTTCATGACGACATGGATGGGCGAGAGCCACTTCGCCGCCCTGCCCACTGCGCTTTACGGAACCGTGCTGCTCGCAGCAGCGGTGTCTTACACCATCCTCCAGATGCGGATCATCGCACTCGAGGGCCCCCACTCACCGTTGGCGAAGGCGGTCGGCTCCGATCGGAAAGGCAAGATCTCGATGATGTTGTACGTCGCGGGAATCGCTCTCGCGTTCGTTCACCCGTTGATCGCCGACGCACTGTACGCCGCGGTGGCCCTGATCTGGCTCGTTCCCGACCGCCGGATCGAATCCACACTCGCCGCGTCATTCTGAGCTTAGCGAAGAATCTCAAATTACGCATTTTGAGATCTTTCGCCGTCTTCGCGGCTCAAGATGACGGATGTGGCTGAACTTGGCGAATCGAGTACTTAGCTTAGTTAGGCGCACGGTTCCAGCCCTCGTGCGGTCGCGATGAGGTTGTTTCGCGAGAACCTGCCAACGCATGGCGAGTACGTGTGAACACATCGTGAATAACGCCGGGTGTGCGGACAACTGCAATCTTGCCAGCTCGGTCGATCCAAGCGGACCCGAGCGCCCCCAAAGCGTGATTCGACCGGAGGGTAGGGTTTTTACTCGTGTCGTCACACCTAAGGTGGAGTGGAGTATCACGCCGCGAGAACTGAGGGGGAGAATCATGCGCAAAGCGACGCTGCTTTTGCTCTGTCTTGTTCTTGTCTGTCCAGTGTTCGCCTCGGAAACAGCTGTTGGCCGTACCACGACGCGAATCCATCTGAGGTGCGGGCCGGAAAAGTCTGCCGATAGCATCACCGTACTTCGCGTTGGCGATCAGTTGGAAATTCTACAAGAACGCGACGATTGGTTCCGTGTCCGCGTCCGTAGAATCGACGCGAAGGGCTGGGTACATGGCCGGTATGTAAGAGTCGACGCGCAGAACGTCACCACTTCAAACGTCGACCAAGCGGAGGAACCAATGGCGGCAACTGTTACGGATGATCCGTACCGTGGCATCATCGCGTGCAAATGGGTGCTCGACAAATATCCAATCGCTGATCGCCTGAAGCAGGTCGGCCTCACCCTCACGCGAGGTATATATGAATGCGTCGATGATCCTGGATATGTGCTTCTGGCTTTTGGCAATGAGGTCAGTCTTGCCTACTTGAAAGCAGCTATCCGCGCATTCTCAACCGTCGAGAACGCTTATATCGCTTCTATGGGTCCAGATCCGCAGTATCAAGGCGCCATTCTCGTCGGTTACCAAAAGGGTGACAAACAGCGCATTGCGAGGTTAAGTGACGTGGCAGAGGCGATCGGCGCGCTGGATCCTGACGAGATCAAGGGAGTCGACGACCTCGCACCTGTACGAGAGCTGATCAAAGTTCACCAGATACAAGATCATTGAGTTGGCGGCGCCTAACTTTGGTGTGAAGCTGGCACGGCCCGCCTTCGGCCCGGCAGCCGAGCTGCTTACCTTATCGCCAGCGTGACGGCGTCACGGC
>Ga0075418_10006648_pt1 | contig 13044 bp, 4 predicted proteins | sample SoiMetdeltSBSDD2_FD_81776 | JGI IMG/M metagenome (GOLD analysis project Ga0075418, IMG submission 81776) | Bulk soil microbial communities from a Populus tree surrounding site in Tennessee, USA - Soil MetaG P. deltoides SBSDD2 | ecosystem: Environmental > Terrestrial > Soil > Tree plantation...
CGGATCGACCGGTCCAGGACGTTGCTGGAGGAGCCGGGTACCGGTCACAACCGCTGGCATCCCGACATCCCGCCGCTGGTGCGCTGCGAGCCCGGCGACGAGGTCGTCCTGGAGACCCGCGACGCCTTCGACGGGCAGATGGGCCCCGACGCGACGTTGGAGACCGTGGCCGCGCCGAACCTGGACGTGGTGCACCCGTTGACCGGCCCGGTCTACGTCGAGGGCGCGCAGCCGGGCGACCTGCTCGAGGTGGAGATCCTCGAGGTGGTCCCGGACAGCTATGGCTACACGGTCCAGGTGCCGGGCTTCGGGTTCCTCCGCGATGTCTTCCCCGATCCGTTCATGGTCCGCTGGCAGCTGGCCGACGGCTGGGCCACCTCCGACGACCTGCCCGGCGTGCGAATTCCCGGCGCACCGTTCATGGGCACGATCGGGCTGAGTCCCGGCCACGAGGCGCTGGCCCGGATCACCGCCCGCGAGCAGGCGGCTCTGGACCGCGGCGGCTTCGTGCTGCCGCCGTCGCCCGCCTCGGCGGTACCGGACGACCCGCGGATCGCCGCCGAGGCGCTGCGCACCATCCCGCCGCGCGAGCAGGCCGGCAACGTCGACATCAAGCAGCTGTCGGCGGGTACCCGCCTGTTCATCCCGGTGGACACGCCAGGCGCGCTGTTCTCCGCCGGGGACGGGCACTTCGCGCAGGGCGACTGCGAGACGTGCGGTACCGCCATCGAGATGAACGCGACACTGCGGGTTCGGTTCGCCGTCCACTCCGGCGAGGCGGCGGCCAAGGGCATCCGCGACCCGCGGTTCTCGCGCACCGACTACTGGGTTGCTCCGGAGTACGCCACGCCCCGCCGGTTCTTCGCCACCACCGGGATGTCGCTCGGCCCGGACGGGCAGGTGCAGTCCGAGGACGCCACGCTGGCCGCCCGCAACGCCCTCCTCAACATGATCGATCATCTCGGTGAGCGCGGGTGGAGCCGCCAGCAGGCGTACGCGATCTGCAGTGTCGCGGTCGACCTGAAGGTGAGCCAACTGGTCGACGTGCCGAGCTTCCTGGTCTCCGCGTTCCTCCCCGAAGACATCTTCACCGGTTGAGCCGGCGTGGTCAGCGCATGGGAGGCGGCCGGGGAGGGTACCGGCGTCGGCATGGAGAGAGTCGATCGTGGCGTGGCGCCGGTCTTCGGGCCCGGCGTGACCATCGGTGTCGGGTTGGGCGGCTTCCTCGACGGCATCGTGCTGCACCAGATCCTCGGCTGGCATCACCTGCTCTCGGCCCGCCCGCAGTTCGACATGCGGGCCAACGAGCTGGCCGACGGGCTGTTCCACGTCGGGACCTGGCTCGTCGTCCTGGCGGGTCTGCTCTGGTTGTACGCCCGACTGCGCCAACCGCCGGTACCCGGCGCCTGGCCCCGGCTGGATCGCGGCCCCCGGCCCTGGCGGGCGCTGTTCGGGTCGATGCTGGTCGGCTGGGGCGTGTTCAACGTGGTCGAGGGGCTCGTCGACCACCACCTGCTCGGCCTGCACCACGTGCGTCCCGGAGCCGACCAGCTCGTCTGGGACCTCGTGTTCCTGGCCTTCGGCGCCCTCCTCGCCGGTGCCGGCTTCCTCGTGGTCCGGCCACGACGGATGGCCCGACCACGACGGAGCCGCGACGACGAGCCGGCGGACCTGCCCGGGTGACCCACGTCCGGTGCTGTCCGCCGACGTGCGCTCCGCCGACGTGCAGTATCTGAATTGTCCGTGGCTGGCTGATGCGCGTGCCGGTCGCCCTGCATAGTGTCGGCTGCGCCCGCTGTGGCGTGGGACTTCATGGGGGTTGGCCATGTGGCGTTTCGGGGTGTCGGTCGTCGTCCTGACGGTCTCCGCTGGCCTGGTCGGCGCCGCGGAGTCCAGCCTTGCGGTGGCTGCGCCGGCCAACGACAACTTCGCCGATGCGGAGGCGATCGCCGGCGGCTCGGGCTCCGTCGAGGGGAACCTCGCCGGAGCGACGACCGAGCCGGGCGAGCCGGGCGGCGCGGGTGCGCTGCCGTCGATCTGGTACCGGTGGACCGCGCCGCAGTCGGGACTGTTCCGGTTCGACCCGTCGACCGGAGTCTTCAAGCCCCGGCTGTCGGTCTTCACCGGGACGTCGCTGCCATCGCTGCAGACCCCGCCGTACGACTGGTGCCCGCTCGTGGCGTACGAGCCGGACGTGTACGTGCTCGCGGCAACCGGCGGAGCGAGCTACGTGTTCTCGTTGAACGGGTACTCCGCGAGCGGGGAGGCGGGCCGCACGACCCTGCGGTGGGCGCCGCACACCCGGCCGGCCAACGACGCGTTCGCCGCCGCCACCCAGGTGGGCACGCTCGACCCGGTGCTGGCCGGGGCGAACTGCGCGGCCACCGCGGAGGCCGGCGAACCACTGGACCAGTACACCAGCCGGCGGACCGTGTGGTTCTCCTGGACGCCCGGCGTGACCGTGCGCGAGTCCGTACCCGATCTCCCGAACCACCTGATCGTCACCGTGTACACGGGATCCTCGCCCGGCGCGCTGACCCGGGTCGCCCGCAGCGCCGACATCCACGGCGAGTACGGCGCCCAGTTCACCGCGCAGGCGGGCACCACCTACCGGATCCAGGTGGACAGCCAGGGCAACCCGCAGGCCGGAGTGGTCGGCCCGCAACCGCCGTTCACCGTCGCGATGAGGAAGCTCGGGCACTGCAACGACGCCTTCTCCTGTGCCACCGGACTGGCGAACGAGATTCCGCTGGCGCTGGACGGCGACGTGCTGAGCGACAACATCGGGGCCACCGCCGAGCCGGGTGAACCGGCCCACGCCGGGTCGCCGGCCAGCCACTCGCTGTGGTGGCAACTCACGCCACCGGTCGCCGCCACCGTCACGCTCTCCACGGCCGGGTCGGGCATCGACACCGTTCTGGCCGTCTACACCGGCTCGCGGATCGACGCGGTGAGCCTCGTCGCGGCCGACGACGACTCGGCGGGTGGCGGCGCCGGCCGGGTCTCGTTCGCCGGGACCGGCGGCACCACGTACCGCATCGCGGTCGACGGCAAGGCCGGCGCCGAAGGCCAGATCGCGCTGGCCTGGCGGCTGGACATCCCGCCGCCGCCCAACGACATGTTCGCCGCCGCCACCGTCGCCAGCGGCGTCCAGGGCAGTTCGGCGTCGTACACCTGGTCGGCGACGAAGGAGCCGGGCGAACCCGCGCACGAGGGCGTCGCCGGCGGCCGCTCGGTGTGGTGGCGCTACACCGCACCGGCCACCGGCCGGCTGCGCCTGGTCTCGACCGGCGACTTCATCGTGCTGGCGGTCTACCGCGGCTCCTCGGTCGGCGCGCTGACCCGGGTCGCCGGCGCCCGGCAGACCGGAGTCGCGCCGCTGACCGTCGACGTCGACGCCACCGCCGGCAGCACGTACTCCATCGTGGTCGACGTGACCGACCTTCTCCACGGCCCGGACGTCGCCACCCTGACGTGGTCGTTGTTCCCGCCACGACCGTCCAATGACGACATCGCGAACGCGGCGGTCCTCAGCGGGACGAGCGGGACGGTCGACAGCCACGACGTCGGCGCCACCAGGTCCGAAGTGGACGAACCGTTCGGCACGTCGGTCTTCTACCGGTGGACCGCGCCGTCCACCGGACTCTACCTGTTCGACACGATCACCAGCGACTTCGACACCGGGCTGTGGGTGTACCGCGGCTGGGGATCCTCGCTGCTGCCGCTGCCGCGGGTGACGTTCAACGACGACGCGGTGACGCTGCGACACGATCCGGACGACTTCCGGGGCGTCGCCGGCGCGGACCACACCAGCGCCGCCGCGATCGCCGCCGTCGCCGGCCAGACCTACACCATCCTGCTGGTCGGACCGGACCTGCAACAGGGCCGCTTCACGCTGCACTGGGCTCCGGTGGCGTCCTGGCGACCCCTGAACGACGCGTTCACCGCCGCGCAGAGCCTCTCCGGCGGATCCGGGTCGGTGACCGGGCGGGTCGCCGACAGCACCACCGAACCCGGCGAACCCGGCGACGTGTTCGGGTCGATCTGGTACACGTGGACCGCGCCGGCCAGCGGGCCGGTCCGGTTCTGGACCGGCGCCGACCCGGTCCGCCACCCGCTGCTGTCGGTGTACACCGGCGGTACCCTCGCCACGCTCACGCTGCTGGCCGAGAACGGGTACGGGATCGCGACACCCGGATCCCGGATCGATCTCACGGTGGCGGCCGGCACCACCTACCGGATCCGGCTGGCCGGGTGGGACGGCTCCTCGATGTCCTGGCCGGGCACCGCCACCCTGCGGTGGGGCCCGCCACCGCCGGCACCCGCCAACGACGCGTTCACCGCGGCCTCGGGCATCTCCGGCGCCACCGGGACCGTGGACGGGAACTCCGAGTGGGGTACCCGCGAACCGGGCGAGCCGACCGGCGACGGGGAGCCGGTCGCCTCGGTCTGGTACCGCTGGACCGCGCCGACCACCGGCAGCGCGTCCTTCTGGGTCACCGACGGCGACCTGTACCCCATGGTCGAGGTCTACACCGGCAGCCGGGTCGACGCGCTGACCCGCGCCGAGCGGGTGTCGCCCGGTGCCGAACAGGTCTACCCCGGCGCCCGGGTCACGGTACGGGTGAGCGCCGGCACGACCTACGGGATCCAGGTCCAGGGATCGGACTACGTCAACGGCCGGTTCCGGATGGCGTGGAGCACCCTGCCGCCACCGCACGACAACCTCAGCGGTGCGGTGACGCTGGACGGCCGCGAGGGGGTCTCCCCCGCGTGGGACTGGTCCGCGACGACGATCCGGGCCACCCGCGAGCCGGGCGAGCCGAACCACGACCCCGACCGCGCCGCCCTGTCGACGGTCTGGTTCCGCTGGACCGCGCCGGGGACCGGGCCGGTGACGTTCGAGGTCGCGGACGCCTCCAGCATCAGCACCAACATGCTCGCCGCGTACACCGGGACGGGCTACGGGTCGCTGACCCAGGTCGCCCGTACCGGCTGGGAGATCTGGCACACCATGCGGTTCGACGCCACCGCCGGCCGCACCTACCTCATCGTCGCCGACGGCGGACCCCACGGCGGCGGTCAGCTGCGCCTGCGGTGGTCCCAGTACACCGACCAGGTCGTGCCCTCCGGAACCCTCGTCATCGACGGCGGCGCGAGCACCACCGGGCAGCGGATGGTCACCCTCACCCTGACCGCCACCGACAACGTCGCCGTCACCGGCGTCCGCGTCTCCAACTCCCCGGCGCGCAATGCCTGGCGCCACCCGAGCGGTGCCGGTACCCAGTGGGTGCTCACTCATGCCGAGGACATCGAGGGCAACTTCCAGGGCGACCCGGTGACCGTCCGGTGGTCGCTGACCGACCTCTACCGCGGCGGCACCAACGCCGGCGGGACCAAGACGGTGTACGCGCAGTGGCGGGACGCGCAGGGCAACTGGTCGCCGCTCGCCAGCGACACGATCGTGGCGAACCTGCCACCGATCGGCGCGGATCCACCGCCGCCTCCGTCCAGCGCCCCGCGGAGGCCGCCGGCACCGGCACCGTCGGGCACGATACCGCGGAAGGCCTGGCCACTCCCGTGACGTGTAGCCGGGCCGCAACGCGGGAACTCTGCTGCGCATGAAGGGGATCGGCCGCGCGGTTCGGGCAGCCGCCGCGGTGGCGGCCGCGGTCGCCGCCCATGACCTGGTGCAGCGAGATCACGCCATCCTGCGGAACTTCCCGCTGGTGGGCCGGGCCAGGGCGGCACCGGCGCCGCCCCGCTGATCTTCACCGACACCGTCTCCCTGCCGTTCCAACTCGGGTTCGCCCGGGTCTACCGGGTCTTCGCCGAACACGGGCTGAACGAGCGGATCGCCTTTGTCGGCGGCGGCAAGCTGGGCCTGCCGGACAACGCCGTCGTCGCGTTCGCGCTCGGCTGCGACATGGTGAACATTGCCCGGGAGGCGATGCTGGCGATCGGCTGCGTCCAGGCGCAGAAGTGTCACACCGACACCTGCCCCACCGGCGTGGCCACCCAGAACAGGTGGCTGGTCCGCGGGCTGGACCCGCCGTCCAAGGCGACCCGCCTCGCCAACTACATCCGTACCCTGCGGCGCGACCTGATGAAGGTCGCCGAAGCCTGCGGGGTCGAGCATCCCGGCCTCATCGGTACCGACTCCGTCGACGTGCTCGACGGCCGTACCGCCGCCACCCCGCTGCACGAGGTGTACGGCTACCGCCCCGGCTGGGGCCTACCCTCCGCCGCCGACCAGGCCGAGATCATCAGGCTGATGACCGCGACCGCGCCCCAGGGGGCAGCGCCCCGCCGTCCCCGGACGCGACCCGGGTCAGCTAAGGGCGCACTGATCACGACCCGTACGGCAGCACCGCCCGGATGGTCGTGGGGTCCGCCGGCCGGGCCGTCGACGGTCAGCGCGAAGCTCCGCTGGCAGACCAAGCCAGGCCGTGGCCGCGCCGGCGCGGCGATTCCGCGCCGCCGCGTGGCACACCCGGCCCCTACCCGCCCGACCCGCCCGGCCCGCGCTCACGGGTCGAGGTTGACCGCCGTGGCGCGGATCCATCGACCGGAGTGTTCGCCGGTGGCCAGGCGCAGGTGTTCGACGCCGCCGAGGCTGGCGCGGGCGTCGACGGTGACCGGGTCCCCGACCCGGTGGCTGGAGGTCACCGCGGTGGTGTGTCCCTGGCTGTCGCTGGCGTACGCGATCAGGGGGGCGGCGGCCACCACGCTGCGTCGCGGGGCCCGGTAGCGGAGTAGGGCGAAGACGCCACGCCGGACGGCGCGGGGCGACTCGGGCAGGTGGTACCCGGCGAGCCGGCCGCCGGTGACGGCGTACCACAGGCCGGGGCGGTCCTTGATCCGGACCCGGCCGCCTGACGGGACGCTGGCGCGGCGCGACAGCGTCACGGTGGCCTCGGCGAGGGTACGGCCGTCGCGGTCGAAGCGGTGTCCGGTGTGCCGACCCGCGGCCAGCGCCACTGTCCCGGCATCCGACGGTGGCGAGTCGGCGTAGAACAGGTCGGCGATCTGGGCGAACACCGGATCCCCCGTGATCCCGTAGAGCGTGGCCTGCTGCACGGTGTGGATGACGTGGTAGGAGTGCAGGTCGAACCCGTGGCGTAGACAGTACTTGCTGCGCCAGCCCGGGTTGCGCATCAGCGGGTAGGCGTCCCGCGCCGTGGTCAGCGCGCCGCGCAGCAGCAGCTTGGCCTCCTCCCGCCGGGTCAGCACCCAGTACTCCCACAGGCCCATCGCGGAGAGCAGGTGACCGTTGTAGGTACGGTCTCCGGCGACCCGGTCCGGGAACGGGTACTCCTCCAGCCACAGCAACCCGTCCACCACGTAGACGCCCCATGGCCGGCCGGCCACCGGCGGCAGCAGGTACGAGGCGAACGTGGCATCCGCCGCCGCCCGCCAGCGGCCCTCGCCGGTGACCTCGGCCAGCCGGCAGAACAGGCTCAGCGCCTGACCCTGGGCCAACATCGAGAACCACGGCGGCGCGAACCGCTCCGGCCCGCTGTGCAGCCCGGTCTCGAACGAGTACGGGTAGAACCAGCCGCCCTGATGCGCCACCCGCCGGTCGAGCAGCCGCTGCGCCTGCCGCACCGCGCGCTCGAGGTGCCGGCGGTCGCCGCTGAGCCGGTGACTGTCCACCAGGTACAGCCCGTACTGCGCCTGCGCCACCGGATGGTCCCAGAGCCGGCCGTCGACCTCGTACATCCGCACCCCGTGCCGGTCATGTGCCCCGGTGTCGACCAGCGGCGCCGGCGCCCGCACGTCCGAACGCAACGGGACCGGCAGGCCCCGGATGTCGAAGTCGTCGTACCGGAACCGCAGTGGCACACCCTGGACCGTCGGCGTGGTCCAGGTGCCATCGCCGACCCGGGAGGCGGCACCCGGTCGCGGCGCGCCGGGCGTGCCCACCGGCGCCGGCGAGTTTCCCGAGCCTTGCAGCCATCGAGCATTGCGATTGTTGTCAATATCAACGCGCATCGCCAAGGCACCCCCGGCGATACCCGCACCAACAACCAGACAGCCGCCGATAACCGACCGACGAGTCCACCGGACCCGCCGATCCGCGTCACCACCGGCCACCATTCCGCATGCCCCTTACCCTGGTTGCACGCCCGGATCAGCCTAGGTCCGACCCGGTTGGCGCTCCCGTGCCTAACCATTCGGCGTGTTCACGACGAACGAATTCGTCCGAAACAGTGAAGGCCTTTCGCGGACACCGCGGTGAGCAGGCGCGACCCGCGATGGGTATCGGTAATCGAATCACCAGCAAAGGTGTCGGGAATTCGACCCGCCGGCACGGCCGGGATGGATGACGGTTGGCGACCGGACTGCTGCACTGGGTAGCACAGTGATGACCCCGGCGTACCCGCCGTTGACTTCGGGGGAGCACGATGAGCCGCCCATCCGCGCCCGTACCATGGCATTCCCGCGTTCTGCGCCCGGTCGAGTTGCTCGGCCGCGTGCTGGAGCTTGCGCTGGCGACCCTGATCCGTCCGCTGCTCGTCGCCGCCCAGTGGACGGGCAAGACCGTGCTGCGGGTGGCACAGGCGGTGCGCCGCCGGCTTTCGCGTACCCCGGGGGATGCCCCGGCCACGAACCAGCCCGCCGCCGAGCCCGCCGCCGAGCCCGCCGCCGGGACGGCCGGCGGGACGGCCGACGCCACGGGCGGGCCGGGTTGGCAGGCCGCGGCTCCGCCACTGCCCGCCGCCAGCGACCGGGAACGTCCGGCGCTGTCGCTGCGCTCGATGTGGAGGATCGCCGCCGGCTACGTCCTCGCGGTGCTCGCCTGGGTGGTGGCGACGGTGCTGCGACGGGTCGACTCGGCGTTGCAGCAGATGGGCGTCGGGGACAGCTCCGGCGGCAGCGCACTGGGCTTCCCGGTGTCGTGGAGCGACCTGACCGAGACGTTGCGGATGCCCGCGGCACGCACCGCGCTGGCCGCGACCCACGCGGCGTGGGAGGGGTACCGGACGGACGTGTCCCAGCCGACCGTGCTGCGCAACCCGTTCGCCGTGGCGCAGTCGATGGTCGTGCTCGACTTCTGCTTCATCGTCCTGTACTCGATCCTGTTCACCGTGGTGCTGGTCGGGCTGTACCGGCTCAACAGCCGGACCGGGGGCTCGGCCGTCGAGGAACAGTCGCGGCTGCGGCGGTCGCGCATCCTGTACGGCGGCGGCTTCGCCCTGGCCCTCCTGTTCCTCGTCGATCTGGTGGAGAACGTCGAACTCGAACGCGCACTGGTCCTGCGGCAGCCGCCCGCACCGCTGCCGTTCGACATCGCGTTGGGCCCGCTGATGTCTCTGCTCAAGCTGCCGCTGGCGGTGGGCATGCTGGTGCCGATGCTGTTCGTGGCGTTCGTCCTGGCCGCGCAGAGCCGGCCGCTCCGCAAGACCCTGCTGTCCGTCCGGGGCGCGCTGTACGCCGTTGGCGGACTCTTCGTCCTGCTCATGTTCGGCATGGGTGCCGCGCAGGCGGACGACGTGATCCGCGCCTGGGACGGGTGGCGGGCGCTGTGGGCGGTGTTCGCCTGCGTTGCGCTCTCCGTCACCGTGTACGCCGTCACCCGCTACCTCAGTAGCGGCGCCCGGGAACAGCCGGCCCCCGATGTCGGCCGGCGCGCGCAACCTCTGCTGCTCGGTACCGGCGTACTGCTGATTCTCATCGGTCAGGTGCTGCGGCTCGGCGGGTTGGGCTGGGGCCTGTCGGTCGCGGGCGGCATCTTCGTGGTGCTGTGGGCGCTCGGCCTGCCGGTGGACGGGTTGCCGAAGTGGCGGACGACGGCAACGCGGCGCCCGCCCGGAGCCGCGGTCCTGGCCGTCACCGGCATTGCTGGCGGTGTCGTCGGCGCCGTCCTCGCGGTGTCGCTGGATGCGGCCGTGCCGCTGGGCATCGTGCTCGGCGCGGTGCTGGCCCTGGCCGCCCTGGCGGCATGGTGGCTGTGGTCGGCGGGTCAGACCGCGACCCGCCACGACGAAGGTCCGGGCGCTTCGGACCTGCGGGCCGGCCGGGTCGAGGCAGACCTGGCCGTGGCCGCGTGCAACGCGGCGGTCAGGGCCGCGCTCGACGAGGACATGGCTGCCTGGTCCGGGCACGCCCAGGCGGCCGCGACCCACGCCGCACGGACGAAGCGCCATGCCGACGACGCGCAGGCAGCGGGCGCCGACACGGTGGTGGCGGCGGGCCTCGTCGCGTCCGCCGGCCAGGCGGAGGTCACCGCCCGCGAGGCGGTGGACGCGCGGATGATGGCGGTGTGGGGCGACCGGCTCGGCCGGCTCGCCGGTGCGGCGGTCGCCGCCATCGTGGTGGTGATGATCGCGCGGGCCATCGCGCTCGACGCGTACATCCGGGAGCCGGCGAACTGGGACGTGATCCGCTGGCCGTTCCTCGGCGCGGTCGCCGCCGGACTCGGTGGCCTCGTGGTGTGCGCGTACCCGACCCGTGACCCGGGTGACGAGAACCGCTGGCTGACCGTCGCCTGGCTGGGCTTCACCGCGGCCGCGTTCGGCTCCGGCCTGTTCCTGCTGCAGGACGCGTACGCCATCACGGGAGCCCAGGCGGCCGGGTCGGTGTCTCTCCTGCTCGGCGGCTTCACCATCCTCACCGGTGCCCTCGCCCTGCTCGCCGCGCTGATCCGGCGTGGTCCGCTCACCCAGTACGCCCTGGCACCCGCGCTACGCACCCTGCACTTCACCCGGTTCCCGGTACTGGCCTTCCTGGTCGTCTGGGTGGTCGCGGTGTCCGCATTGGACAGTGGGGGGTTCCATGACATCCGGCGGTACGCCCGGCCGACGAGCACCGTCCCGCCGACGATCGGTCAGGCATGGCAGCAGTACGTCCAGGCGGTCCCGGCCGGCGGTGCCCGCCCGGTGATCCTGGTCGCCGCGCAGGGCGGCGGCATCCGCGCCGCGGTGTGGACCGCGCTGGTGTTGGAGTGTGTCTTCGGTCCGGGACCGGTGGCCAGGTCCGGTCCCCTGTGCGCCGCAGGCGAAGGGGTCCCCGACCCGGCGCTGATGGCCGGCGAGGCGGCCAAGCCGCTGCCGGTCTTCCTGGCCAGCGGCGCGTCCGGGGGCAGCGTCGGTCTCGCGGCCTGGACGGCCCGGCGTGCCGACCTGGTCCTGGACGGGCCGACCTCGACCACACCGCGGGTGGTGGAACGCGCGCTCGACCGCGACTTCGTCGCACCCGACGTGGCCCGCCTCCTGCTCGCCGACATCCCGCACGCGTTCCTCGCCTGGAACCGCGCGGACCGCGCCGAGATGCTCGAACGTGCCTGGGAGCAGCCGTGGCAGACCGCCGGCGCGCCGCCGCACGGGCTGGCCCGGGGGCTTCGCGAGACGTGGGAGGTCACCCACGCCGGCGGCACCTGGGCGACCCCGGTGCTGGCCCTCAACGGTGCCAGTGTCGAGGACGGCTGCCGGTTCGTCGCCAGCGCGGTGGACTTCACCCTGCCGCGGGAGTTCCCCGCCACCCCGGCCGACGTCGCGACCGCCGTCGACGCCACCGACGACCGACCCGACGACGCCGCCTGCCGTGGCGTGGACAGCGGTACCGCCGAAGCGGTGGACATCCTCCCCTCGACCAACGAACTCATCGACTACCTGTGCTCCACCGAGGACGTCCCGCTCTCCACCGCCGCGCACATCTCCGCCCGGTTCCCGTACGTGTCACCCACCGGCCGGATCGACCGGCGCCAGTGCACTGACGAGGTCGGTCTGGTCCCGGACCCGGCGATCTCGTACGACGCCGACGGCGGGATCTTCGACAACTCCGGCGCCGGCACCGCGGTCGACGCCTGGCGCGCCCTGGCTCCGCTGGCCGCCGCCACCGAACGGCAGGCCGGTACCTGCCTGGTCCCGATCTTCCTGCAGATCGACAACTCGCCGCCGGCGGCGACGGTGAGCTCGGCCGCCGACCCCCGACCCGACGAGCTGACCGCACCGATCGGTGCCACCCTGGGCCAGATCTCCAGCCGGGACCGGTACGCCAGGGCCAGCGCGGCGGCCGCCTTCGGGCAGCCGGTCTCGGCTGCCGGGCTGCGCGTCCTCGCCGACGCATTCGACAGGGACGGCCACTCGCCATGGTTCCGGATCGCGCTCTACGGCCAGCCCGGCCCCGAACCGCCGCTCGGCTGGACCCTGGCCCCGGAGACCGTCGACGACATGCGCTCGCAGCTGCGCGCGCTGCCGAACCAGCGTGAGATCCAGGCCCTGCGCAGCCTGCTGCGCGAGGGCGCGATGTCCTGCCAGCGGTAGCCGGCGGAACTACCCGGACCTCGTCGGCGGCACAGCGAGCGGTCTCGCCGGCGCGGTGCGACGCTGGTCGGGTGGGGCGGGCCGGCGGACCAGGGCCGAGACGGCGGCGTACGGTGGCCGCCGCCCTGGCCGCGTCCACGGTGGCCGGGCTGGCGGTGGCCGGCTGCGCGGCGCCGGGCGGGCGCGCCCCGGTGGATCGACCCGCCGCCTCGACCGGTGGAGCACCCGGACCGACCGCGACCGCGTCGCCCAGCGGCGCCGCCACCGCGACGCTGCTGGCCGCCGGTGACATCGCCTCCTGCGACTCCAGTGGCGACGAGGCGACGGCGGCACTGCTCGACCGCGTCGACGGTGTGGTGGCCACGCTGGGCGACCATGCGTACCCGGACGGCTCCGGGGCCGACTTCGCCCGCTGCTACGCACCCGGCTGGGGCCGGCATCGCGGCCGGACCCGACCAGCCCCGGGCAACCACGAGTACCACACCCCGGGCGCCCGCGCCTACTTCGACTACTTCGGCCCCGCGGCCGGTCACCCGGCGCGCGGCTACTACGGGTACGACCTGGGCGCCTGGCATGTTGTCGTGGTCAACTCCAACTGCGCCGCGGTCGGCGGCTGCCACGCCGGCTCACCCCAGCACCGCTGGCTCCGCGCGGACCTGGCCGGATCGCGCGCCCGCTGCACGCTCGCGTATTGGCACCATCCGCTGTTCAGCTCCGGCGCGGTGCACTCCGGCAGCACCGAGATGCGCCCGATCTTCCAGGCGCTCTACGACGC
>Ga0075418_10006650_pt1 | contig 13044 bp, 10 predicted proteins | sample SoiMetdeltSBSDD2_FD_81776 | JGI IMG/M metagenome (GOLD analysis project Ga0075418, IMG submission 81776) | Bulk soil microbial communities from a Populus tree surrounding site in Tennessee, USA - Soil MetaG P. deltoides SBSDD2 | ecosystem: Environmental > Terrestrial > Soil > Tree plantation...
AGCCTGGACCAGTTGCCGACGCTGGCCGAGCTGCGGGACGTCGAGACGATCGGCGTGCAGCTCGAACTGCCCGGCGGCGAAGTGGCAGTGGCCGAGACCCTGGAAATCGAAGCGACGTCGGAGGTCGCGGTCGACGATGCGGATGTGTCCGTCGATGCCGCTCCCGAGGACGCCGACGACAACGCCTCGCCGTCGCTCGTCGCTTCTTCCGACGACGACGAACCCCACACGCTCGGCGACCCACCGCCATCTGACCCTGCGCTGTAGGTCGGGCTTCAGCCCGACACCACCATGCCCGAACGTCTCCACAAGCTGCTCGCGCAGCACGGGTTTGGCTCGCGCCGCGAGATCGAGAAGTGGATCCTCGAAGGCCGCGTCGTGCTCAACGGCCGCGCGGCACAACCCGGCGCCAGCTATTCGAGCGGCGATCGCGTCGCGATCGACGGTCGCGATATCACGAGTCGCCTCAAGGTCAGCGCCGCCGCTCCCAGCGTGTTGCTCTACAACAAGCCGCAAGGCCAACCGATCACTGCCGCCGGCGAAGGCACTGAGGCTGGCAAATCCGTGATGGAGTCGTTGCCGTCGGTGCGCGGCGCGCGCTGGCTGATCGTGAACACGATGCAAGCCGGCGACAGCGGCCTGATGCTGCTGACGAGCGACGGTCGTCTGGCCGATGCACTGCGTCGTCGTGCCGAGACGATTCCAGCGGCCTACGTTGCTCGTGTGCTCGTGCCGACGCCGGAGTTCGATGTCGAGAAGCTGCCGCGCGTCGTGAACTACGACGAGGAGACGATCGAGTTCGAGAGCATCGAGCCGGCGGGCGGCGAGGGCACGAATCGCTGGTTTCGCGTCGAGTCGCGCCGCGCGCATCGGCGCGCCGCCGTGCGTGCACTGTTCGAGAGCCGCGGGTTGCAAGTGAGTCGCGTGATCCAGGTGCAGTTTGCGGACATCGAGTTGCCGCGCGACCTGCCACGCGGCCGACACCGCGCGCTGTCGCACGATCGGGTCGCAGCGCTGTACGCGCTTGCCGGGCTGGAACAGCCGCAAGCGGAGGAGCGGGCAAGCGCCAAGCCTTCGCGCCGGCGACGCCCGGCTCCTGACAGACGACCGGCTACCGGCAGACGACCGGCTACTGGCAGGAAAAAGTCTCGCCGCTGACGCCGCGGCTGTCCGGACCCATCAGATACAGATACGGCGCGACGATCGCAGCCGGCTCCGGCAGCGTTGCCGGATCTTCCGCCGGATACGCCTGCAGACGCATCTTGGTGCGCACTTTGCCCGGATCGATGCTGTTGACGCGGATCGTCGGCCGGTTCTCCAGCTCGTCGGCCAGCATGTGCATCAGGCCGTCACTCGCCCACTTCGACGCGAGGTACGCGCCCCAGTAGGCGCGCGGACGCGCCACAACGCCACTCGACGTGAAAATGATCGATGGATCCGCCGAGCGCTTCAGCAGCGGCAGGCAATAGCGCGTGAGGATGAACGGCGCGGTGACATTGACGTGCATCGTGCGCATCCACTTGGGAACATCGTGATGCTCGATGGGCGCGCGCTCGCCGAGGATGCCGGCGTTGTGGAGCAGCGCGTCCAGCCGGCCGAACTCCTGGTCGAGCGCGGCTGCGAGCTTTTCGTAGTCTTCGGGCCCGGCCTTCTCGAAGTCGAGAGGCACGATCGACGGCCGCGGATGCTTGGCGCCGACGATGGAGTCGTAGACCGCTTCGAGTTTACGTACGTTGCGTCCGTGCAGGAGCACGGTGGCGCCGTGCGCAGCCGCTGCCTGAGCAACCGCCTTGCCGATGCCATCGCTCGCGCCGGTGATGAGAACGACGCGGTCGGTCAGCAGATTGGCGGCGGGCTGGTACGTGCGCGGATCGATCTTGTCTGTCTTGTTGTCTGTCATGGCGGCGCGCATTGTACGCGGTCAATCCGGCAGCAGCCCCGAGAGCCAATGCAGCACGTTGAGTACGAACTGGGCGTTCTGCGACGCCTCGGGATCGTTCATGCCCATGCGCATCACGACCGTGTCGCCAAGGATCTGCGTCTGCGCGGTGAACATGGCAGCTTCGCCGAACACGGCTACGCGACCCTGCCCGTGACGCAGCACCGCTCCCTGCAGCAGACCGCGAGTGGACTCAGTGGGTGTGGTGCTCGTGAACTTGGCCGCTTCCTGAGGAAAGAACACGGTCCAGTCGTCAGGCATTCGCAGGAGCGGTGCGACCGGGACGACAGCACTGAACGCCTGGCCCGTGAAGGTCTTGAGCGCGGTGATCTGCTCGCCTGGCTTGCGGCCGCGAGTAATCGGATGGTCAGCCAGGCCGCCCGCCCGGGTGAAGATCAGGCTGCCGCCTTCGCCGACCGACTTGATGGCATAGCCATTGCGGAATGCGATACCGAACGCCTCGGCGAGAGCGGCGACCGATCCTGGAAACGGCATGTGATCGGCGATCAGCAGCAGCGAGCCGCCGTCGGAGACCCACTTCGCGAGTGCGGCGACTTCCTCGGGCTCGAAAGCGGGCGGCGTCGGGAGCACCCATTCAGCCTTGTCGCCGCCTTTGACTGCATTAGCGATGACGAGCACGTCAGTCGTTGCGAGCAGCGCAGGCGTGACCGGCTGGCCGGCACTGCCTACGCGATATCCATCCGCACGCAACAGCGCGGCGAACGCAGCAAACCGCCCATCGATCGTATGGAAGTTGCCGTGCGCGGCGTCGACGAGTACTCGCGGTCCACCGTCGCGAGCGAACTGCGCAGAGGCGACGGTCGGTTGCCAGTCGGCGGCCTTTTGCTGGACGACCGGGTCTGCGCAACCGCCCAGCAACAGCAGCCCCAGGGCAATCACTCGTGTCATAGTTTTCTCGCTGTACGCCACGCGACCCACGGTTTCTCGACCGGTCCCAGATCGATGCGCGACGTGGCGACGTCGAAGTCGCGCGCAGCGATGCGATCGAGCAGACGGCGATGGAGTGCTGCGAGCACGGCGAGCGGACGCAGCCGCGCGCTCGCATTCGCCAGGGCCGACTGCAATTCGTCTCGTACGACGTCCTTGAACTCACGCAGCGCCGGTTTCACATGCGGTGACACTTCGCGGCCACGCAGGTCTTCGAGCGTCACGTTGTGTTCGGTGAGCCGATCCTGCGGCAGATAGACGCGCCCGGCGTACGCGTCCTGCCGCACGTCACGCAGCATCTCGCTCTGTCGCACGCCGATGCCGATCCGATTCGCAGTCGCACGTGCAGCTTCGTCCAGCGGCGACGGTGCGACGAGCTGTGCGGCCAGGAGCTCCAGGATCGCGCCGCCGCTGCGCGAGGAGTACGCGCGCAGCTCGCGCATGTTCGAGTAGGTCATGCGCGCGAGATCCATGTCCGCAGCGGCGAGCGCCTCGTGCAATTTGGCGAACGAGGCGGGGTCGACGGCGCTGTCGATCAGCAGGCGCGTCGCAGGATGTTGCGGGCTGCGGTTGACGAGCCGATCGACTTCACCGCGCCACCATTGCAGGCGCGTGTGTGCGACGTCGTGGTTCGCACTCTGGGCCGACTCACGGATCTCTGCGTCGATGACGTAGAGCGCGCAGAGCCGATCGCGTCGATCTTCGGGTGCGTAGAGCAAGGAGAAGTAGCGCATCGAGCCGGGCGGCGCGGCACGATTGACGAGCGAATCGTCGAGCGAGGACAGGCCCCCTCCCTTACGCTCCCCCGCCTTGCGGGGGAGGGGAGGGTGGGGGCGCTTCCGCTTCCGGCTCCGGCACGCCCGCGAACAAGTCGTAGTCCTCGCTCCATTGCGGCTCGCGCGCCAGCTTGTCGACCGGCTCGATCGACTCGATCTCACGATCGGGCCGTACGCCGAGCTCGGTGAATTTGCGCGCGCCCGGCAGCACCTGGCGCTCGAGCGAGCCCACGGCACTGTTGAAAGTCTCGACGCTGGTCGCCAGGTTGCGGCCGAGCTTCGTGAGGTGAGTGCTGAAGACGCCGAGCCGCTTGTACAGCTCTTCGGCGAGCGTGCGGATCGTTGCCGCGTTCTGCGCCAGCACCGTCTGCCGCCAGCCGTACGCGACTGTCTTCAGGATGGCGACGAAGCTCGACGGCGTCGTGATGATCACGTTCTGCCGGATCGCATCTTCGATCAGCGACGGCAGCTCGGCGAGCGCCGCCGACAGGAACTGATCGCCGGGAATGAACAGGATGACGAAGTCGGGACTCTTCTCGAACTGGTTCCAGTAGTTCTTCGAGCTGAGCTGCCGCACGCGCTCGGCGACAGCCTGAGCATGCCGCCGCAACGCCACGGCACGGGCTTCGTCGGTCGTAGATTCGACCGCTTCCAGGTAGGCATCGAGCGGCGTCTTCACGTCGACGACGAGATCGCGGCCTTCGGGCATGTGGACGACCATGTCCGGCCGCAGCGAGCCGTCCTCGGTCCGCACGTGCACCTGCTCGGCGAAGTCGCAGTGCTCGACCATGCCCGCGAGCTCGGCCAGCCGACGCAGGGTGAGCTCGCCCCACTGGCCGCGCACTTCCGGCCGGCGCAGTGCATTCACCAGCGAGCGCGTTTCTTTCTGCAGCGCCTGCTGTCCGACCATCACCGACTCGATCGAGCTCTTGAGGCTGCCGAAGGTTTCGGCGCGCTCTTTCTCGATGCGCTGGATCTGCTGCTCCGTCTTGCTCAACGCTTCGCGGATCGGCCCGACCAGCGCCTCGATCGCCTTCTCACGCTGCATCAGGACCGAGGCTGCGTTCTGGTTGTGCTGCCCGAGGTGCTCGCGCGCGAGCTTGAGGAACACTTCGCTGTTCGAGCGCAGCGATGCGCCCGCGACGTTGTCGAAGCTCGAGCGCAACCGCTCGATGGTCTGGTCGAGCGCCGCCTGCCGCTCGCGATCGATCTGCTCATCGGTCTTGACCTGGGCCCGCACGACCGCGAGCTCGAGGTGCAGCGATTCGCGCTTGCGCCGCCCGCGCCAGGTGGCGGCGAGGATGCCGATCAGCACGCCGATGACCAGGCCGACCAGTGTCGCAGTGACGACGGCTGCGCTCACCCGCGATCCTCCGCCCGGCGCAGATGCATCATGTAGTTCACGCTCACGTCGCTCGATTGCCGCGCGGAGTTCTGAAACGGATCGTAGGCGAGCCCGGCGATGTCCTCGACCGTCAGCTCCGCAGCGCGCGCCCAGCCGGCCAGCTCCGAAGGCTTGATGAAACGCTCGTACGTGTGGGTGCCGCGCGTGAGGAGATTCATGACGTACTCGGCGCCGACGATCGCCAGCAGGTACGACTTCAGATTGCGATTCAGCGTCGAGACGAACACATGACCGCCGGGCTTCACCAGTGAGTGCAGCGCGCGCAGGACGCTGTCCGGCTCCGGCACGTGTTCCAGCATCTCCATGCAGACAGCGACGTCGTACACGCCGGCATTGCGAACTGCATGCATCTCGGCGGATTCACGCGCGTAGCTCACCGACAGCTTGCTATCGAGTGCGTGCAGCTCGGCGACCTCGATCGTCTGCGGTCCGAGGTCGATGCCCGTAACTTGCGCGCCGCGCCGGGCCATGGCTTCGCTCAACAGGCCACCGCCGCAGCCGACGTCGAGCACGCGCTTGCCCGCCAGGCCGGCACGATTGTCGACGTAATCGAGGCGCACTGGATTCAGAGCGTGCAGCGGCCGGAATTCGCCGTGCGGATCCCACCAGCGCTGCGCGATGGCATCGAAGCGCGCGATTTCCTTCGGATCGTGATTGGTGACGGTCGTCATGCTTGCACGCTGTCACGAATGCGGGCTTGCCAGTACTGCGCCCGGTGCAGCACGTCTTCAAGGTCCAGGTGAGTCAGGCGCCCGTCCTGCACGAGGCATCGTCCTGCGACCCAGACATCGCTGACCTGATCGCGCGACGCCGCGAACAGGATCTGTGCGACCGGATCGTAGACGGGCTGCGTATGCGCGCGGCCCAGGTCGATGCAGCACAGGTCGGCCCATTTGCCCGCGAGCAGCGAGCCGGTGACTTCGGCAAGACCCAGGGCCCGGGCTCCGCCGAGCGTTGCTGCTCGCAACCAGTCGTGCGACGGAATAGGGGATAGCGTCGGGAACAAGCCGCGCGCCGTGAGGGCAGCGGTGCGCATTTCGCCAAGCATGCTGAGGTCGTTGCTGCAGGCGGCAGCGTCCGTCCCGATCGCCCAGTTCACGTTGTGCGCCTTCAGCGTCGACGCCGGACACTCGCTGAGGCCCAGTTTCATCGCTGACCGCGCGCAGTGAACGACGCTCGCGCCGACGCGGCCGAGTTGATCGAGCTCGCTGTCTTCGAGCTCGGGCGCGTGCACAGCAGTCAGGAGCGGCGACAGCAGGCCCAGCCGTTCGAGCCGGCCGAGCACCTGCTGACGGTCGAGGCTGCCGAGCGAGCGCTCCTCGACCAGGCGCGTCGTCACCGGCAGCTCCAGCTCGTCCGCCGCGCGGCGTACGCGCAGGAGGGTTTCATCGGCGCTCGAATCGACGTCCGGCGCCAGGGCGGTCGTGATCAGCGGATCGTCGCGATACTCATCGTGCAGGGCGATGCCCTTCGCGAGGCACTCGTTGGCGGAACCGGCCCACGGGCTCGGCGCGTCCGCCACCGGCAGGCCGATGCAGGCACGGATTTTCGCGGCCGAGGCTGCCTGCGCAGTCACTTCCGGAAACAGGTGCATGTCGGCGAAGCACGTCGTGCCGCTCGTGAGCATGTCGGCAATCGCCAGTTCCGCGCCGTCGCGGACGTATTCCGCGTCCATCCAGCGCTGTTCCAGCGGACGCACCTGGCGATTGAGCCAGTAGTCGAAAGAAGAGCTTTCCGCCGCGCCCCGGAGCAGCGACATGGCCGCCCGCGTGTGCGCGTTGATGAATCCTGGTAGCAGCACGTGCGCGGGACGCTCGATCAGCTCTTCGGCCGCGAAACGCGCCCGCGCCTCGCGTGTTGGCGCGACCGCCAGGATCTGTCCGCGGTGGATGGCCACCGCGTGATCTTCGAGCACGCGGCTGTCCGGCTCGATCGGAACGACCCAGCGGGCGGTGATCAGTGTGTCGATCGGGTCCATTGGGCGTGTGGGCAAAACGTCGGGAAAAACGCGGCTCTCGCGGGTGCGGAAGTATAGCCCGAGAGCACGTGCGCAGCGGTCGGAAAGGGTTCGGCGCAGTGGCTCGCTGTGCTAACATTCGCGACTTAAATTTGCACTTCCGACACCTCCCGCATGGCCGAAATCGCGCGCGAAATCCTCCACGTCAACCTCGAAGACGAGATGCGCCAGTCGTATCTCGACTATGCGATGAGCGTCATCGTCGGGCGCGCCCTGCCCGACGTCCGCGACGGATTGAAGCCGGTGCACCGGCGCATCCTGTTCGCGATGCAGGAAAGCAATAACGTCTTCTCGCGCCCCTACGTGAAGTGCGCGCGCGTGGTCGGCGACGTGCTCGGTAAGTATCACCCGCACGGCGACACCGCGACGTACGACGCGCTGGTGCGCATGGCCCAGAACTTCTCGATGCGCTATCAGCTCGTCGACGGTCAGGGCAATTTCGGCTCCGTCGACGGCGACCCGCCGGCCGCCTACCGATATACCGAGTGCCGCATGACGGCGCTGTCCTCGGAGCTGCTGGCGGACATCGACAAGGAGACGGTCGACTTCGTCGACAACTACGACGGCAAGGAAAAAGAGCCGGTCGTCCTGCCGACGCGCGTGCCGAACCTGCTGGTGAACGGCTCCGCGGGCATCGCGGTCGGCATGGCCACGAACATTCCGCCGCACAACCTCGGCGAAGTGGTCACGGCGTGCATCGCGCTGATCGACGATCCGAACATCTCGATCGCCAACCTGATGCAGATCATCCCCGGTCCGGATTTCCCGACCGCCGGCATCATCAACGGGTCGCAGGGGATCGCCCTCGCTTACGCCACCGGCCGCGGCCGCCTGGACGTGCGCGCGCGCACCACCATCGAGGAAGACGACAAGGGCCGGCAGACCATCATCATCACGGAGCTGCCGTTCCAGGTGAACAAGGCGCGGCTGCTCGAGCGCATCGCCGAGCTGGTGCGCGAGAAGATCATCGACGGCATCGCCAGCGACGGCCTGCGCGACGAGTCCGACAAGGACGGCATGCGCGTCGTCGTCGAGCTGAAGCGCGGCGAAGTCGCGGACATCGTGCTGAACAACCTGTTCAAGCACACGCCGATGGAATCGGTGTTCGGCATCAACATGGTGGCGCTGCAGGACGGCCAGCCGAAGGTCTTCAACCTCAAGGAGATGCTCGAGCAGTTCGTGCGCCATCGCCGCGAGGTCGTCACGCGGCGCACGGTCTACGATCTGCGCAAGGCGCGCGAGCGGGCCCACATCCTGGAAGGCCAGGCGATCGCGCTCGCGAACATCGACGAGGTCATCGCAGTCATCAAGGCATCGCCGTCGCCGGCAGAGGCGAAGGTCGCGCTGATGAGCCGCCCGTGGACGTCGGGCGCCGTGCCCGAGATGCTGGCGCGCGCCGGCGACGTAGTGTCGCGGCCCGATGATCTCTCCGACGAGTTCGGTCTAAAGCCGGAAGGCTATCGACTGTCGGACACGCAGGCCCAGGCGATTCTCGACCTGCGCCTGAACCGGCTGACGGCACTGGAGCAGGACAAGATCGTCCACGAGTTCCAGGAACTGCTGGTGCAGATCCGCGACCTGAGCGACATCCTCGCGCGTCCGGAGCGGCTGCTCACGGTCATCCGCGCCGAGCTCGAAGACATCAAGGCCAAGTACGCGGACCAGCGCCGCACCGAGATCATCCAGGACCACTCCGACCTGACGATCGAAGATCTGATCGAGCAGCAGGACGTCGTGGTCACCCTTTCCCACGGCGGTTACGCGAAGGCGCAGCCGGTCACGGACTACCATGCACAGCGGCGCGGCGGACGCGGCAAGGCCGCGACTGCGATGAAGGAAGAGGATTTCGTCGACAAACTGTTCGTCGCGAATACGCACGACACGCTGTTGTGCTTCTCGAGCTCCGGCAAGCTCTACTGGCTCAAGGTGTACCAGTTGCCGCAGGCGAGCCGCGGCTCGCGCGGCAAGCCGATCGTGAACCTGCTGCCGCTGCAGGAAGGCGAGCGCATCACGGCGGTGCTGCCGATCCACGAGTTCGAAGAGAACAAGTTCGTGTTCATGGTCACGGCGCAGGGTACGGTCAAGAAGACCTCGCTCGACGCGTTCTCGCGGCCGCGCCAGGCCGGCATCATCGCCATCGAGCTGGACGCCGGCGACCGCCTGGTCGGTGTCGACATCACCGACGGCCACCGCCAGATCATCCTGTGCTCGAGCGGCGGCAAGGCGATCCGCTTCGACGAGAACGACGTGCGCCCGATGGGCCGCACCGCTGCCGGCGTGCGCGGCATCCGCCTGCCGGTCAGCGAGGAAGTGATCTCGCTGATCATCGTCGACGAGCAGGGCATGGTGCTGACGGCCTCGCAGAACGGCTACGGCAAACGCACGCCGGCCGAAGATTTCCCGATCCACGGCCGCGGCGGCCAGGGCGTGATCGCCCTGCAGATCAGCGAGCGCAACGGCCAGATGGTCGGTGCCCTGCTGGTCAAGCCGGACGACGAGATCATGCTGATCAGCTCCAGCGGCACGCTGGTCCGCACGCCGGTCGGGGAAATCTCGATCCAGGGCCGGAATACGCAGGGCGTGAGGTTGATTCGTCTGGATGAGGGCGATCGGTTGGTCGGCCTGGAGCGGATCCTGCCCGAGGCCGAGGACAACGGCGGCGAGTCTCCGGCGGAATAGAAGCCGCATTTCTATATTCCTTGGAACTCATTCCGTTCGGCGATGAGGCTTGGTATACAAGCCTTCCCATTCACCGTCTCTGCGAATTTCATGCGCGTTTTCAATTTCAGCCCCGGTCCCGCCGTCCTCCCTCAGGAAGTTCTCGAACAGGCCCGCGAGGAGCTGCTCGACTGGCGGAGCACTGGCATGTCCGTGATGGAGATGAGCCATCGCGGCAAGGCGTTCGTCTCGATCGCCGAACAGGCGGAAGCCGATCTGCGCGAGCTGCTGGCGGTGCCGAAGAACTACAAGGTGCTGTTCCTGCAAGGCGGCGCCACGGCGCAGTTCGCGGGCGTGCCGCTGAATCTCACGACACCGGAGAGCGTCGTCGACTACGTCAACACGGGCTCGTGGTCGAAGAAGGCGCTCGGCGAAGCGAAGCACTACGCGCGCGTCAACGTTGTCGCCGATGCGGGCGAGCCGTACGTGTCGATTCCACCGGTCGCGAGCTGGAAGCGCACGCCTGATGCCGCCTACCTGCACTACACGCCGAACGAGACGATCGGCGGCGTCGAGTTTCATTTCGTGCCGGACGCGGGCACCGTGCCGCTCGTCGCCGACATGTCTTCGACGATCCTGTCGCGGCCGATCGACGTCGCGAAGTTCGGCGTGATCTACGCCGGCGCGCAGAAGAACATCGGGCCGGCCGGCCTGACGCTGGTCATCGTGCGCGACGATCTGCTCGGGCGCGCGCGCACCGCGACCCCTGCGTTCATGGATTTCGCGGCGATGGCGAAGGACGGCTCGATGCTCAACACGCCGCCGACGTTCGCCTGGTACATGGCCGGGCTCGTGTTCCAGTGGCTGAAGCGCCAGGGCGGCCTGCAGGGAATCGGCGAGCGCAATCGCGCCAAGGCGGAGAAGCTGTACGCCGCGATCGACGGCTCATCCTTCTATCGCAACCCCGTCGCGAAGGACGCACGCTCGTGGATGAACGTGCCGTTCACGCTCGCGAACCCGGAGCTCGACAAGACTTTCACCGCCGAGGCGAAGCAGGCGGGCCTGGTGACGCTCGAAGGTCACCGCTCGGTCGGCGGCATGCGTGCCAGCCTGTACAACGCGATGCCGATCGAGGGCGTGAACGCGCTCGTCGACTTCATGCGGACGTTCGAGAAGCAGCATGGCTAAGCAGTCCTTCAAGGTCCTCACGCTGAACAACATCTCGGTGCGCGGACTGGAGCGCCTGCCGCGCGAGCGCTATGAAGTGGCTTCGGAGATCGGCCATCCCGATGCGATCCTGCTGCGCTCTGCGGACATGCACGAGATGGATGTGCCGTCGAGCGTCAAAGCCGTCGCACGCGCCGGAGCGGGCACGAACAACATTCCGGTAGCGCGGCTGTCGAAGCGCGGCATTCCGGTTTTCAACGCGCCCGGTGCCAACGCGAACGCGGTCAAGGAGCTCGTGATCGCGGGCATGTTCCTCGCGGCCCGCAACATCTGTCCGGCGTGGGAATACGTGCGCGCATTGAAGGGTAACGATGAGCAGCTCGACGAGGCCGTCGAGAAGGGCAAGAAGAAGTTCGTAGGTTATGAGCTGCCGGGCCGCACGCTCGGCGTCATCGGTCTCGGCGCGATCGGTGTCGAAGTCGCGAATGCGGCGCACCTGCTCGGCATGCGCGTGCTTGGCTTCGATCCGCAGATCACAGTGCAGCGCGCGTGGCAGCTCTCGTCCGGCGTCGAGCAGGCGTTGTCGCTCGACGATCTGTTCTCGCGCTCCGACATGATCACGGTGCACGTACCGCTGCTCGACGCCACGCGCAATCTCGTCAATGCCGCGCGGCTGCGCTTGATGCGCAACGGCGGCGTCATCATGAATTTCGCACGCAGCGGCATCGTCGATGAAACAGCGGTCCTCGAAGCGCTGGGCAGCGGCAAGCTCAACAGCTACGTGTGCGACTTCCCCACGGCGCAGCTCAAGGATCATCCGAAGGTCGTGGCGTTGCCGCACCTCGGCGCGTCCACGGGCGAGGCGGAGGAGAACTGCGCGGTGATGGTCGCCGACACGCTGCGCGATTTCCTGGAGTCGGGGAACATCCGCAACTCGGTGAACTTTCCGGAGGCGATCCTGCCGCGCACCAGCAGCGCGACGCGCCTGTCGATCGCGAACGAGAACGTGCCGAACATGGTCGGCCAGATCTCGACCGCGCTCGCCAGCGCCAACCTCAACATCGCCGACCTGCTGAACAAGTCGCGCGGCGAGCTGGCTTATACGCTGATCGACATCGACGGCAGCGTGCCCGAAGCGGTGCTCGGCAAGCTCCAGCAGATCGAAGGCGTGCTCGCGGTTCGCGTCGTCAGCGCTGCATGAAGAAGAAGCGGGGTAAGAAGAAGGCTGTAGGTCGGGCTTCAGCCCGACAATCCGGAGTCGGGCTAAAGCCCGACCTACAGCGCTCCCAAGACGCCTCCGGGCTCGGTTCCATCCGCGATCGCATCGACGACATCGACCGTCGCATTCACGACCTCCTCAACGAGCGCGCGCAGTTCGCCCAGCAGGTCGGCAACTCCAAGCGCTCCGAAGGCCTCAGCACCGCCGACTTCTACAAGCCGGAACGCGAAGCGCAGGTCCTGCGCCAGGCGTTGGAACGCAACAAGGGACCGCTGCGTAACGAGGAAATCGCGCGGCTGTTCCGCGAAATCATGTCCGCGTGCCTCGCGCAGCAGGAGCCGCTCAAGGTCGCGTTCCTCGGCCCCGAGGGAACGTTCTCGCAGCAGGCCGTGCTGAAGCACTTCGGCCACTCGGTGCGGGCGCTGCCGCTCACTTCCATCGGCGAAGTGTTCGAGGAAGTGCAGGCCGGGCATGCAGACTTCGGCATCGTACCGATCGAGAACTCGACTGAAGGTACCGTCAACAACACGCTCGACATGTTCCTGACGTCACCGCTCAAGATCTGCGGCGAGGTCGAGTTGCGCATCCACCAGCACGTAATGGGCCGCATGCACGGGCTCGAAAAGATCGTGCGCGTCTGCTCGCACCAGCAATCGCTGGCGCAGTGCCGGCAGTGGCTCGACGAATACCTGCCGAACGCCGAGCGCGTGCCGGTCAGCAGCAACGCGGAAGCTGCGCGTCGCGCCCGCGACGAAGACGGCACGGCGGCAATCGCGGGACAGGCAGCCGCTGAGGTCTACGGTCTCAAGATCATCATGCCGGAGATCGAAGACGCGCCGGACAACACCACGCGTTTCCTCGTGATCGGGCGCAAGCTGTTCAGCGCCAGCGGCAACGACAAAACGACGCTGCTGG
>Ga0075418_10006652_pt1 | contig 13044 bp, 10 predicted proteins | sample SoiMetdeltSBSDD2_FD_81776 | JGI IMG/M metagenome (GOLD analysis project Ga0075418, IMG submission 81776) | Bulk soil microbial communities from a Populus tree surrounding site in Tennessee, USA - Soil MetaG P. deltoides SBSDD2 | ecosystem: Environmental > Terrestrial > Soil > Tree plantation...
CATGCAACCGATGCAAGGCATGCCGATGCAGGGCGCCAGCTCGGCGAAGGGCGGTTGATGGTGGGCGCGAGGATTGCGCGCACGCATCGCCTGCACCAGCCCCGTCATGGCGCGCGGCGGCGCGCGGGTTGCTACGCTTATTGGCTGCTTCCCCACCAAACGCAGCTCCGCCCAGGCGCCCTTGCGTTTGCCCCTTTCCCCACGCGTTCCTATCTCGAGGGTACAGGTGCGCCCCTGCTTTTTTTTGAGGTACTCGCCCTTGACGATGCGGCAGGCCTCTGCCATCTATGTAAATGTTATAAACATTGACATGGATCCGAACCCAAGGAGGAGGAGCAGGCTGCGATGTACGCGGTGGTCACACGCATAGATGACTTCGGCAGGCCGGCATGGATCGCTCTGATGGTGCTCGGCTTCATCGTCTTCTGGCCCATCGGGCTGGCAATCTTGGCTTACATGTTGTGGAGCGGACGAATGGGATGTGGACGACACGGAGACGTTGATCAATGGCGCCAGCGGGCTCATCAGTCGGTCGAGCGGGCGGCGGAGCGTTGGGAGCGCAAGCGCGAGCGCTGGGAGCGTCGCATGCAGCACTGGACCGGCCATCGCAGCCACGGCCTGCGTCCCAGCGGCAACTATGCCTTCGACGAGTACCGCGAGGAGGCGCTGCGTCGCCTGGAAGAGGAAGCAACGGAATTCCGGGAATTTCTGCACCGGCTGCGCGCCGCTAAGGACCGGACCGAATTCGACGAGTTCATGCGCGAGCGCCGCAGCCGCCAGAGCGGAACGGGCTCCGGCTCGGCACAGGATCCCGAGCACAAGCCGCAGGTCTGACGCGCTGAGCGCAGTCGAGCCCGCCCATACCAAACACGGCGGCCGGTCTTGCAGCGACCGGCCGCCGTGCATGTACGTTTTGCCATGAATGGCATGCAGGTGAGAACAGTCGCAGCTGCTGCCATGGCCGACGGCGAGTTCGTTGCGCTGGTCGGACCGTCGGGCTGCGGAAAGTGCTGCAGAACCTCCGGCTCGCGCACCGGCCGACCGTGCTCCTCGCACCCATGCCCTGCGCGAGGCTGGTGCCCTGCGCGAGGCTGGCTTCCGCGCCGGCCGCATCTGCGTGATGGCCGGGACCGCCGCATCGTTGCGATCCGGTTCAAGGACCGCTGCGGCTGCGCGTCAGAGTTAGACGGCGCACGGCGGATCGGCACGCCGGGCGCGCCGATCCGGCAACAGGCGTCAGCGCATGCTCGGTTGCCACGATAGATCGTCGGACAACACGTAGATCGCAATTGCGAGCAGGAACAGGACAGCGCCTACCCAAAACAGGGGCGAATGGTGAATGCGCCGCGCGTCGGGCCGAGGTTGCGAAGGTCGCGGCTCGTGATGATGCGGGTGCTTGGTCAAGTCGCCTACCTTGCGGTCGTGCTCGAGGTGCAATGCCTGAGCCGGCGCTCGCAGATAGGCACGAGTGTCCTGCCTCCGCAATGCCAACTCCCTGCCGGACTGATGTCTCGGCAAGTCGGAGACTGAAGGTCAGAAGCTAATTTATCGTTTGCTGGTGCGCGTGAGCCTAGCAAATGCCGAACAGGTCCAGCCGCGATGTTGGTCGGCGCTTGCCATCCATCGCACTTAGTTTTGTTTTTCGTTGACCTGTTGCTGTTGAGAGAGTGCCGCTAGGCGCGCCATGAGAGATCGCGGCTGCGGGACGGAGGGCGTCTGTTTCCAACCACGCTTACTCGGCTTCTTTTTTGTGGCCATCGTGCTTGTTTCCGAGCGTTTCGAATCACCCAAACATAACACCGAACCGCGGCTCACGGAGCAGCGGCACGCAAAAAAACAGCGCTTGCGGTCATGACGGCGCGCGATCGCGCGATATCGTCTTCAGGGCGCTTCTGTTGGATGCGCGGGCATCGTGCTCGCAGCCCACGCCAGGAAGGCACCGACGACAGTAAGGACAGCCATCATCATCCAGGCTTCGTTGATGGCCATCGTCAGCGCAGCTCGCTCGACGGCGCGATTGACGAGCTGCATCTTCTCGGGAACCGCCTGGATCGGCACGGGCAGGCTCGGCAAACCAGTGAAGTCGAGGGCCGCCGCATCGCCGCGCGCCAGTCTCTCGACCAGTTGGCGACCATGCATCTCGGCGCGTCCGAAGATCACCGTATCGATCAGGGCCAAGCCGATAGCACCGCCCAGGTTGCGCATCAGGTTGAACAGGGCACTGGCGTCTGGAACGCGCGCGATAGGCAGATGTCCGAGGGCAATGCGTATCGGCGGCAGGAGGCACAGCATGATCGCAAGCCCGCGCACGGCTTGCGGCCAGAACATGTCTTCGCCATCCGTGAGCGGGGTGTCGAAGGCGCTAATCGCTAGCCCGAGCGCAAACAGGGCAAAGCCCAGCATGGTAAGATGACGCGCCGCCACGCGCTGCTCGAGCCAGACGACGAGTGGTGCTGCGATCAGTTGGGCGGCGCCGGTGACCAACATGATCTCACCGATGGTCAGTGGACCATGATTGCGTACATAGGCCAGGAAAACTGGCATCAGATATACTGATCCGTATAGGCCCATGCCGAGGATGAAGCTCAAGGCGCATCCGAGCGCGAAATTGCGATCGGCCAGCAAGCCAAGGTCGACGATCGGCCGCGCGCTCGACAGGGTGCGCCTGGCCCATGCGGCTGCACAGATCAGCGCCAGCAGGAACAGCCCGAGCACGATGCCGGAGGTCCAGCCTTGCCGGGGCGCCTCCTTCAGTCCGATCTCCAGTGCGGCCAGCGCCGCCGCAATGAGAACAAGCGACGCGAAGTCCAGGTAGCGCGCCTCGTGCAACTGCGGTTGCGAGCGCGGCAAGACCAGCAAGCCAACGAGAACGGCGAGCAGTCCCGGCACGACGTTGATGAGAAAAAGCCACTGCCAGCTGTACGTCGAGGTGATCCATCCGCCAGCGATCGGACCGATGGTCGGGGCCAGGACGGCCAGCACTCCGGCAACGGTAGTAGCGAACGCTTGGGCGCGCCCGTGAAAAAGAAGGAAGCCTGCCGAAAAGACGATCGGGATCAGGACGCCGCCCGCAAATCCTTGCACTACGCGCGCGGCCACCAACGATGCGAATCCGGTGCTGAATGCGCAACCTACGGACGCGATGACAAAAACAGTCGTACACACAACGAACAGGCCGCGCAGGGACAGCACCCGCGTGAGCCAGCCCGTCAGCGGGATGGCAATCACTTCCGCGATCAGATAGCTCGTCTGGATCCAGCTCATTTGATCCGGCCGGATGGCGAGCGCCTCCTGGATGCTGGGAAGCGAGGTTGCGACAATCTGAATGTCGAGGATCGCCATGAACATGCCGATGCACATGGCGATGAAGCCGATCCAAGCGGCGATCGGTGGTGCGGCCTGTGTCGCGGCTGTTGCGGGAACCATGCGGCGGCCAGCTCACACAGGCGATGTTGCCGCGATTTGCAGTGCTCGCTCTTCGGCCCGAATGCGAATGCCGAGTATCACGGCGTTGAGCACCGAAAATGCCATTGCGTACGCGTAGAGGTCGAACACCATCGGCAGCACGAGGATTTCGGCAGCCACGATTGCGTAATTGGGGTGCCGGATGAAGCGGTAGGGTCCGTTGCTGACCAGGGGGGCTTGCGGCAGAACGATGATGCGCGTCGTCCACCGGTCCTTGAGTGTCGCCAGCACCCATAGCCGGAGCACCTGCAAGACCACGAACACAATGAGCCAGATCGGATTGGCCGGCGTGTGCGCGGCCATCAACCAGAGGCCAGCCAGCCAAGCCCCATGCAAGGCGACGATCAACCAATAGTGCTCCGGCGCATGCTCAATCGCGCCCCTCGCCATCAGGCGTGCCTCATTGCGGCGCGCATACACCAACTCCGCCAGTCGTTGGGCAGTTACGAACGACAGCAGGACGATGGCCGAGGCCTGAAGCGTGCCAAGCTCCGGCATTGTGCGTCTCCCGTGCGCCTCACAGATCCAAGAGACAAAACGAGATCGTGAAGCCGGGCCCAAGGGCGGCCAGCAAGTGGCGCCCGGTAGCGCCGGCCGATAACGTCCGCTCAAGCACGAACAATGCTGTGGGCGCCGACATGTTCCCGTATTCGGCGAGCACGTCCCAGGCATGCCGGAAGGCCTCGCGCGGGAACTCGAGCGCACCCTCGACCGCCTCGAGGACCTTGCGCCCTCCCGGATGCATGATGACGCCGGCGAGATCGCTCAGCGCGAGACCCTGTCGAGCGAGGAAGCCATCCAAGGCGGGGCGCAGTTCGTATCGCGCACATTTCGGGATGTCCGGGCTCAACACAACCCCGAAGCCGTCGTCCTCGATGGACCAGCCCATCATATCCTCGGTGTGGCGCCACATATGCTCGCCCGATGCGATCACCCGCGGCAGAGCGCGCGAGCCGTCGGACTTGGAGGTGCGCCGCAGCAGCATACCGGCGGCGCCGTCGCCGAACAGTGCCGTCGAAATGAAGTTCTTGATCGAGTGATCTGTCGAGCGACAGTTGATGGTGCACAGCTCGACGACGAGGACGAGAACATTGCCTTGTGGCAGTGAATGCGCCAAGCGAGCGGCGCGTGCCAGACCGGTTACGCCGCCTGCGCAGCCCAGCCCGAAAATCGGCAGCCGCTCCACGGTAGCCGACAAGCCGAGGCGATTGGCAAGGATTGCGTCGAGGCTCGGCACCGCAAGGCCGGTGGTGGAGACGGTGACGATGGCTTCAATGTCGGTCAGAGCAATGCCCGCCTGATCGGCGCACTGTCGCGCCACCCGCTCCAGGAGGTCAGCGGCAGCCTTCTGAAATACCGTTGCGCGCGATGACCAACCTTGCGGCGACGCGTGCCAGCCGAGCGGCACGCAGGAATAGCGCGTTTTGACGCCGGTATTGTTGAAAAGCGCCTCGTGACTGCGCAGTTCGGGCGCAATGGCAAGCACGATATCGCGAGTTGCAGCCTGGTCAATGCGCTGCTCGGGCACGGCCGATGCTAGGCTGGCAATTTGGATGGATTGCTCGACAGAGGTCGCTGCGAGCGTCCCGACCATCCTCCCCCGAAGATGTTCCACTCAAATTCCCCTTACATCGGTTGGGCCTCGGACCGCATTTAATCGGGTCTCGTCGTGGCCGCATCTTGATGCATCGATCGCTTTCGCGACAGTGGCCATCAATTCCGATTGCAGATTGTGGAGGCAGCAGCGAAGTCAATCGCATCACGGCCAACCACCCTGCCCACAATATAACCCAATATCGCGGCTATTTGCGCAGGGGTCCAGATGCAAGAAACAGGGGAACAAGAGATGGTTGGGCGGCTCGAGACAGCAGCTTTCCTTGTTCTGGCCGCTATGGCTGTGGCCGCGCCCGCGGTTGCCCAGGATGCCAAAAAGCCAGGTCCCGCCCATCTGGTCGTGGGCGCGCCCGGCGATACGAAGGGCAACCGTCAGGACGGAGAGCTCACCAGCGCCCAGGTGGCCCTCGTCCAGAAGGTGAGCGCCTATTTCAATGCGATGAGTGGTCTCAAGGGTGACTTCGTGCAGACCAATGCCGCCGGCAAGCGTTTGCGCGGCAAATTCTACGTCAAGCGTCCGGGACGTTTCCGCTTCGACTTTGCGCGGCCGAGCCGGCTCGTCATTGTGTCCGACGGCCGGCACGTTGCGATCCAGGACCACGACCTGAAGACCGAGGATCGTTGGCAGTTGGAACAGACGCCCTTTGGCACGCTGTTGCGGCAGGACGTGGACTTGCTGCGCGATGCGCGCTTGCTGGAAGTACAGGACGCCGGCGACACCATCGTGATCGCCTTCGAAGACAAGACAGACAAGGCGCCTGGCGCCCTCAAGATGTTTTTTGCAAAGAAGCCGACGCTTGAGTTGAAGAGTTGGATCACCAAGGACCTGCAGGGCCTGGACACGCAAATTGAGCTGAGCGGGATCGAGAAGAACGACGAATTCGATGCGGACTTTTTCAAGCCGGCGCCGATCGCGCTTGAAAAGCTCCGCCGTTAGCGCCCCTCAGTTCGGCCGGTCGAGACAACAGCCAGGTGTTGGGTGCGCGCACGTGCGCCAAGGCCAGACCCCGGCAAACGGCGCTTGCCCTGCCCTCGCCATGATCGACACGCGGGTGGAAGCGTGGAGCTGCTTTTGCCTGTGCGTGTCGAGTGCGCTTGACGTTCGTGCTGGAATGAGAAGTGCTCCCAGCAAGAAGGGTCCATTCTAGTTGAACGCGCTGTAGAGTTCGTCGAGCGCGTGCACCAGGCTCGCCATCTGCTCGTCCGAGTGCGCCGGCGTCGGCGTGAGACGCATGCGCTCGGTGCCCTTTGACACCGTCGGGTAGTTGATGGGCTGCACGTAGATCCCGTATTGGTGGAGCAAGGTGTCCGTTACAGCCTTGCAGCGGATCGGGCAACCGACCATCACAGGCACGATGTGGCTTGGATTGTCCATCACGGGCAACTTCTTGGCCGAGAGGGATCGCTTGAGTGCCCGAACCCGCTCCTGGTGGCGAGCGCGCTCCAGCGTGCTCGTCTTCAAATGGCGGATGGATGCAAGCGCCCCGGCCGCAATGGCCGGCGCGAGCGAAGTGGTGAAGATGAAACCCGAGGCGAATGAGCGGATGGCATCGCACAGGTCGCGGGAGCCGGCGATGTAGCCGCCCATAACGCCAAACCCCTTGGCGAGCGTGCCGTTGATGATGTCGACCCGGTCCATCACGCCGTCGCGCTCGGCAATGCCTCCGCCGCGCGGGCCATACATGCCGACCGCGTGCACTTCGTCGAGGTAGGTGAGCGCCCCGTACTTGTCGGCGAGATCGCAAATGGCCGCAATCGGGGCGATGTGTCCGTCCATGGAGTAGACGCTTTCGAAGGCGATGATCTTGGGCGCGGCCTTTGGGAAGGCCTGCAGTTTTGCCTCGAGGTCGGCAACGTCGTTGTGGCGAAAAATCTGCTTCTCGCATTGGCCGCGGCGGATGCCCTCGATCATCGAGGCGTGGTTCTTTTCGTCCGAGAAGACGACCGTGCCGGGCACGAGCTTGGCCAATGTCGAGAGCGTGGCGTCATTGGCAACGTAGGCCGAGGTGAACAGAAGTGCGGCTTGCTTGTTATGCAGGTCGGCTAGCTCGGCTTCCAGTTCCACATGATAGTGTGTCGTGCCGGAAATGTTGCGCGTGCCGCCCGAGCCGGCTCCCACCGCGTCGATCGCCTCGTGCATGGCCGCCAGTACCGTTGGGTGCTGACCCATGCCCAGATAATCGTTGGAGCACCACACCGTAACCTCGCGCGCGCCGTTCGCCGCGAAGTGCTCGGCCACCGGAAAGAAACCGCGGCGGCGCTTCAGATCGGCGAAGGTACGATATCGGCCTTCTCGATGAAGGGTCTCGAGCCTCTGCTGGAATACCCCCTCGAGGTTCATGTCGGTCTCCTAGGCGCCTTGGTGCGAAAATGCGAGAGCAGTCATTGGGACTTCAGGCCGAGCTCGATCGCGGCAGCCGTAATCGTGCCGGTCGCCGTCTGGTCGTCCTTGAACACCTCGAGGGCCTTGCGGAAGGCTGTTGCCGCGACCTCCCGCTGCCCGAGCACGACCCGAGAGCGCATCAGCCTGGTCCATCCCTCGACGTCGCGTGGAGAATGTTCCAGGCGATTGGCCAGACCATCGACCATCCCACGGATTGCCGCATCACGCTCTGGCAGTGGCATGGCTTGGAGCTGCGCTATCTGCTCGGGGCGTGGGCCGCCGCTACCCTTAGCGAGGGGCTCGGTTTGCGATGTGGAGGCCGTGTCCACGTCATCCCTTCCGGCAGCTTTAGCCTTGGCCTCCTCGTAGGATGCCCTGAGCTCGGCGGAGTTCGGATCGAGCTCGACCGCCCTTGCAAGCGCGGTCGCTGCCAGCTCATAGCGCCCCGTGTGGAAATAGGACCAGCCCAGCATCCGCCAGCCCTTGAGGTCGGCGGGTGCGGTCTGCAGCCGGGCCGCCAGCTTGTCGATCATCGTGTTGACATCAGGCAGCGGCTTGCCTTCCCCCGCCTTGGACGCCGAATGCTCGGGTCCAACAGCCCGCGCGTAGTCCTTTAGGCGCGCAAGCATTTCGCTGTTGGCGTCGCCCGACACGGCCGCCTTGGAAGGGGCCTTCCAATAGGACGTACCCGCACCAATGCCTGCAACGACAACGAAGACCGCGGCCGCCACACCCAACAGTCCGGCGCTGCCAAACCCCGACTTCGATAAGCGTGGACGCAAGAGGTCAGTCAAGGGCATCAGCAGCTCCGCAAAGGTTATGCGATGTGTGCGTCGTCAATTCTTGAGGGCGCTGCGGCGGCGGTGTTTCTTGTAGTAGGCGTAGGGGTGGCCATAGTAGATGAAGCCAGGCTTTATATGGGTCGGGTAAAAGCCCCGGCTGTAGTAGTAGGGGTAGTCATAGTAGAGATAGCTTGGGGCTATGGGTGCGACAAACCTGCGGCCGCCGCCGCTACGTTTTCCGATCTCGACCACATAGCTGTCGACGTGCTTGGTGGGACCGAGATGGGGCAGGCTTGCGGCGTTGGCCACGCTCGCAACGCTGATGGTGCCAACCGCTAGCAAGCCAGCCACCAGGCTAGGCGCGACTGTATTACGACTGCTCATGAATTGCCTCGTAGGTCAGAATTTCCTGCGGATCTCGGCGCGAATGCCGAACGTATCTTCAGGCGCGCCCTCGGTGATCTGGTAGGTCGCATCGGCGCGGAACAGCCAGGCGCGGTCGATCGGGATTTGATAGCGCACACCGAAGGCGTACTGCGGGTTTGCTGTGCCGATGCCGGCGATCGGAGTTCCGAAGGGCTGCACCGTGGCGAACTCGAATACCAGCTGCTGATCCAGATTGAAGAGATACTGCAGGCCCAAGGCTCCGCCGTAGGCATTGGAACCGCTGTCGTTCAGCTTGGGAAAGCCGGTCAGGGCGTCGGTCTCGAAGTTGATGCCGACGTTCTTCAGAATACCAGCTCCATTGCCGTCTACCAGGGGTTGCGGATTGTCGAACCCGACGAACAGATTCAGGTAGGGGATCAGCGTGCTGGGCAGGCTGGTGATCAGGCTGTTCTCCGAAATGATGGCAAATCCGTCGTCGTTGTCGCCGTTGCCGAAGTTGGCGAAAACGCGAGTCGAGTTTGACACGGTGTTGTAATAGCGCCGGCTGTAGGCCGCGGTCACGAAGTTCGTCACCAGGCCGTCGTTTCCGTCGCGACCCTGTATGACGCCGTAGCCCGCTTCGATATAGCCCTTGAAGGCGTCGATGAAGGTGGTAGCGCCGAAAATGTTGGCGCTCTGCCTGTCCGCTCCAAGGATGCCGGCGTTGTCGATGTTGTTGTAGCCGGCGAAGAAGGTGACGTCGTAGTTGGGGAGGCCCAGCTTCTTGGAATTCTTCGCGGTGAGGCTGACGGCGCCGCCCAGAATATTGTCGTTGGCCCAGATGCCGTTCTGCAGGAACAGCGGAAACAGACCGACCGTGAAGGGCAAATCGAAGCCGGATTCCTTGCCGGTAAAGCCGGCCATGATGGCCCCTAGGTCGCCCTCGAAGAACAGCGTCTGCGGCGTGGCATCGAACTCGCCGTTGAACTTGCCGTCGCCGTCGCCGCCGCCGAACTCGAAGCGGGTAAACCTGGTGTTCTTCTGCAGCGGCGTGAAGAACGCATGGATCCGTTCCGTACCGGTGATCTTGAAGTCGACGTCCAGGTTCAAGCGGGTCGCGACCTGGGCGATATCCTTGCCGTTGTTGTTGTTGTAGGCGATGGCCGTGCGCCAGTCGCCGTAGATCGCAAGCCCCGGCAGCAGTGGATTGAGGGCGCCAAACAGAGTGCTGCTCTCTTCATAGATGCCGGAGGTGTACTGCTGGCGGCCGACCTCGAGGGCACGCGGTGGCTCGACCGCGACCTTGGCACCGTAGATGTCGACTTGCGACTTGGAGTCGTAGTTCTTGTCGTACTGAGGACCGGATCGGAAAAGGTCGTCTTTGCTGTTCACCTTGGTGATTGTGCTCACCGCGGTTTCCTTGCTCTCCTCCGTCGTCTCGGCAGTCGCGTTCTTGGGCAGGGCGCCCACGTACTGCAGCTTGGCCAGTGGCTCGCCCTGCGGCTTGGCCGGCGCTTCGGCGGGTTCGGTGCGTGCGCCTGGCGACACCTGGGTCGACCAGCCTCCCTTCGGGATGTCGGTGCTGTTCTGGGCTGCCGCCGACCCTGCGGTCGCAGTGGACATGAGCACGTAGCCACTCGCTAGCAGCGCGAGTGTGGCAGTGGTTGTCCCGGCACGGCGTCCCAGGTTGTCCTTTGGAATAAGCGTCAAGTTCGTGCTCCACTTCGTGGATTCGTGGCTCAGACCTGCGAGGTGACGGTGGGGACCGGCGGTTCTCTCCTGACCGGTCCCCAACCCATGTCCTCGGCTGCGGCTCTAGGGCTTTACGTCGAGCTCGACGGCGGTGACCTTGAAGTCCAGCATCCGCTCGTTCATGCGTCGCTCCATCTCCTTCGTGGCGCGGACGAAGCGCATGAAGTAGATCGGCTCAGCACGGCTGCGCAGGCGGAAGGCAAGGCGGTACTTGCCGGGCTTCGTGATCAGGTCGCCTGGAACCTGGTACCTGGCCAGCTTCTCACCCAGCGGTGGCAGCGAGTGGTTCTCCATGCGCACCAGCGGCGGGTGGTTGAGGACGGTGGTCGGGACCTGTGGCGGACGCAGGTGCGGCAGCGGATCGACGTCGAAGTTGACGGGCAGGTACATCTCCCGATCCGTGCCCTTGACGTTGGTGGTCAAGAACTTGGTCTGGAAATTGACCAGCTGCTGGTCCACCTTGATGCGTCCGGCCGCAACCTCCAGGCTGTGCAGATCGGCCAAGTCGCCGTTGCTGTCGATGTAGCCCGACTCCCAGACGTTCTTGCCATCCGGATCGATCAGGGCAACGTTCACCCACAGCTGCGGCTGTGCGCCGAGCGAACCGGACGGGAGGTTGTGTCCCGAGTTGAGGTTCTTGATCTTGTAGGTGAATGCCAGATCCTTGCCGGCCCTGGGTGCGCCCTCGACGAGGGGCCCCTCGACCAGGGTGCCATTCTCCATGATCTGGCGCCTGAACTCGTCACGCTCATCGAGTTTGGCAAGGTTCTCGTCGATGATCAGACGGGCATCCTCACGATCGAGCGCATCGGCCCAGCGCTTGGGGAACGCAACCTTGACTTGACCCTTTGCAAGCTTGTCTTCGAAGGCGGTGGTGCCCCAGCCGGAGCGCCAATCGAATTCCAACCAGTCCTTCATGGTGAAGGCCTTGGCCTTGGTGTTGTGTGGGAAGATGCCGGGGTGGGCGATCGCATATCCCGGACCCATGAAGCGGTGATTGGCGTGCTTGCGCCCAGGATTGATCTCCTTGCCGCCGATCACGGCGGAAGGTCCGGTGTCATAGCCCTCGGGTTTTCCGGGGATCTTGCCCATATGGCAGTCCTGGCAGGTGACGCCTGCCTGGCGTGCCGGGCTGTCGCGGTACTGATCCCACACGATTTCGAGCTTGATGCCGAGGTTGACGGCGACCTGGTGGCAGCTGACGCAGAACTCCGATTTGCTGATCTGCGGGTTCGTCATCATGCCGTTGTGAATTTCGTTGCCCCGTCCGTCCTTGCTGGTCTTGACGGAGTAGGCGTCCTTATTGGCCAGCACGTCCTTGATGACGCTCTGGTCGCCGCTGCCGTAGACGGGGTCGAAGATCTTGCCCGGCTCGACGCGGCGCTCGCCGTTGACCTTGCCGTACTGCTCCTTGACCCGGTGGCAAGTGATGCAGGTCACGCCCTCTTTGGAGATCGGGCTCATCGCCCACAGCGGCTTCTCTCGGTCCTCGCCGAGCTGGGTACCGACCTGCATGTGACAGCGCACGCAGAAGGTGCCGACCGTGCCTTTGGTCAGCTCCTGGAATTTCTGCTCGAAGGCGTGGAACATCGGCGAGATCGCCGAGTAGGCATGCTGCGACGTCGACCACTCATCGTAGATCTGCTTGTGGCATTCGCCGCATTGGGCCGCCGTGGGATAGAGCGAGAGGGTCTCCTCGTCGACGGCGGGGATCGGGGCCTCTTTGCCCTTCTCGGCCCGGGCTGCCGCCGCCAGGATCGATACTTCGCCCTGGCCGGCTGCTTCCGTTGCAGCCCCAGCAGACATTTTCTCCTCGGCACCGACCAGGTTGCCAGGAGCGCCTTTTCTGGCCGTGTCCGTCAGCTGGGCGACAGCGTTCTGACTAAAGAATGCTGCATGCCCCAACAGCGCGCCTGCCAACGCGCAGGAAAAGATTGCACCCCGTGAAAAAACCTTGATCCCACTTTGCATTACCCTCTTCCCCCGTGGATTTCAGGCAGCACTTCGATTACATCGCTTACGCGAAACGGCGTTGGACCGCCGTGCGGCCTCCGTCTCAGTGGCCACGCTCAGACAAGTCGAGGAAGGCAACAGCCAACCAATCGGCCGAGCCGGTCAGCTCGGTCGCCTGTCTTTCACCCAAGGCTAAAAATCAGCGCGTGAGGGCAGTGCTAGCCCGCACGCTGACGGCACTACGCCGTTCTAGCGGCAAACGACGGTGGACCGGACACAAGGACCCCCTCTGCGTAAGGACTTGATCTCCAGAGCACCGCGAATCTTTCCCCCGTGCTCTCCCCGACCCCCGATAAATCACCATCGGATAGGGATCAAAGTGTGACGATTGAGAGGAATCTTTCTAGCGACAGTGTTCGATCTGAGCCTAATCGGAGCAATCCGGATCGTCCGCCACCGCATGGATTGCTTAGGCTTTGTGCAGGGTTGTGCGGTTGTCGGCATTGCGCCCAGCAGCGCAGCCCAACTGCCAGCGACGCATCTCATCTCGATGCGATCACGACGGTCACGACGTGCGGCTCGTGATTTTAATCTTAATAATTTAATCTTAATAAAGAGCATTTGGCAGCCTTTTGAGATTCTTGCGATTCGCCGCCGCGCCTCCGAGCGGCGAGATGGATCGCCGTGCACTCTTCAATCTTGCCACAATGTCGAACGAAGAGCTGCTGG
>Ga0075418_10006653_pt1 | contig 13043 bp, 8 predicted proteins | sample SoiMetdeltSBSDD2_FD_81776 | JGI IMG/M metagenome (GOLD analysis project Ga0075418, IMG submission 81776) | Bulk soil microbial communities from a Populus tree surrounding site in Tennessee, USA - Soil MetaG P. deltoides SBSDD2 | ecosystem: Environmental > Terrestrial > Soil > Tree plantation...
CTGCCGCAGCCAGAGGTGAAACGGCATCTGCGGACTGGCGACATAATCCGCCAGCCGCCGGTTGGCCTCGACGAGGACGTCCTGCACCACGTCGCTGACGTCGATCCGCCGCTGGATCTTCTGGTCGAGCCGCAGTTGCACGATCCGCCGCAGCGAATCCCGATGCCGCTCCATGAGCTGGTTGACGGCCGACTTATCCCCGTTCTTGACCCCAGCCAGGAGTTCCTCGGTTTTTTGCGGTTCGGGCCACATGCCCCTATTATGCTCGCAACGAACTCCAGTCCACAGCCCAGATTCATGCATCGGTGGTCTTGGTCATGCCGACTATCAGCGACGTTGATTTCCTCCCCCACCATGGAAGAGGCATGTGAAGTCGCAGCCCTCGGTGACGCAACAGGAGGCAGTTGAGGGCGATCGTGCCGGCTAGCGAGCCGTTGAACGCGAGAACCATCGGTAGTATTCGCGCGATTGAGGATAATCCAGGCGGTTGCACGATCCAGTAAACGAGTTCACTCTCTACGAACGAAAGCAGCAGGATAAAGACAAGGATGGCGATGCCTCGCGGCGGAGTCCATCGGCCGCCGCTCAAAAGGAGCGTGACCGGAAATCCCCCAACGAGAATGATGGCGAATCCGATGACCCCAGCGATCACGGCAACAGTCCCAAAGCCCTCTGACAGCGTGGTCGCCAGCAGAAAGAAGGCGCCCCACAATCCAACCCACATCATCAGATGAGAAATCGGAACTTTGCCAATCGAACGGTCAGGTTCGTCCTGCCAGGCGGCCCGCCATCCGAAGAACACCTTCAGAGGCCAAAGGAGCACGCTCGCCAGCAGCACGCCGCCGTAGCACAGCGCGGTCGGCACCACCGCCGCGAACAGGATGATCATCTCGAGTGCGCCGCCTATGTCGCGAAAGTGGGCAAAGAACTCAATTCCAGGCCCAACCTGAAATGCCAGAAACGCTACGGAAAGCAACAGCGCGAATGGCATCACCGCTACCCACATTCGCCACCTCGCGTTCTCGACCAGTCCCCCCACCAGGCACAGCATCAACAGCTGCCCGGCGAATAGGCCGGAGGTGATGGCGGCTGCGAGGAGAAAGGCCCAGTGACCTGGCCGGGCCGTTCCGGAAAACACGAGTGCCGCAAGTCCTACGCTAAGAATCAGCTCAGCGACCACAATGACGCCGTTGGCAACGAGCAGCGTCGCCAGAAGGCGGAACATCCGGTTTTCGTACCAGGGACGGGTCATGGATGCAGTCCCGGCACTTATGCCGAATGAACACCCGCCACGGTGTCGGCAGCCGCCTTGGTTGATCTGCGGAACGGAGTATGCAGCCTCAGCCCAAACGCTCGCATGATCATCAGATTGCCAGCCACCACCGAAGCGATCGTCGAGTTGAGGCACAGAGGATAGACAATCGTTATTCCGGTTCCACCGCGTGGCGTCAGGCTGGCGATGAAATATGACAACTCACTTTCGCCGTAGGACAACGCCAAGACGTAGACGGGGACCGCCAAGTAAAAATACCACCGGCTTTGAGTACATGCGCAACAAATCGCAACGGGCAACGCGCCGATCAGTACAATCGGAACTGCAATTGATGCCCAGACGACCCACTCGGTTCCGTAGAACATGCGAACTTGGGTGTAAATGAAAAACAGGGCGCTCCACAGCCCGATCCACAGCAGGAGCTGCAACGTGGAAACACGTTTGGCCTTAAACTCCCCACGACCTCGGCCGATAAGCTGCCATCCGAAAAACACTTTGGCCGGCCAGAAGATCACGCTCATGAGAAGAATTCCTGCCAGCATCATGCACATAGGCGCATGGAAATTTGCCAGAACTAGCAGCAGCAATCGGCCACATATTGAGGGCAGGTCATTGAACTCATCAGGGAGTTGGCCCAAGAGCCAGAAGTTGGGATCCGCTTCCGGCAAGAACCCCAAGGTTAATATCAGGGCGAACGGCAGCAGCAAGAGCCACATCAGCCAGCGACGCGTCTGGGCCAATGCCCCGACAAGCGAAAGAGTAAAAAGCTGCCCCGCGAATATTCCCGCGCGGACGACGTAAATCCAGCCAGGCGGGCTGGGATAATACGCAAATAGGAACGGGTAAGTTGCCAAGACCAACAGCGCGTTGGTCGCGAACAAGACGAGCAAGAGCAGTACGGTCTTAGGTGGCGGGTTGACCTGGTCCATTGGGGCCACTTCGGCCTTTCACAAGGCCCACCAAGCGATCTGCGCGTATTATGCTAAGAGATGACGTCGCGGCGCAGTCCCTATTCCCGATTGGATCGAAAACTGGCTCAGCCGGAATTCGTCCCTGTAACCCCAGTCGCGACAACGCCTTCGGCCGGGCTTTGCGGCAGTTCGCACTCCCCAGCAAACCCTGATTTCTGCTAAAAAACATTGACGCTTGCTAATCCGTTCCCAGTTCCCAACCGTCTATTCCTACGAAGGCATGTCTGTGGCAGCATCCGAGAGCAAGGCCGCAACCAAGGCCAGGCCGCGGGGGACGAGTGCGCCCTCGCTGGAGGATGCGTTTGCGCAGTACCAATCGGAGCTATTGGGGACGCTGTACTACCTGGTGGGAAACCTCGAGGATGCGCGGGACGCGCTCCAGGAGGCGTTCATCAAGTGCTGGCGGAACCAGGAGAAGCTGGCCGAAATTGACAACCTGAAGGCCTGGATTTTTCGCATTGCCCTGAATGCCGGCCGCGACATCCGCGAGACGGCCTGGCGGCGGAAAAAACAGGCCCTGCCTGAAGACGATGGAATGCTGGCCTGCCAGCGACAAGGACCGGAAATGATCGTCGAGCAGGACGAACGACTGTCGCGGCTGAGAATGGCCATGCATCAGCTTCGTCCCGAGGAGCAGGAAGTATTCCTGCTGCGGCAAAACGGCGATATGACCTATGAGGAAATTGGAAAGGCACTGGAAATTCCGTCGGGAACCGTGAAGACCCGCATGCGAATGGCACTGATCAAGTTGCGAGACGTATTGGCAGAGTAAGTAGCAGGCACACTCCGTGTGCTGTTCCGACCATGAACGAACACGACCAACTTCGCGAGCAGATGTGGAACCTGGTCTACGACCTGGCCACGCCCGAAGACAAGGCCGCGCTGGAAGGCCGGATCAAATCCGATCCCAAGGTGGCCCGGCTGTATGCCGAGGTATCGCTGGAGGCGGACCTGATTGCCCAGGCGGCGAGGGTCGATGACGCCTCGGTCACTTTGCCCCAGGTCGAACCGCGACGGGAGAAGGTCTCCGCCGGACGGGCGAAGGAAGTTACTGCACCAACCCAAGGAGCCGGCATTTCGCGGTCGCTGCACTGGCTGGCGGCTGTGGCAGCCAGTGCCCTGGTGGTGGTGCTTACCTTGGGAACGTTCTGGCAAACGGCAACGGTTCCGCGGCAAGAGCACGTGGTGGTTTGGGTTCGCCCCGATCAGCACGACAGGCTGGTGGAAGCGGTCGGGACCACGTTCCAGATCGAGACCAAGTACACAAGCGGCGATCCGGCACAAACCAAGCTCAAAGTGCAGTACGCGGACTCGAGCGGTCAGACACTTTATGAGCAGGAATTCCGGACGGACTCGGCAGGCAAGGCGAAGTTGTCAGTCCCGGGCACTGCTGTGGCCGTGGGAGGAAATTTGCGGGTCCTGCGTGATCTTGGGCAACTGGCCGAGTCGCCGGCGCCGAGGTCGAGCGAGCAAGCGGAAACGATTGCCGAGGTGCAGAAGCGAGAGGAAGTGCTCCTGGATGCGCCGCTCGAGGTGGCGGGTGAGCCGATCAGAGCAACTCCTCTGTTTGACAAGGACTGGTACGCGGCCGGCGATGACGCTCGCTTCCGGGTCGTTCCGCAGACCGTGATCACTCGTAGGCAGCCGGACGTCTCCACGCTCGCGTTTCGCTTGCAAACCCCGGACGGTCGCTCCCTAGCGTCGACCGAAACAATTCCCATCGATGAAAGCGGCATCGTCACCGGCAAGTTTCAGTTGCCATCGGATGCGCCGCCTGGGCGGTACTTGTTCGCGGTCGAGGGCCGCTCACACGCTGCGGCTGCCGAAGAGGCCAGCATTCAGGTAGCCGACGCGTCAGCCAAATTCGGAGGGACGCTACTGGCGGATATGGCGAACCGGGGAGACCGCTTGGACGACGGCGGCGCGGCGGGTGAGGCTGGCCGCGGTGGATCCGCTTCTCCTGGGGGTGGTGGATATGGCGGTGGAGCGGGGGTGGCAGAACAACGCGAAAGCAGCCGCGACAAGTTCATGAAACTGTCGGGAGGAAAAGTTCCCAAGGGTGAGGCTGCAGGCGCAGCTGGTGGCGCACCCGGAAGCGTTCCCGCCGCCGCAGCTGCTACCACTCCCGGAGAGTCGGCGCCGCAAGCGCCAAGAGATCCCAGCAGGCCGCTGCGCGAAAGCGTGGATAAACTCCTTCAGGAAAACGAACGGCTGCCGGCACAGCAGCCCTCCGATGCCAAGAAGCTGGCCCAACAACCCGGCCAGAGGGAATCAGACGGCAAGCAGTCGGCCGGCACGCTGCAAGTCGCCGTTCCACCCGAGTTTGACGGAAAGCCCGTGAAAGTCGAGGCGTACTTCAACAAGATTCTCTTGGGAAAAGAGGTCGTGGCCGCAACGGCAGACGATTTGCGTGACAAGGCGTCCAATGATGCCGCCGCAGGCCAGCCGTCACGCACGGCGGCTTTGGCACTGGCTCCCTGGATTGACGGCGAAAAAGTGGATCTCGTATTCCAGGATGCGAATTCGCCATCATCGCAAGCAGTCACAAAGCAAGTCGAGATTCCTAGCTTGCTCGACGTCGGCCTGGCCGAAACCAAGCAATCCTATGCGCCCGGTGAAAAAGTCCGATTGCTGGTCGCGGTCACAAATCGATTCGACGGTCTGGCGGTGCCCAACGCGGCTTTGGGGGTCGTCGTCAAGCCGGCGGCAGCCGAGGTGGATGAGGTCCTGGAGGAATTGGCAAAGGCCAGCGACCAGCGGGTCGCATTGAAGGGGAACAACGAACTCCGGCCGGAGTCGGCCGGCGGCAAGGATCGTAGCATGGCCATGTCGCGCCGCAAGATGGCGCCCTCCGAGAAACCCGCCGCCGAAGAAGAAACCAAAAACAAGGATGAACTTTCCGCGGCTCCACGGCCGGCTGGTGACCTGCCACCCACTCCGGCGCCGATTGCCGGGGACGACGCCAAATCAGCCGAAACCTTGGACATTGGCATTCCGGGGGTTCTCTTATTGTCGGAAATGGACGGCAGCAAATCGGTTGATTATGAGTCGCGCGACCAAACAAGGGACTTCTTTGCCGTTCCACCGGCCCCAGTTGTGATCAGCAACGAGGCGACGGTGAAGAAGGCCTTGGAAGAAGAAGAGGCGGAACGCTCCGTTCAGCATTCGCAAATGGCGCATTGGCGATCTTTCCTGGGACGAGTGCTACTGGGACTCGGAGTAGTGATGCTCTTGGCACTGGGGGTAGCCTTCGCAGTCCAGCGGCCAGCCAAGGCATTGATTTGGGTCCCTTCGCTCGGCATTGTCGTCGCCAGCTTTGTCGTGGGAGTCATGTGGCTCAAGGACAAGCCGCGGAATTCTGGTAAGGAAGTGGCGCAGACAACTTATCCAGATGCAACTCACGAAAGTGCGTATGGCCGACTGAAGAGTCCTGCTCCAGCGGCGCCGATGTCGGATTTGGCTGCCACAGACAGCGAAGGCAAGCACAACTTCCCGATTTCTGGTCCGGAAATGGGAGCCGACGCGCCGAACGAATTCAATGGCATTGACCAGCGCGGCGGCGCGCGAGATGAAGCCATCCTGCGGCAGAGCGCCATCGACCAGCCAACTTTGGAGCGGTCCGAGGAAGGTCCCGACAGGATTCATGCGAGAACCGAGCCGCCGCCAAAGGATATTCTCGAAGGTGCAGTGCGTGCGAAACGATTTCCCGCGCCGTCCAGCAATTCTCCAGCCCGTCCGGACGCAGTCGCCAAGGAAGCGCTGCCTGCGCCGTCCGGGCCCAGGAAGTCGAGCCTGGCGGAAGAAGGGGAAAAGAAATCGGACGGCGAAGCCAATCAAAAGAATCACAAGCCTGCTTACGGGCCGGAGGCGCTGAAATCTCTGTCCTCCCAGGAAATGCAGTTGAAGATGGAAATGAAGCGGACGCGGGAATTGTCCAAGGGGGCCGAACTTTCCGCTCGGGAAATTGGTGACGCGCAGAAGATAGAGGACAGTGGAGAAAACGACAAAGAGTTTTACAGGAGAGCGACAATTATCGGCGTCTGGCAGCCGCTGCTTACGGCGGATGAGAACGGGCGGGCCGTGATCGAATTCACGATGCCCGAGGCGCCCGGCACCTACCGGCTGGTGCTTGACGTCCACGGGCTGGGACATATCGGCCAGTTTGAGACGAGGCTCCGCTGCGAGCCCTTGCCGGCGGCGCCTGCGGCGCCTGCGGAGCCAGCGGCCACCCCTGCGAAGTCCGAGCCCAAACCGTAGGACAGGTTTTCAACCTGTCTTGAATCTTATTTTGCACAGGCTGGATGACCGGTGCGGAATTCCTTTTGGACAGGTTGAAAACCTGTCCTACGCGAGGATCCCCTCGATTACCTCGCCATGGACGTTCGTCAGCCGCCGCTGAATGCCGTTGTGATAGTAGGTCAGGCGCGTGTGATCGATTCCCAGCAGGTGCAGCACCGTGGCGTGGAAGTCGTACCAGCTGCTGCGGTGCTCGACCGCTTTCCAGCCGATGTCGTCGGTGGCGCCGTAGGCCATACCATGTTTCAGCCCAGCTCCGGCCAGCCACACGGAGAAGCCATCCTGATTGTGGTCGCGGCCGGCGCCGACCACGTCCGCGGCTGACTGCGTGAAGGGGGTGCGCCCGAACTCCGTCGTGAACAGGACCAGCGTGTCGTCGAGCAGCCCACGCTGCCGCAGGTCCTTGATCAGTCCGGCCACCGGCAGATCGATCAGTGCTGCCTCGCGCGCGTGGTTCTCCTTGACGTCTTCGTGACCGTCCCAGTTGATCCGCGGCGAGCCGAACGAGCCACCGGAAAAGAGCTGCACGAAGCGGACTCCCTGCTCGATCAGCCGCCTCGCGAGGAGGCAGCTCCGGCCGAAGTCGCGCGTCTGCGGCTGATCCAGGCCGTAAAGCGACTCGGTCGCGGCTGCTTCGCCGGAAAGATCGGTCACCCGCGGGACGGCAAGCTGCATTTTCGCCGCCAGTTCGTAGGCCTTCATCCGCGCGGTCAGCTCCGCTTCGCCGCCGCTGGCCGCCAGGTCGGCGCGGTTGAGCAAGGCCAGTAGCTCGCGACTGTCGCGCTCGACCTCGGCGGCAATCGTGCGGGCCGGGAACAGGTCGTTGATCACCGCTCCCTTGGTCTGAAACAAAACCCCCTGGTGCTGCGCCGGCAAAAAGCCGCTGGTCCAGTTGGTAGTTCCGCCGGCCGGAAGTCCGCGGGCGTCGGGCAGAACAACATAGGCCGGCAGCTCGTCCGTCTCGCTTCCCAGGCCGTAGGAGAGCCAGCTTCCCAGCATGGGAAAACCATTGAGCCGGAAGCCGGAATTCTCCTGCAGCGTGGCCGGCGTGTGACTGGATGATTCGGCATACATCGAGCGAATGATCGTCAGCTCGTCGGCGACCGTGGCGATGTGCGGAAACAGTTCGCTGATCCACAGGCCGCTTTGGCCGCGTTGCTGGAATTCCCAGTCGTTTTTGCGAATCAGGCCGACCTGGCCGAAGAAGACGTCGGGTTTCTCGCTGCCACCGAGCGGTTTGCCGTGCTGCTTTGCCAACTCCGGCTTGTAGTCGAACGTGTCGATGTGGCTAAACGCGCCGCACAGGCAGATTTGAATGACTCGCTTGACCTTGGCCGGATGATGTGGCGGGGGGTCCTTGGCCTCCGGCGCGACGGCCGGGGCGCCTTTCACGATGCGATCCCTGGCTAGCAGCGACAATAACGCCGCTGCGCCAATCCCGCGAGAGGCGAACGAAAAGAAATCCCGGCGGTGCATGGCGTCTAATGAACGTAGAGGAACCGGTTGCTGCTAAAGAGTACGCGACAGAAGGGCATCAGACCGTGCTCGCGCACCAGGGCCTGGCTGGCTGCCAGTTCGTCCGGCAGGCTGGGCCGCCCGCAGATCAGGACGAACGCCCGCTCGATTTGCGCCTGTTCGTCGCCGGGCGATTCCTTCCTTAGTCGCTCCGCCAAGGCATCCGCCATCCGCAGCGTGAACGAGTTGTTCAGGAGCGACAGGGCCTGGAGGGGAGTGGTCGTGCTGCCGCGCTTGGGGGTAGTCGTGGATGGATCGGGGCAATCAAACGTATCGAGCAGCGGGTTCTTGCCGCCGCGGGCCCACATGCGGTAGATGCTGCGGCGATGAAACTCCAGTCCGACCGGATCCTGCGGCTCGTAGAATTGCGATCCTTTGTACATGTACGGGCGGAAGTCCTGGAAGCTCGGGCCGCCGACCGCCGGGTTCAACAGGCCGCTGACCGACAGCATCGCGTCGCGGACTGACTCCGCCTCCAACCGCCGCGGCCGGTAGCGCCAGTAAAGCGCGCTATCGGCATCGACCGCCAGGCATTCTGGCCGCGGCAGCGAGGCCTGCTGATACGTCGCGGACAGGACGATCTGCCGGTGCAGCTCCTTGAGGCTGAAGCGGCGCTCGACCAGCTCGCACGCCAGCCAGTCGAGCAGCTCCCGATGCACGGGTACGCCGCCGTTGAAACCGAGATCGTTAGGCGTCTCCACCAGGCCGCGGCCGAAATGGTAGTGCCACAGGCGGTTGACGAGCGTGCGGGCAAAGAGCGGGTTGTTTTCCGTGGCAATCCACTGGGCCAGCCTTTTTCTCCGCTCGGCGTCCGGCGCATCGGGCGCCAGGCCAAAGTCGCCCAGGGCGCTGGCGATCGCAGCCAGGCCGCCGGGGTTGACGACTTCCCCTTTCTGTTGCGGGTTGCCACGAATCAACAGGTGCGACTGCGGCGGCTCTTGCGGCGTGACCGCAAACACCTTGGCCTCGCGCAGCCGCGAGATCTGCTCGCTGACGGCCCCCAGTTGCTGCTGCAAGCTCCTTCGCCGGTCGCGATCGTCGGGGGACAGCCGCCGCGAGAATTCCTCCTCGCTGATGTAGGTCGAGACCGTTCCCGCCGACGCGGCGACTTCTTCCGCCGTCAGTGCGTGGTCGTAGAGACCGGCCCGCTCAATGACGCCCGCCACGTGCTTGTTCCCGCCAGCGGGGAAATGGCGAATGCCAAAGATGACCTGCGCTTCCCCCTTCTTGAACGTCACCGGCCCGTCGCTCTTGTAGCTCCTGCCATACACAGCGCCGTCGCGATAGGCGGTGATCGTGCCATCGGCGGCATAAACGATGGCAATATGGACTGTGCGGCTGTCGGCCTCGGTCTCGGGCGGACCTTCAAACGATTGGGTTCTCCGGAAAAAATTGCTGCCAGCCAGCCACTGGCCAGGGTCCTTCTCGCCGAAGACGATCGCATCGAACACTTCGCCATCTGGGGACTGGATGCCGATGACGCCGCCGCTGCGCTGCTGGAGGTTCGATAGCTTCACCCAGGCTTCGAGCGTCTTCTCCTTGACGTCCTGGTGCAAAAGCTCGGTGGCGACGAACGCCCGCTGACCGCTTAAGACCAGGCCGCCATCCTTCAGCTCGGCCCCTTCGTGCAGCTTGCCGTGCAGCGGCCCAAGTTCGTCCTGCGCGTCGCCGTCGAACTGCCAGCGGGCCAGCGGGCGGGGAGGGGACGGCCGCTTTTCCGCTGCCGCTTGCCGCTGGTTGAGGATGTCCGTCCGCACCGGTTCTTCGAGTGCGGCCAGGTCGCCGGCCAGTTGCCGCTGCCGCTGCTCCAGCTCCGGCGGCAATTGCGCCGGCGGAATTGGCCGATCACCGCGCTTCACCCCCGCCAGTGCCGACGCCAGGCGATAGTACTCGACTTGCCGCACCGGATCGAACTTGTGGTCGTGACAGCGGGCGCAGTGGACGGTCAGCCCCAAAAAAGTCTGGCTCACAATGCCGACGATGTCCTCCAGCTCGTCCTGCCGCATGATGGCCTGCATGACTTCCCCCTTGGGGAGCAGGCTGTCGTGGGCGCCGGCGACCAGAAAACCAGTGGCGATGGTTCCCCGCGGGTCTGGGGCCAACAGCACGTCGCCGGCAATCTGCATGCGGGCGAACTCGTCGTAGGGCATGTCCCGGTTCAGTGCGTCGATCACCCAGTCTCGATACCGCCAGGCATTGGGACGCATCTTGTCATACTCAAAGCCGTCGCTCTCGCCGAAGTGGGCCACGTCGAGCCAGTGGCGGGCCCAGCGCTCGCCGTAATGCGGCGAATCGAGCAGCCGCTTCACGAGCCGGTCGTAGGCCTCCGGCGATTTATCCCGGAGAAATGCGTCGCTCTCCTCTGGCGTCGGCGGCAGACCAGTGAGGTCGAATGTGACGCGGCGAATCAGCGTCCGCTTGTCCGCCAGCGGCGAAGGCGTGAGTCCCTTTTCGCCCAGCTTGGCGAAAATGAACGCGTCGATTGCATTGTGGCTATTGACCCCTGATTCCTGATTCGTGACCCCTGGCTCCTTGGGCCGCACCAGTTTCTGAAGCGACCACCAGTCATATCCCGCGCGACTGGCCGTTGTGAACCGGTAGGGATCGATAGGACTCGTTCCCCATTTCGCTCCTGACGCAATCCACGACTTGAGAACTTCCCGCTCCTTGGCCGGCAGCGGCTTTTTCGGCGGCATTTCCTCCGCGTCGATCCGCTGCCAGAGAAAACTGTCGTCCGGCTTTCCAGCGACCAGAACGGCGCCGCTGTCGCCGCCGGCCTTTGCCGAGTCCGCGCGGCTCAGATCAAGGTTTCCCTTCTTGTCGGCCGAGTTGTGGCAATCGAGGCACCGCGTGGCCAGGATCGGGGCCACGTCGCGATCAAATTCGGGCGACTGCTGCGCGACGCTCCAACCGGCCGGAACGACCGAAAGGATCAACGCAGCGAGCTGCCAGGTGATTTTCATCAGTGGCGGTTACGTCGCGATTTTGAAAAGCCTAATCGGTCATCCCCAGCGGCATCGGCACTTGCCAGATTTGCGGAATATCCGGGATGGGGGCCACCACATCATACTCTGCATCGGACGCCGGCATGGACGCAAGACCTTGCCAAATGGGCGTTTGCCGCGGGCTCTTGCATTTCCGTTCGCCGCGAGCATAATGACACCCATGCAACGGTGTCTGGGCTACTTTTGGCGGTTTACCTTTACCCTCGGGTGCCGAGGGGCCGCCGGAGTTGTCTAGTCACTGACAATTTTCTGACAACCCAAGCCCCGAGGACCCGCCAGGTCGCTCGGGGTTTTTTTGTTGACGCCGGCGGCCAATTGCGGTTGATCCTCCGGGGCTCGGCGAGTCCGGAGCCTGGTCATGAACGCGCTGGTGCCGTTTCGAACACGACCAAAGTTCCGCAGGCAAGAGGAGCTCTTTTCAATGATCGTCGTCATGGAAAAGGGGGCCACCCCCGAGCAAGTCCGCCATATGGCCGAGCGCGTCGAGGCGCTGGGCCTCAAGGCCCACGTCATTCAGGGAACCGAACGGACCGTGATTGCCGCCATCGGCGAGAAACGGGCCGACACCAAGGACTCGCTGGCCAGCGGACCCGGCGTGGCAGAAGTGGTGCCGATCCTGGCGCCGTACAAGGTCGCCAGCCGCGAAGTCAAGAAGGAGCCCACGCAGGTCGCCGTCGGCAGCCTCAAGGTCGGCGCGGGAGCCATCGGCATCATCGCCGGCCCCTGCTCGGTCGAAAGCGAGGAGCAGATTCTCAGCACGGCGCGGGCCGTCAAGGCCGCCGGAGCCACCGCGCTTCGCGGCGGGGCGTTCAAGCCGCGCACCAGTCCCTACGCCTTCCAGGGAATGAAAGAGGAAGGCCTGAAATTGCTGGCACAGGCGCGTAAGGAGACAGGCCTGGCCGTGGTGACGGAAGTCATGTCGAGCGAAGAGGTGGACCTCGTGGCCGACTATGCCGACGTGCTTCAGGTCGGCGCTCGCAACATGCAGAACTACCGCCTGCTGGAAGCGGTCGGTCAGGCGAAAATGCCCGTGCTCCTCAAGCGTGGGCCGAGTGCAACCGTCGAGGAGTTGCTCTTAGCGGCTGAATACATTCTCAATGAAGGAAATCCGGACGTCATGCTCTGCGAGCGGGGCATTCGCACCTTCGAGAGCCACACGCGGTTCACGCTTCCCTTGGCCACGGTGCCGTATCTGCACCACAAAACGCACCTGCCGATCGTCGTCGATCCCAGCCACGGCACTGGCCACACCTACCTCGTTCCCGACATGGCGGCAGCGTCAATTGCCGCCGGGGCCGACGGCCTGATCCTGGAGGTGCATCCCGATCCCGAACGGGCGCTGTCCGACGGCTATCAGTCGCTGAATTTCGCCCAGTTTCAGGAGACGATGGCCAAATGCCGAGCGGTGGCGACGGCGCTGGGAAAGAAGTGCTAGGGGAAGGGGCCAGGAGGCAGGGCAGAATGACCAATGACCAAGCAACCAATGACCAATGGAGCAGGCGGTGGCCACGGTGTGCCGGAACCCTGACTCCTGACCCCTGTCCCCTTTCCTCTCCGGCCGAATTCCTTCCCTTGCGAGCGAGTCGCACAGCAGGAGATGAGTCGGGTGAGCCGGGGGGTGTTCAAACGCGCTAGCCGACTCAGCGGCTGAGGGCCGAATCGCCTGGGCGACCGGACGCAACCGGGCGTATACTAATCACTTGTATACATCCAATTGCGCTGCCGGTCCCTGGTTCTTTCGGGGGTGTTTGTCCCCACCCGACTCGCCGCTGAGTCGGTTTGTGAGTCGGCTTCGCCTGAGTCGCCCGCGACACCCAACGGCGGACTTTCGGCCGGTGCAGAGAGCAGAGGTCAGCGCAAAAGGCGGAAATGCAAAATGGTCATTGCAAAATGCCAATTGCAAAAGTCAGCAAAGGGGCTGCTGGGAACATTTTGACTTTGCATTTTGCACTGGTCATTTTGCCTTGCTTGAAATTGCCCTCC
>Ga0075418_10006654_pt1 | contig 13042 bp, 12 predicted proteins | sample SoiMetdeltSBSDD2_FD_81776 | JGI IMG/M metagenome (GOLD analysis project Ga0075418, IMG submission 81776) | Bulk soil microbial communities from a Populus tree surrounding site in Tennessee, USA - Soil MetaG P. deltoides SBSDD2 | ecosystem: Environmental > Terrestrial > Soil > Tree plantation...
AGTGTTCACGCATCAGCCGCAGCCGCAGGTCGCGCGCGAACGCGCCCGTGTCATCGAGTACCGCACAAGATAATTCGCTGTCATGCGTCCACGACCGGCGGTTGAAGTTGTCACTTCCGACGCACGCCCACAAGTCGTCCACGACACACACCTTCGCGTGCACATACACCGGTGTGCACTGGTGATTCTCGACATCGAACACGTGAACCCGGTCCGGGCTGGCATCGCGGCACGCATCGATCGCCTGACGGCGGCCAATCGTGTTGGGCGGCAACGCCAGCCGTCCGTCGACATCCGGGTAACGCGGCACCACCGCAACGAGGTGTAGCTCGGGATTGTCCGCCAGTGCATGGGCGAACAGCTGCGCAACCCGCTTCGACCACAGATACTGATCTTCCAGGTAGATCAGCCGCCGAGCCCGTCGCACCGCCTTGCTGTACCCACGCGCGACACTGCGTTCGCCGCGCGGCGCGAAGTCGTACTCGAAATGTGCGTCGGGATACGTGCGCAACACCTGCACCGCGTGCGGCCCGCACCGCGGCGGATCCGGCGGCTGCGGCGGAAGCTTGCCCGGTGTCAAGTCCGCCCCGCGCAGCTTGTCCTCGATCCACGCAATCGGCGACAGGGTGTCCAGCGGCGCCGGGTCGTTCCAGCGTTCCCGGAACGTCATGTCGAGAGCACCCACCACCGGTCCTTGCAGCCGTAGTTGGACGTCGTGCCACGGTGGGTGGTCGCCGTAGCGTTTCGACATCCGCACCGCCTGCGGGTCCCCCCGATGCGATGAGTCGTCGCGCCGCGAGTGGCACAGATCGATGCCGCCGGCGAACGCCACATCACGCGACGGCTCCCCCGGATGACGGAGCACAACCAGCTTCTGGTGGTGTGAGCCGCCGAACCGGACGCGCTGATCCAGCAGCACCTCACCGCCGGCCTGTTCGATCGCCTCGCCGAGGTGCTGATTCTCTTCCTCGCTGTAGGCGAACTTGTCCAGATGGGAACGCCACACCAGACCCTTGACGACCACGCCGCGCTGCGCCGCGCCGCTGAACGCCTCGCGGATGGTCGGCCCGCCTTCGCGCATCTTCTGGTCCGGGTCGCCGCGCCAGTCCGTGAAGAACAGGTGGTCGCCCGAGCGCAGTGCCTCGACCTCGGTTGCCAACCGGTCAAAGTACGTCGCACCGTGGACCAACGGTTCCACCAGGTTTCCCTCGCGCCAGGCGGGCAGCCGGGTTGAGGGATTGCAGCGTTCGGCGTCTGTGAGGAACCAGTCGGTCAGTTTCGACACGTCGTTGGATACCCAAAAATCACAATCCGGCGCGGCACTCTGTCAAGATCGGGCATGCCCGCCGTACGGCGCCTCCTCGCGGTGATCTGCGCCCTAGTGATGTTAGCCGGCTGCGCACCCGGCGCACTGCCGACCGAGACTGAAACCACAACCACCGACACCGCCAAAGCTGACGCCGTGATGCGAATCGTTCGCGATGTCATGGCGGAGGCACATCTGAAGGCGGTGATCGTCCGGGTAACGGTCGACGGCAGGGAGGTTGTCACCGAGGCTGTCGGCGAATCGATGACCGGCGTCCCTGCGACCCCGGCGATGCACTTCCGCAACGGTGCCGTCGCGATCTCGTATGTCTCCACACTGCTGCTCAAGCTCGTCGACGAGAAGAAGGTAAGCCTCGACGACAAGCTGTCGAAGTGGCTGCCCGAGATACCGCACGCCGATAGAGTCACCCTGGGCCAGCTCGCCCAAATGACTTCGGGCTACGTCGATTACGTCATCGGGAACACCGCGATGAACGAGGCACTGTACGCAAACCCGTTCCGGCGCTGGACAGTCAACGAGATGCTGAGCTACGCCGTATCCAAGCCGCTGCTCTACGAGCCCGGCACCAACTGGAACTACGCTCATACCAACTACGTGCTGCTCGGGCTTGCGCTGGAGAAGGCGACCGGTGAAGAGATGTCGAAGCTGTTGTCGGACAAGGTGCTTCGGCCGCTGGGACTGACGAACACGGCAAACTCACTGACACCCGAGATCCCGGCGCCGGTGCTGCACGCGTTCACCTCTGAGCGCCGCGCCTTCCTCAAGATTCCTGCGGGCACACCGTTCTACGAAGAATCAACGTTTTGGGATCCGTCCTGGACCATCACCCACGGCGCGATCCAGACCACGAACATCTACGACATGGAGGCGACAGCGGCGGGCATCGGATCCGGACGGCTGCTCACCGCCGACTCGTACCACAAGATGGTATCCACCGATCTTCGCGGCAAGACCCACAAACAGCCCGGTTGCACCACCTGCGATGAGATGAACGACGCCTACACGTACGGCCTCGGAATCGTCATCTCGGGCAACTGGCTGGTACAGAACCCGTTGTTCGGTGGGTACGGCGCAATCGAGGCCTACTTACCTTCGCAGAAGATCGCAATCGCCGCCGCTGTCACGTTCGCCCCGGAAGCATTCGATGACCAGGGCAATTACCGCAACGAAGCCGACCCGCTGTTCCGCAAGATTGCTGCCGAACTCGCCCCCGACGATGCGCCACCCATGCCACCAAAGAAATAATGTCGGGCGTGGCGCCGAAGGTCCTGTTCATAGTCAACGAACATCTCGCGACTGAAGCCCTGCTGGGCGAGGCGTTCACGGACTGCGGTTTCGACGTCGACACCTTTGAGGTGGTGCCCGCCGAACGCGTCGACAACCCCGCCGGCGACGTGACCTTCCCCGATCCGACGGGCTACGACGTCATTGTCCCGCTCGGAGCGCGCTGGCCCGTGTACGACGACGCGCTGCGTCGCACCTGGGTTGGCGCCGAGACACAACTGGTGCGCGACGCCGCCGACGCGGGTGTCGCACTGCTCGGCGTGTGCTTCGGCGGTCAACTGCTGGCCGAGGCGTTCGGCGGCTCGGTGGCGCGATCGACCGTGCCCGAGATCGGTTGGTACGACGTCGCCACCGACAACCCGGACCTGGTGCCCGGCGGGCCGTGGTTCCAATGGCATTTCGACCGGTGGACGTTGCCGCCCGGCGCCACCGAGATTGCCAGGACCGCGAACGCGTCGCAGGCATTCGTCCTTGACCGCGCGTTGGCGCTGCAATTTCACCCAGAGATCGACTTGAAGCTGCTCGATTTGTGGCTGGACGACGACCGCGACGGGGAAGTCGTCGGCGCGGGGCTGCACCACGACGAATTACGCGACCGCACAATTGAACTCGCAGACGACGCCGCGGCAAGAGTGCGCGGCCTGGTGCACGGCTTCCTAAAGCATGTCGCGAGTCAGCAGCGCCCGAGTTCGTGAGCCAGCGCGTCTGTGAGCTTTGACCTCCGGAACCGGTGGCCCAGCGTCTCCAGCTTGCTCGGTACCACCCGCTGATTGGCCTGGGCGAGCTCGCGTGCACCCTGCTCCCCCAGCAACAGCCGCGGACCCACCGATGGCACCGGCACAACCGCCCGTCGGTGCAGCACCGCCGCGAGCGCCCTGGTGTAGTCGGCGTTGCGCACCGGTTCCGGCGCGACTGCATTGACGGGACCCGTCAATCGCCCGTCATACAAGGCGCGGTGGTACACATCGAGCAGGTCGTCGAGCCCGATCCACGACAACCACTGCTCACCGCTGCCTAGCCGCCCGCCCAGTCCGGCCGCGAACAGCGGGCGCATCAACTTCAGCGTGCCACCGCGGGCCGATTGCACAATTCCCGTGCGCACGTTGACCACTCGCAGCCCCGCCTGGGCGGCCGGCGCCGTCGCCGCCTCCCAGTCGGCCACCACGTCGGCCAGAAAGCCGTCGCCTCGCATGCTTTCTTCACCGAGCAGCGTGTCTCCGCGGTCGAAGCCGTAGAAGCCGACCGCCGACGCGCTGACAAATGTCGCTGGACCGTCGTCGGCCAGTGCCGCGGCGTCGGCGAGTCTGCGTGTCGGCTCAACACGGCTGTCTCGGATCGCGGCCTTATGGTCATCGGTGAAACGGCCGGCGATCGTCGCGCCTGCCAGGTGGACGACGGCTTCGACGCCGACCAGCAAATCGGGTGCCGGGCTGTGCGGATTCCATTGGCGCTCAAACTCATTGCGCGCCGGGCGGCGCACCAGCCGAATCACGCGATGCCCTCCCGTGCTTAGAAACGCCGACAGCGCGGAGCCGACCAGACCCGAAGCACCGGTGACTGCGACCACCATCGGCTGCGCACCTGCAGCACGGTGTGCGGCGAGGTCGTCAGCGAGCTGCCTATGCCGATAGACGAACGTCGAGCGCAGCGCTGCTGCAGGCACCGCAGTGTCGACGTGGTCGTAGACCCGTGTGCCACCCGGCGCCTCGCTGAACTCATGCGTGTGCCGCCACCGGCCGACAATCCGCGCCGGCCACGACAACGGGCCCTGCGACGACAATTCGTCGACGAATCGGTGTGGCGGGTCGAATGCCGATGCATCGTGCTGGGCCACCCAGCGCAGTCCACCCGGCAGGCCCAGCACCGCTCGCCCGTCGGCCAGCGACTCCGTCTCCGCCACCACCGTCATCGGTTGCCACGGCGGCACCAGCCGGGTCATCGCTCCGCGCCGGGTGTGCCATGCGAACACGTCGGCGAGCGGATGGTCGACGATGCTTTCGTATTCGATGCCCATGTTTGTGGGTACCCACGCGATACCGAGGTCAGAGAACACCGGTCGACGTACGCTGAATATGTCCCCGATATCTAAAAAGATCGCGATGAGCGGATGGAGCGGGCTCGCCCGACGAAATGCGAGGCGAACCTTCCGGGACCGCCGAGAAGCCGGCCAAGTCCTGGCTGAAGAGCTGGCGTCCTACCGCGGCAAGGACAACCTGTTGGTGCTTGGCCTGGCGCGAGGCGGCGTGCCCGTCGGATGGGAGGTCGCGTCGTATCTGCGGGCGCCGCTCGACGTATTTCTGGTGCGCAAGCTCGGGGTGCCGCAATGGGAGGAACTCGCGATGGGCGCCATCGCAACAGGCGGCGGCGTCGTGGTCAACGACAGCTTGGTGCGCAACCTCGGCATCAGCGACGAACAGCTGCAGGCCGCGATCGACCGGGAAACCGAGGAACTTCACCGTCGCGAGGGCGCCTATCGCGGCGGGCGTCCACCAGTGGACATCGCGGGTAACACGGTGATCCTCGTTGACGACGGGATCGCCACCGGGGCCAGCATGCTCGCCGCCGTGCGTGCGGTGCGGGCGGCCCAGCCCGCCCGGGTGGTGGTCGCAGTGCCGGTCGGACCGGAATCGGCCTGCCGGCAGCTCGCCGAGGAAGCCGACGACGTCGTATGCGCAACGATGCCACCCGGATTTGAAGCTGTCGGCCAGGTCTTCGAGGATTTCCATCAGGTCACCGACGACGAAGTGCGCGAATTGCTAGCTACGCCAACGGTTTAGCGCTTGTTGCTGTCCTCGTCCTCATGCTTAACCGCGGTGGTTTCGGCGTCGCTCTCGTCGTCGTGCGCGACGGGGGCCTCTTCGGGATAGTCCTCGGCGTACTCCGGCTCCTCGGCTTCGGCTTCAGGCTCGGGTTCTGACGCCTCACCTTTGGACCGTTCCCGCAGCGCGTCAACGATCAGCAGCACCACGCCGATCACACTGGCAGCGATGCAGACCCAGGCGATCAGCTCATTGCTGGTGACGACGGCGGTCACCAGGGCCGCGAGGCCGATGACGGCAAGCACAAGCGCAACGATCAGCATTGACCAACCCTAGGTGGTAGACGCAGCGTTTTCAGGCAACCCGATTGCTAGTTGTTACCCCGGTTGAATTGGTTGAAGCCGCCACCGTCGTTGTTGGCGCTCGAGTCGACCGGTGCGGCGGAGCCGCGCTGGCCAAGCTCTTCGAGCTGGGACTCCAGATAGGTCTTGAGCCGGGTGCGGTATTCGCGCTCGAACGTGCGCAGCTGTTCCAGCCGCCCTTCCAGCACGGTGCGCTGCTGGTTGATGGTGCCCATGATCTCGGAATGCTTGCGCTCGGCATCGGCCTGTAGGGCGTCGGCCTTCTCCTGCGCCTGGCGCAGCTGCGCCTCCGACCGGGTCTGGGCGTCGGCCAGCAGTGCGTCGGCACGCTGACGGGCCTCAGCGACCGTGGTCTCGGCGGTCTGCCGGGCCTCGCTCACCATCGCGTCGGCCTGGGCGCGGGCATCGGCGAGCATCTTGTCCGACTCGGCCTTGGCCGTGCCGGTCAGCCGGTCCGCGGTGTCCTGGGCGAGGCTCAGCACCTTCGCGGCCTTGATGTGGCTCTCCTCGGTCGCTGCGGCGGGCTGTGGCGGTGCGTCGTAGACGGGCTGCGGCGGCGCGTCGTAGACGGGCTGCGGCGCAGGCTCGGGCGCGGGCGTCGGCTCGTACAGCGGAATGGCCTGAGTCGACTGCCCGCCACCGCCGGAGCCGGCCGTGGCCAGTTCCTGGTCCAGCTCCGCGACCCGCTGACGAAGGTCGGCGTTCTCTTCGATGAGCCGGGTCAGTTCGTTCTCAACCAGATCGAGAAAGGCGTCGACCTCGTCCTCGTTATAGCCGCGCTTGCCGATCGGTGGCTTGCTGAACGCGACGTTGTGGACGTCGGCTGGTGTGAGCGGCATTGTCTGCCCCCTTGGAGTTCTGGACCGTCAACCGATCTCAAAGTGTAGAGCCTTACTGGAACGTAACTGGCGCCCATCCTGTCACACCAGACCCGGCGGTTGCAGGAGAGGATGAATTTTAAGAGCGAATTTCAATCTTCTTACTCGGAATATCGACCCCGGCAAACCTGCGTGGGCTACCGCAGCGATCGCCAAAGACGGGGCGGCAGGCCAGTTCTCAGGCCGCTGCGCCAAATGCCAGCTGCATGCCGATGAAGGCGACCAACAGCAGCACCATGATCGACAGATCGAATCGGACCGCGCCTATCGTGAGCTGCGGAATGAGCCGTCGAAGCAACTTCACCGGCGGATCGGTGACGGTCATGATCACCTCGAGGACCACCACCGTCAGCCCCTTGGGATGCCAGTCGCGCGAAAACGACCGGATGAACTCGACGACGACCCGCGCGATCAGCAGCAGCCAGAAGACGAACAGCGCGAAACCCAGGATTTCGAAGAAGAGCGACAACGACAGCCGTCCTCACTACGGGCAGAAGTGTGACTTTGACAACAGCGCTCGCTGCTGGTCAGCGCCAAGCGCGACGCCAGCCTACCTGTCCGGGCTGAGATCTACTGATAGGCGTAGAAGCCGGCCTCGGCGATACGCCTGCGCTCCTCGGCGCTCACGTCGATGTCGGCCGGAGAGAGCAGGAACACTTTGGTGGCGACCTTGTCAAAGGAGCCGCGCAGCGCGAACGCCAGCCCGGCGGCGAAGTCGACCAGCCGCTTGGCGTCGGCGTTGTCCATCGACACCAGGTCCATGATCACCGGGGTGCCGTCGCGGAAGCGTTCACCGATGGTGCGCGCCTCGCTGTAGTCCTTCGGGCGCAGCGTGGTGATCTTCGACAGCGGGCTGCCTGCGTCAAAGAGCTCTGCCATCCGGCGTGGGTCCATCGCGAGGGCGCCTCGCGTCGAGCCGCGCAGGGCGCTGAACCGGGGTGTCGGCCGGTCGAATTCCCGCGGGCCCCGCAGTCTGGCCTCAAACCGGTCCTCGTCACGGTATCCGCCGCGGTAGCCCGAGGGTTCGTCGTAGTCACGATCCTCGTAGCCGCGGCTGTAACCGTCCTCATCGAACCGGTCGTCGCGCGGACGACGCGAGTAACCGCGCGAACCGCGGTCGTCGTCCTCGTAGTACTCGTCGTCGTAGTCCTCCATCGGCGCCATACCGAAGTAGGCCTTGACCTTGTGCAGTGTGCTCATCGGTGGACCCTTCTCGCGTGGTGTCTGTGATGAAGATGTGACTAGAGTGACTACTTAGGGTGACGTTAGAGGACGTTGCCCCAATAGCGCGGTACCGACACGCACACACGTCGAACCGTGTTTGACCGCGCTCTCGAGGTCGCTGGACATGCCCGCGGACAGTCCGAGGGGCTGTTCGTAGGACTTCTGCAGCCGCTCCTTTTCTTCTTGCAATCGCAAGAAGGCTTCATCCGGGTCGGTGTCCAGCGGCGGGATGGCCATCAGCCCGACGAACTCCAACCCATCCGCGGCGTCGATGGCGGCGCACAGCTCGTCCACCCACTCTTCACGGCCGATATCCACCCCACCCCGCGACTCGTCGCCGTCGAGGCTGAGCTGGAGGTAGACCCGTAGCGGCTCGGCCCTACCGCCGTCCTCCAGCTCCTCGGCGGCCGCGCGGGCCAGCGCGGCGATCACCCTGGCGCTGTCGACCGAGTGAGCCGCGTATGCCCAGCGCGAGATCGACCGCGCCTTGTTGCGCTGAATCCGCCCGACCATGTGCCAGCGAATCGGCTCGGCACCCAATACGGCACCGACTTCGGCACTTTTATTCGACGCTTCCTGTTCGCGGGATTCGCCAAATTGCAGACACCCTAAACGCCGCAAAATCAGCACATCGCTAGCCGGAAAGAATTTCGTAATGGGCAGCAATTCAATTTCATTTTCATTGCGTCCGGCGGCCTCGGCCGCCCGGGCCAGGCGGGTGCGAACGGCCGCGAGCGCGTCGGCCAATTCCTGTTCACGGGCGCTCGCCAAGGCGGTCATTCCATCCACACCAACGACGCCAGTCGTCCGGTGGGGGCATCGCGTCGGTGGCTGAACAGGTTGCGGTCGTCCACCGTGCAGCGGGGATCGATGTCGATGGCCGTGATGCCCAAAGCCGTTAGCTGCGTGGCGATTCCGGCCCGCAGGTCCAACCCGGGAGTGCCCCGCGACGTTGTGGTGCGACTGCCCGGCAGCGCTGCCTCGACCTCCGCGGCCATCTCTTCCGGCACTTCATAATTGCGTCCGCTGACCGCGGGGCCCAACAGCGCCGAAATGTCCTTGGCGCGTGCGCCGGCCCGCAGCATCACCTCCACGGTCCTGACGACGACGCCCTTCTGCGCGCCGACCCGGCCCGCGTGAACCGCGGCCACCACCCCGGCGCGGGCGTCGCCCATTAAAACTGGAACACAATCTGCGGTTACCACCGCCAAAGCCAATCGTGGCGTGGTAGTGACCAATGCGTCGGTTTTGTCGACGGCGCCGTTGCGCGGTCCGTCAACTTCTACCACGTGATCGCCGTGCACCTGGTTCATCCACACCACCGCGTCATCGCCCAACCCGAGCGCGCCCGTGAGCCGCTTGCGGTTGGCGGCGACCGCCGCCGGATCGTCCCCGACATGGTCGCCGAGATTGAAGGTGTCGAACGGCGGTGCCGAAACGCCGCCGGCGCGGGTGGTGGTCACGCGACGGATACGAACGCTCACTCGCCCAGTATCCGGACGCGGTTCAGTGGCGCATAAAGGGCGGCACGTCGACGTCATCATCGGAAATGCCGCCGTCGTCGCCACCGATGCTTACCGTCGCGCCGTTGGTGTGCACCGGCACGCTGGCCGCGTCGGCGGGCTCGAACAGCGGCGTGCTGACCTTGCCGGCCTTTCCTGGCGCGATCGCCTGAGCCCCGGCCCCGACGACCGGCCTTCGGCCCGGTCCGGTGGCCTCGAAGCCGGCGGCGATCACCGTGACGCGGACCTCGTCGCCCAGCGAGTCGTCGATGACCGTGCCGAAGATGATGTTGGCCTCCGCGTGGGCGGCCTCCTGCACCAGCGAGGCGGCCTCGTTGATCTCGAACAGACCGAGATCGCTGCCACCCGCGATCGACATCAGAACGCCCTGGGCGCCCTCCATCGACGCCTCCAGCAGAGGCGAATTGATCGCGATCTCGGCGGCCTTGAGCGCCCGGCCGTCCCCACGCGCCGAGCCGATGCCCATCAGCGCCGTGCCCGCCCCGCTCATGATGCCCTTGACGTCGGCGAAGTCGACGTTGATCAAGCCCGGCGTGGTGATCAGGTCCGTGATGCCCTGCACACCGTTGAGCAACACCTCGTCGGCGCTGCGGAACGCGTCCATCAACGACACCGCGGCGTCGCCCATCTGCAGCAGCCGATCGTTCGGAATGACGATTAGCGTGTCGCAGCTTTCGCGCAGCGAGGTGATGCCGTTCTCGGCCTGATTGCTTCGCCGCTTGCCCTCAAACGAGAACGGCCGCGTCACCACGCCGACGGTCAGGGCACCGAGCTTGCGGGCAATGGTCGCGACGACCGGCGCGCCACCGGTGCCGGTGCCACCGCCCTCGCCCGCGGTGACGAACACCATGTCGGCCCCGCGCAGCAGTTCCTCGATGTCGTCCTTGGCGTCCTCCGCAGCCTTGCGCCCGACTTCGGGGTCGGCGCCCGCGCCCAGACCACGGGTGGAGTCGCGTCCGACGTCGAGCTTGACGTCGGCGTCGCTCATCAACAACGCCTGGGCGTCGGTGTTGATGGCGATGAACTCGACGCCCTTGAGGCCCTGCTCGATCATCCGGTTGACGGCGTTGACGCCGCCACCGCCGATGCCGACCACTTTGATGACGGCGAGGTAGTTATGCGGGGGGGTCATGATCGCCTTCCTCCCTGGTTGCCTTTCGTCGCGGCGAACGCCTTGGCAAACTCTCAACCTCAACCAGAGGGTTATAGTTATGTCAAGTTGTTCCTCGCAACCAGAACCGTAGGGCGAGGTCGCGAGGTATCCATGCAGGCGCGCCGATGGGCGTGTCGAGAATTTCCGCGCAACGTTGGGCCCTCGGGACTATTTGACTGTCGGCAGGTCCGGGCTGGACACGTCGTAGGTCCTTCCGGGCTGGGTGAGCAGAGCGCCGAGTTTGAGCGCCTTCTCTTCGGTGCGGTCCGTTGTTCCCCACACCACCGTGCGCCCGTCATTGAGGGTCAGGGTGATGGCGGCGACGGACGGCGCGGCGATGCGGCCGACCTGTCCGGCGACCTCGGGGCGCAGCGCCGTCATCACCTGCAGCGCCGCCTTGGTCGGCGCGTCGCTGGGTCCGGGGTTGTCGGCGTCGAGGTAGGGCACGCCCGCGGGCGGCGGCGCCGTCGCGAAGTCCACACCGTCCTTGTCGAACAGATGCGGGCCGTCCGGGTAGTCCTTGACCACGACTGGCACCCGCTCGATGACAGTGACGCGCAGCGTCGACGGGTACTGACGCTGGACCCGCGCGCTGGCCACCCGTCGAATCGCCGCGACACGTTCGGCGACCGCATCGGTGTCGACCTGGAGCAGGGGCGTGCCCGGTGCGACTGCGGCGGCGGCGATGACCTCATCCTGCGTCACCGCGCCCAGGCCGACCACCACGACGTCGCGCGCTGACATGATCGGCGTGAAGTACAGCAGCAGCCCAAGCCCGACCACCACGACGCTCACCAGCGCGGACCACATCAGCACCTTCAGGCCCCGAACCGTCCGGCGGCCAAGCCTTTTCGTCTCTTCGGGCGGCCCGCCCATGACGCGCCGCTTGGCCTCTCGGCGAGCATTCTCGATCGCGGTGGCCCGGGCCTGGGCGGCACGGCGCTCCTCACGTTCCCGCCGTGCCCGCCGACGCGGACCCTCGTAGTCGGGAGCGGCCGCGGGCGGCGGTGTCTGTTCCTGCGGGGCGTCTTCGCCGGCGTTCTCGTCGGTCGGCTCGGTCATCGGAACGCCGCTCCCGGCCCGCCCGGTGCGCTGCGGTTGGCCTTCACCCTCAGCGCCGCAAGGATTTCCGTACCCAGCATGGTGACGTCGCCGGCCCCCATCGTCACCACGACGTCGCCCGGGTTGGCGGCCGCGGCCACCCGCTCTGCCACCGCCGAAAAGTCGGGAACGTACGTCACCGGGACGGTGACGTGGTCGGCGATCATCGCCCCACTCACGCCTGCCATCGGCTGTTCGCGCGCGGCATAGACGTCGAGGACGAACACCTCGTCGGCTTCGCTTAGCGCCTGCCCGAATTCGCGTGCGAAAGTTTTTGTCCGCGAATACAAATGGGGTTGGAACACGACGATCGACCGACCGGAAAAGCCGGGGTCGCCGTTCTGGGCCACTGCGCGCACCGCGGTCAGCGTGGCGCGCACTTCCGTCGGATGGTGGGCGTAATCATCGAACACGCGCACGCCGTTGGAGGTGCCGACCAATTCAAAGCGCCGCCGCACCCCCTCGAAACCGGCGAAGCCGTCGAGCACGGCGTCGGGCGGCGCGCCGATGTCGAGCGCCGCCAGCAGCGCGCCGAGTGCGTTGAGCGCCATGTGCCTGCCGGGCACCGCGAGCCGCATCACCCGCGGATGCGTTTCGCCGTCCAGTTGGATGTGCGCGACCGCACCGGTGCCCTGTTGTTCCCAGTCCAGCAGGGTGCCCGCCAGCGGCTGTGTCGGGTCGCTGCCGTATCGCAGCACCCGAATGCCCAGTGCTGCGGTGCGTTCGGCCAGCCCCGCAGCGCCGGCGTCGTCGGTGCAAACGACCAGCGCACCACCGGGTTTCAGCCGCTCGACGAACCCGTCGAACACCGCGCCGTACGCCTCGGCGCTGCCGAAGAAATCCAGATGATCGGCCTCGATGTTGGTCACCACCGCGACATCCGGGGTGTACTCCAGCAGCGAGCCGTCACTCTCGTCCGCCTCGGCGACGAAACAATCCCCGCTGCCGTGGTGCGCATTGGTGCCCGCCTCGCCGAGATCGCCGCCCACCGCGAACGACGGGTCAAACCCGCTGTGCTGCAACGCCACGATGAGCATCGAGGTAGTGGTGGTCTTGCCGTGGGTGCCGGTGACCATCAGCGTGGTGTGTCCGGCCATGAGCTTGGCCAGCACCGCCGGTCGCAGTATCACCGGGATGCCGCGGCGACGCGCCTCGACCAGTTCGGGGTTGGTCTTGGGAATGGCGGCGTGCGTGGTGACTATGGCCGTCGGGCCGCCGGGCAGCAGGTCCAGCGACGACTCGTCGTGCCCGATCCGGATCGACGCACCGCGGGCGCGCAGCGCCACCACACCGCGCGATTCCTTGGCGTCCGAACCCGATACCAGACCACCGCGGTCCAACAGGATGCGGGCGATGCCCGACATACCCGCGCCCCCGATGCCGACCATGTGCACCCGCTGCAACTCGTCGGGCAGCGACTTCTCGTTCACC
>Ga0075418_10006655_pt1 | contig 13041 bp, 10 predicted proteins | sample SoiMetdeltSBSDD2_FD_81776 | JGI IMG/M metagenome (GOLD analysis project Ga0075418, IMG submission 81776) | Bulk soil microbial communities from a Populus tree surrounding site in Tennessee, USA - Soil MetaG P. deltoides SBSDD2 | ecosystem: Environmental > Terrestrial > Soil > Tree plantation...
GACACGCTTCCAGTACAGGTTGCGCCCGCCAGCCCGGTCGGAACCGTAGATCACCCGCCGACCGTCGGGCGTCCAGATCGGGGAGAGGTTCAATGGACCCTCGGAGATGAAACGCGCCGAGATGCCGCGGACGAGATCGACGACGTAGATCACCGAGGAAGACGACCCCACCTTCGTGTACGCCACGACGAACTGCTTGCCGTCCGGCGAGACGCGTGGCTGGCCCAACCATCCTGAGGGTAGTGGTAGGCTCCCGAGTCGTCGGCCTTCACGGTCCAACACGTCCACTCGTTCATCGCTCGTGTTCGGGGCGGCCTGCGCGAGAATGCCGTCGGCCGACACCGACACGGCTGGAGATCCCGCGTAGGCAGCCGTGACGTCCCTCAAGTCGCGCAGAGCCAGCGCCGGCCCACTGGTCCGGAGTGCCCGGGCGTCGAAGCGTTGCGCGAAGACCGTGCCCTGCCGCATGAAGACGAGGAAACCGGGATGTGCATAGACGGCGACGCCGGTGGCGTTCACGACAGCCGGGCCGGGTTTGCCGTCGAGAGTTCCGACGTGCGTCTCGTACTGATACTCCTGGCCCGGAAGTGCGACGTAGAGGAAGTGCTTACCGTCGGGCAGGAAGCTCGGGAAGCGGTGCGCGCTCTCGCCTTTGGCAGCATCCAGCGTCGTGGCAGGCTTCGGCTGCCCGCCGGTGGCGGCAACCTGCAGGAGGGGTCCGGAAGCGGCAGGCGCGAAGAGGATGACATCCCCCGGGCCCCAGGCGGCGCCGCGGGGATTCGGCGCCGCACACAGGATCTGCATGCCCTCGCCCGTGATGGAGACGCGCTTCAGGTTCCCGTCGGCGAAGAAAGCGAGATTCCGACTGTCAGGGGACCAGAACGGGATGACGCCGCGCTCCGTACCTGGAAGCTGGCGCGGCTGCGTCGAGGACAAGGGCCGCAGCCAAAGGTGCGAGATGCCTGCAGAATCGGTGGCCGCGAACGCGAGCATGGAACCGTCGGGCGAGATCACGACGTCGGTCTCCTCGATGCTCAACACCGCATCCTCGGGTCCTTGCACCGAGAGGCGAAGGGGGCGAGGCTCGGGCGGGCGCGACAAGCGGCGCATGGCACCGGCCGTGGCGAGCGCGGTGAGGAGGACGGCTGCGGCGATGGCGAGCCACAGCGTCCCGCGCCCAGGATGGGCGCGCTCCTCCGCCAGTGCGGCGGGGGCGCCGCCTTGTGCGATCTCGTCGAGCCCGAGGCGGGCGTCACCAATGTCGCGCAGCCGTTCCTTGGCGTCCCGGCGCAGGCAGCGCTGCAGCAGCTCCACGAGGCGCGGCGGCGTGCTGGCCGGCAACGCCTTCCAGTCCGGCTCCCGCTCGAGGATGCGGGCCAGAAGGTCCGAGGTGGTCTCGCCTTCGAACGCCTGCTTTCCTGTCAGGCACTCGAACAAGACGACGCCGAACGACCAGATGTCGGTGCGGCGGTCGACGTTCTTCCCGCGCGCTTGCTCCGGACTCATGTACGCCGCGGTTCCGAGAATCACGCCAGCGTGCGTCGCCGCGTAAGTCATGGTGGGCGATGCCGTGAGGTCGGGGTTGGAGTCCGCTCCCGCGGCCACGCCTCCCTTGGCGAGGCCGAAGTCGAGCACTTTCGCCTCCCCCGTCTCCGTCACCATGATGTTCCCCGGCTTGAGGTCGCGGTGGACGATGCCGCGATCGTGCGCGGCCTCCAGCGCCGCTGCGACCTGGCGGCCGAGAGCGAGGGTTTCGTCGAGCGGCAGCCTCCCGCGGCTCAGTCGTTGCGCCACCGACTCGCCGCTCACGAGCTCGAGAACGAGGTAACGGGCACCGCCGGCCTCTTCGAGACCGTGGATGCCGGCGATGTGCGGGTGGCTCAGGGAGGCGAGAATCTTGGCCTCCCGTTCGAAGCGCGCCAGGCGCTCGGCGTCCTGGGCGAACTCTGCAGGCAGCGACTTGATCGCGACTTCGCGATCGAGCCTCGGGTCCCGGGCTCGCCACACTTCCCCCATGCCGCCCGAGCCGAGGGGGGCCACGATCTCGTACGGTCCGAGTTTCATTCCCGGAGTGAGAGGCACCGTCAGTGCAACCTCGACGCGGCGGGAGTGAGGAGCCAGGAATCCTTACTCCACCTTCTGCGTTCTGGACGCCAACTTCAAGCGAAGTAACAGCTTACTGGCAGCATCCGAGATCCACAAGCGGCCACAGTCAGCATGGATGGTGCGCCCTTGCTTTCGCTCCTGAACGCTCGTTGAGGAGCCTGGGGGCGCCGAATTCGGCTACCGTGGGTCGGCTGCAGCCGCAGCGGCGCGTGGCGTAGAAGCAGACGTGGCACCTTCACGCACACCCGCTTGGCCTGGTCGCCTCGGGGAGGCACGGTGCTCGGTCTCGGAGTCCGGCTCGTGGCACGCGGCGCGCTGTGGGCAACGCGACTCTTCTACGAGCTCGGGCGGGACGGACCCGCTCTTCCAGACGGCCCCGTGCTCGTGGTAGCCAACCACCCCAACAGCCTCGTCGACGCGCTCGTCGTCTTCTGCGTCGCTGGGCGGCCAGTGCATCCTCTCGCCCGCGCGCCTCTCTTCGAACGACCGGTCATCGGTCAAGTGCTGCACGAACTGGGTGGCCTGCCGGTGTACCGGCCGCAGGACGATCCGGCGCTCCTCGGGCGCAACGACGCGACCTTCGATGCTGCCGTGGCGGCGTTAGGGCAGGGCGAAGCGGTGCTCGTCTTCCCGGAGGGGACGAGTCACTCGCAGCCGGAGCTGGCACCGCTCAAGACGGGGGCGGCACGCATCGCCCTGCGCGCCGAGGCCGAAGCGCAATGGCAGCTGGGGCTGCGGATCGTGCCCATCGGACTCACCTACCGGCGCAAGGCGTTTTTCCGCGGCGAGGCGGCCGCCTCTGTCGGTGCGGCGCTCGAAACGGGCGCCTGGCGGGAGGCGCACGCACGCGATGCGGTGGCCGCGGTGCGCTCCCTCACCGCAGCGATTGCCGAGGCGCTGGAAGCGGTGACGCTCCAGCTCCAAGGACCCGAGGACGAAGTGCTCTTGCATGCCGCCGAGGCTCTCTACGTAGCCGAGCGCGGCCTCGAAGCGCCGGGTGAGCGCGACGCGCTCGCCACCCGACTGCCGCGCCTCCAGGTGTTCGCGGCGGGGATGAACTGGCTGCGGGCGCAGGATCCAGCGAGGTTCGCTCGCCTCGCCGGGGCCGTTCGTTCCCACGCTGCCCGCTTGTCCCGGCTGGGAATCGAGGACGGCGAGCTGCCCAAGGCGCAGACGTGGTGGGTGACGTTGCGCGCCCTCGGGAGAGATGGTTTGTTGGCCGTGCTCGGGTTGCCTCTCGCGGCGCTCGGCGTCGTGGCCTGGTATCTCCCGTACGTGGCGCCGCGGGCGGTGCTCCGCCTGCATCGCCCGGCTTACGAAGCGATCGCCACGGTCAAGCTCGTCACCGCGCTTGCCGCCTTTCCGCTCGTCTACGCGGTGTGGCTGGCGCTCGTGGTTCGCGCTCGAGGAGGCCTAGCGCTGGCAGTCGCGGCCATCCTCCTGCCGATCGCAGGCCTCGTCACCCTGTATTGGCGTGAGCACTACGAGGATTTGCGTGCTGACCTACGCGCTTTCGCTCTGTCGCTTCGCCGGCGCGGGCTGGCCGAGCAGCTGCGCGAGCGCCAGCGCGCCCTCGTGGACGAGATGGACCGTGTGGTCGAGGATTGGGAAGCGGAAAAAGGCGGCCGCCCCGAAACCTCGGCAGCGACGTGAGCCAAAAGCTGTACGCTCAGTGCTCCATCAGCGTTCGTTCAGAGCCTTCTCGAAGAGCTTCTGTGCGCGCGGATCGGGGCTCTCCACCAGGATCCGGAGGGCTTCACGGCGCATCTCCGGGTCGGGATGGGTGCGGGCCGCATCGATGAGGGCCGGGATGCCGGCGCCGTCGGGCATGTCCGCCAGCGATTCGAGGGCAGTCCGCCGCACATCGGGCGATTCATCCTTCCGCGCTGCCTCCTGCAGGACGTCCAGCGCCCGCCCCGTGGGACCGTGAGTCGCCACCGTCTCCAGTGCTTCGCGCCGCACTTCAGGTTCTGGATGCGACCGGGCAGTCTGGAAGAGAACGTCGTGAGCGCGCGTCACGTCGAGGTCACCGAGGGTCTCGACTGCCTCGCGCTGTGCGTCGATGCTCGGTCCCTTGCGCACGATCCGCGTCAGCACCTCGACGGCGTGCTCTGGCGGGAGGGCCTGGCCGAGCGTCTCGACGATCTCGCGCTGCACATCCGGACTCGGCTCGCTGGCGAGCAGATCGCCGAGGACCCGCTCCGCCTCTTCGGGCGGCAGTGACTGCCCCAGCGTCTCCGCCGCTTCGCGCCGCACGTCCTGCTCCGGGTGGGAACGAAGGATATTCTCCAAAGTGGTGCGGGAGGCCTTGTCCTGGTGCTCGCCGAGCGTCTCCACCGCCTCGCGCTGGACGTCGAGATCGCGGTCGGAAGCGGCGATCTTCTCGAGCGCTGCAACCGCCTTCGGATCGTCCACGTGGCCGAGGGATTCCACGGCTTCCCGGCGCGCCTCGGGATCGCGCAAGGTGTGCGCGAGTGCAATGGCCGAATCGGCGGCGGCGGGCAGGCGCATCTCCCCAACGGCTTCCGCCGCTTCGCGGCGTACCTCCGCCGAGCGGTCGTCCCGTGCCGCCCTGGTGAGCGACTGGAGCGCCAAGGGATCGGGATGGCGTGCCAGCCATTCGGCAGCCTCCTTGCGTACGTCGGTGGGGCGCTGGCCCTCGAGCCGCCCGCGCAGGAGCGGGACCACGAGCTTGGAGGTCGGGTGCACGCCGATCGCCGCCACGAGGTCCGCTTGCATCTCCACATCCGGGTTGTCGCGATCGAGCTGCTCGACGAGCGCGAGGCTGGATGCATCGTCGCCCGGCCCGAGCCAGAGGAGAGGATGGTCTTCGAGATCCACGGGCAGCTTCAAGCTGGAGATGTGCACCCGAGTGAGAGTCTTGCCGCCGGCTTCGAACTGGAAGAGCATGGCGACCTCGTCGGGTGCGCCGAGCCTCGTGGGCAGCACGGCCCCCGGCAGCGTGAAGCCCTCGAAATCACCGAAGCTCGACATCCGGCCACCGAGGGAGATCCCGTGGCCGGTGATCCTGTCGCCCTCGATCCGGCCGAAGAAAACGCTGCCCTCCCCGTAGGGCAAGGGGCGAATCGTGTAGCCGATCCAGTAGGAGCGCAGCTTTCGCGAGCGGGCCTCGCTCGTCGCCCACTGCCAGCGCTGCTCGAGCGCGACCTTGGGGTCCGGATGCGAAACGATCGTGGGTGTCGCCGCCTCCCCCGAGGCGGCAACGGCAACTGTTCTCACGCCGCTCGAGAGTTGTACGGCCCCGGCGATCGCGAGCACCACCGCCATCCCGAAGGCGGCCGCCATCCAGCGCGGGAAGGTCTCGGCATGCGGCTCTGGCACGAGCAGGCGACGAATGCGTCGCCCCAGATCGCCACCCGTTGCAGCCAGCGCCAAACTCTGCGGCGCGACGCGCAGCGCCTCCATATCGAGCAGGGTGCGGGCGTACAAAGAGGCCTCCGCCCCACACCCCAAGGCTAGATCGTCGCAACAGAGTTCGCGCTCGCCGCGGATGTGCCGGGACACCCACCAGACGGCCGGGTGATAGAAGAGAAGCGTCTCGGCCACGGATTGCAGCAGGTTGACCAGGTAGTCGTGGCGGCGCACATGCGCCAGCTCGTGCGCCAGGAGGAGCTCGAGCTGTGCCGGCGTGAGACCGCTCAACGCGCTCGCTGGCACGAGCACGACCGGGCGCAGCCAGCCGATGACCGCCGGGACCTGCACCACCGCCGATTCGAGGACGCGCACGGGGCGCATCGACCCCAACCTCTCACGCAGGCGCTCGAGCATGTCCTCGAGAGCCGCTGGTGCCGGTCGCGTGCCTTCGTGCACGAGGCGCTGGGCCTGCAACCAGCCGCCGAGGAGCTTGCAGGACAACAGCAGCACGCCGACGAGCCAGAAGCGGAGGAGCCAAGGAATCGCGCCGGGAGCGAGTTCCCCGGCGCGTGCTGCCAGGGATCCGGTGAGGGAACGAATTCCTGCGAGTCGGGGAGCAGCCGAAGACGATGCCCGGAGCGTTCCTGTCTCCTCCGTGGAGGCCGGTTCGGACCCTGATGACGTCGGGGGTGCGTCAGCGCGGTCGAGGGAACCACCGGGGCTTCCCGTGGTGTTGCCCCCGGGTTCGGCGACGCTGGCTCCGCCTCCCGTGAGTTCATGCCTTGCGCCAGAAAGGTCTGCGATGCGAGTGGCCTCCCCGGGGCCTGGCGTTGCGATGGTGAGGTGGAGCGCCGTCGCCACGGGTAGCGCGAGCATGGCGGCGAGAGCGATGACACCCAGCAAGTAGCGTGTGCTCGAGGCGTGATGGCGCGTGGCGTGCAGAGCTCCCGCCAAGGCGACGGCGACAGCGCCGCCTTGCCAAAGGAAGTGCAGCAGCGCCCACCCGAGTGCCTGCGTCGCGTTCATCCTTCGCCTCCGTTCATGCCGTCGAGCAGGTCGCGGAGCTGTTGCAACTCCGAAGCCGAGGGCGGCTTGGCGGAGAGCGCCTGCATGACGAGCCCGAGGGCCGAGCCCGAGAAGGCGCGCTCCAGCAGTTCCTGCACCAGCCGCCGTTGGGTCGCACCCTCGCTGGTGCGGGGCGTGTACACGTGGGAGCGCGACGAGGCGTCGCGCCGCACGAGGCCCTTTTCCACCATGATTTGCAGGAGCTTGAGGACCGTGGTGTATCCCACCGCCTCCCCTCGCTCGAGCCCTTGGTGCACCTGGCGCACCGTGCTGGGACCCTGCCGCCAGAGGACGCGTAGGATGGCGAGCTCCGCGTTCGTCGGTTTCCGCCCCCGCATCCTTCTCTCCCTGGTCCGGGGTTGCCGCCCCTCACAATGTACGAAGCCGTTCGTATTTCGCAATACGAACATCTTCGTACGAAGTTGCATGCCGGGTGAAGGACCCTGGGCCTGGGCCCTTGCGGGCCAGCTAAACACTTGACTGAATGATTGCTCCGCCAACGGTTGCAGCCCGGCTGGCAAGCGGCGGCCGTATCCCTCGGCCCCGCAAAGAGAAGGCGCCGAGCGTGGGGTGTGGGCCGAGGGAGGTGGGTGCCACTCCCAGGTGCCTTCTCCGGTCGGCTACCGGTGTTCGCTCCGCAGTCGCGTGGCGGCCTCCGAGACCGCGGCGAGCTTGGCCTGGGCGATCGCGGGCGCGTTCATCGGCCGGCTCGCGAAGGTCCCGAAGCCGCAGTCGGGGTTGAGGAAGAGGCGCTCGGCCGGAAGCTGTCGGAGGGCTTCCCGGACGCGCGCCACGATCGCCTCCGGCGACTCGACCTCCGGGGTGCGCGGGTTCACGACGCCGAGGCCGAGCTCCTTGTGGGCCACCGCCACCAGGGTGCCGGCCCGCGGCGTCGCGTACTCGAGCACGAGTTGCTGCACCTGCAGTCGCTCGAGGTAGGGAACCAAAGGCTGGTACGAGCCGCGGAGCAGTGTCTCCTCGTTCTGGCTCCAGTTGCCGCGGCAAATGTGGACGCCGGTGCGCACCCCGTCCAGCCCCTGCACGACGCGGTTGATGAGCTCCACCGCGAACTCGAGCTCGGCGGCCGGGTCCTTGCGCGCTGCGAGAGCCGCACACATGAAGGTGCGGGTCTGGCCCTGGGTGAAGACGAGCTCGGTGAGCACGGGTTCGTCGAACTGGATGAAGTCGGCGCCCGCCTCCCGGAGCGCCAAAGCCTCCTCGCGGAGGACCGCGACGACGTCCTCGCCGAGCTCCTCCTTCGAGGCGTACACCGAGCGCGTCGCTTCCTTGACCCACATGGCCCGGGTGAGGATGTAGGGCCCGGGCAGCGGCACCTTGATCGGCTTGTCCGTGTGTTGGCGCAGGAAGTTGTACTCGTCCAGCGCCAGCGGCTCGCGCCTCCGGATCTTCCCCACGCAGGTGGGGTTGTGGATGGAGAACGCCGGCACGTCGAGAGTGTCGAGGATCCGTCGGAAGCCTTCCTTGTCCTCCACGATGTCGAGCATCTCGGCGAGCGACATGAGGCGGACGCCCTCGAGCTTCTCGGCGACGAAAGAGTAGAAGTTGTCGCGGCGCTGCTCGCCGTCGGTCACGATGTCACAGCCGGCGGCCTCCTGGGCGCGAAGCGCCTCCAGCACCGCCGTGTCGGCGATGCGATCGAACTCCTCCGGTGCCAGCTGCTGGCGCTGCTTGCGTGCCAGCGCCCGCTGCAGTTCGGGGGAACGAGGCCAGCTCCCGACGCTGGTCACCGGAAAGAGCGGCAGCTTCCTCATGGCCTCTCGTCCGCGAAGTATCCCTGGTCTTGCGTCGCTTCGCTCAAGAGCTCGTAGCCCGTGGTGCGGCCGGGCAGCCAGGCCTTGAGACCCTCCATGTCCATCATCTCCCGGTGCGCCGGATTGTCGTAGGACATGCGGAACAGCACCTGCGTCCACTGCTTCGCCTGCTTCTCGGGAAAGTCCTCGGCGACAGTGAAGTTGCAGTGGTCGAAGGGCGGCGTCGTGGCAACGATCGTATGCCGCCAGGGGTCGGCGGTGCCGTCGGCCGTCCAGCGTTCCCAGTTGAGGTCGAGCACGCAGGCCGCATCGGCCTCCCCCTGCTTCAGGCACTCGATCGCGTCCCGCTCGCCACCGATGTGATCGCCGTGCTTGCCGACGAGAACATCGAAGCGGCGCACCTGGACATCGCCGCCGGCGAGACCGTGCCGGCGCAGGAGTTGCAGCGGGATGAGGGTGGCCTGCGGCGAGTCCTTCGCCCCGGTGGCGACGACCTTGCCGCGCAGATCTTCGAGACGGCGCAGGCCGGCATCCTCACGCACAACGATGTGGGTCTTCCGATCGCGGTCGGTGTCGCGCATGGCGAGGGCGCGGCAGCGGCCACCGCTGCGGCGCTGGGCGTCCACCCAGGCGAGCGGCGAGTTCCAAGCGATGTCGATGTGCCCCTGCAGGAGAGCGGTCACCTGGAGCTCGTAGTTGCTGTAGAAGACGCAGTCGATAGGGCAGCCTTCGGCGGCGAAGAACTCCTTGATGATGTCCCAGATAACGGCCACCTTGGGCTCGTAGATGACGGCTCCGACGAGGATCGGCTTGGGCATCGCGACTCCTTCCCCCCTAGGGCGCCGCTTGCAGTCGAATCGAGACCGTGGCGCAGCGTGACAGTGTGTGGTACAGCGGCGAGCGTTCGAGCGTCGCCTGCCAGATCTCCTCGAGTCCTGGACCTTCCGCCTCGGTGCTGACGTAGAACGTGCCCGTGACCGTTGCGAGCCCGGGGTGGCCGCTTTCACCGATCACACCCAAGTGGACGAGGGCGTTGTGCAGGCGTCCCTGAAGGTTGACCTCCCCGGCATGCACCTCCACCTGACGGCGCGCCGCCTGCACCTCGAAACCGCGCAGCAGGTCGCCGGCGAGCGCGCCGAGGAGGTACTCGACGGCGCTCGGGTGCTCGTCCTGGTCGCGGAGGCTGGCCTGTGCGCCCACCGCGAAGGCGTGGTTGCGGGCGTAGACGCGCGCCTCGCTCGGACTCACGCGGCTGGCGCGAACCGCCCAGACGTGCTCGGACTCGCCCGGCATTGGCCTTGCCTCGGAGGTTTCAGAACAACGGCAGGCCCGTCAGCGCCTTGCCGATGAAATCGCTCAGATGATCGACGGTCGGCGCCATGACCCAACCAGCCCGTGCATCGCGGAAGACGCGCTCGATGCTGAGGTGGCGGGAAAACGCCGCGCCGCCGCACGTTTTCATGGCGAGATCGGTCACGTCGCTCGCGGCCTGGAGCGAGGCGAGCCGCGTCTGCAGGACGTAGAGCGGCGTGGTTGCCGAAGGTCGCTCCAGCTCGCCGAGCGTGTAGCCGAGGAGCGCGCGCGCTTGTTCGGTCCGTATGGCCATCTCGGCGAGCCGGGCGCGCAGGTTCGGCAGGTCCCGGAGCTTCTGCCCCGTGTGCTCGAACTCCGCCTCCTGTAGGTGCTGCGCCGTCTCCACCACGGCGGCTCGGCAGAGGCCGTTGGCGAGCGCCGCGGTGCCGATGTTGAACCATGGCAGCACGACTTCGAGCATGGTCTTGGCGCCCTCGCCGTTCGGGGTGATGAGGTCGTCCTGCTCGACCACGACATCTTCGAGGACGACCGGCGCCGAGTCGTTGCCCCGGAGTCCGAGGCCATCGAAGTGGCCGGCGATCCGGACACCCTTGGCATCGCGGCGCAAGAAATAGAGGGTGGACTCGAGCGGCGAAGCGGCTCCCGGCCGCTGGGCGCTGGAGACGTAGGAGTCGGCATGCTGCGCCGCGGTCACCCAGGATTTCTGGGCGTTGGTGACGAGCTTCCCGTCCCGCTCCGCCAGGCGCGAGACCGGCGCCCAGAACTGGGAGCGCGATCCCTTCTCCGAGAACGCGAGGGTCGTGAGGTGCTTGCCGGCGGCGATGGCGCGCAGCACCTCGTCACGGCGTTTCAGCACCGCCGAGGAGGCGATGGCCTGCTGCGCGGCCACGTGCATGACGTAGACCATGGTCGTGGAGGCGCAGACCCCGGCGAGCTCCTCGACCACGGCAGCGAAGGTACGGGGCCCCTCGCCGCCGCCCCCGACTGCGGACGGGACGCAGAGACCGAGGAAGCCCTGCTCGGCGAGCGCCGCCATCCCCTCCTTGGGAAAACGCGCCTGCGTATCGACTTGGGCGGCATGGCGGGCGAGCACCTCGCGCGCCAGCGACGCAGCCTTGGAAGCGAGTGCGGTGGCCTTGGTCTCGATCCCATAAGCGTGGGGCATCGGGGATCCTCCTTCGCGGGACGATGGGAGTCCAATGTGTCTCGTTGTGTAGGTCACCGGCAGCCATCGGTCAAGCCTGGATGTTCAATAGACTCGATCCTCGCTATCGAGTTTTTGGAATGAGAATTTGTAGCAAGGATTGCATGGCGGCGGACGGCGTGGCCGTCCGCAGGCGAGCGGCGTAGAAACTCCGGCGCACCGGGAGTCCCGGGGTTTGCACCACCCGGAGACGACCGGCGGCGAGATCCTCGGCCACCGCGCGCCGTGAAAGCAGCGCCATGCCGATCCCCTGCAGCGCGCAGCGTCGGACCGCTTCCGTGCTCCCCGCTTGGACAGGGGTCGCGCGGTCGACGCGATCGGAGGCGTGCCGGGAGAGGAGAGGGGCGATGGCTTCCCGAGTCCCCGAGCCTTCCTCGCGCACGATGAGGCGCACACTCTGCAGTTCTCGCGTCGAGAGCCGGGAGCGGGCCGCGGCACCGTCCGTCCGCGCTACCAGGATCACCTCGTCCTCGGCGAAGGGCGTGAAGACGAGGCGCTTGTCGCGTGCCCGGGAGCCGACGAGAGCCAGGTCACATTCGTGCGCGACGAGGCGCGCCAGCGCGACGCGCGAATCCGAGATGTCCACCGAGACTTCCACGCGTGGGTGCTGGGCGAGGAATTGGGCGAGCACGGTCGGCAGCAGGTACTCTCCTGGGATGGTCGAAGCGGCGATCGTGAGCCGTCCCGCTTCGCCGCTCTCCTCCTCGCGCAAGCGCGCCAAGGTTTCGTCGCGCAGAGAAACGAGCCGCAGGGCGTACCGCCGCAGCACGCTCCCCGTGGCGGTCGGACGCACCTTGCCCCCGTAGCGGTCGAGGACTCTGGCGCCGACCGCGGTCTCGAGGGCCTTCACGTGGAAGCTCACCGTCGACTGGCCGATCTGCAGCGCCTCTGCCGCGCGCGAAAAGCTTCCGTGATCGAGCACGGCGAGAAAAGTGCGGAGCTGGTCGATATCCATGGCCACCTGCGCCTTCAGACTCCATCCTAGCATTCCACGACAGCCCCAGTCCCGACCTAGCGGCGGGGCCCGATACCTCGATCATCCAACAAGTCAATGTGTTGCATTGGTTGGCTCGAGCGAACTCAGAGAGCTGGCATGTGGGCCGTTTCACCTGGCTGTTGCTTCGCAGGAAGGATTTCGCTGCGAAGCGCGCAGCCGTTTTTCGTCACGCCACACTTCCAGCCCGCTCGTTTCGTAGCACAGCTGTGCCAGCGGATCGATCTCCGCAACCTCTGCGGCCCTCACTTCCATGGGGTCACCCTGCCCATTTCGGTTACGTGTGACCCATTCGACGCTTGCACCGGCGACGCTTGCACCGGTTCTCGGGTCCAGACAACGGTGTAGCGCCACAACGCGTGGCAGTAGATCCTTGCGTTGGGCAGCGTCGTCTCACAGAGAGCACGAACCTCCATCATGGTGAGATAGCGCTCTCCCGACCCATGCTCGCGCCAAGCGGCTCGAACGACACGCCGCTCCCGCAGCCGGCTCCGTATCCACCAGGCTGCATCCCCGTTGCACACTGCCGCCAGTCCGGATCGCAGCCAGTCCCCGACCCCGACAAGCGAGCGAAGGTCATGGAGCACGAGCACGCCATCTGGCCGCAGGAGGCCCTTCATTCTCGCCAGCGTGGCAGCCACGGGCATGTGGTGCAACGTTGCGGCAGAAAGGACACAGTCGTAGAGCCCCGGTCCCAGGGGTTGGACCGAAAAGTCGCCGCAGACGAACTCGACCGAGGCGTCCTCGGGAGAGCCCTGCCGGGCCAAACGGATCATCTCCGGCGAGGCATCGATCCCGGTCACCGCAGCTCCCCGCGCCGCGATGGCCCGAGCGAGGCGACCAGCGCCGCACCCGACCTCGAGCACTCTCTGGCATGAGGCAGGCACTTGGGCGAGCAGAAATCGCTCGTATCGATCCGGGCGTTCGGGTTCCTCGGCGAGCAGACGGGCGATCCGGTCGAAGTCCGCCTGAATCTTATCTTGCGTCATCGCTCCAGCTCCCTCGACCCTGCTTCGGATTGCCCTTCACGTCGTCACGGCAGGAATTCTACCCAGGTTGCGCCGGCCAGGAAGCCCGACTAAATTGAGCTGCGGAGACCCTACCCACCCTACTCGTTCAGCTCTGGAGCGGGCCATGACCCGGCACCGTCGACGAGCGAGACCTGCTGGCGCCGCCATCGCGCTCGCGCTCCTCCCCGCCGTCCAAGGCAC
>Ga0075418_10006656_pt1 | contig 13041 bp, 9 predicted proteins | sample SoiMetdeltSBSDD2_FD_81776 | JGI IMG/M metagenome (GOLD analysis project Ga0075418, IMG submission 81776) | Bulk soil microbial communities from a Populus tree surrounding site in Tennessee, USA - Soil MetaG P. deltoides SBSDD2 | ecosystem: Environmental > Terrestrial > Soil > Tree plantation...
GAGGGCGCGCCCGGCTCGACTACCCCGGGCAGTTGAGCGAGGCCGCGAGCTGCCGCGCCTTGCGCGCGAGCGACTCGGCACGCCAGAGCTCGTCGCGCTCGAGCGCCGCGCGCGCCTGACCCAGCAGGCTGCGGGCCGTATCGAACACCGACTCCTGGTCGGGCAAGAGCGTCCGGCCCGCACATCGCCGGACCGAGCCGCCGGCGGCGGTCGTGTCGGCGACGATACGCGCCAGGGTCTGGCGTCGCTCGTCCGGCGTGATGACGCTCTCGACCGGTGGCGGCTGGGGCTCGGGGACGGGCGGCGCGGTGGGCGCGACGTTGTTGTTGTGGTGGGTGGTGTCGGCGGGCGCCGTGTTCTCGGGCGGCGGCGGGGGTGGCGTCGGCCGCGAGTCGACCGGCACGCCCGGCGGCATCCGCTTCGCATGGCTCGCGCAGCCGGTCAGCGCAACGGCCACCAGCAGCAGCACGAGGACGCCCCTCATGCGGCGTGAACCGTTTCGAGCGATCGTACGGGAAGCTGCAGGGTGATCTGGGTCCCTTCGCCCGGCGATGAGCGCAGCCGGATGCGGCCACCGTGCATGCGCACGATCTGCTGCACCACGGCGAGCCCGATGCCGGTGCCGTCGTCCTTGGTGGTGAAGTGGAGGTCGAAGATACGCGTCTGGAGGTCCTCGGGGATGCCGACACCCTCGTCGGCCACGCTGAGCTCGACCCCCGCCTCGCTGCGCCGCGCCCCCAGCGTAACATGCCCGCCCCCCGGCATCGCCTGCTCGGCGTTGGTCACCAGGTTGGTGAGCGCCTGGCGCAGCAAGGTCCGGTCGCCCCAGAAGCGCTCGGGCAACTCGACCAGGTCGAGCACCAGCTCGAGGCGGCGCTCGGACATCGCCTCCCGCGCGCGTCCCGCGACCTCGTTGAGCAGTGCCCGCAGATCGAACCATTCGGGGCGCATCTCGCCCAGCAGGGCGAAGCGGCGGAATCCCTTGACCACCTGATCGAGGCGCTTGAGCTCGTCCTCGAGCACCACCAGATGGCGGGCGATCTCGGGCTTCGCGTCGGTCCACTTGCGCTTGAGATGGCCGAGGTGGAGACCGGCCGCGTTGAGCGGATCGGCCATCTCGTGCAGGAGCCCGGAGGCGACCTTGGCCCACGCCGCCATGCGGTCGGTCGCCTGCAGTAGCTCGCCCTGGTCCAGCTCGCCGGCCGCCGCGCGGACGCGCGTGGCCTGGAGCCGCTCGCCCAGCTCGTTGATCGAGGAGGCCAGCAGGGCCAGCTCGTCGCCACCCTCGACCGCGAGCCGGTAATCGAACTCGCCCTCGCGCAGCCGCTGGAGCCCGGCCACGACGGTGCGCACGCGCTGCGAGAGGAGCTGGGCCAGGCCCAGCGCGACCACGATCGCCAGCAGCAGGGCCACGCCCATCACCCACAGTCCCGCCTTGAGCGAGCCCATTACCTGCTCGCGCAGGAGTGCGGTCGAAACCCCGACCCTGACCTCGCCGAACGGCTCACCGGCCGCGCTCAGCTCCACCACCTCGTCGAACGTGCGTGGCGGGCCCAGCAGGCGCAGCGCCTGGACCAGCGGGTCGCCACGTCGCAGCTCGGCGATCGCCGGGCGCGCGGGCTGCCGGCGGCCACGCCGCTCGGGCTCGCTGTGCGCCAGGGCGTAGCCGTCGGCGTCGAAGACCCCGATGTCGTAGAGCGTCGGATCACCGGCGAGCGAGCTCTCGAACAGCGCGGCGAGCGCCCGGTCGCGGCGCACCATGAGCTCGGCCGCGGGGGCCCCGAGCTCGCCCGGCTCGTCCGTCGCGCGGCCGGCCAGGAGCGCCGCCTGTTGCGCCACCGACCGGGCGCGCTCGGAGGAGGCGGTCACCACGGCGCGCATCGTGAGCGCGGTGTGCACCGTGAGCCCGACCAGCGAGACCAGCAGCGCCACCGCCACCATCGAGGCCGAGAGCGACGCCCGGAGGCCGAACGGCAGCCGGGTGAGCCCGGTGAGGCGGGTGAGGCCCATCATGGGGCCGTTCACGTCACCACCTCGCCCGCGTAGCGCTTGAGCTTGTTGTGCAGGGTCTTCAGGCTGATGCCGAGCGCCCGGGCGGCCTTCGTCTTGTTGTTGCCGAACGCCTCGAGCGCCTCGAGGATGGCGCGACGCTCGATCTCGTCGAGCGGCTCGACCCGCCCGAACCGTCCGCGCTCGATCACCACCGTCGGGCGTGCCACCCGCTGCGGCAGGTCGCCCAGCTCGATCACCGGTCCTCGCGTGAGCACCACGGCGCGCTCGATCGCGTTGCGCAGCTCCCGCACGTTGCCGGGCCAGTCGTAGCGCTCGAGCGCGGCCATCGACTCGTTCGAGACGCCTTCGACCGCTTTCTGGTTCTGCTCCGCGTAGGCCGCGATGAAGCGTGCCGCGAGCGGGGCGATGTCCTCCCGCCGCTCGCGCAGCGACGGCACATGGAGGTGGAACACGTTGAGACGGTAGAAGAGGTCCTCGCGCAGCCGTTTCTCGCGCACGGCCTGCTCGGGCTCGCGGTTGGTGGCGGCCACGATGCGCAGGTCGGCCAGCTTCTCCTCGCGCCCGCCGACGCGACGGTAGCGCCGGGTCTCGAGCACGCGCAGCAGCTTGGCCTGGAGCGCCGGCGTCATCTCGGTGATCTCGTCCAGGAACAACGTGCCGCCGGCCGCGTGCTCGAACAGGCCGGCCCGCTCGGCCAGCGCACCGGTGAAGGCCCCGCGCTCGTGGCCGAACAATTCGCTCTCGAGCAACGCCTCGGGAATGGCCGGACAGTTGACCGCGACGAACGGCGCCCGCGAGCGGCCCGAGAGATCGTGGAGGGCCTGGGCGACGAAGTCCTTGCCGGAGCCGCTCTCGCCCGTGATGAGCACCGAAGCCGCAGACGGCGCCACGCGTTCCATCACATCGGCGAGCTTGCGCATCGCCATCGAGCGGCTGACCAGCGCCCCCGCTTCACCGAGCGTCGCGAGCTTCTGACGCAGGCGGGCGACCTCGCTGCGCATCTCGTTCCGCTCGGCGAGGCGCTCGAGCAGGAGCCGCAGGCGCTCGAGGTCCACCGGCTTGGTGAGGAAGTCGTAGGCGCCGTCGCGGGTGGCGCATACGGCGTCTTCGATGCTGCCGTGCCCGGTCAGCATGATGAACCCGATCCAGGGGTCGCGCGCGCGGACCTCGCGCAGGAGCTCGATGCCTCCCGGACCCGGCGGCATCAGCAGGTCGCACACCACGGCGTCCGGCCGCCAGCCGTCCAGGACGGTCAGGGCTTCGGCCACCCCGCCGGCGGCACGTGCCTCGTGCCCCCACTCCTGGAGGTAGTCCCGCAGCCCTTCCGCCGAAGCCTGATGGTCGTCGACCACCATGACACTGAGCGCCACCCGCTTCCCCTCCTCGACCATGTCGTTCTTGCCGAGCTGGAATATTTTACCTAGCCCTTCGAGAGATAGCAGGTTTTGTTTTGGGGGACGGCGGCGGCGTTCGGACATGGAGTAACCCACTGTAACCCAAGGGAATGGGCCGGTTTATTCGTGGCGGCTGACGAGCCGCCTGGACTGGCACTGATCTCGCAGTGGCAATCCGCAGACCTACCGACCGGGTGGGAACGGAGGACCAGACATCATGAAGAACCGCCGCCTGTGGACTCCTGGTGAAGGCGGTGCCCCGAGAGTCGACGGACGTGCCGCACGCACGGTGCCCCCACGACTTCGGGACCGAGCAGAGACGTTCGGCATGCCCGCTCGCGGGCGTGCAGTGCAGATCAGCAGCATCGGCAAGGCCGGATGGCTAGGGCACATCTCGCTATGAGCATCGCACCCCTGCACGGCCGGCCTGCACCGTTGCTGTTCGTGAGACAGAAAGCCAGGGATGACCAGACGCAGTTCCGCTTGTCGGATGTCAAAGCGGCACCGCTCTCATCCCGCGCGCGACGCCTGAGGCGTAGGCGTCTCTGGACGCTCGCGCTCGTCGCATCGATTGCACTGCTCGCGCTCGCCGTCTCGGCATGGACTTTGCGGATCTGGTGGGCATAGAGCGAACGTGATCGGAGGCGGGACGGACTCCCGACCTTCGGAGCAGGAACGACATGGCGGCCAATGGACGGCCAGGTGGTCAGGCGCCGTCCAACCGCTTGGAGCTTGAGCGGGATCGAGGTCGAACCGGGGCCTGGAGAGAAGTGGGGAGCGGCTCCACGTAGATCAAGATTCTCGCTCAAGGCATACGAACCGCCGAGTCACGACGAGCGACCTTCTCGTCGGGCTCGGCGGTCTCGTTTTGAGGGCAACCCCGGACCGGGCGGCGGCGTAGTCGCGCCGTGCCTTCCCCATGCCTGGCGCTCCGATCGGCCCGCCGCACCCGGCGGTGTGACAGTCCGGGCGGCCCCGGCTAGAGTCCCGCCCCGTGGACGTCCTCAAGGTCACCGAAGCCCGCAAGTCGTTCGGCCCCACCCGGGCGCTGGACGGCGCCTCGCTGGAGTTGCGTCAGGGGGAGATGCTCGCCCTGCTCGGCCCCAACGGGGCCGGAAAGACCACGCTGGTGCGCGCGATCGCCGGACGCGCCCGTCTCGACGGCGGCGCGATCGAGCTGTTCGGCCGAGTCCTCGATGTGTCGAGCGGCAAGGCCGCCGGACGCGAGGGGCTCGGCGTGGTGCCGCAGGACATCGCGCTCTATCCCCTGCTCACGGCACGGGAGAACCTCATGTCGTGGGGACGGCTGCATGGCGTCGCGCCGCACGACCTCGCCCCGCGAGTCGAGCGCGCGCTCGGCTGGACCGCGCTCGCCGATCGCGCCAACGAGCCGGTCAAGCGTTTCTCGGGCGGCATGAAGCGGCGGCTCAACATCGCGTGCGGCATCCTCCACGAGCCGCGCGTGGTGTTGCTCGACGAGCCCACCGTGGGAGTGGACCCGCAGAGCCGTGAGCGCATCTACGACATGCTGGCCGAGCTGCGCGATGCCGGCGTGTCCGTGCTGCTCACCACCCACCAGCTCGAAGAGGCCGAGGCGCGCTGCCAGCGGATCGTCATCATCGACCACGGCAAGGTGATCTCGTCCGGCACCCTGAACGAGCTGGTCGAGCGAACGATCGGCGCCGGGCGACGCGTGACGCTCACCCTCGACCGGCCGCCCGCGCTCGCGCTTCCCGGGCTGGAGCCGGGCCCTGGAGGCACGGCCCTGGTCGGCCTGGTGCGGGACGTGGCCACCGAGCTGCCGACGCTGCTCGGCGAGGTGCGCGAGGCGGGCTGCCGGGTGCTCGACGTCGAGGTGCGCTCGCCCAGCCTCCACGCGGTGTTCATCCACCTCACCGGACGGGACCTGCGCGAATGATCCTCACCCTGATCGGGATCGGCCTCGTCAACCTGCGCCGCGATCGGGTCGTGCAGGCGATGACGTTCTTCCTGCCGATCGTCTTCTTCTCGATCTTCGCCGGCGTGTTCGGGAGCCAGGGCCGCGACACCATGGACCGCGTGCGGGTGGCGCTGGTGGACGAGGATCAAACCTCGGCCAGCCTGCGCTTCGTCGCCGCCCTCCAGAAGGAGGGCAGCCTGCGCGTCCGCACGACCGCGCGGCCGACCGGCGCGGATCGCAAGGCGCCCGAGCTGCCGCTCGACCGCGCGCGGGCGACCGGGCTGGTACGCGACGGCGATGTGCCGGTGGCGATCGTCATCCCGGCGGGCTTCGGCGCCACGTTCGGGAGCTTCGACACCACCGGGAAGGCGATCGAGCTGCTGTCGGACTCCTCGGATCCGGTGGCGTCCCAGGTGGTCTCCGGGCTGCTCCAGAAGACCGCCATGACGGCGGCCCCCGACCTCATGGCGCGCCAGGGTCTCGGCATGTTCGAGAAGTACGGAGGCCCACTCACGCCGCAACAGCGACGGGCGATGGACTCTTGGTCCCGGAGGATCGAGGGGAACGCCGCGCCCGACAGCGCCGGGGCGGACTCGGCCGGTGGCGGTCCGGGCACGCCGGGGGCGCCGTCCAACCCGGCAGGGCCAGCGCTCGCGGGCGCGGTCCAGGTCAAGGTCGTGGACGTTCTCGGGGAGAAGAAGACGAACCCGATCATCTCCTTCTACGCCGCCGGGATCGCGGTGATGTTCCTGCTCTTCAGCGCCTCGGGCGCAGGCGGCACCCTGATCGAGGAAGTGGAGTCGGGCACGCTCGAGCGTCTGCTGACCTCGCGGGCGGGCATGGGCACGGTGCTCGCCGCCAAGTGGCTCTTCATCACCCTGCTCGGGGTGCTCCAGATCGTGGTCATGTTCGTGTGGGGCATGCTGGTCTTTCAGCTCGACCTGCTCCCCCACCTGCCGGGTTTCTTCGTGATGACGCTCATGACCGCCGGGGCGGCGGCCGGGTTCGGCCTGGTGCTCGCCACGCTGTGCAAGAGCCGCCAGCAGCTCGGCGGGCTCTCGACCATCCTGATCCTCACCCAGTCGGCGCTGGGCGGCAGCATGTTCCCCCGCTTCCTCATGCCCGAGGGGATCAAGAAGATCGGCAACTTCACGTTCAATGCGCACGCGCTCGACGGCTACCAGGCCGTCTTCTGGCGCGACGCGCGGCTGATCGAGCTGTGGCCGCAGGTCCTCATCCTCGGCGCCCTGACGGCGGTGTTCCTGACCGTGGCGCGGCTGCTCGCCCGGCGCTGGGAGACCGTCTAGCGCGAACCTGGTGCTCTTCGACCGGAATCCACCCTTCGTAGAGGAGATCGCCGCGACTCGGCCGTTGACGCTACCGGATGATGGCGACCTTGCTCGCGATCACTTGGTCCGGCGCCACCAGGCGAACGAAATAAAGTCCGGGGGCAAGCCGACCGCGCGGTCCCGTGCCATCCCAGTCAGCCACGTACCGTCCCGGCGCGTGCACCCTGTCGCCGAGCATCTGCACGAAGCGCCCCGACAGATCGAGCAGCTCGAGCCGGACTCGCCCTGTTCGAGCCACTGCATACCGGATCCGCGTGACGCCCCGGCTCGGGTTCGGTGCCACGGTGAGCGCGCCCTCCGTGATGCTCGGTTCGTCGCCCACCGATACGGTCGCGTCCGACGCGGCAATGGCCGCAATGTGGGACGGGAACTGCCCACCTATTCTTACGAAGGAACCGCCTAGGTAGACGACGCCCCCGCTCACAGCAAGGGCATCGACGTACGCGCCCGCGTTCGGGTTCCACCAGGTGGCAGCACCCGTTGCCGCATCGAGCGCGGCGACACTGCCGCGTGGCTGCCCGCCGATGCTGCCGAAGCCGCCGCCCGCGTAGACCAGGCCTCCGCTCACCGCCAGAGAGTGGATTGGAGCGTTCGCGTTCGGGGTCCAGGCCGTGGCGGCACCGGTTGTCGCATCGAGCGCGGCGATGTAGAGGCGCTGCTGCCCGGCGATGCTCCTGAAATAGCCACCCGCGTAGACCGTGCCTCCGCTGACCGCCAGGGCCTTGACCATATCGTCTGGGTTCGGGTTCCAGACGGTGGCGGCACCGGTTGCCGCATCGAGCGCCGCGATGTGATGGCGCAGCTGCCCGCCAATGCTGGCGAATAAGCCGCCCGCGTAGATCGTGCCTCCGCTGACCGCCAGAGCGTACACGTTGTTTTGCGCGCTGGGGTCCCAGGCGGTGGCCGCACCCGTGGTCGCGTCGAGCGCGGCGATGTAATTGCGCGGCTCCCCGCCAATGCTGTTGAAGAAGCCGCCGGCGTAGACCGTCCCCCCGCTCAGCGCCAGGACCCTGACGTCGAGGTTCGCGTTCGGGTCCCAGGCGGTGGCGGCGCCTGTGGCCGCATCGAGCGCGCCGATGCGGCTGCGCGGCTGCCCGCCGATGTTGGTGAAGGAGCCACCCGCGTAGACCGTGCCTCCGCTGACCGCCAGGGCGTAGACCCGATGGTCGGCACTTGGATTCCAGGCGGTGGCGACACCGGTTGCCGCATCGAGCGCGGCGATGTAGTTGCGTCGCTGCCCGCCGACGCTGGTGAAGGAGCCGCCCGCGTAGACCGTGCCTCCGCCCACCGCCAGGGCGTTGACGGCGTAGTTGTTCACGTCCAGGTTCCAAGCGGTGGCTGAGCCGCTGGCCGCATCGAGCGCAGCGAAGTAGTTGCGTGGCTGCCCGCCGATGCTGGTGAAGTAGCCGCCCGCGTAGACCGTGCCCCCGCTCACCGCGAGAGCGGTGACGTCACTGTTCGCGGCCGGGTTCCAGGCGGTGGCGGCGCCGCTGGCCGCATCCAGGGCGGCGATCCCGTCGCGCAACTGCCCGCCGATACTCAAGAAACCGCCGCCGGCGTAGACTGTGCCTCCGCTCACCGCCAGGGCGTACACAATGCCGCTCGCGTTCGGGTTCCAGGCGGTGGCGGCGCCGCTAGCGGCATCCAGGGCAGCGATGTAGGTGCGCGGCTCTCCCCCGATGCTGCCGAAGCTGCCGCCCGCATAGACCGTCCCCCCGCTCAGCGCCAGGACCCTGACGTCGAGGTTCGCGTTCGGGTTCCAGGCGGTGGCGGCGCCGGTGGCCGCATCGACCGCGGCGATCCGGCTGCGCGGCTGCCCGCCGATGATGGTGAAAGCGCCACCTGCGTAGACCGTGCCTCCGCTGACCGCCAGGGCCCGGACCCAATTGTTCGCACTTGGATTCCAGGCGGTGAGGGCACCGGTTGCCGCATCGAGCGCGGCGACACAGCCGCGTCCCTGGCCGCCGATGCTGCTGAAGAAGCCGCCCGCGTAGACCGTGCCTCCGCTCACCGCCAGGGCGCTGACGGTTCCGTTCACGTTCGGGTTCCAGGCCGTCAGGTTCCCGCCCGCATCCAGATGAGCGAGATTGTTGCGCGGCGTCCCGCGTACAAACGAGAAGTTTCCGCCCAGGTACCAGCCACCGCTTCCGTCCGGCGCCACCGCATGGACGATTCCCGCCACCTTCGGGTACGGCTGTTGGATGGCACCGGTGATCCCATCGATGGCGAGACCGCCCCCGGTGACGGGGCCCACATGCGTGAAGTCGCCGCCGATGTAGATCGTCCCTCCGTCGCGCACGACGGAGTAGACCGGTCCATTGGTCATCCACAAGGTGGTATCCACGCTTTGGGCGTCCCCGACGCCGGCGGACCAAAGCAGAAAGGGCACCACCAAGCCGGCGATCGGAGCGAAGCCGCGTCGCGGGCAAGCGCGCGCGGAAGCGCAGCCGGCAACACCGATGGGGGTTCGGTCGCCGGCGGGGATTCGACGCATGAGCGAGATGCTCATCTCGGGACCCCGTTCGATTGGGGCGGCCACTCGCTCTTACCTCAAGCTGTCGAAAGAGCCGCGTGCTCTTCCGGCGCGATCAGCTTCGGACGAAGTCTGGCACGAACTGCCTGCCGGAACAATGGGATTCAAAGGCCTCGGTTGGGGGAGAGGCGGATGTATTCGTTGCCGTCTGGCCGACGGACTTCCGCGCTTCTCCCTGCGGGTGATACTATCGTCGCGCTCGATCCCCCGCCTGCCGAGTCGGCCACGGAGTCCCACGCCGCCGCGATGGACCTTTCCACCGTCATCGTCAACTTCAAGTCCCGCAGAGCGCTGATCGATTGCCTCGCCTCGCTGGAGATGGACGCCGTGGCCTACGAGCGCGAGACCGTCGTGGTCGACAACGATCCCTCGGACGGCACGCTCGAGGCGGTCGCGCAACGATTCCCCAAGGTCCGCGGGATCGCCAACGCGGAGAACGTCGGCTTCGCCCGTGCCGTCAACCAGGGCATCGCCGCCACTTCGGGCACACACGTGTTGATCCTCAACCCCGACTGCTTCATCGAGCGCGGCTCGGTCGCCGCCCTCATCGGCTACATGCGCGCCCACCCGCGCACGGGAGTGGTCGGACCACGGATGATCGGCCGCGACGGCAAGCTCCAGTACTCGGCGCGCTCGTTCCCGGACCACCTCACCTTCCTCTTCAATCGCTACTCGATCCTGACGCGGCTCTTCCCCGGCAATCCCTACTCGCGCCGCTACCTGCTCTCGGACTGGGACCACGCGTCGGTGCGCCCGGTGGACTGGCTCTCGGGCGCGTGCCTCATGGTGCGGCGAGCCGCCATCGACCAGGTAGGACCCATGGACGAGGCGTACTTCATGTTCAACGAGGACGTGGACTGGTGCCGTCGGATGAAGCAGGGCGGTTGGGAGGTGGTGTACGTGCCCGAGGCCATGGTCCACCACGACATCGGCGCCAGCCGGAGAAAGGTGGCGACCAAGGTCATCGTGGAACGCCATCGCGGCATGATCCACTACTTCCACAAGTACCATCCCTCGAGTCCCTTCGTGACCTTCCTCGCCGACACCCTCATCCAGGTGCGCGCGGGCATCATGCTGGCCGTCAACGCGATCAGGCCGCGCTGAACCGCGCATGACGCGCGCGTCGCTTCCTGCGCCCCGCTCCCGGAGCCGTTGAGTGCGCGTCCCCTACTCCCTCGCCCTCGCGCTGGCGGCCCTCGCCGTGACGGTGCTCGCGACCCCGCTCGTCATCCGGCTGGCCCGCCGGACGGGAGCCCTCGACCGGCCGGGGCCGCGGCGGATCCACGCCCTGCCGGTGCCGACCATGGGCGGCTTCGCCCTGGCGCTGGCGGTGCTGGGCGTCGCCTGGGTCGCGCGCGTCTTCCCGGGCCCCGCGGGATTGCTCGAGATCCGGCCGCTGCTCGGGCTGACGCTCGCGGCCATCCCGATCCTGATGCTGGGCGCCGTGGACGACGTGCGCGGCACCCGCCCGTGGGTCAAGCTCGCGATCCAGGCCTGCGCGGCGCTGGTGCTGGTGCTGTTCGGCTACGGCGTCCCGCTCATCACCAACCCCTTCGGCGGCGCCTTCACCTCCGGCATCCTCAACGTCCCGCTGACCGTGGCGTGGGTGCTGATCGTGATCAACGCCATCAATCTCATCGACGGCCTGGACGGCCTCGCCTCGGGCGCGGTGCTGATCGCCTCGATGTCGCTCTGGTGGGTGGCGCGCACGCACGGTGACTTCTACGTGATGTTCGTCTCGTCGCTGATGGCGGGCGCCACCCTGGGGTTCCTGCGTTACAACTTCCCACCCGCGCGCGTGTTCATGGGCGACACCGGCAGCAACTTCCTCGGCCTCGTGCTGGCCGCCGCCTCGCTGCTCGAGAACCGCAAGGGCACCGCCGCCGTCACCCTGCTGTTCCCGCTGGTCGCGATGGGCCTGCCGATCGCCGATGGCGTGCTCGCCTTCGCCCGCCGGGCCCTCCGGGGCACCCCGGTGTTCCGCCCCGATTCCGAGCACATCCACCACCGGCTGCTCAGGCTCGGCCTCTCACCGCGCAATGCTCTGCTCGTGCTCTGGTACCTGTGTCTCTACCTCGGCGTGATGGCGGTCGTGCTGGCAGCGCTGCCGCGCGAGTACGCCTGGATGATGCTGGGCCTGCTGGCGGCGGGGCTCGTATTCGCCTTCGAGGTGCTGGAGTTCATCGACAAGAAGCTGAGCGAGGGCCGGGAGCCACCGGACGACGCCAGGCGGTAAGCCTCACCGGGCGCGGGCCGAGCCAACGAGGCGGCGCCGACCCCGGGGACTCCCCGTCCCATCCACCCCTGCCCGGTCACGGCCCGTCGGCCCCGGCCCGCGCCCCCGGCCGTCCCTTCGACCGCCGATGGGCGCGGGCTCCGCACGCGAGCGACGTCGCTCACGTGCCGAGTCCATTGCAGCCCCCGTGCCTCGACGGCGCTTCAGCGCGGTGGTTGGGGGAGCGAGAGTTGGGGGCGGTCGGGGCGACCGGAGCGTCGCGATGTCGCCTACAACGTGGTCAGGAGCGTCGCCGACGCGACGGGGAACGCCGGAGCGCGGTTCAATCCCGTCGCGCCGGGCGGCCCGGAATGCGACCCGGAGCGGGCGTCAGAACACGCGCGAAAGGCTGATCTTGGCGGTCAGGACGCTCGAGCTGGCTTCCGGGTTGGGGAAGGTGGGATTGATGCTGCGCGTGTCCTGCTCCAGCATCCAGCGGATGTCGAGCCCGATGAGGCTGCTGGCGGAGAGCGACGAGTTGGCCCCGGTCGCGATGTAGATGCCCTGCCGGAACCCCGACTGATCGTCGCCGGTGCGGTAGGTCTTGTGGTAGATGGCGCCCCACCCGAGCCCCAGGTAGGGCCGGGTCTGGGGGCTCCATTGGAAGTGCTTGGTGAACTCGGTCGTGATCGGGACCTCGATCAGGGCCGCGCTCTGGTAGCGCCCGAGCAGATCGTGCCCCACGGTGGCGCCCCACGCCAGGTTGCGGGCGAGGAACCACGTGTAGCCGAAGCCGTAGCCGAACGAGCCGCCGGGAGCGAGGCGCGCGCCCGACTTGGCGAAGCCCGCCCGGATCGAGACCCAGTGCTGCCCGTCGTCCCAGTGATCGTCGGCCGCACCGGCCGGGACCCAAGCCAGGGCCAGGACTACCGCGATGCCGATGAGGCCCGTCAGGGCCCGGTTCGTTCCCGCACGACCACGACGTCCCGTCGTTTCCATCACGAGTCCACTCCCCCCACATGCGTCGTTGACCCGGTCATGGGCCCCGCACCGCAAGGCGCGGGCAATCGAGGCCGCGTACCCTAGCAAACCGGTTGTCCTCGCGACAAGCGAGCGGCCACCCGGGTGGATTGTGCCGGGCCCCTGGGGACCGCGTTGCGGAGGCACGCCCCGGCACGGCACCCGGTGGCGACGAATCCCACTTCCCGCGGGCCCCCCGCTTCGCTAGTTTGCTCTCCCATGTCCCCCGCCCGCCCCCCGCGCGCCCCGGTCATCCGCTACCGACCGGCCCGGCGCACCGACGTCGAGACCCTCGCCGACCTGGGCGCCCGTGCCTACCGCGTCTCCAGCATCGAGAAAAGGCGTGAGTTCTACACCGACCACCCGCGCTTCTCGCTGCGCGACGTGCGCGTCGCCGAGCTGGATGGCGAGGTGGTCGCCTCGCTGGTGCTCTACCCGCTCGCCGCCTGGGTACGCGGCCAGGTGGTGCCGGTCACCGGCGTGGGCTCGGTCGCTGTCTCCCCCGAGCATCGCCGCCGCGGGGTGGGCGAGGCGCTCATGCGGTCGGCGCTGCGCGAGATGCGCCAGCGCGGCAGCCA
>Ga0075418_10006658_pt1 | contig 13040 bp, 8 predicted proteins | sample SoiMetdeltSBSDD2_FD_81776 | JGI IMG/M metagenome (GOLD analysis project Ga0075418, IMG submission 81776) | Bulk soil microbial communities from a Populus tree surrounding site in Tennessee, USA - Soil MetaG P. deltoides SBSDD2 | ecosystem: Environmental > Terrestrial > Soil > Tree plantation...
GCCGCCGTAATCCCAGAATCCACGCCAGCTGCGATGACGGCCGGCGGTGTACCCGTGTTTGGGTGCGGGACCCTGGAATCCATCCCAGTTCAAACCGGCAGGCGGCTCGACGACCGGATCGGGGCCGCGGCCATAACCGCTGCCTGGATAACAGCACACCGCTTGCGAAATCTTTCCAAGCTGACCCGACTGCACGATCTCGGCGGCTTCCTGGAAGTGCTGTCCCGAACGCTGCTGCGTGCCCACCTGCACGACGCGATTGCTGGTGCGGTACTTCTTCAGCGCCTTGACCATTTCTTCGACGTTGTTCGAGAGCGGCTTCTCGACGTAGACATCTTTGCCTGCGTCGATCGCCTCGACCACCATCTGGCAATGCCAGTGATCGGGCGTCGCGATGTGGACGGCGTCGATGTCCTTACGGTCCAGGATTCGTCGATAGTCGTCGTAGCCATCAACCGTCGTGCCCTTCTGCCCTTCGGTCAGCAGCTTTACCGCGTTGTCGACGTTCGTCTTGAACACGTCCGCCGCCGCGAGGTATTGGGCGTCGGGATGTCGCATGCAAAAACCCGCGACCTGACGGCCGCGGTTTCCCGAGCCAATCAATCCGATCCGGACGCGATCGTTGGCGCCCTGGACTCGCGCGCTCGCGCGAAGCGACGTTGCCGCGAGTGTTGCCCCGGCGGTTGCGCCGATGAACTCGCGGCGCGTCAATCCCGAATCGTCTTTACTCATTGGCTGTTCCCCTTCTCCCTCTACCTTCTGCCTTCTGCCTTCTGCCTTTTTACCTTCTGCCTTTTCAAGCTACTTGAAAAGTTGCGGCGCCACTTCGTGCAGATGATGGCGCCAGATCACCCACTCGTGACGGCCTTCCGTCACGCGATAGGTGTGCTTGATGTTGTGCTTGTTCAGGAGATCTGAAAGCGCCTTGCTCCCGTTCAGCGCGAAGTCGTCCTTCCCGACGCCAATCCACAGCAGCTTGAACTGCTTGTTGATCGCGTCGGCGTCCTTGAAGAACTCTGGATAGTTCTGATCAGCATTCGCTGCGCCCGCGCTCATGATCGCGACGTAGCGGAACAGCTTCGGGTTCGCAAAGCTGATGTTCGCCGTGTGGCCGCCGCCCATTGACAGGCCGCCAATCGCCCGGTTATCCGGGTCCTTGAGTGTTCTGAAGTTCTGCTCGATGTACGGGATCAGATCGCTCAGCAGATCCTTGACGATCAAGCCGCCGCCGAGGCCGGCATTGGGGGCCGGCGCCGCTCCTGGCGTCGGCGCGCCGATCACGGGACGTTCCGGTCCAGTGCCGACACCCATTCGCGCGTAGCCGAACGGCGTCACGATGATCATCGGCTTCGCCTTCTTCTCGGCGATCAAGTTGTCGAGGATGTAGTTGGCGCGGCCCGTCAGCATCCAGCTCGAATCGGTGTTGCCAGCGCCGTGAAGCAAGTAGAGCACCGGATATCTCGTGTTGCCGCGATCGTACCCAGGCGGCGTGTAGATCCAGGCGGTGCGAGGAACGCCCAGTGTCTTCGAATGATAAGTTTCCATCCGCACGCTCCCGTGCGGCACATCCCGCGCATCGTCGAACTCGTCACCCGGCACTTCGACCATGTTGGCCGGCGGGAATCCCCCGAACCCGAGCTTGACCGACGGGTTCACCGGATCCATGGCGATGACGCCATCAGCATCGAACTGATAGTTGTAAACGTCCGGCGCGAGCGGCCCGATCGTGACGCTCCAGACACCGTTCTCGCCTTTGGTCATCGGGTACGTCTTGCCGTCCAGCTCGCCCCGAAGCGTGACCTCTTTCGCGTTGGCCGCGCGGAACCGGAACGTGATCGTCTTGTCCGGGTTGACTTCCGGCGAGACGACTGGCGGCAACCCACCGCGCCCCCCGCCCCGTCCTTGCGGCGCTGCCGGTGTCGCCGGCGGCTGGCCGGCTGGAGCCTGTGTGGGCGTCTGCGCGCCGACTGCTGTCACGGCGCAGAGGACGGGAATCAACCAAAAGGCGATGGACTGCCTTAGCGAGATGTCGCGCGCCCGTCCGCGGGACAGGACCCGCCCCGGGAGCTCGCCATCTCGTGAACCTGGAGTTTGATGCATACAGTCCTCTTTATTTAGTGCTGCCGATTCAACGACAGCCTCCGAATCGACGCCTTCGCGGCACCGCCTACTGGAACAACATCGTGGCGAACTCGTTCAGGTAGTTGCGCCAGTTGATCCACGTGTGACCGCCGTCGGTTTCCTTCACGACCGGACTGAAGCCCTTCTGCTTGAAGAATTCCACTGTTGCGTTGTTCGTTTGCAGCAGGAAGTCGTCCTTGCCGATCGCGAACCAGAACACCTTCAGTCCTTTTTTCAAGTTCGCGTTGTCGAGGGTCGTGGCGTTTTTCTTCGCCCACTCCTCGAGGGTAGGTTGCGGTCGGGGCGGAGGCGTCGGCGCTGCGCCAGGTGCCGCAGGGGCATTGCCGCGGCCGCCGCCACGTCCCGTGACGCCGGGCAGGCTGGTGCCGAGAAGGCCCGAGCTATACACGCCGATGTAGCCGAACTTACTCAAGTTGGGAATCGCAGCCTGCAGCGTGTGATTGCCACCCATCGAGAGTCCCGCAACCGCAGTGCTCGCGCGGTCCGTCTGCACGCGGTAGTTCTTTTCGATGTAGGGGATCACATCGGTCATGAAGTCTTTAACGAACTCGTCCGTCGCATTCGTGGCGATAGCGCCCGGCGCATTCGCGCCGCGTCGGGTGTGGCCGGCCGGCATCACGACGACCATCGGCTTCGCCTTCTTTGCTGCGATCAAGTTGTCGAGGATGAAGTTGGCACGTCCGACCGACGTCCACGAGTCGTCACTGTCGCCTGCACCGTGGAGAAGGTAGAAGACCGGATACTTATCCGAGTTCCGCTCGTAGCCTGGCGGCGTGTAGACATGCATGCGCCGGAACGCGCCCAGCGTCGACGAGTAATACGTGACCGCGGCAACGCTGCCGTGCGCCACCTGTTTCGTGTCGGCAAATTCGAGCCCCGGCACGTGAACCACGCTCCACACGTTGTTGTTGGATTCACTGATGAATGGGCTGCGCGGATCGATCGTGGCCACGCCGTCAACGTTGAAGTTGTAGCGATACGTGCCTGGATCGATCGGGCCTACCGTCAGCTCCCACACGCCGTTCTCGCCTTTGGTGAGCTGGTTGTTCTGACCCAGTCCTTGAATGTCGCCCGCGCTCAAACGCACCGCCTGCGCCTGTGGCGCGAGGATCCGGAACGTGACCTTGCGGTCCGCCTGTACCTCGGGCGACGTAACTTGCGGCATGTTGCCGCGACCCTGCGCGTACGCCACAGACGCAACGGCGCTGAGCCACAGCACTGCAACGGCTCTGATAAGACGTGAATGAGACATGTAAACTCCAGTGGTATCCGTGTTGTCCGTGTTGTCCGTGGCTGAACTCTCCGTGACCTCCGCGGCCCGCCTTCGCGCTTCGACGGCGCAAGCTAGAAGCCCCGCGGCCGAACCCAGAAACTCTCCTGCCACACGCCGCCAGCAGGGATGGTCTGCAATTCCTTGTAGAGTCCCTTGTGCGCGAGATTCATCGCGTTCGTGATTGCCGCCATCGGCTCGAAGCAGATGAAATTCCTGGCTTGTGGGCTGGTGTTGCCCTGACCGCCGGCCACCGGCTTCGGCGCGTACATGACCATCGCGCGGTAGTTCGGACCAACCACGACGTCGAGCTGCTGCGCCTTCCCCTTGACCGTCATCGTCGCGCGGCCATTGCCGTCGCGGACGAGATCGCCGAAGACGTGATCGAGATCGAAATCTTTAAGGGGCACGGACCCCGGATTGGGCAGGAACGTTTCGACTGGTTGGGTTTCGCCAGTCGGGATCTTGTTCGGCGCAAGCAGCCAATGTGTCTTGACGCCAGCCGAGACCGTCCATTCGTCGCGAGGGGAATCTGTCAGCTGAAAGTAGGGGTGATAGCCGATTGACACTGGCATCGGCTCGCGCGAGAGGTTTTCAATTCTCGTATTCACTTCGAGCGCGCCCGCTTGCAACCGATAGGTCATTTCGATCGTGTGGGCGAAGGGAAACTGCTTCATCCACATCGGATTGCGGAAGACCTCGAGACGGCTCTTCACCCAGGCCGCGGACGCATCAGCCTTGGCCTCGACCACCGTCCACTCGACAAAGCTGAGAAATCCGTGGATCGGGATCGTGCCGCGCACGTTCCCCAGCTCCATATCGAAGGGGTATCGCTTGCCGTTCGCGTAGAACGCCTGCTCGTCGAGGCGGTTGGCCCACGGACCCATGAATGGAATGCCATTCAGCCCCGGCTTCGCCTTGAAGTCGTCCAGCGACGCATACGGCCAGCGCAGGATCTTCTGACCCTTCACCGTCATGTCGAACGCGACGTTGCCGGCGGACGGCAGGATCGAGACAGAGATTTGGCTCTTGTCGTCGGTTAGTCGGACGACGGCCCCCTCCTGCCGTGCAGCGTACGGCTGCGCCAGCGCCGGCGAGGCGAAGGTCAGCGCCAGCGCAAGCGCCAGCCCGGCCGCTTTGCGGTGTTGCCGAAGAGCGCTTCGGACCTTAAGTTGCATGCAGAAGGCACGCATCATACTTCGAAAATTGGCCGCTCTCAAAGCGGTTTGACCGCCGTTTCGAATCGGGAAACGCCGTTCTGCATGCAGAAATGGCGTTCCACCCGCTAATACAGCGGCGAGGGGCTGCGCGTTTCACCCGCCTTCGCGCCTTCCGGCGCTCCGGCGGGGCAAGCTCTTACGCCCGCTTCGAGAGCACGTCGCGTTCGTAGCCCTTGACCTTTCCCAGCCAGGCGATTCCGCCCGGCACGTTGGACCTTTCGCAGTAGTAGTCCCACACTGCGCCGAACGGCATCGTCTTGTTCTCTTCGAGGAGGGCGAGCCGGGAGGTGTAGTCGCCGGCCTGTTCCAGCTTGCGGAGCGTGTCCGTCGGTTCGAGCAGCGCCTTGAGCAGCGCTTTGATCATGTTGCGCGTGCCGATCGTCCAGGCGGCGACGCGGTTGATGCTGGCGTCGAAGAAGTCGAGGCCGATATGGGTGCGCTCGAGGAAGTTGCCGCGCACCAGTTCCTGCGCGAGCGCCTCGAGATCGTCGTTGAGCAGGACGACGTGATCGCTGTCCCAGCGGACGCCGCGACTGACGTGAAGGAGGATCTCGGGCAGGAAATTCAGCATCGAGCTGATCTTGTCCGTGACAGTTTCCGTCGGATGATAGTGGCCGGTATCGAGCGTCAGCAGTTTCTTTCGACTGAGCGCGTAGCCGAAGTAGTACTCGTGCGAGCCGACGGTGAAGCTCTCGCAGCCGATACCGAAGAGCTTACCTTCAACCGCGTCCAGGTTGAGCGATGGGCTGATCTCTTCGCGGAAGATGGCGTCGAGCGATTCGGTCAGCCGCTCGCGCGGACCGACGCGATCGATGGGAGTGTCCTTCATGCCGTCGGGGATCCAGAAATTGGTCACGCACGGCTTGCCGAGCGCACGCCCCATAGCGGCGCCGATTTTTCGACAAGCGATGCCGTGATTCACCCAGAACGTGCGAATCGCCTTATCCGCATTCGAAAGCGTGAAGTTATCGGCCGCTTTCGGATGAGAAAAATACGTCGGGTTGAAATCGAGGCCGATGCCTGACGACTTCGCCCAATCGATCCATCCCGCATAGTGTTCCGGGCCGATTGCGTCGCGGTCGACGGTCTTACCGCCGAACTCACCGTACGACGCATGCAGGTTGAAACGGTGCTTTCCAGGTATCAACGCAAAGGCAAGTGATGCATCGCCGCGAAGGTCGTCGGGCGTCCGTGCCTTGCCAGGGTAGTTGCCAGTCGCTGCGAGTCCGCCGCCCAGGCCGGTCCCGAACTTCTCGAAGCCTTCGACGTCATCTCCCTGCCAACAGTGCAGCGAGATGGGCACCGCCGCGAGCCGCTTCAACGCGGCATCCACGTCCACACCGGCCTCCGCGTAGCGATCCTTTGCCGCTTCGTAAGCGCTTCCGATCCCTGCAGCCATCACGTCGTGGTCCTTTCGCAATGTGAAACGCTCTCTGGACCCCTGCAAACGGGGGATTATAACCACGGACAACACGGATCACACAGATACGCCGCGGACCTTCGTTGCCGGAGTACGATCGGAAGACGGAGGTCTTATGTCTGTTCCAACCCGCACGATCACCTTTCCCCAGCGCAACCTCGGCGATTCCGACCTGAAAGTGTCGGCCATCGGCCTCGGCTGTATGGGGATGTCCTACGCGTATGGCGCGCCAGACGACGCGGAGTCGCTGCGCGTGCTGCATCGATACCTCGAGCTCGGCGGAAATTTTCTGGACACGGCGGAGATTTACGGTCCGTTCGATAACGAGCGTCTGATCGGACGCTTCCTGAACGAAGTGCCCCGTGACGCCGTGGTCATCGCGACGAAGTTTGGGTTTCGGATCGATCGCGCGACGAACGCTGTCACCGGTGCCGACAGCTCGCCGGCTAACATTCGCAAGGTTTGTGATGAAAGTCTCGGCCGGCTCGGAATCGAACGGATAGATCTCTTCTATCAGCATCGCGTTGATCCGGCCGTGCCGATTGAAGATGTCGTGGGCACGCTCAGCGAACTCGTACGCGCGGGCAAAGTTCGGGCGATCGGGTTGTCGGAGGCCGGTCCCGCGACGCTGCGCCGCGCGCGTGCTGTGCATCCGATTGCCGCGCTGCAGAGCGAGTACTCGCTGTGGTCGCGCGAAGTGGAACGGAACGGCGTGCTGGCAACGTGCCGCGAGCTGGGCATTGGCTTCGTGGCGTATAGCCCGCTCGGCCGGGGCTTTCTCACCGGAACCATCCAAAAGCCTTCGGACATGAGCGACGAGGACTGGCGCCATACGAATCCGCGGTTCCAGCCCGACGCCATCAACAAGAATCTCGAACTGGCCGACCACGTGAAGCGGCTTGCTCAACAAAAGGGGTGCACACCGGCGCAGCTCGCGTTGGCGTGGGTGCTCGCCCAAGGCGAGGACGTGGTGCCGATTCCTGGAACCAAGCGCGTGAAGTATCTCGAGGACAATCTCGGCGCGATCAAGGTCTCGCTGACGCGCGAGGAGTTGTCGGAAATCAATCGGCTCTTTCCCCTCGGTGTGGCGGAAGGGGAGCGGTATGCCGTTGGTGGGATGAGGATGGTCGAGGGCGGGTGATATGCTGCAATTTCCCGATGCTTCGACGAGCGTTGACGTCGCCCCAAGCGGGGCTCGTGCTGGTGATTCTATTGCTCGGCGCCGTACTGGGCGCGTTCGCCGGCTCGCACGTGGACCCGCGCTCGGGACACATCGTTAACAACTTCCTGAATTCCTACACGTTGATCCAGACGGCCACTGACGCGAGTTTCTTCGCGATCATGGCCGTCGGGGCGACGATCGTCATCATCTCGGGCGGGATCGATCTGTCGGTGGGTTCGGTGTACGCGCTCGCGGGAGTTACGACGGCGATGGTGCTGCGCGCCGCCGGTCCGGCGGATCCCGCCGCGGCAGTCGCAGTCGGACTGGCGGTCTCGCTTGGGATTGGGCTGGCCTGCGGCGCCGTCAACGGCGGATTGGTCGTCGGCCTCGGCGTGCACCCGTTCATCATCACGCTCGGCACGATGTGGATCGTGCGGGGGATCGCGTTCGTCGGCACCAACGCGGAAAGCATCCTGCTGCCGCGGTCGCTGACGAGCGTGGTGAAGGCGTCGCTCGGCATGGGTGACTCGCTCTATCCGGTCCCGATGCTGGTGATGGTGCTCGTGTCCATCATCGGGTCGATCTATTTGATGCAGACCGTCGGCGGCCGGCGAGTATTCGCGGTCGGCGGCAACGAGGAAGCGAGCCGATTTTCGGGCGTACCGATCGGTCGGGTAAAAGTCTCGGTGTTCGTATTGTCGGGGCTGACGGCCGGGCTCGCGGCCTTCATGGGCGCGGCATTCTATGGGTCGGCCTCCTGCGCCGATGCCACGGGATACGAGCTCTACGTGATCGCATCCGCCGTCGTCGGAGGCGCGAGCCTGTCGGGAGGAAAGGGCAGTGCCGCTGGCGCTCTGCTTGGCGCACTGCTGATCGTGCTGATCCGCCAATCGATCCGTACACTCCACTTCGATCAGAACTACGAGTGGATCATCATTGGCTGCGCGATCATTGTTGCTGTTGTTCTGGATCAGGCGAGCGCGCGATTCACGGCGCGCCGCCTCGCGGCCCGCAGTTAACGTAATGGTCCGGCTAAAGCCGGACGCTACATATGTGAGAAGCGAACGAGCGAAAGCGAGTGAGCCACGCGAACGGCGCGGGGCGCCGGGGTCCCCGCAAGAGAGCGTGTAAGGGGGTCCGGGGGACGAAGTCCCCCGGATAAGTAAGGAGTCGAACTATGAGAGTGTTGCGTGTCCTGCCGGTGGTTGCCGCGTTGATGCTGTGCGCTGCGTGTGGCGGATCACAACCAGCACCGGCCGGTCAGTCGACGGCGGTCCGTGGCCTGAAGATCGCGATGATTGCGAAGTCGTCCACGAACCCGGTATTCCTGTCGGCGCGGACCGGTGCGGAAGCGGCAGCCAAGGAGCTCAGCGCCAAACATGGCGTACCGATCGAGATTGTGTGGCTCACGCCGCCGGCAGAAGACGGTCAAGTGCAGGCGCAGCGTATCGCGCAGGCGGTCAACGAAGGGGCCAGTGCAGTCCTCATTTCCTGTTCGGATGCCGGAAAAGTCACCGGCGCGATCAACGACGCCGTCGCTCGCGGTGTGCCGGTGATGACGTTCGACAGCGACGCGCCGGAGTCGCAGCGCTTCGCGTTCTACGGTGTGGACGATGTGAAGACGGGGCAAGCGGTGATGGACGAGCTCGCCAAGCAGATGAACGAGGCTGGCTCGATTGCGATCCTTGCCGGGAACCAGAACGCGCCCAACCTGCGCAAGCGTGTCGATGGTGTGAAGGCCGCCGCCGCCAAGTATCCGAAGATTAAGATCGTCGACACGTTCTACCACGCTGAGACGCCGCAAGATGCGGCTGCCGAAGTGATCCGCGTTCAGAACGCGTATCCGCAGATTCAAGGCTGGGCGATGATTGGCGGCTGGCCGCTCTTCACGCAGACGCTGCTGACCGATCTCGATCCGAAGAAGGTCAAGATCGTGGCCGTCGACGGATTGCCCGCCGAGCTCGCGTACGTCGAAAAGGGACTCGCTCCGGTTCTCCTCGCGCAGCCAACGTACCTCTGGGGTTCGGAGTCGGTGAAGCTGATCATGGACAAAGTCCTTTTAAAGAAGGACGTGCCGCAGATCAACCAGATGGAGCTGGTGAAAGTGTCGAAGGAGAACCTCGGGACCTGGGCGCGGCAGCTGAAGGAGTGGGGCTTCACTGACGTTCCCGAGTCCTATCTCGCGCTTCCACAGTAACCCCGTGCAGAATCTGCCACCATTGGGGTCAGACCCCAACCCAGTGCAGAAACTGCCACCATTGGGGTCAGACCCCAATGGCATTGAAGTTGCGCTGAACGGCGTCACGAAGCGGTTTCCAGGGGTCGTCGCGCTCGATCGCGTGACGTTCGAGATCGCTGCAGGATCCTGCCACGCGCTCTGCGGCGAGAACGGCGCCGGCAAGAGCACGCTCGGCAAGCTCCTCGCCGGCATCTACACGCCGGACGAAGGACAGATCCTTCTCGACGGACGACACGTCCGTCTGGGCGGGCCGACGCAGGCACTCGCGGCCGGCGTCGCCATGGTCCACCAGGAGCTCGCGTTCTGCGAGAACCTCAGCGTCGCCGAAAATCTGTGCCTTGGCGCGCTGCCGACGCACCGTGGCCTCGTCGCCAAGCGCGAGATGTGGCGCCGCGCGGAGGCCATGCTGGCCCAGATCGACGTTTCGCTCGACGTGAGACGTCCGGTGTCGGCGCTGACGATCGGCCAGCAGCAGATGCTCCAGATCGCTGCCGCGCTCGGCCACGGCGCGCGACTCATCGTGTTCGACGAGCCGACCAGCAGCCTCTCGCAGCACGAAGCTGAACGGCTCTACGCGCTGATCGGCCGCTTGAAGGCTCGCCATGTCACGTGCATTTACGTGAGCCATCGCCTCGAAGAAATCTTCAAGCTCTGCGACACGATCACGGTGCTCCGCGACGGACGGCACGTCGCGACCATGGAGATCGGCAAGGTCGATCGCTCATCGCTCGTCGAACTGATGATCGGACGACGGCTCGACGAGTACTTTCCATCCCACGTCAACACGGCCGCAGGCGACGAGCTGCTGCGCGTCGAAGGGCTTTCGAGTCCTGCAGGCTTCAACAACGTCTCGTTTACGGTCCGCGCGGGCGAGGTCGTTGGACTAGCAGGACTCGTGGGCGCCGGACGATCCGAAGTGGCGCGTGCGGTGTTTGGTCTGGATCCGAACGCGACCGGCACGATAACCGTCCGCGGCAAACACACTCGAGTGCAGAATGCCGCGCATGCCATTGAGCTGGGCATCGGCATGGTCCCCGAGGATCGCAAACGCCAGGGACTCGTCCTCTCGATGGACGTGTTGAACAATGCGACGCTCTCGATCCTTTCGCGCCTCGCGCGGCTGGCAGGATTCATCACGCGGACCGGCGAGCGCGACGTCGTGCGACCGTACTTCGACCGTCTGAAGCTCAAGACGCCACGCCTGGATACGCCGGCTGCGGCGCTGTCGGGCGGCAATCAGCAGAAGATCGTGCTGACCAAGTGGCTCGCGGCGCGATGCCCGGTGCTCATTCTCGACGAGCCCACCCGAGGCGTGGACGTCGGCGCAAAGGCGGAGATTCACGCGCTCATCGACGAGCTTGCGTCGGCCGGCAACGCCATCATCTTGATCTCCAGCGAAATGCCGGAAGTGCTGAACCTGTCGAGCCGAATTCTTGTCTTCAGGGCGGGCCAGATCGTCGGTCAACTGTCGCGCGCCGAGGCAACTCAAGACGGGCTGATGCGGCTCATGGCTGGCGTTGCTGCATAAAGGCACAAGGCACAAGGCAGAAGGCAGATGGCAGATGGCAGAAGGCAACTACTTGCCGACGAAGACCGGCGCTCTCTTCCCGAGACTTGTCAGGCCCTCATACGCGTCCTTCGTAGCAAAGATCTCCTCGAGGTGCGTCATTTCGAGGCGCAGTGCCTCGTCCAGCGGCAAGTTCGCACCGCGATCGATCAGATCAGCGGCGATGCGCACAGCAAGAGGCGCCTTTGCCGCGATTCGCTTCAGGGCTTTGTCGAGTAGCGGATTACCACCCGTATCTGCGCTGCCCGATCGAATCGCCTCGACCTCGGTCCCTTCAAAAAAACGCTCGAGCGGAACGTGTCCGCTCGGCGTAACTTGCTCGCGCCGCTCCACGCGCCCAGCGTCAATAATGCTCGCGATTGCGGTATCGAGCCGCTCGTAGTTCTCGACCGCATCGATCAACCCGATCGCCTGCGCTTCGGCGGCACCGACGGTTTGTCCGGTCAGCACCAGCCACTTCGCCAAACCCTTACCGACCCTTCGGGTCGTTCGCTGCGTGCCGCCCAAGCCGGGATAGATGCCAATGCCGGTCTCTGGAAATGCAAACGAGGCTTTCGGTGTCGCCACGATTGCATGACACGCGAGTGCGAGCTCGACGCCGCCGCCGAGCGCCAAGCCGTGCACGCGCGCGACCACCGGCTTCTCGCATTGTTCGATCGTTCTGAGCAACGCTTGCCAGCGCGCGGTGAAATCAGCGATGCGATCGATGCGGCCAGCTTCGATGTGTCGCACGAAGAATCGAATATCTGCTCCGGCCACGAACGCCTTGCCACTGCCGGCAATGACGATGCCCCTGATAGATTTGTCGGACGCGGCCTGCACGAAGCGCGGCGTGAGCTGCGACAACACGTCCTCGTTCAGGGCATTCATCGCGTCTGGCCGGTTGATTGTCAGCGTAGCGATGCCGTTCGATACGTCCATCCGCACGAGCGTGAAGTGGAACGGCAGACCGGTCTTCGCTTGCTCTTCGAGCAATGACGGTATCGGCACGTTCCACCTCGAGGCATAACCGGCAGCGAGGTCCCGTGCCTTCTCGATCCCGACCTGGTTCATCATCTCGAACGGTCCACGTCTCCAACGCAAGCCGACGCGTGCACCGATGTCTGTGTCCTCTATCGTGCCGACCTGTTCGCTGGCGAGGGCCGCCGCCACGTAGAACACCGCCGCGGACAGGCGATCCCCAATCACCTGAAACTTCGCGGAGTCGACGTCGCCAATCAGATCCCAGTGCTTGCCCGATTCGGCCTGCGCGCGCAGTGATGCGGGCGCTTCGTAGAGCGGACCGAACGCTCGGCCGAACGTCGTCGCCGCGTGCAGCGCAATCGGAACGCCGGTGACGTTCATGAGCTCGAACGGGCCCATTCCAATCCCGAACGCCTTCTTCGCGGCCTCGTCAATAGTCGCGACATTCGCGACGCCCTCGTCCTTGATCCTCACGGCCTCGGTCAGCCACGGCAAGAAGAAGCGATTGACGATGAAGCCATACGAGTCGCTTGATGCGATTGGAGTCTTGCCGAGGACTTCCTGCAGCCGCCACGCGTGTCGGACAGCGCGAGGGTCCGTCGCCTTGCCCGCAACGACCTCGACGAGACGGTTCTTGGCCGGATGATAGAAGTAGTGCAGTCCGAGGACGCGTTCCGGATGGCGAGTGGCGGCGGCTAGTTCCGTCACTGAGTACGAGGACGTGTTGGTCGCCAGGATCGCATCACGCCTGCAGATCTCGTCCAACCTGCGAAAAACTTCCTCCTTGATCGCGAAGTCTTCGAAGACGGCCTCGACGACCAGATCGACGTCCACCAAATCGGAAAACCGAGTGGTGCCCGTGATCCGCGCGAGCACTGCGGCAGCCTCAGGCGCCTTCAAAATGGATTTCGAAACCGCATCCGCCAGCGTTGAGTCGATGATCCGTAATCCTCTCGCGACCTTGTCATCGTCCAGGTCGACGAGCACGACATCGAACCCCTCGGTGGCCATCTTTTGCGCGATGCCGCTCCCCATGTTGCCGGCGCCGACGACGGCA
>Ga0075418_10006659_pt1 | contig 13039 bp, 8 predicted proteins | sample SoiMetdeltSBSDD2_FD_81776 | JGI IMG/M metagenome (GOLD analysis project Ga0075418, IMG submission 81776) | Bulk soil microbial communities from a Populus tree surrounding site in Tennessee, USA - Soil MetaG P. deltoides SBSDD2 | ecosystem: Environmental > Terrestrial > Soil > Tree plantation...
AATGCGCCAATGAAGGCTACGTAACAAATGATGAAAAACAAATTTTTCATAGCATGAAGAGTTTCGTTTCATGCTAGTGATGAAGAATTGAAGGGATTAGTTTTAACTAAAGGTCTATGTACCGCGGAAAAAACTGCATTTGAATGGGCCTACGCCGTTTCGGAATGCTCAATAATTGAGTTAGTCACCTTTTTTATGGTAGGGAAAATGCCACATAGCTTTCACCCTTCGGCGCGCCAAGTTTGGTGCCCCCACAAGCAAGAACTATGTATTGTTTACCATTTACACTATAAGTGCTGGGAGTCGCAAACGCCGACGCAGGAAGCATCGTTTCCCAAAGTAAGTCGCCATTTTTCTTATCGTATGCGCGGAACTTTCCATCCTTTGTTCCGGCAATGAATATCAATCCAGAAGCTGTTACAACGGGACCCCCATAGCTATCCGATCCGGTGTCCGTTATTCCTTTCGCTTCAAGTTCCGGAACCTGTCCAAAGGTTTTTTTCCAGACGTATTCACCCGTGTTCAGATCTATGGCATTAAGGGTTCCCCATGGAGGCTTCACTGCGGGATATCCATCTTTATCCAGGAACTTGATATATCCTGAGATCTTGTAGTTGTCTTTTTTGGGCGCCGACGCAATGACTTCTTTCTTAGCCTCTTTAACTTCGACTTTATCGCCGTATAAGAATGCCACGATGAGGTTCTTTTGTTCATCTGTCAATGCCTTGAAAGCTGGCATCATTCCTTTGCCCACCCCAATTACTGTAAACACCTGATCGCGTTTATATTTTGATTTAGCATTCACTAATGAAGGATATCCACTCGCTGGATTTCCCTTTCGGTCGGCTCCGTGGCATGTGGCGCAGCTCGCGATGTATAGTTTTTCACCAGGATGTTTCGACTTTTCTGTTGCAGTATCTAATGAGATTAACCATGGCATCTCACTGCTGTTCAGATACATTATACCGTCTGGATCAACGGCGGCGCCGCCCCATTCCGCCCCTCCGTCAAGTCCTGGAAAGATGATGGTTCCCTTTTTCGAAAGGGGCGCCCAGGCACCTTCGCTACGGCTCTTCCTGAATGTTGTGATAAGTTCATCTTTGTTTGAAGCGAATGGGCTCAGGTCAGTCTCTTCAAAAGTTTGGCGCGCATAGGGCAACGGTTTGGTCGGGCGAGGTTGTGTCAGCGCCGCCATCTCGCCAGGTACGTCGGACGGAGGGGCAGGGATCTCCTCGATAGGAAACAATGGTTCGCCTGTCTCCCGGTTAAAAAGAAACACATAACCTTGCTTAGTCACTTGTGCCACCGCATCAATGCGCTTACCTCCGTGTGTTACCGTTAAAAGATTCGGAGGAGCTGGTGCATCGCGATCCAAGATGTCGTGGTGAACCATCTGAAAATGCCACAACCTTTTTCCGGTTCTAGCTTCTAACGCCAAAAGTGTGTTTGCAAACAGATTATCGCCGTGTCGGTTAGCCCCGTAAAAGTCAAAGGCCGCCGAACCGGTTGGGACAAATACAATTCCTCGCTTTTGATCCACAGCCATACCAGACCAATTGTTTGCCGCCCCAAGCGTCGAATCCTGGTATGCTTCCTTCGGCCAACTCTCATATCCCAGTTCACCAGGTTGAGGAATCGTCTTGAACACCCAGGCAAGTTTACCAGTTCTTATATTGAAGGCTTGAACATAACCAGGCGCCGCGTCATTGCCCTCGGATAATCTCAATGGCATGATGATCAGATCCTCGTAAACTGCACCCGGCGTGTTTGAAACAATAAATCTCTTCTTAGCTAGCGGCCCTAATCCTGCGCCAAGGCTTGTTCGGCCGCTATCTCCAAATGAAAGGATCGGTTTGCCTGTCATTGCATCCACCGCATAAAGCCAGGATTCCTTTGTGTACAGTATTCGTTTGTCTGCATTATCTTCCCAATAGGTGACCCCGCGACTTGTTCCGTACCATGTACCACCCGTTGCATCTCGAACTCTCCAGATCTCTTTGCCTGTTGCCGCCTCCAAAGCAAAAGGTTGAACGGTCGCTGTCATCGCATACAGAATTCCATTAACAATTATAGGATTACATTGAATTTGACCGCTATCGCCGGAATGATAGACCCAGGCAACCTTAAGCTGATCAACATTAGATGCATTAATCTCTGTGAGAGAGGAATAATGATTCCGGTCGTGACCGCCGAGATACTCACGCCATTCGTGTGCACCGATAGTTGCTTCTTTTGTTCCGCACCCGGGGATCAACAGTAAAAAGACAGGAATAATAAGACTGCGAATAAACAGGATGTTTGCTGGTTGCATAGTCAGTGGGGCTGTAAAAAATCTCCATTAAACTTACAAATAAGGTTTCAAGTTTCAAGTTTCAGGTTTAAGGTTGTAAAGCTGAGAATGGACCATCTTGAAACTTGAAACCTGAAACAATACAGGGACATTGTCTTCCAAATGCGAGAAGTTCGTTTTTTTTTATCCGGTGGAACTTCATATTTTGTGTGAGACAAGTCGACGAGCGTGATATGGTGAGCCCCAGATTCAGGATGGCGAAGTTCTCTTTCGTTTTATGGTCAGTGATGCTGTTGCTTTTGATTATACTTTCAAGCAACCTGAATTGTTATTCACAAGAAAAACCTCAGAGTTCGTGGTCGGTAAAGTTTAATGGTATGGGTCTGTTTTCTTCGCCGCGTGTCGCCGACTTCAATGGTGATGGGGTGGGAGACATTGTTTTGGGTGCCGGCCGCGAGGAGTTTAAACCGTGTGATACGGCTGTGATTGCCATCAACGGGGTTGATGGGAGCATGTTGTGGAAAGTAGCGAACATCGATCATGTGTTTGCGTCGGCCGCTTTAAAAGACTTGAATGGCGATGGAGTTCAGGACGTATTCATAGGTGGCCGTTCCGCTACCCTTTTTGCACTCAACGGAAAGAATGGCGAAATCATTTGGAAGTTTGATCGCACAAAAGGCGGCGTCAAATGGTTTAACTTCTACAATTCACAGTTCGTCAAAGACCAGGATGGCGACGGTGTTGAAGACATTCTTGTGTCGAATGGTGGAAACGTAATGGCTGAACCCTTCGATAAAAAAGCACGGATGCCTGGAAATTTGGTTGTGTTGAGTGGAAAAAGCGGAAAGCTGTTGTCACGAGCCCAGGTACCGGATGGGAGTGAGACCTATATGTCGGTAGTGGCGTTGCCGACCGATAACAATGATTACAAAGTTGTATATGGAACAGGGGGCGAAACGCTTGGAGGTCATCTATATGTTTCCACCTTGTCCGCGATAATGAAAGGAGATCTCTCCAAATCCATATTGTTAGACACCAGCCCCGACAAGGGTTACATTGGTCCGCCGGTACTGGTCGATATCACCAGGGATGGTGTGCCTGATATTATTGCAAATGCAGTGGAAGGTAAGCTCATGGCATTCAACGGAGCTACGTATAAACCAATCTGGTCAATAAAGGTCCCTGAAACGGAAGCATACAGTTCAATAGCACCCGGTTATTTTACTGGCAGTGATGACATTCCGGATTTCTTCACATCATATGCCGTCGGCCAATGGCCAGATCTTGGCTGGAGCACACAGCTAATGGTGGATGGTGCTACAGGAAAGATTGCGTTTGAAGACTCTCTGGGCAGCTATCAGACCAGCACTCCTGTCGTGATCGATCTTAATGAAGACGGTATTGACGAAGCATTGCTGAATGTCAACATTGAGGCTTACGATCAATTGAACAACAAGACATTCCATAACATAATGTTGGTGGTGAACTTTAAAGGAAATGAAGTACTTCAGGTGTGGGACAGCCATCCGGGAAGTAACATAGCATCAACGCCCTGGATCGGTGACCTCGACAACGATGGAATGTTGGATATTGTGTATTGCCACGGTACGAACATCAAAAGAACGTACAGCTTTACCGGCCTACAGGTCAACCGTATCGCTACTGGACTGCCAATAAAATCACCAATTCGATGGGGAGCTTATATGGGCAGCCAATACGATGGAATATTCAGGAAAAAATAATAATACCTAAGCGATCTTCACTTTACTCTTTGAAGCAGCCGATTTGTAAATGGCTTCTACTACTATGGTGTCTTTCAATCCAACTTCTCCTGGCACCAGCACAGGCGTGTTATTCATAATAGCACGCGCATCATCATCCATTTGAAGCGCTTGCTGGTTGGGTATACTCGCATTTAATTTCACGCCATCGCTTGTAACTCCATCAATCCCACTGTAAGCTTGAAAAGGATTTAGTTTATACCATCCCTTCGAGCAATTGACGTGTAGATCGTTCATGCCTTTTCCAAAGCTAGCCACGCAGGTTGCAGTTGCTCCGCCCGGAAATTCAAGCTCGAAATTCATAGTCTCTTCAACCTCCTTATATATCTCGGGCCGCGTAGTCGACGCCGTAGCGGTCACAGCGATTGGTTCGAGACCTGTTACATAGCGGGTTGCATTCAAAGGATAGACACCCATATCACCCATTACGCCACCACCCATACTTTTCTTCTGTTTCCAATGGTCCGTTCGTGGATCAAAATAACCTGCTGATGCTTCAACCTTGACAACCTTTCCGTATGTCAGATCCTTCCTGAATTGAATGATCTTTTGTGTATTTGGTTCATGGTGCATCCGATATCCTATACTTAGCTTCACCTTATTCTTCGTGCAAGCATCGATCATGTTCTTACAATCAGCAACGGATGGTGCCATCGGCTTCTCACACCAAACATGCTTACCAGCCTTAGCAGCGCGGATGCTGTATTCTGCGTGCATTGAGGGTGGAAGCACAATGTAGATAACATCTATGTCCGGGTTGTTTGCGACCGAATCAAAATTCTGGTAGTTATAGATATTCTTATCAGGAATGTTATACGTCTGCTTCCATTTCTCCGCTTTGGATGGCGTACCCGTGACAATGCCCACGAGGCTACAATGCTTCGTTAACTGCAATGCAGGAGCCAGCAGATCCGTGCTGTAGTAACCGAGTCCAACCAGCGCGACGCCAAGCTTTTCTTTTCGCTGCGGTATGATTATTCCGGCAAAAGCATGTTGGCTTAAGGTTAATCCGGCAATTCCTGCTGCCGTGCGACTTATAAATTTTCTACGATTGATCATGACCGTTTCTTATTGTGTCTCCTAATTTAATGGGAACTGGCTTCCCGTCAAACACAATTGTGATGGCTACAACAGGCTCGTCAATCCATAAACGCCAACGCCAATTATTGAAACTATGCTAACCCACAACGCTAGATCGTATCCAATAGAAGGTGGTGAAGATTGAAAGTTTTTGTAACGAAAATTTAAAACTGCAAAAACGATAACGAAGAGCATTACTGATCCAACGATGCCACCCGAGAGTATCATAACTACGGGCAAATTGATAAACAAATATACTGACGCCCATATAAAGGGCAGTAACCAGGCCAGGATGGCGATGACTTTGCTACGCTGTTTCACATTGAAAAAGTCTATCCATCCCAGCTGACCAAATATATTGGAATACATTCTCGTCCATGCGGCAAGTGCTGCGAACAGACTTGAGTAAAGGACAAAGAATGCGCCCACGAGATATACCGTTTTGACGCCCGGACCGAGAGACTCTGTGTAGATCAATGCTACAGTTTCAATCAGTTCGTTGCCTTGGGGTACCATTTCGCGATGATGCAGGATCGCCGCCCCCAATAAATAAAATGCGGCAGTTACCAGGGTATAGATGATCATCGCCACAACTGCATCAAGGTACATCACCCGAATCCAGCCATTGGCCCGTTCCCGCCATTCGGCAGTATCCTTCCGTGGACCTGTATAGGCCGCATAACCTTTTTCAAGACACCAATAGTTATAGGCAATTATCTCGTCGCTTGCCACACCAGTGATGCCAAATGCACCGATGGCAATAGCGACTATCTCAGGAGGCAATCGAAACATCAAGCCCTCAAGCAATTCTTCTCCAGTGATTGCATATTGAGTAAATCCAAGGAAGAACACAGCAGTGAGTGTTAGCAGTGTAAAGCTGAGCGTCATAAAAAGCGATGCTTTTTCCACAATAGAGTAAAAACCTTTGTAGATCAGGATGGCCAAGGAAAGTGCCGTGATTAGTACCCACATCAAAATTGAAATCAGAGGGAACAGCATATTCAGGACGATTGCAGTACTTCCGATCATCCCGCCAAGCTGTATCATCTTTAGGACAATCAATATAAATACAACCCACACAGTCCAGTTTGCTTTTCCAAGGCAGGGGCCAGGGAGTTTGTTAAACAGCTGCATTGCTGTCTCCCCCGAAAGGATAGTTCTCTTTCCAAATTCAAGCTGCACGGCGACCTTAGCCAGACAGCTAATGATAATCACCCAAAAAGCTGTGTACCCTGCGCTTGCACCTAAAGTTGTGGTGGCTATGAGCTCACCGGAACCAACAATTGACGCTGAAAGGATAAAACCTGGCCCTAGGAATTTCAGGCTTTGCGCAATGCTGGAGGGTGGCTCCTTAATTGTCCCTTCGTGAATTGTGTAAAGGTCCGTTCTTGCTAGTTTTTCCATTCTTTTGAGGAGCCCCGACGTCTAATTAATCACCATTCAAGGAGCGCAGATCGCAAAGTGCCTATAAAAATGCCAAAAAAAATGGGTCGGCCGGGCTGTTTTATAAATCACTCCTGGCAGGTACCACCTCAAGGGTATTTTGCTCACTTTGTTTAGAATTTTTCTAAACAAGTATTTTAGAATAAGTCTAAATAAATATCTTTGCACCGGTCTTAAAAACAGATATCCATGAACTATTTACCCACCGCAAAAGCATTGGTCATTTTGTCGGTAGTTGGACTGGCATCGTGCAATGAGGACGAAGTTTCCCACCTCCGGCCGAATATTGACTATTCTTTAGCGACGGCCGAGACACCGTATTCTCAACTCTTTGTTGATGCGAACGGCACGACAACGGTTGATTTAGCTGAGGGAAATTCCCGCCATAAGATGTTTCAGGCTTTGAATTATTACTCAACATCCAATGTGTCGGCTAATACACATATCGACGCGGCCAAACTGAAAAACCTCTTCACCAATACCGGAAATCCATTTACCGATATTTCAACTTCTACAATCTCCGTAGTTGGAGCTGACTTGAACACGGCCGATGTTCAACTTAGGGACGTCGTTGCTTCTTCATTGTCGTCCAGCGATGCTGAAGTTGTTCGCGAAAGAATGGAGGACCTCTTCGACCAGATCGATGCGGCAAGCAATTCCGTAACCACTACTGCTTCCCAAGGTATTGCAGGTAAGTTAGGCACCTATTTAGTGGATGCTAAGGGAATTGAGATTGCCCAGATTATCCAGAAATCGCTAATTGGTGCACTCGAACTTGACTACATCGGCAATGTATTACTCGATAAAGGGCTAACTGCCGACAACCACAGCGTTGTTGGGGATCATAATTACACACAGCTAGAGCACAATTGGGATGAAGCTTACGGCCTGTTAACACTTAATCCAATCTATCTGGCGGGATCAACGGACGATACTAGAGGTACCGTTGAATTTGGCGCCGGGTCTTACATTTGGGAATACAACAAGGCTAACTATGCTAAGATCCATCCCGCATTTCTTAAAGGACGTGTGGCAATTGTGAACAATGATAACGCGGAATATCAGGCTCAGGCACTCTTCATAAGAACTGAGTTTGAAAAGGCTCTCGCAGCTGCTGCACTAGGCTACCTCGATAAATGGAAATCGGGAACAACAGACGCATCACGTGCACATGCAATTGGCGAAGGGTTAGGGTTCATTTACTCCCTTCGCTTTGCGAAAGTTCACGGTGGAGACGCAACATTCTCGGACTCAATTCTCACTGGCCTGATTGATTCTCCAAATGGTTTTTGGGATTTGACGGTGACTAAAGTCAACACAGCGTCCGATGCTATCAAGGCTAAGTTCGGTCTCTAAAATATTCGACCATTGTTACGAATGGATTGATGGTCAAAGTGCTGTCAATCCATTCATTGTTAAAAGGAAATAGGTTTTTATGAAGTTTTTCAGGGTCGTATTCGTTGGAATTGTTGCTTGCATATGCGGATGCGGAGGAAGTGGAAGCGACCCGTCACCTGCCGACAATAGCAAGGACAGGCAAGAAATGCTCATTCATTGGGCCGACAATATCATCATTCCGTCCTATGATAATTTCAAGGTGAAGTTTGATATCATGCTGTCTGAGTCTGAGGAATTCACGTCCTCGCCGTCGAATGAGTCGTTGACAGCGTTCCGTACTGCCTGGGTAGAAGCATACGCAGAATGGCAAAAGGTTGAGTTGTTTGAATTCGGTCCTGCTGATCGCTATACCTTAAGAAATTTTTTCAACATATATCCGGCTGATGTCGCTGGAATCGAGACCAACATCCTGGATCCGTTGGCAAACCTCGAAGTTCCTAATAGTTATCCCAGACAAGGATTTCCTGCACTCGATTACCTTATCAACGGAGTAGCTAGTGATGATGCCGGAATTATCGAATACTATACGACAGGTGATGATGCACCGGAAAGGATCGCATACGTAAGCAAACTCGTCGGCCGGATGAATACGCTGATCACTAATGTAATCACAGAGTGGAAAGGTTCCTACAAAGATACGTTTACAAGCAGCACGGGACTTGATATTGGTTCCTCTACTGGGATTGTGGTCAATGCGTACGTGCTTAATTATGAACGTTACATACGATCGGGGAAAATCGGAATCCCCGGGGGAATAGTAGCAGGTGTTTCTGGCACTGCTTACCCCGACAAGGTTGAAGCTTACTTCAAAAAAGACATTTCAAAACTTCTTGCAAAAAATGCGGAGGATGCGACGGCCAGCTTCTTCAATGGCGTTAACGTCACCACTGAGGCTGAAGGTCCGTCTTTTAAAAGTTACCTGGATGCATTAGGTGCAAAGGATTCTTCCACTGGAACGCTGCTTTCCGAAATTATTAATGACCAATTCTCTGTGGTCGATTCAAAGCTTAATCTGTTGTCCTCGAATTTCTATGAAGAGATTCTTAATAATAACCAGGCAATGGAAGATACTTATACAGAAATGCAGAAGGCAGTTCGTTTGTTAAAGGTCGATATGACGTCTGCGATGAGTGTGACGATCACTTATACAGACAACGACGGAGACTAGGTTCCGAACAAATAGTGACGGATGAAAAATTACTTTCAAAAATCAACATCAGCCGCGCCGTTAGCCGTATTCCGGATCATTTTCGGCTTGCTCATCTTTGGAAGTATTGTGAGATTCTGGGCGAAGGGATGGATATATGATCTGTACATCAAGCCAAAGTATTTCTTTTCGTTTTACGGCTTTGAATTTGTTAAACCGCTTAACGACTACACTTATATCCTTTTTATAGTTTGTGCGCTCTCAGCGCTGCTTGTAGCGGCCGGTTTGTTTTATCGTTTCGCAATAGTTTCATTGTTTATAAGCTTTAGTTACATCGAGCTTATGGACAAGAGCACTTACCTGAATCATTACTACTTCGTCAGCATGATTTGCATGCTGTTGATATTCCTTCCCGCACACGCCTACTTTTCCTTGGACGCATATCGAAACAGAAAACTAGCATCTGATTCCATTCCCCGATGGAACGTCGACGTGCTGAAACTATTTGTGTGTTTTGTTTATGTGTTCGCAGGGCTAGCAAAAATAAATAGCGATTGGCTTTTGCATGCACAGCCACTACGCATATGGTTGCCGGCAAAAAATGATCTTCCTATTATTGGATCCCTATTCAATCATGTTTGGGTCGCCTACGTTTTCAGTTGGGTGGCATGTGTGTACGATATCAGTATTCCTTTCTTTCTTATGAAGAGATCCACACGAACGTGGGCCTTTAGCGCCGTAGTGGTGTTTCATCTGCTAACGGCTTTGCTCTTCCCAATCGGAATGTTTCCGTACATCATGATTGCCACAGCGCTAATATTTTTCCCGGGTGAATTTCACGAGAGCATCCTTAGAAAAATCGGTTCATGGATCCATGTTTCGGAGGAGTTCCTGCTACCACGCCGGCAGTTTCATTATTCGCGAATCAGTTCAACCCTTATCGTATCCATATTTGCCATATTCTTTGCGATACAACTAGCCCTTCCGTTCCGGCATTTGATGTATCCTGGCGAATTATTCTGGACCGAACAAGGATATCGCTTCTCCTGGCGCGTAATGCTTGTGGAGAAGGCTGGCTATGCGCAGTTTACAGTTCGTGATGCTGTTGGTAAACACATACTGGTAGACAATACCAAATTTTTGACGCCACTACAGGAAAAAATGATGGCTACACAACCTGACATGATCTTGCAATATGCGCACATGTTGAGGGAATACTATGAGAAAGATGGGTTTCAATCTCCGGAAGTATATGTAGATTCCTATGTGGCACTCAATGGCCGTTTAGGTAAGCCGTTGATAGATCCAAATACTGACCTTGCAACAAAAAAAGATTCATTTGACAATAAGCCGTGGGTGCTGACTTTCAACGATGAGATTAAAGGTTTATAGTACTGCTTTATTACTTGTTCTGTACGTCTCAGTACAGGCACAGTATAGGCTATCAGGGTCTGTAGCCTCAGACGCTGACAGCAGTGCTATAAAAGATTGCGTTGTTTATCTGAATGAGGGTAAGGTGACGGCAATGACCGACAGCAAAGGAAGATTCTTGTTTCAGGATGTGCCGAACGGAAGCCATACTTTACACTTTACATCCGAAGATTTCCAGTACAAGAAGGTAGATGTGAATATTGCCAACAACGATAGACATGTTACCGTCATAATTCCGCCACGGACACAAATATTAGAAGAAGTTACAATTACAGATGAACAAACCAGTTTCGGTTTTACGAGGATGCGAGCCGTCGAAAACGTAGGGATTTATGAGGCTAAAAAATCCGAAGTCATAATCCCGGAGCAACTCGTCGCAAACCTGGCCACGAACAATGCACGACAGGTTTATTCGCGCGTTGCCGGACTTAACATCTGGGAGAACGATGGTGCAGGCCTTCAACTTAGCATTGGAGGAAGGGGATTGGATCCCAACCGGACGTCAAACTTCAACGCTCGTCAAAATGGATACGACATAAGTGCAGATGCGCTCGGCTATCCCGAAAGCTATTATACACCTCCAGTCGAAGCTATTGGGAAAATACAGATCGTACGAGGAGCTGCCTCTCTTCAATACGGAACACAGTTCGGTGGTCTCATCAACTTCAATATGAAGAAACCCGTCGCCAACAGGAAACTTGAGCTGTTGGCAAGGCAATCCTTTGGGTCGTTCGGATTCTATAATTCATTTACAAGCCTGAGCGGGACATCAAACAAATTAAGTTACTACACATTCTTCCAATACAAACGAGGTGATGGCTGGCGCGACAACTCTGATTTTGAAAATCATACGTTCTATTCCAACATCAACTACGCAATCACGCCAAATACGAAAATAGGATTCGATTTTACCCAAATGGGATATCTTGCTCATCAGCCAGGTGGTCTCAGCGACGAAATGTTCAATCAGGATCCGAGGCAAACTAACCGTGCACGCAACTGGTTTAAGGTGAACTGGAATCTATTTGCCCTTCACTTTGATCATAAGTTCTCTGCGTCTAGTGAATTCAATGTTCGCGTATTCCATCTTTCGGCGTATCGCTATTCCGTTGGCTTCCGACCTAACAGAGTCGCTACGATTGACGACAACAGTGAACGTGATCTGATAAAAGGTGATTTCAACAACTGGGGTGCAGAAGCACGTTTCCTTAAGAAATATACCATCGGGAATATCCCTTCAGTTGTGCTTGTGGGGACTCGTTTTTACAATGGATTCAATCACAGCACGCAGGGACTGGGAAGCACCGGAAGTGACGCCAACTTTAACTACATCGATCCAGAGCGGTTCGTAACTTCCGATTATCGCTTTCCAAATCGCAATTTTTCAGCGTTTGCCGAGCATATTTTCTACGTACATGAAAAGTTGTCGGTGACACCCGGTGTGCGGTTTGAGTACATCAACACTACAGCCGAAGGATATTATGGTACGATCTATAAAGATCTTGCGGGCAACGTGATTGATGTTACCCGTTTCGAAGAGGAAAGGAATAGCAGCAGAGAATTTTTGCTTGCCGGCCTTGGCGTTAGCTTCAAACCTACTGAACGACTGGAGCTTTACTCCAATCTCTCTCAAAATTATCGCTCGATCACATTTAGCGATATGCGCATTGCTAATCCATCATCCGTTATCGATCCCAACTTGAAAGATGAAAAGGGGTATTCGTTTGATATCGGTATCCGGAGTGAACAGACAGTCCTGTACAATTTTGACGTAAGCGCATTTTACCTCAACTACAACAATCGGATAGGAGAGATCCAGTTTTACGACGAGAATAACAGGGTACTAAGAAACAGGACCAACATTGGACAGGCAATAATTCAGGGAGTAGAAGCGTATGGCGAACTGGACTTAGTTGCCTTTGCTTATCCAAGTCAGAACAAATGGAGCGGTGTTCTCTTTAATAATGTCGCATTCATACACTCCGAATACAAACACAGCGAAAATGCTGGCGTTACAGGAAATGAAGTAGAATTCGTACCTAATGTAAATTTGAAGACTGGATTCCGCTTCGGATATAAGAATCTGAAGGCATCGATCCAGTATAGTTACCTATCCAGTCAATTCACCGATGCTACAAATGCTACGGTTAGTGATGCCTCGGCAGTAGTTGGCCTAATCCCCGAATACTCCATTATCGATTTTGGTATATCTTACCAGATCAAAAAGTTCCGGATTGAGGGCAACATGAACAACGTGGCTGACAGAATGTACTTCACACGAAGAGCGACAGGATACCCGGGACCTGGCATCTTGCCTTCCGACGGCCGCAGCTTCTATATTACACTTCAGGTCAAGATTTAGAATGAAGCATTTAATTAGTCGCCTTCCATCTAACTTTTAGATTTTACATTGAGAATTTTTACATTTTGCGGTTAGAATTTAAAATGTAAAATTCTCAATTTAGAATG
>Ga0075418_10006660_pt1 | contig 13038 bp, 10 predicted proteins | sample SoiMetdeltSBSDD2_FD_81776 | JGI IMG/M metagenome (GOLD analysis project Ga0075418, IMG submission 81776) | Bulk soil microbial communities from a Populus tree surrounding site in Tennessee, USA - Soil MetaG P. deltoides SBSDD2 | ecosystem: Environmental > Terrestrial > Soil > Tree plantation...
CAAGTACATCGTGCTGGCGCTGCCGTGGCCGCTCTATCTCGGGTTCGTGACGTTCGTGACGACGGCCAGCTCGAACTCGGTCAATCTGACCGATGGCCTGGATGGCCTTGCCACCGGTCTCACGGTGATCGCCGCCGGCGCGTTCGCGATCTTCTGCTATCTCTTCGGACGTGTGGACGCGGCCCGCTATCTCGGTGTGCTGCACCTCCCGGGCGGCGGGGAGCTGACGATTTTCTGTGGCGAGCTCATGGGTGCCGCGCTCGGGTTTCTGTGGTTCAACGCGCACCCCGCGCAGGTCTTCATGGGCGACACCGGCGCGCTCGCGATCGGCGGCGCGCTGGGCACCGTGGCGATTCTGCTCAAGACCGAGTTCTTGCTCCTCATCGCGGGCGCGGTGTTTGCGGCGGAGACCGTGTCGGTGATGATCCAAACGACGACCTACAAGTACCGCAAGAAAAAGTATGGGAAGGAGTACGCGGACGCCCATAAGGTTTTTCGGATGGCACCGCTCCACCATCACTTTGAAAAACTGGGCTGGGCCGAGCCACAGGTGGTCATGCGGTTCTACATCCTGGGGGTCATGTGCGCGATGATCGCGCTGGCTACGCTCAAGGTGCGATGATCGAGCCCCTGATCCCCGATTCTTGGCGCCGGGGCGGCGTTGTGGCGGTCATTGGTTTGGGGAAAAGCGGTGTCGCGGCCACGCAGCTGCTGGCGCGCCACGGCGTCCGGGTGTATGCCAGCGACGCCTCGGACCATCCCTACGCGGGCGAGGCAGTGACCGCGCTCCGGCGATTGTCGGGTGTGGAAGTCGACGTGGGCCGTCACGACCTCGCAAAGATTCGGCAAGCGCTCGGCGTGGTGGTCTCGCCCGGGGTGCCTCCCGATGCGCCGCCGATCGCTGCAGCCCGCCACGCGGGCGTGGAGATCGTGTCCGAGCTGGACGTGGGGTTCCGCGGTCTGGCGGCTGCCGGGGCAGAGACGCGCTGTATCGCCATCACCGGCACCAACGGAAAGACCACCACGACGGCGCTGATCGCGCATCTATTGAGCAGCGCGGGTCTACGAGCGACGACGGCGGGCAACATCGGGCGGCCGATGACCGACCTCGTGCTCGCCGGCGAGCGGTTTGAGTGGCTGAGCGTCGAAGTCTCCTCGTTCCAGCTGCACGACAGCCCAAACTTCGCGCCGGAGATCGGCGTGCTGACGAATCTCGCCCCCGACCATCTCGATCGGTACCCGTCCGCCGAAGCGTACTACGCGGACAAACGGTTGCTCTTCCGGAACGCTCGGGCTGAGAGTGTCTGGGTCCTCAACGCCGACGATCCATTGGTGCTGAAGCTCGCAAACGGCTTTGCCGGGCGGCCCGTGCTGTTTTCGCTCACAAAGAGCGCCGACGCCTCGTACGACCGCCCAAGCCGAACGCTCCGCCTCGGTCGGCAGATCCTGCTGAAACGTGACGAGCTCCATCTTCTCGGCGATCACAACATCGCCAATGCATTGGCCGGCTCCCTCGCGGTACACGAAGCCGGTGTGCCGGCGGAGCGCATCGCCGAAGGCCTGCGCTCGTTCCGGCCGCTCCCACATCGTCTCGAGCCCGTTGGTGAGCGTCATGGCGTATTGTGGATCAACGACTCCAAGGCCACGAACATCGCCGCGACGACAGTCGCCGTCGTCGCGATGGAGCGGCCGTACGTGCTGCTATTGGGCGGGCGCCACAAGGGCGAGCCGTACACGAGCCTCGCGCCGCTCCTTGCCGATCGTTGCCGGCTGGTGATCGCGTACGGGGAGGCGGGGCCGCTCGTCGAGGAGGATTTGAAGGGGAAGGTGCCGCTCGAGCGCGGCACGACGTTCGAGGACGTCATCGCGCGCGCGCGCCGGTCCGCACGGCCGGGCGACGCCGTGCTGTTGTCTCCAGCGTGCTCCAGCTACGACATGTTCAAGAACTATGAAGAGCGGGGGGCCACATTCCGGCGGCTCGCGCAAAAGGAGTAGTGACCTGGGAGGGACGACTGCTCGCGGTCGTGACCGCGGTGCTGGTCGTCTTTGGTCTCGGGGCGGTGTACGGCGCCTCGAGTCTCGTCAACATCGCAGGAGGACAGGTGGGCGCGAGCTTCGCCTTGCGCCAGGCAGTCGGCGCCGTCGTCGGCGGACTGCTCGCGATTGTGTGTGCGCGCCTGGATTACCATCGCTGGCGGCGCTGGGCCTGGCCGTTGCTTGGCGTGACAGTTTTCCTGCTTTTGATCCCATTGCTGCCGTTCACGCACGCAGTCACTCCCACGATCAATGGTGCGCGCCGCTGGGTAAACCTCGGTGTGCTGACGCTGCAGCCCTCCGAGCTCGCCAAATTCGCCGTCGTCGTGTGGTGCGCGATGCTCGCGGCGAAAAAAGGCGAGCAGCTGCGCAACTTCAAGCAGGGCGTGCTCCCGTTCGTCGTGATCCTCCTCCCGGTGATCGGCCTGATCTTCCTCGAGCCCCATCTCTCGATGGCGCTCCTCGTCGCGATCCTGGCCGGGAGCGTGATGTTTACCGCCGGCGCGCGCATCGGCCACTTCCTCGCGCTGGGCGCGGCCGCGGGACCGCTCTTGTTCGGCGCCGTCGCGTCGGCGCAGTACCGCATGGCGCGGGTTCTCACTTTTCTGAATCCGGGCGCCACACCCCAGGAAGCGTCCTGGCAAGTGCAGCAATCGCTCACCGGCATCGGAGCGGGACAGCTGCTCGGCGCGGGATTCGGTCAAGGGCAGCAAAAGCTGGGCTATCTCCCGTACGCGTATTCTGATTTCATCTTCTCGACGATCGGTGAGGAGTGGGGCTTTGTCGGGGTCCTCGCGATCGCGCTGCTCTTCGGGACGTTCCTCTGGCTCGGCTTCCGCGTCGCCCGGAACGCGTCCGATCCCTTCGGCCAACTGCTGGCGACGGGGATCACCGTCATGATCGGCTTGAGCGTGGTACTGCACATCGGCGTCAGCCTCGCGGTGATACCCGCGACGGGGGTAACGCTGCCGTTCATGTCGTATGGGCGCTCGTCGCTCATTGTTGCGCTGGCGGCCACCGGTGTGTTGGCGAGCGTTGGGCGGGCACGAAGGACCTAAGGCATTTTCCTTTCGTGAAGCTTCTCATCGCAGGCGGCGGGACCGGTGGTCATCTCATGCCAGCGCTCGCATTGGCGCGCGTCGCCGCCGATGAAGGTCATGAGGTCGTTTTGGCCGGCGCCGCGCGCGGCATCGAAGCCCGCGTTCTCCCACGCCATCCGTTTCGCTTCCACCTGCTGCCCATGGAGCCGCTGTACCGGCGCCAGTGGTGGCGCAACGCGTTGCTTCCGCTGATGTGGCTGCGCGCGACGCGGTCCTCTCAGCGCGTGCTCCGGGACGAGCAGCCGCAAATCGTGATCGGCACGGGGGGCTACGCGGCCGGCCCGATCGTGTGGCAGGCGCAGCGGCTAGGTATCCCGACCGTGCTTCAGGAGCAAAATGCGTTTCCCGGCATGACGACGCGATGGTTGGCCCGCCGTGCCCGGCAGATCCATCTTGGGTTTCCTGAAGCGCGGGACCGACTGTCCGTGGGATCGATGACCCAGGTTTTCGTTTTCGGAAATCCGATCACTCCCCCCGGTCGCGTCGATACGCACGCCGCGCGCGCCGAGCTCGGCCTTACGGCGCACGAGCGGACCGTCTTGATCTTCGGCGGGAGCCAGGGCGCGCGCGCGTTGAACGAGACCGTCGCGCGCGCCATCGGACGGGGTCTGCTCGGTGACGTGAGCTTGCTGTGGGGGACGGGCACCGCACACGAGGAGCGCTACGCGTCGCTGGCCGTCCGCGGCCGCATTGTCGTGCGGGGGTTTTTCGATCCGATCGCGACGGCATATGCCGCGGCCGACCTCGTGGTCGCGAGGGCGGGCGCGATGACCGTTTCCGAGCTCTGCGCGTGGGGGAAGCCGAGCATCCTGGTGCCGCTCCCCACGGCAGCCGCGGATCACCAGACCTTCAACGCGCGGGCCCTCGCGTCGGCCGGGGCGAGTGTGCTCTTACTCGAGAGCGAGTTGGCCTCCGACTCGTTTGCCAAGACCGTCAGCGCCCTGGCTCACGACGAGGAGCGCCTCGCTGAACTCGGTCAAACGGCCCGAAAAAGGGGTCACCCGAACGCCGCCCGAACCATCTTCGCCAAGGTCGTAGAGCTTTTGCAAGTTTAGTAAATTCGCTATATTAGCTGCCCACAGATGACCTTGTTTCGAACCGGGGATCCCCGACCAATCCATCTCATGGGCATAGCCGGGGCGGGGATGAGCGCCTTGGCTTTGATTGCCAGGCACCGGGGAGTCGCGATAACTGGTTGTGATACTGACACTTCTGGGGCCGGGATCGATGATCTGACTGCCTTGGGAGTTGCTACTTCGCAGGGCCACGACCCCAGCCATGTGGATGGGGCGCGGGCGGTTATCGTGACTGCGGCGGTGCCGCCGAACCATCCCGAGCTGCAGCGGGCGCGGGCCCTGGACATACCGGTCGTGCGGCGCGCCGACGCCCTGGGGGAGCTGGTTTCGGGCGGCGGAGCTAGCCTCGTGGCGGTCGCCGGGACACACGGCAAGACGACCACCACGGTCATGGTGACCGAGGCACTCTCGGCCGCCGGGCGAAACCCCACCGGACTCGCAGGCGGCCGAGTCGCTACATGGGGTGGCAATGCGCGCATCGGCGGGGACGGCTTGTACGTCGTCGAGGCCGACGAGTACGACAAGGCCTTCCTCTCGCTCCGCCCGACCGTTGCGGTCGTGAACAACGTCGAAGCGGATCACCTCGAGTGCTATGGGAGTGTGGAAGCACTTGAGGCGGCGTTCGCGGAGTTTGCGGACCGGGCACAGCGGGTGATTGTGGGCGCTGACGATATGGGTGCCGAACGAGTCGCGGTGCAGCTGCAGGCGCCGGTGTGGCGCGTCGGTCTCGGACCGATGGCGGACGTGCGCATTCGCGCGGTGAGGCTCGAGCCGGGTGGCTCGCGCGCGACGATCACGCTGCCGGGAGGTGACATCGTCGAGCTCCAGCTCGCGGTTTTGGGAATGCACAACGTGCGCAACGCGGCGGTGACGCTGGCGGCACTTCACGCGCTCGGCGCGGACGTGCAGGCGGGCGCGCGGGCGTTGTCCGAGTTCCAGGGCGTTGGCCGGCGCTTCGAGCGGCTCGGTGACGAGCGCGGCGTGACGGTCGTCGACGATTACGCGCATCACCCGACGGAGGTTGCGGCGACGCTGTCGTCGGCGCGGCAGGCGTATCCGGGGCGACGCGTCGTCGCGGTGTTTCAGCCTCATCTCTACTCGCGCACCGCGCTGCACGGCGAAGCGCTTGGCAAGGCGCTCGCCGCGGCCGACGTGGTGATCGTCGCACCGATCTATGGCGCGCGCGAACAGCCGCTCGACGGCATCACGCATCATCTCGTCGTGCGTGGCGCGACACGGGCGGGTGCGGCGACGGTGGCAGTGCGAGATCGCAGCGGGTTGACGAATCACGTCGCACGCGCCGTGCGCGAAGGTGACGTCGTGTTCACGCTGGGTGCGGGGGACGTGACGCGCGTCGGGCCGGAGCTGCTGACAATTCTTCGAGGGAGCGGGGAGCAGGGAGCAGTTGCATGAAGTGGAAGTTTCGTGCCGTGCGACTCGCACGTGTGTCTTGGAGCGTGCTGATCTGGGCCTGCGCCGCGATCCTGGTGATGGTCGCGTGGACCGCGGCGCCGCTCGCGCTCCGGCGGCTCGAGTTCTTCCGGGTGCGCCAGGTCGAGCTGGTCGGGATTCGCTATCTCGATGCGGACCGGGTGCTCGGAGCGTTAGGGTTGCCGGCGCAGGCGAGCGTGTTCGACGACCTGAACGTGCTCGTGGACCGGTTGCGGGGGTTGGACGGCGTCGCCGACGTGATCGTGACGCGCCGTCCCCCTGGTTCGTTGCAAGTGGTTGTCCGGGAGGTCGAGCCGGTCGCGCTCGTCGCGAACGAGCGAGGCGCGCTCAGCGTCGTCGATGCCGGCGGGCGCGCACTGCCATTTAAGCTCGTCAGTCTCGATCTTCCAGTGGTGCAGGCCGCCGACAGCGTCGTCGTCGGCGTCCTCGCGCGGGTCCAGGTGTTCGATCCCGCGCTGTTTCAGAAGATCGATGCCGCGCGGCGTGTCGACGCGCAGCACGATGTCGTCCTCGAGCTAGGCACCCGTCGCGTCCTGTTGGCGCGTGACGCGGGGCCGGAGGTGATTCAGGCGGTGGTGCTGGTAGCACAAGACCTGGCGGCGAAAGCGCGCCCCTATGCCGAGCTCGACGCCCGCTTTGCGGGACAGGTCGTCGTGCGCCGCCGCTCGATGCCATTGGGGACGCGGCCCTCATGACCGAACGCCGTCTCGTCGCCGGGCTCGATCTCGGCAGCACGAAGACCTGCGCGGTCATCGCGGAGGTGGCCGGCGACCTGCCGCGCACGCCGCTCGCCAAAATTCTCGGCGTTGGGGTCGCCAAGAACAGCGGCGTGCGCCGCGGTATGGTGCGGGACATCGACGAGACGACGCGCTCCGTCGCCGCCGCCCTGAAGGACGCCGAGCGCATGGCCGGCGCGCGCGTGCCCGACGTCACCTGTGGGATCGCGGGCGAGCACGTCTCCGCCCGCAGCTCGGCGGGCGTCGTCGCGGTCAGCGGCGACGAGATCACGCCGCAGGATGTGGCGCGCGTCAATGAAGTGGCCCGCGCGGTCTCGCTCGGCCGCGATCACGAGCTGCTGCACGACATCCCGCAGGAATACATCGTCGATCAGCAACACGGCATCTCCGATCCCGTCGGGATGACGGGGACGCGACTCGAAGTGGAGATGTATCTCGTGACGGCGCAATCGACGGCCGCCCAGAATCTGCGCAAAAGCGTGCAGCGGGCCGGCTACCGCGTTGCCGATCTGGTGCTCGAGCCGCTGGCCGCCTCGTATTCGATTCTCACAGACGACGAAAAAGAGCTGGGCGTCGCGCTCGTGGAGGTCGGTGGGAGCTCTACCGGGGTGTCGATCTTTCACGAGGGGAAGATTCGTCATCTCGCCTCGCTCAAGTACGCCGGCTCGCACGTCACGAGCGATCTGGTGCAGGGGCTGGGTGTGACGCAGTCCGACGCCGAGCGGTTGAAAGAGCGGCACGGTTCGGCGTATTCGCCGCTGGTGGACGCCGCGGAAATGGTGAACCTCCCGTCCACGCCGGGCCAGGGCGCGCGCACCGCGTCCCGCGAACTGTTGGCGCACATCATTCATCAGCGCGTCGATGAAATCTTCCAGCTCGTGACGCGAGAGTTCGAGCGGGCAGAATACGGAGCCGGTCGCTTGCCAGCCGGTGTCGTGTTGAGCGGCGGCACGGCGCACCTGCCGGGCATGGTCGAGCTTGCGCGCGAGGTGTTCGCGGTTCCGGTGCGCGCCGGAAATCCTGAGCTCGGCATTTCGGGCCTCATCGACAGTGTGCAGGCGCCGCGCTACGCGGTGCCGGTCGGGTTGGTGCTGTACGCAGCGCGCAAGAGCGCGCAGGGCTCCGCTCCCGGTGTGCTGTTCGGCGGCGCTCCCGAGAAGCTTTTTGGACCTCTCAAGAGATGGTTGCAAGACTTCTTCTGAGCCCTAGGGGAGAACCATGATCTTCGAACTCGAAGAAACCGTTACGCAGAACGCGCGGATGAAAGTCGTCGGCGTCGGGGGAGGGGGCGGCAACGCTCTCAACCGGATGATCGACGAGCACGTGAGCGGGGTCGAGTTCATCTCGGTGAACACCGACGCGCAGGCACTTCTCAACAACAAGGCCGACGTGAAGGTGCAGATCGGCAAGAAGCTGACGCGCGGGCTCGGCGCCGGCGCGCGGCCGGAGATCGGCCGGCAGGCGATCGAAGAAAACCGCGACGAGGTCCTGCACGCGCTGCAGGGGGCGGACCTCGTGTTCGTCACGTGCGGCATGGGCGGCGGCACCGGAACGGGCGCCGCGCCGATCATTTCGCAGATCGCCCGCGATCTCGGCGCCCTCACGATCGGGATCTGCACCAAGCCGTTCCTGTTCGAAGGGCGAAAGCGCATGCGCCAGGCAGAGATGGGCATCGCCGAGATGCGCAAGCACGTGGACACGATGATCGTCGTGCCCAACGAGCGGCTGCTCGCCGTGGTCGGCAAAGGCATCCCGTTCCAGGATGCATTGAAAAAAGCGGACGAAGTGCTGCTCCACGCGACACAGGGCATTTCGGCGCTCATCTGTGTGACGGGACTGGTGAATGTAGACTTTGCGGACGTGCGCACCGTCATGCAGAATGGCGGCGCGGCGTTGATGGGAACGGGCACGGGACGCGGCGAAAACCGCGCGATGGAAGCGGCGCAGCAGGCGATCTCAAGTCCGCTGCTCGACAACATCTCGATCGCCGGCGCCACCGGCGTGCTGATCAACATCACCGGCGGCGAAGACCTGACGCTCGGCGAAGTGACTCAAATCAGCGAAGCAATTCACGATGCCGCCGGCGATGAGGCGGAGATCATCTTCGGCGCCGTGAACGATCCAGCAATGCATGGCGAGGTCCGGATCACGGTCATCGCGACCGGGTTTGATAAGACCGGCGCGCTGGCGGATGCATTGGCGGGCGGCGTGTCGCAGCGCGCGGCCGCCGGCGTGTTGCCGTTCCGCGACCGCGCGAAGCAGACGCCCGCGGCGGGAGGATTCGTCAAGCCGGCCGAGGCGCCCAAGCGTGGGGGCAGTCCGCAGATGCCGCTGAATCCCGAGTTGAGCGAGATGGAGATACCGACCTTCATCCGGAGACAGATGGACTGATGCCGTGGCAGGCGTGGGGAGCGCGGACGAGTAATTACGTCGTCGCCGGAGTCTTGACGGCCGGGATGCTGGGGTGGGCAGTGCACGAGGCGTGGCCGTCTCGCGAGATTCCGGTCGCCCTGCCTATCGTGGTGACGAGCGCGTACGACGAATGGGCCGACACGCTCGGTCGCCAGGAGATGCTCGCCGACGTTTTGGAGCGCGCGGGCATCACCGGCCGCGAGTATACCGCCTTCATGCGGTCGGCTCGTACCCTGAATCCCCGGCGCATGCAGCCGGGACTCATTTTTGAAATCCGCCGCCAGAAGGGTCAGCCGGTCGCGAACCGGCTGGGCGTGCGCCTCGATCCGGAGCGGCGCCTCTGGATGACCCGGCGCGGCGGCGACTCCGGCTGGCAGGAAGTCATCGTCGACATTCCCTGGACCACCGAGCGCCTGCGCACCACCGCCGTGATTCAGTCGAACCTGTACGACGCGCTCGACGCGGCGATTGCCGATTCGTTTCTGCCGGCCCGCCAGCGCGTCGGTCTCGCCTGGGCGATCGCCGATGTGTACGACTGGGAAATCGATTTCACGCGCGATCTCCGTCCGGGCGATCGCGTCGAGGTCTTGATCGAGCGCCGGCAATCTCCCGACGGCGAGCGGCGCCTCGGTCGCATTCTGGCCGCTCGGGTCGAAGTCGGAGGCTCGCCGAGCTACGCCTTCGCGTTCGAGCCGCGCCCGGGCCAGGTCGTCTTTTACGACGAACGCGGGCGATCGTTGCGCCGCGCGTTCCTGCGCGCGCCGCTGCGCTTCAATCATATCTCGAGCCGCTTCGGCGGCCGCTACCATCCCATTCTCAGGCGGTGGCGGTCACATCAAGGGACCGATTACGCCGCGGCGTACGGAACCCCGGTGCGCGCAACCGCCGACGGCGTCGTCACCGAGGTGGGCCGAAGCGGCGGCTACGGCAACATGATCGAGCTGCGGCACGCCAATGGGATCCGCACCCGCTACGGGCATCTGTCGCGGTTCGCGACAGGATTGCATGCGGGACAGCGAGTGACGCAGGAACAGACGATCGGCTACGTCGGCTCGACTGGGCTCTCGACCGGACCGCATCTGCACTACGAGTTTCTGGTGAACGGCCGGCCGACGAACCCGCAACGGAAGGACGCGGGTGCCGGCGAGTCCGTGCCTGGGAAGATGCGGGCCGTGTTCGACAGCGCCCGCGTGAGCCTGTTGGCCGAGCTGACCCCCGCGGCCACGCCGTTCTCGAAGCCGTCGCTGGGCGCGGCGGCGAGCCCGGCTCGCGACGACTAACCTTTTAGTCCACACTACATACTCGTGGAGCTCTATCCCGCCGTCGACATAGAAGGCGGGCGCGTGGCACGCGCCCACGAGCGGGCGGCCGACCCTCTGGTTGCGCTTGACGAGTTCACGCAGGCGGGCGCGCGCTGGATCCATCTCGTGGACATGGATCGCGCCTACGGGCGGAGCGACAACCACGCCTTGATCGGCGCCCTGCTCAATGCCGCAACGGTGCGCGTTCAAGTCGGCGGCGGCCTGTTCCGGGAAACCGACATAGACCAGATGTTCACGCTGGGCGCCACACGCGTCGTGATCGGGCCGCGCGGCGCCATCGACGCCGCTCTCGTCGAGCGACTGCTCGCACGGCACGGGGCGAACCGGCTGGCCGTGGGCATCGACGCGAAAAACGGCCACGTTGCGCCGCGCGGAACGAAAGAGATTCTCGACATGAGCGTGCGTGAGCTGGCGACGCGCGTGACCCGGGCCGGCATCCGGACGATCATCTATAACGAAGTGACCCGGGATGGTGCGCTCACAGGTCCCGACATCCAGGGCGCGACCGGGCTGCTCCCGCTCGGCGCCGCCGTGATCGTTTCGGGGGGCGTCGGCTCGCTGGACGACTTGCGCGCGGCGCGAGCCGCGGGGCTCGCGGGCGCGTGCGTCGGACGCGCGCTCTACGACGGGCGGTTCACCATCGCGGAGGCCCTCGCGTGTCTCTCATGATTCTGCGAGGACTGGCCATGCTCGGCCTGATCCTGCTCCTCTGGAATCCCGCCAGCTCCCGCATCCTGCCCACCAGCGATCAGCCGATCGTGCTGCTCGATGCGTCGCTCAGCATGAGTGCTTCCTGGCGGGCCGCGCTGGACAGCGTCCGGCCAATGGCGGGTCGGCGTGCGGTGGTGTGGCGGTTCGGCCGCACGGTGGCCGGGTTCGATTCGGCGCCCCCGGGCGATGGCGCGACGCGCCTCGCACCGGCGTTGGAGGCTGCCGCGGGCCGCGCCGGCGAGGTGGTCGTCGTGTCAGACGGTGCGGTGGACGATGCCGCGTCGATCCCGCCGGATCTTTTGCGCCGCCCTCGGGTCGTCCTGCTGCCGCGCGCTCCGTTTTTCGACGCCTTCATCGCCTCAGTCGAGGGCACGAGACATGTGACCCGCTCCGACACTGTGCGCTTGAAGGTGAGCTTCGGAACTGCGGGGAAGCGGGAAGGGGCAAGGGGCAGGGGTCGGGCAAGGTTGGTTGTACGCGTGGGCGAACGTCAGCTCGCGGCCGAGCCGGTATCTCTCCCCGATAGTGGAGTTCTTGAGACGACCATTACCCTTCCCGCCTCCCGTTTCCCCGTTCCCGGTTGGCAGGTTTTAGAGGTTCGCCTGGATGGTGTCAGTGACGCCGAGCCCCGAGACGACAGCCGATTGTTTGCGATTGACGTAAGCCTCGAGCCCGCCGCCGTCCTTTTCGCTTCACCGCCGGACTGGGAAGCGCGGTTCCTCGCGCGCACGCTGAGCGACGTGGCTCGGATGCCGATCAAGGTGTTCGTCGAGACGGAGCCGGGGCGGTGGCGCGACGCCGCGACGCTCGCGCCCGTCAGCACGCCGGAACTGACACGTGCCGGACAAGGCGCTCGGCTTGTGGTCCTGACAGGGGAGCAGCCGGACCGGTCGCGCGCGTTCGTCGCGTCGAGGAACGCGGCGAGGCTGATCTGGCCGGGTGCCGGACAAGCCGGCGATTGGTACGTCGAGCGCCCTCCCGGATCCCCCATTGCCGGAGCACTCTCGGGCGTTGCGTGGGACTCGCTGCCGCCCGCGAGTGCCGCCGGCCCGGCAGCCGCGCGCGACTCGGGCACCGTCGTGGCGTTGACGGCGCGGCTCGCGCGACGCGGCGCGGCCCGACCGATTGTCGTGCTCGAGCAAAGCGAGAGCCGGCGCCAGGCGACGATCACCGCCGCGGGGCTGTGGCGATGGGCGTTTCGAGGCGGCGCGAGTGAACAGGCGTATCGCAGTCTCGTTGCGGCCCTCGTGGATTGGCTCCTCGGGAGCGAGCGCGGAGCCGGGAGCCGGGAGCGAGTAATTGCGGAGTCGATCGAGGTGCCCAACGGCTTGCCGCTCGTCTGGCGCTGGACGGCGACGGGTGCGCCCCAATCGCTCGCGATTACGCTGCGCGGGGCTGACACGACGCGTACCGATACGCTGCGCTTCGACGCGGCGGGCCGCGCCGAGCTGCTGCTGCCGCCGGGCGTCTATCGCTTTACCGTGAGCGGCGGCCCCGAGCAGGGCGTCGTTGCGGTGGAAACGTACTCCGACGAATGGCGGCCCCGTGCTCCGGTGCTGACGGCGCAGCCGGGGGAGGCAACCGCGCGTGTCGCGTCGGTGGGACTGCGGGACCGCTGGTGGCTGTTCGTCCTGGTCATCGCCGCGCTTGCCGCGGAATGGACGCTGCGCCGCCGCCAGGGTCTGCCCTGATGGGATTGTGGAAGCAGATCGCGCGCCTCTTCGGCGGTGGGGCGGTGGACTACGCGAAGCTCGAGGCCGTACAGCGCCTGCTGGTCGAGGCAGATTTCGGCGTCGCGGCGACCAACGAGACCGTAGAACGCTTGAGTCAGGCCAAGACGATCGATCAGGCGACACTCGAGCATATCGTCGCGGAGCAGCTCGGCCCTCGCGCGGCGCCGCTCGCCCGGGCCGAGCAGTCGCCGACGGTGGTGTTGGTGTTTGGCGTGAACGGAACGGGCAAGACCACCACCGTCGCGAAGTTGGCCCATTCGCTGCTACGCCAGGGTCGCACGGTGTTGCTGGCGGCAGCGGACACCTTTCGGGCCGGGGCGACCGAGCAGTTGGAGATGTGGGCCGGCCGGCTGCAGGTACCGTTCGTCGGCGCGTCCGTGGGGAAAGGTGGGACGGCCGATCCAGCCGCGGTGGCATTCGACGCCGTTGATGCCGCGTTGGCGCGCGGCATCGATACGGTG